>Ga0207691_10002259_pt1 | contig 18865 bp, 23 predicted proteins | sample KBSM13metaG_FD_184327 | JGI IMG/M metagenome (GOLD analysis project Ga0207691, IMG submission 184327) | Miscanthus rhizosphere microbial communities from Kellogg Biological Station, Michigan, USA - KBS M1-3 metaG (SPAdes) (version 2) | ecosystem: Host-associated > Plants > Roots > Rhizosphere >... | reverse complement strand
ACTTCAGCTCTTAGCGCTGTGTTAAAACGATCCGTCCAGCTATATGAGGCGATCCCGGCCAGACCCTGCCAAATTCCGTCACGCCCGCTCGGCGTAACATTGCTCTCATGTCCGTAAGTATATTCAATATAGAGCGCCAATGGATCGACTGGCTTGATCGTCAGGACGTTCGAAATCGTAAAGCGCTTTGGCGCTCCGTTGCGTTGTTCTGCGCCGTAAATGAGATTACTCGCAAAACTCACGATTTCACTCGGGGTTAACGTTACTCCGCCCATGAAGGATGGCTGATGATTGTTATCGTGAGGGTCGTCCCAGCCGGTCACCACGCCAAAGTTCGCATTGATCAGCTTACTGAACGGATAATTGAATAGCACTCCTAAATGACGCAGCGGGATTGCCCAGTTGAACAGAAATGATCTGGAGATATTGTCGTTGTAAGCACCGGGATTCGGCAGTATTTCCGTACCGAGGGTGGTAACGAACAATCCGCCCTTTACCCCGATCCCCTCCCCCACTGGGATAGTGGTCGTCAAATAAGCTTCGCGCAATTCCGCGGAAGGCTCTCTGTGAAAAGCCTTACCCCATAGGGTTGCTTCGCGAAGTAGTTCACCGGCTCGGCCGAAGTCACCCGAGATGTGAAAGCCTACGCCCCAATCCTTGTCTGGCTTGTCGAGAACCAGATGAAAATCGTTGAACTCCACCTTGTTATAGTCTTTGTCGAAATAGCGCCCGCTTATATTGGCAGGGCTGTGCGGGTGGTTAGAGCTCCACGTGTAGCCGGTATCGAGAAACCCGGCAATACTGATTCCGATCGCCTTCTCGAGAGCGCCTTTTCCGTTCGCGATCGCATTATCGAGCGGGCCGACGCAGCAGTCGAGGCTGAGCCACCCCGGCCCAAGTGGCTTTTCAGCTGGCTCTGCCGGTTGCTTCTGCTCCTCGGCCGCCCAACCGTTGGGTGCTGCGACCGCGAAAATCGCCACCACCAAAACCCAACCCAGCAATCTTTGTTTCATCTCTCACTCCTTCTCAAAATGACAAATGCCTTCTTTTAGCATCTCAACTGCCATTCCGTTCGAGAAAAATTGTTTCACCACATTGGCAACAGGTTGGGACCGGATGAAAGAAGCGGAGTTGCCCGTATTTACCTTTCCCCCCGGACAACTCCGCTCGGGAAGAATTAGGCGCTCTGTTTGACTACTCCGTGAATCGGGTGCGAGGAGAAAGCGCCCTCGGTAAATGAGGCTGCCCCGTGCGGCGTGGCGCCTGGAACAAGGGAGTATTCCGGATATGCCGGAATGCCATGCTCATGCAGATCGAGACCGACAAGTTCTCCTTCCTTGGAGACGCGCAGTACACCAGCGGCGTTGAGCACGTACATCAATGCCAGCGACACGATGAAAGTCGCGCTAGTAACGATTAAACTGCCAATCGCTTGAGCCTGTAGAACTTGAAGACCACCGCCGTAAAAAAGACCCGTTAGTGGAGACGTGGTGTCGGGTCCAAGCGGTCCTGATGCGTTAAATTGGCCGGACGCGAACAATCCAAGCGAAAGAGTTCCCCATATACCGCATATTCCGTGAACTGGGACTGCGCCGATGGGATCGTCGATATGCAGCCATTCCAAAACATCCACAGCGACAACGACGATAATGCCGGCTATAAAGCCAATTAAAATTGACCCTAGTGGCGAAACCCAATAACAGGGACAAGTGATCGCTACCAAGCCAGCAAGAAAACCGTTAACTGTAAAACTTACGTCCCATGTTTTTGTCTTTGGATAGGCGTAAAACATTGCCATCAGGCCGGCGGCGCAAGCAGCCAGTGTCGTATTCGCGGCGACTCGACCGATTCCCTCGAAGTCCATTGCCGAAAGTGTGCTCCCAGGATTAAAGCCATACCACCCAAACCAAAGAATAATCCCGCCCACAGTGGCGACAGTAAGATCATGCGGTAACATAGGTCCGCCACCTTCGCTTTTGAATTTTCTTCCAATGCGAGGTCCGAGCACTATTGCACCGGCAAGTGCCACCCAGCCCCCGATCGTATGAACTACGGTGGAACCCGCGAAATCGTGAAAGCCGATGCCCAAACCTTCGAGAAACATTCCTTTACTGCCCATTGTTGCAAGAAAGCCATCGGGACCCCATGCCCAGTGACCGAAGATCGGATAAATGAAGCCGGAAACACCGATACTATAGAGGAGGTCGCCGAAAAATCCCGTGCGGCCGATCATTGCACCCGAAGTTATCGTTGAACAGGTATCAGCGAAAGCATATTGGAAGAGCCAAAATGCAAGAAATGCTACGCCCGTCGAGCCGTACGTCGCAGGCGTACCTTGCAGAAAGAAGAATTCCGTTCCGAAAAACGGCGTCCCTGAACCGAACATAAACGCGAACCCCCAGGCGTAGAACAGCAGACCACAGAGACAAGTATCGACGACGCACTCCATCAGGACATTGACAGTTTCACGTGAGCGGCAAAACCCGGCCTCCAGCATGGTAAAACCCGCTTGCATGCCGAAAACTAAGAACGCTGCGAGTAACGTCCATACGGTGTTCAGCGGATTGACGATATCATTGCCTTTGAGCACGGGTGGCGGCGGAGCGTCCGCAGCGGTTACGTGAGCGCCGATCAGAGAGGAAACATAATAGATGGCGGTCAAAACTAACCCAAGGCCGAGAGCCTTGCCCCCCAGCAATAAATAACCATAGCGACGCCATTCCGGATCGCGCAGCCGATCACTCCATTTGTTCAATCTGTTATTCCTAGTCATTGCTCCTCCCATTCTTATATTGCGTCCGAACCTTTTTCGCCCGTACGGATACGAATGACTTCATCGACGGTGCTAACGAAGATTTTCCCGTCGCCAATTTTGCCGGTCTTCGCGCTATCCGTGATCACCCTAACGACTGTTGCCGCTTTTTCGTCAGGCACAAGAATTTCGATTTTTACCTTCGGCAGAAAATCCACTGAATATTCCGCGCCTCGATAAAGTTCCGTGTGGCCCTTCTGCCGACCGAATCCTTTGACCTCCTCTACTGTCATCCCTTGCACACCGGCTTTCGTCAGCGCCTCTTTGACTTCATCCAACTTGAACGGCTTAACTATGGCTTCGACCATTTTCATGAGTCGCTCCTTCGCCTAAACTCCTGGCCAGCACGAATCCCTAAAGCACTGTTCTGAGTGCGTTGAGCAACCGCAGTGCCATCATGACGCATAGCCACCGGTCGGCTCTTAGTTCTTGGAATGCTTCGAATTGTTTCAAGGAGTCGAGCAAAAGACCGGAACAAAAACTTTGTCGCTGCGTAGTAACTAGGCAGCCCGCCTAAATTCTATGCATTGAGCGCGAAACGTTAGGGTTGATTGCTCGACGACTCAGATACGGCGCCACCACAGCGGCGATCATATGATCGGTTGCTGAGCAGGACTGATTACCGAGCAGACCTTGAGCTGTTTTCTAACCGCAAGGTTCATGCTACGCGTGAGCGAACCGCAAATAAATCTGCGGTCGGGGTTTCAACCTTGTTATATGCGGCTCGACATTGCGGAGCACCGTCATGTCAATTCGCTAACGGTTGGAAATGACACTCGTACAAAGCGTCATCCCATTGAAATTGCTTAATCATCCGTTTACAAAAATTCAGCTGAGGACTTCTTATGCATGCCAAAGTTGCGATCAATGGATTCGGGCGGATCGGACGACTAGCGCTTCGCGCAATGATAGAACGCCACAAAAATGATCTTACAGTAGTGGCGATTAATGATATGGCAGACCTGCGCACCAACGCGCATCTGTTTCGCTACGATTCCACCTATGGAATTTTTCCCGGAAAAGTCGAAGTCGGCGAGGGTGTTTTGAAGATCGATGACTGGCAGATCGCTGTTTTGAATCAAAAAGAGCCGGCACGGCTCCCCTGGAAAGCTCTTGGCGTAGACATTCTTATCGAGTCCACGGGAGTTTTCACCGCCGCGGCGCAAGTCCGGGCACATCTCGAAGCCGGAGCAAAAAAAGTGATTATCACAGCGCCGGCGACCGACGAAGACATTACCCTCGTTTTAGGTGTCAACGAATCCGCATATAATCCGCGCAAGCATCATATCGTCTCAAACGCCTCGTGTACGACCAATTGTCTCGCGCCGGTGACCAAAGTTCTGCACGAGAGGTTCGGCATCGAGCGTGGTCTGATGACGACTGTTCACTCGTACACCAATGATCAGCGCACCCTCGATTTAATGCACAAAGACCTGAGGCGCGCGCGCACAGCGGCGCAGAACATCATTCCGACGAGCACGGGCGCGGCGAAAGCGATTGGGCTTGTGATGCCTGAGCTAAAGGGCAAACTTCACGGCCTATCCCTGCGAGTGCCGACCGCCACGGTTTCAGTTGTCGACCTGGTCATTGATCTCAAAAAATCCGCAACGACTGAAGCCATCAATGACTCGCTAAAATCGGCAGCCGATGGGCCTCTCAAACATATCCTGAGCTACTGCGAGGAACCCCTTGTCTCGAGTGATTTCCGTGGCAACCCGGCATCTTCAATTGTCGATGCGCTATCCACGGTGGTACTCGAAGGGAAAATGGCCAAGGTTCTCTCATGGTATGATAACGAATGGGGCTATAGCTGCCGGGTCGGCGATTTGGCAACGTTTATGGCCGAAAAAGAATTGTGAGCTAGCGCCTTGTGGCGGATCAGATAAGCCTTCGATGGCTAAGCGCCGGCAACTCGGCGCGGATTTTCGCGAGGTAATCTAAATCGATGGTTGCGGTGATAACACCCGGACCCTCCGGTAGCTCGGCAATGATTCGGCCCCATGGATCAATGATCATCGAGTGGCCGTGGGTTTCAAAGCTATTTTCGGTCCTGCCGAATTGATCCGGCGCGATGATATAAGCCTGATTTTCGATTGCCCGCGCGCGCAGCAATGTCTCCCAATGTGCTTCGCCTGTATAGGCGGTAAATGCTGACGGCACGAACATTAGCTGGGCATCTTGCTCGGCTAGTCTTCGGTAGAGCTCGGGAAAGCGAACATCGTAGCAGACAGTCAAACCCATCGTGCCGAGCTCGGTTCTGACCACGACGGGCAACTGTCCATGTGCGCGGGTTTGCGACTCGCGTAATGATACGCCGTTCGGAAGATCGACATCGAAAAGATGAATTTTTCGATAACAAGCGATTTGCTTTCCCGCTGGATCGAAAAGCAAACTCGTATTGTAGGCTCGTTCGCTGTCTAAAATTTCTTCGAGGATTGAACCGGCTAAAAGGTAAATGCCCAGTTCGCGTGCCAAGTTGGATAGTGCGTTCGAAGACGGCCCCGGTATAGCTTCGGCAAACTGCCGCTCGAGCTTCTTGCTGCCGCGCCAGATAAAGACCTCGGGCAGCGCGACTAGCCGTGCTCCTTTGACCGCGGCGTCGCGAATCCAGCGCGTGGCCTCTTGAAGATTTGCCTGCTTATCGTTGCCAGCAAGCATCTGAACGGCGGCAGCAACGAACTTCATCGGTATTAGCGATTCAAGAACACTGGACAAGGCGCATTGCGGAGCACATACTCGGTAGTGCTGCCGAGCACCATTTCGATAATGCGTCGGTGTCCATAGGCGCCAATAAAGAGTAGATCGTAATTGAAACTCACCAGCTGTTCGACGATCTTCTGCTCGGGGTAACCCTGCGCGGTTTGATACGTCACGTCAATCGGATAGGAGCTCAAATAACTTTTCGCCTGTTGCAAATTGTTTCGCGTGACCGCCTCTTCGCGACCGATCGTCAAGACGGTTAGCGGTAAGTGCAGCACCGTGCAAAATTCCGCCGCGGATTCCATCGCCGAGCTCGCCCGTTGACTGCCGTCATACGCCAGCAGCGGTTTGGCGATCGCGTTGAATTGTTTGGTCGAGACAAACACGGGCCGGGGACACTTGCGCGTGATCGTTTCGGCCGTCGTGCCCAAAAGTCCCGTGGAAAACTCTTCGTTGACGCCGCGGTGCCCAATCACGACCAAGTCCGCCACTTTGGAACGCTCGCAAATCTCGTTGGCGATCAGACCCATATCGAGAAATGTCGTGTAGCGGACATGTCGTTTTTCACAGCGGCTTGCGAAATCATCGAGAATGGCTTTGCCGCGTTCTTCGAGGATCTCGCGCATCTTGCTGGAAAAATCCAAGTAGGGCTCAAAACCAAGGGAGCCTGATATATCGTGAAAAAAAGTTCCTTCGATCGAGATCGTATCAATAATATGTTGCCCGAACAGCATCCCGTTGAATTTTTCCGTGATCCAAACGGCGTAGTCGACGGCGGCTTTGGAGTGGTCGGAACCATCGAGTGGAACGAGAATATTTTTGATCATCCCGACCTCCTGAGCTCCGCCGTGGCGATGGAAACGCTAAGCCGCCCGACGCGTCACGCGCGGTACGATAGCAAGGAAGCTCTTTTTTGCAAGCGGGAAAACCGGCTTCGGTTTACAAACCCGGCAATTTTGTCCATAATCGCTCGCAACTTGGTACCACGAACCATGCCTCCCGCTAAGAACAAATACGAAGCACGCTTGCAGGAACTGATTCTTGAGGCGAAGCGACTCGACATCGAAGTGCGCAGCGAAAAGCTCTTGCGCGAAGCCGGTTACCGCACCAAAAGCGGCAGCTGCCGAGTCAAGGGACAACGAGTGATCCTGCTCGATCGCGACACCCGGGTCAGTGAGCTGATTGAATTCCTGGCTGGCGAATTGGCTGCACGCCAGGGCAACAGCCAATCCTCGGACTAAAGCAACGCTTTTAGGATTTGAAAGTTCCGTCTAATGAACGCGAATTTTCTTCGCTGCTTCAATTCCTAACGAAAAAGCGTCCTCGCCTACCTTTAAAGTCATCATACCCAGCGAAGGCGCAACATCTAAGATCTGAACCTTGGCGCCCGGTCGCATCCCGTGCTCCTGTAGAAAACGTAGCAATCGTACGTCGCGCTCGCCACCTTCGGTAATGAAATCGAGCTCGACGCTTTGTCCGTCGGACGCTTCATTGAGCGGAATTGTTTTTGGCGAGGGTGTTGTTAAAGCCCCCGGGATGGGATTGCCGTGGGGGCAAGTCGTCGGATTGCTCAGCAACTTGGCCAACCGCTCCTCCACGTCCTGAGAAATCGCATGCTCCAACCGGTGCGCTTCTTGGTGTGCCCTCACCCAATCGAGACCCAGCAAATCGGTAAGGAATCGCTCGGTTAAAAAATGCCGACGCACGATCTTTTCCGCGACGGTCTTACCATCCGCGGTAAGATGAATTTCTTTGTGGCGGTTGATGGTAACGTAGCCTTCGCGCGCCAGCCGTTGCAAGGTCGTAAATATTGTCGACGGCGACACGCCCGTTTCCGCAGCGATTCGCGCCGCGATGACCGGCTCAGATTCCTCCGCCAGCTGGTAGATCGACTTCAGGTAGTCCTCTAAGGCATGACTGACCGTAGGCGCCTCAGTAGTCTTGACAAACTTTTTTCTTTCGCCTATACGAACTTTTGACTTTAACATAGTGGAAACATCCGGCTTCGGGCACGAACAATTTGCTATCAGTCTTATAGTAAACTCGGCTTCGGAGATCAAGTAGAAGTAAACTATTGCGGCTTTGGAAAAACCTTTAAATAAAGACATCGTGAAGATTGGCGTCATTCTTGGCTTCGCACTGCTGACATTTTTCTTCACAATCCCAATCGCTTCGGCTCAAGAACAAGCCAAACGGCTCGTTTCCGTGCTCGACTATCTCGGCAGCGATTATAAGAACGCCGTCAAGGACGGCAAAATAATCAATCCAGACGAATATGCCGAGATGCAGGAATTCTCCAAGCGAACCCAGGAACTGTTGAATCAGCTCAAAGAATCAGAGGGCACGGACAAGGCGGGAGTTGTACCAACCATTAAATCCTTGACCGTGCAGATCGAAAACAAGGCTGAGCCTGCCCTGATCGCAGAGCTTGCCCAGAGCGCCAAACAGAAGGTGATCTCGGCATATAAGATTGTTCCCTACCCTAACCAGCTCCCGTCCTTAGCATCGGGCCACACGCTCTACGTCGAAAATTGCGCGCAATGTCACGGCGCGAGCGGCAAGGGCGATGGTCCCGGAGCGAGCTCAATGAGTCCCAAAACGCCGCCTCCGGCGAATTTCACCGATCCCGAGCGTATGGCAGGGTTGTCGCCGTTTAAAGCGTTTAATACCGCAAGCTTCGGCGTGGAAGGAACCGCGATGGCTTCGTTTGCTGCATTCAGCGAGGAACAGCGCTGGCAGGTCGCGTTTTACGTCATGTCGTTGCGCTTTTCACCTGAACAAGCCGCTCGCGGCGCGAATTTGATAGACCAGAAAAAATTACCCTCTGATCTTGTCTCTGTGGCTAATCTCGCAACCCACTCGGACGAACAGCTGTCGGAACAGATCAAGAGATACGTTGACCAGGAAGGCTCGGTCAATGACGTCCTGGCGTATGTGCGGCGCGGCATGTTGGAACAGAAGCCGGCGGACCCGCTGGCTGTGACCCGGAACCTAGTGCGCGAAAGCGCAGCGCTCTACGCCACCGGCCAAAGGGAAAAAGCCTATCAAAAGGCCGTTGATGCCTACATCGACGGCTATGAGCTGGCCGAGCCGGCGTTGTTCGCCAAAGATGCTTCCTTTGGCCGTAACCTCGAAGGATTGTTCACCCAATACCGAAACGCGATGAAACAGGGAGTCGCGCCGGAAGAGATCGACAAACGGCGCGGTGAGATTGAAGCTGGCCTGGATCGCGCCGCTGAAATCATCGCCCGGACTGACGAGTATTCAGGTATCTATTTTTTCCTCAATTCTGCCATGATCATTGTCCGCGAAGGACTGGAAGCGACGCTGGTTCTCGCTGCCATTTTGGCGATGCTCAAAGTGATGGGTGCCGGCGATGCCGTGCGTTACATTCATTTGGGTTGGGTACTCGCACTCCTTGCTGGCGGCCTCACTTGGCTGGCAACGCAGACGGTTCTGACATTCAGTGGACAGAACCGCGAAAGCATGGAGGGCTTCATCTCAGTCTTCGCCGCCGTGGCGCTTTTTTACGTTGGCTATTGGCTGCACACGAAATCGGAAGCGAAAAAATGGCAAGCGTTCATTCGCGGCAAAGTGCAGAACGTGGTCGACGGTAAGAAGCTCCTTGGCCTCGTGGGCATTTCGTTTTTCGCCGTTTATCGTGAAGCGTTTGAAGTTGTCCTCTTTTATCAAGCGCTCTGGCTGCAGAACGAAAACGGGCATCATTTGATCTTGTCGGGCTTCGTCGCCGGTCTTGCGGTGCTGGTCGTGCTGACGTTTGCGATCTTAAAGCTCGGCGTCAAAGTCCCGCTCAAATATTTCTTCGGCGCCACCGGAACCCTGCTTTACATTGTCGCCTTCGTTTTCGCCGGCAACGGCATTAAAGAATTACAGGCCGCTGGCTGGGTATCGACGACGCCCCTGAGATTTCCACCGCAGGCGCCCCTGCTGGGCATCTATCCGACGCTGGAAACGATGGCGGCCCAAGCACTCATGCTTTGCGCCTTTTTGGCGACTACTTATTGGCTGGCGCAAGAAAGGAAAAAAAACTAGATGGAGCCTCGTTCGCAGCCACAGCGGAACAAAAACCGCGACGCTCGAAAGTCTAGAGCGCGCTGCGTTGCGATTGCGCAGCTTATTGGCACGGGGCGTTGAGATCAAATGCCGGCGTTGTAAACGTCACATCATTGTCCCGCTGGATGCCAACGGAGCCGCCAGATTAATATGTAAGACATCGCCAACGTTCGTCACGATAGAGCCGAGCGGCCAGAGGTCCAGAACCCAGAGCCCGGGAAGCGCCGATCGCAAGCGGACCCCGGGCTTTGCATTTTTAAAATGACAGCGCAAGAAATCGGGAACCGAAACTCAATCGATCAAAATTAGCTACCGAAGGGAACCTGACATGATATCTCGAACATCTATTTTTAGCTTGGCGCTTGTGGCAACGCTGTGGACCGCCGCGCTGTCTATGCCGACATCAGCTCGCGCCGACGAAAACCTCTGGGGTTACGTCTACGGCACGGACACATTGCCGGCGGGCGCCAACGAGATTTATCTTTGGACCACCTCGCGTAATCAAAAGGGCAAGGGAAATTACCGCGCCTGGGACACGCAACTCGAATTCGAACACGGCTTTACCGATCGCTTTCAAGCGTCTTTGTACCTGAACGGCCGGTCGCACCAAATCAGCGGCGGGGCCTTGGCCGAAGATCCCGAAAGAAAATTGCATCGCGGCCTTGAGTGGGACGGTGTTAACGTCGAGCTCAAGTACAACGTTCTTAGCGTCTATCAGGATTTATTCGGCCTATCCCTCTACATCGAGCCGGAATATCAGCGCATCGACAAGATTTCCGGCGAGCGTGTGAACGGATTTGGTCTTGAATCCAAACTGATCCTGCAGAAGAATTTCTTCGACGATCAGCTGGCCATTGCCTACAACCTGACTGTTGAACCGGAATGGAAAAAATTTAAAGCCAGCGGAGAGCACGAAAAGGAACTAGAGCTCGAGCACACGGTCGGCGTCTCGTACCGTGTGCTGCCCCGTTGGTTCGCCGGCATCGAGGGCCGATATGCCTCGGTCTATCCGGAGTTTAACAAACGCGAGGGCGAAGCCTATTTCCTAGGCCCGAACATTCATTACGCCGCCGAGCGCTGGTGGTTTACCTTTACCTTTTTGCCTCAGATCTCCGGAAATCCCCGCATCGCGGGACAAAACAGCGGCAGACTGCATTTGGGCGAATACGAGCGCTACGAGTACCGTTTCAAGATTGCGTTTAATTTTTAAACCAACCGCAACGCGGCTTCATCAACGAACTTTGATTAACGTAACCTATGCCAAAGACTTCGAAAAATATCGTCTCCGCGTCAAACTTGGTTTCATCGTCTAAGGAGTCACGATGAAGACTGGGCAATGGACATGGCTGCCGATCATTTGCGCGCCGGTGCCGGCGATTGCCGTTCCCGCGTACGCTGCAACCTATTTGACCGTAGAGCAAGCGCAACAAGCGATTTTTCCCGGGCAAAAATTGTCACAGAGCTTTGTCACCCTCACCAGCGAGCAGGCGCGCGAGATCGAGCGGCGCAGCGACGCCAAGGTGCGCCATAAGGAGGTGCAGCTCTGGAAAGCTTCCGGCGGCGGTTACTTCATCGTCGACGAAGTGGTGGGCAAACACGAATTCATCACCTACGCCGTCGGCCTCAACGCCGACGGGACCGTCAAGCAGATCGAGATCATGACGTACCGGGAAAGCTACGGCTACGAGGTGCGCAACGCCGATTGGCGCGCCCAGTTTGTCGGCAAGAACGTGTCTGCGCCGCTCAAGCTTAGTCAGGATATCAAGAATATCAGCGGTGCGACCTTATCGTGCCGCCATATCACCGACGGCGTCAAACGGATTTTGGCCACTTATGAAATCGCGCTCAAGTGAAATTCGACGTGCCCGTCCGGTACTGGGCACAATCGTCGAGATCGGCGCCGTTGGCCTCAACGCCGGCGTCGCCATCGACGCGGCATTTTGTGAAATTTACGCCATTCATCGCCTCATGAGCTTTCACGAGGAGGGAAGCGATGTTTCACGCCTCAACCGCAGCGTGCCTGGAGAGGTAGTGCGCGTCGACCCCAGGACTTACGAAGTGCTCGTTTACGCGCAGGAGCTGAGCAGGCTTTCCGCCGGCGCCTTCGATATCACCGTCGGCGGCAAACTTGTCGAGCAAGGTTTTCTGCCGCAGCCCCATGGCGCGGCGCCGGTCGATAGTGAAGCATCGTTCGAAGATATTAAACTGCTCGCTAACGATTCCGTGAGTCTAACGCGCCGCCTGTGGATCGATCTCGGCGGCATCGCCAAGGGATACGCCGCGGATCGCGCCGCGCTGGCGCTAAAAATGTGCGGCGTGACCACCGGCATCGTGAACGCCGGCGGCGATCTTTACGTCTTCGGCGCCCCTCAACCAATTCATCTTCGCTACCCGAATAACCCGTCCCTCGTCTTGCCGCTCGGTATGATCGCTAACTCGGCCGTGGCGAGCTCGAGCGGATGTTTCGCCAATGCGGGTGAACCCGGCGCGGCCGCCGAGCCTCTCATCGATCCGCGACGAAACGCCTCGATGAAATGGCAACGGGGAATCACGGTTATCGCGCCGCGCTGCGTTATCGCCGACGCCCTGACGAAAGTGGTTCGGCTCGCGCCGCGACGTGCGCCGAAAATTTTGTCCAGGTTTAGTGCGCGGGCGGTGATCGTTGACCGGCTCGGCGCGCGCCCGTTTAACGGCCAGCACAATGAAATGCGCCACGCTCAAGCTCGCAGCGCCGTGAGCCATCGTTCGCGTGCGGTCGTGCCCGCGTACCGGGTTGCCGCTTTGGAGGCGAAATGACCGAGAGATCCACCGGACGCACCGCCAAGATCATCGCTTTGCTCCATGAAAAAGTGCGCCTCGAGCCGTTCCATCGCCGGCTGTTTTACAGCGTGTTCGGCATTCTTTGGGGAAGCGGCGCTTTGTGGCTCCTCATCGAGTGGTTCAAAGATCCTGAGCTCGGTGCGGCGCGAACTCTGCTCCAGACCTTCGCGATGGAAGTTCACGGCGCAGTCATGCTGGTTTTTCTGCTCATGCTCGGCACGCTGTTCGCGCATGTGCGCCGCGGCTTGATTTTGAAAACCAATCGCTTGTCGGGATGGTGCATTATCGGGCTTAACGCGCTCATGGCGCTGACCGGTTGGCTGCTCTACTACATTTCTGACGATACCGCGCGTGCATGGAGCAGCGTCGTCCATTGGTCCATCGGGCTGGCGGCTCTACCGGCTCTCTACACGCACATACTGCTGGGGCGTACGTCAACCGCTGCGCTCGGCGACAACGTTGAAACATACGGCGCGCAGCCTGATATCAAAAAAACACGCGCTGCGAAAAACCAGCGCGACTGGAGCTGAAGCAATACGGAATCAAGCGACCCATGACGGAAGACACCAACAAAAAAACGTCCGCCAGGCCGCTGCGCTGCCACTGCGGCAGTCTTTTGGCACGCATCGTTCCTGAAGGCGTGGAGCTCAAATGCAGGCGTTGCAAGCGCCAGGTCATAGTGCCGCTGGCGGAGTTGGGCCGGGAAGAAACAGAAGATGAAAATTAACCGATAATTTGTTTTCACCGCACACGCGGCCAGAGGTCACGAATCCAGAGCCCGGTGTTTCGCCCAGAGGGCGCAGCTTCGGGCTTTTTTAATGTTCAAGGAGGTCGAAAATGTACGCAATCAAATCACCCCAAGGCAGATGGTCGCTTTCGCTGTGCAACTGCAGCCGCGACACCGCGCATTTTCACTACGGCAATGTCGTGCTGCATATCTCGCTCGATGACTTGCGCGAGCTCGGGATCGCGTTTCAGAGCGTGGCGGACAATGCCGCGCAACCGGAACAGGAAGGTTCTTCCGCGTCATAGAAAGGTTGGGTTCAGTAGTTATGCCGCAGATCCTTACCATCATTATCAAGGGGGGGATCGTGATGATCCCGCTGCTGGCTTGCTCGTTAATTTCGCTGGCGCTGAGCATCGAGCGCATCCTGTTTTGGACCCGGCTGAAGTCAAAAGCTGTGATTAATGAAATCCTCGCGCTGGTCGAGAAGGGAGAGTACGAACAGGCTCTGAAGTTGGGAAAAAACTCGCCGCAGCCAATCGCCCGAGTACTGGCCGCAGGCATCGCGCACCGCAACCCCGCGCCGGCCAAGGCCATGGAAGCGGCAGCGCAGGGGGAGATTCCGGTGTTGAAGAGCCGCCTCGGCATTCTCGACACCATCGTCACCCTCGCACCTCTGCTCGGCCTGCTCGGCACCGTAGTCGGGATGATCGGCTCATTCGACGTCATGGCCGACGGCGGCATTGGCCAGCCGCACGCCGAAGGCGTCGGACGGGCCGTAGCCTTTTCGTTGGCGTTAGCGAGCCGCGCCGTCGCCGGAGAGCCGGAAAAGAAAGAAGACACGTTCAACTTACCGCCTGTGGTCGTGCAAGACCAAGGCGCCAGCTACGTCGCGCCTGAATCCACTTTTTCCAAGTTCCCCGTGCCGCTCCAGGACACGCCGCAATCGGTCACCATCCTTCCAGAAAAACTTATTCAGGAACAGGCCGGCACCACACTGCGCGACGCGCTCCGCAACGTGCCCGGAATTACCGCTACCGCCGGTGAGGGCGGTGGTAACCAGGGCGATGTGTTTACCATCCGCGGTTTCAACGCCCGCAACGATACCTTCATCGATGGCGTGCGTGATTCCGGCTCCTACTTCCGCGATTCTTTCAATTTTGAATCCGTCGAGGTGTTGAAGGGTCCCTCGTCCACTTTTTTTGGCCGCGGCTCGACCGGCGGCATCATCAATCAAGTCAGTAAAGCTCCCCGCCTAGATGCCAATTACAGCGGTATTCTCAGCGGCGGCATGGGCCAGTTTTGGCGCCGCACGATGGACGTCAACCAACCGCTCACGCAGGTGCTGCCGAACGCGGCGCTCCGGCTCAACTTGATGGCCCATCGCGACAATGTCGTGGAACGCGATGTCATCGAGTCAGACGCCTGGATTTGCGCCGTCGATCGCCTTCGGCTTAGGCACTCCGACGCAGGTGACGATCAGTTACCTGATGCAGCATGAAGACAATATCCCGGATTATGGCTTTCCCTATATTAACGGCGCGCCGCTGAGAACGGATCGCAGCAATTTTTACGGTTTGACCAGAGATAAAGAAGAAACCTGGGTCAATATCGGCACAGCGCGATTGGATCACCGCTTCAACGACATGTTCAACCTGCGCAATACGCTCCGCTTCAGCCATGTGGACCGGGACTCGGCCGTGACCAACCCCACTGCCGTGCTGCCCGACACACTGAACCGGAGTCGGCCGCAACGCGACACCCAGGAAAGCATTCTGGACAACCAAACCGATCTGACCGCGAAGTTCGATACGTTTGGCTTCGGTCATACAGCGACTACGGGAATTGAACTTTCCCGAGAGACGTTCGACTTCCTGCGTTGGGCCAGTAACGGACCGAATACCACGATCTCTAACCCGAATCACCATCAATTGCCTGCAAAAACCCTCGCACAAAACTCGTATACCACGTCCACCGGCTTCGGCATCTATGTCGCAGACCAAATACGCTTGAATCAGTATTTCGACATTGTCGGGGGCGTACGCTGGGATTACTTCGGCACCGAGGTCAATGATAAGTTTCTAAACGACAGCGCCACCAGCTCGACAAGATGTGGAGTTATCGCGGTGGACTTGTCTTCCATCCGACGGCGCCGCAGAGTTACTACTTTTTCTACGCCACGTCTTTCAACCCTTCGGCCGAAGGCGTTGGGCTCAGCGTAGCCACCAACGGCACGCCTCCGGAAAAAAACGAAATCTTCGAGGTCGGCGCGAAGATCGCGTTCTTCGACGGCGCGCTTAACCTGCAAAGCGCGGTGTTCCGCATCGACAAGACCAACGCGCGTACGCCCAACCCCATCGATCCTACCCTGCCCAATGTCATAACCGGCAAACAACGCTCCCAGGGTTTGAAATCGGATTAGTGGGACGACTGGTTCCCGGAGTCAATGTTTTCACCGGTTACACATTTTTGGATACCGAAGTTCTGAAAGACAACACGGCGGCGAACATTGGCAAACAAATCGCCAATGTTCCCGAGCATAGAGCCAATCTCTGGATAACCTATGACTTTCTCGAAAAATGGCAGATCGGCGGCGGTCCTAGTTACGTCGGCAGCCGATTCTCGAACAACGCGAACGCCAATCGTGTGCCGGGATTCGTCCGCTGGGATTCGACGATCGCTTATCAAATCACCAAGAGCATCCAGTTACGGCTTAACGCCATCAATCTTACGAACCAGCTCTATTTCGACAGCGTTGGCGGGTCCAAAGCCGTGCCCGCCACCGGCCGCACATTCATCAGCAGCGCCAGTTTTAAGTTTTTTGGGGTTTGCCAGAGACCATGATCGTCCAGGTTCCCAGTATCCTTAACCCGCAGCAGATCGCGCATTGCCGCGAAGTGATGAATCGCGCGAACTGGGTCGACGGCCGGGTGACCGCCGGTCACCAGTCCGCGACGGTCAAGGACAATCGTCAGTTGCCGGAAAATAGTCCGGAGGCACACGAGCTGGGCGACATGATCGTGGCGGCTCTGGAGCGCAGCCCACTGTTCATCACCGCGGCGCTGCCGCTACGGGTCTTTCCGCCGCTGTTCAACCGCTACGAAGGTGGCGAGGCTTTTGGAGCGCATTTGGACAATTCGATCCGGCAGATTCCCGGCACGCCTTATCGGATTCGCACCGATATTTCCGCCACGCTTTTTCTGAGCGCGCCGGAAACCTACGACGGCGGCGAGCTGGTAATCTCCGATGTCTACGGCACTCACGCCGTGAAGCTTGCCGCCGACGACATGGTCGTTTATCCGGCAAGCAGTCTCCATCACGTCAATCCGGTGATGCGCGGCGTTCGACTAGCGGCCTTTTTCTGGGTGCAGAGCATGGTGCGCGATGACGGCCAGAGAACGTTGCTCTTCGATCTCGACATGGCGATTAACAAGGTCAATCAAGCGCTGCCGAATCACACCGCCGTGGTCGAGCTCACCAATTGCTATCACAAGTTGCTGCGGCGCTTTGCCGAAGTGTAACGGTGATGTTTCGGAAAATAATTTTCTGGAGCCACTTGTTCGCTGGCGTGAGCGCCGGTTTGGTGATCTTCAGCATGTCATTCACCGGGGTGGTGCTCATGTACGAGCCGCAGATCACCGAATACTTCGAGCGCAACGTGCGCCGGGTCAAGCCGCCCGCCTGACAATAAACGGCTGACTTACGATGATCTGATCGCCAAGGTCCGCACAGCCAACCCTGAGGCGCGTCCGGCGATGATTTTCGATCGAGTCGGATCCCTCCGCATCGGTGGCCGTCAATATCGGGCGCGACAACACGGTTTTCGTGAATCCCTATTCGGGAGAGCTTTTGGGTGGCTCTTCGGCGACTCGCGAATTCATGCGCCGGGTGGTCGATTGGCACCGCTGGCTCGCCGCCGAAGGCGAAGGACGCGCGACTGCCCGCTCGATTACCGGCGCATGCAATCTGGCATTTCTTTGGCTCGCCGTCACCGGAGTTTATCTCTGGTGGCCGCGCAGTTGGACCTGGCGCGCATTGAAGACTAGCCTCCTGCTCAATGCGCGCCTGCGCGACAACGCGCGTCACTGGAACTGGCACAACGTCATCGGCTTCTGGTGCTCAACTGTACTGATCGTGCTGACTCTTAGCGCCGCCGTCATGTCGTACCCGTGGGCTAACGATCTACTCTACACGCTTACGGGCGGCGAGCCGCCGCGCCGTGCCGAAGGTCCCGGTGGCGCCGCCGCTGAACAGCCACCTCGTCGCGGTCAGCGCACTGAAACGCGCGCTGCAGGCTCACCGGCAAGCTTCGACATTCTGATGACGCGCGCCCAAAAGCAGGTGCCTGGTTGGGTGATGATCATGCTTCGTTTTCCGTCGCGTGGCGACGACCAGGTCACTGCTTCGATACAAGGCCCCGATGCCTTTCATCCGTTTCAACGCTCACAACTCACTCTCAATCGCATCACCGGCGAAGTCGTCAAATGGGAGCCCTATGACGGCAACAGCACCGGGCGCAAGCTCCGCACCTGGATGCGCGCGCTCCACACCGGCGAAGCTTTCGGCTTCGCCGGCCAGACCGTCGCCGCTCTCGCTTCCCTTGGCGGCTGTTTTCTCGTCTGGACCGGCTTGGCGATGGCATGGCGACGCTTTCGTTCCTGCCAGCGCGACCCCGAAGATCTAATCACTACACCAATTTTATCCAAACTAACGGAAGGAAAATCTCCATGCCCGAAACTAGTTTCGCCTCCCTCGAAGCTATCGACGCGCCCCTAGCGCAAACATTGACCGAGCCGCAACTCGATTTGCCGCACAGCGCCATCCGTCCTCACGAACATGTCGTACGCGAGGCAGCGCCTGTCGAATGGTCCTGGGCATCTTTTAACGACGATGCCGTGGTGATCCTTTACGGCACCGTCACCGGCAATGCGGAAATACTCGCCAACAACGTCGCCGCCATGGTGCGTCGCACCGGCCGCGCAGCGCGCGTCCACGACATGGCACACTGCCAAGCAAACATGCTAAACGAGGCTAGCTGCGTACTGGTCATCACCAAGTACCCACGGGGACGGTGAACCGCCCGAGGATGCTGCGCCATTCTGGCAGGCCGTAGTGCACGGCAACGGCTTGGAACTCCGCGGCGTGAAATTCTCCGTGCTCGCGCTCGGAAATACAACCTTCGATCACTTCTGCAAGTGTGGCCGCGACCTCGACGCCGCACTGGAGCGCCACGGCGCTACCCGCCTCTACCCACGCGTCGATTGCGATGTTGATTACAAGGTGCCGGCGACGGACTGGATTCACGGCGTGTTAGCAAGCTTGGAATTGGAAACCGGGGCCGCAACATCGGCATAGTCAAAAATAAGGAGAGCTTCATGCTACCCCTTTTCACTGCCGTGATCTTGATTCTGGCGCTGCTCGACAGCGTCCATGCTCACTTTGTCTGGCTCGAACGTGACGGCGACGGCCCCGTGCGTGCATACTTTGGCGAGTGGATCGACGATATCCGGGAAAAAACCGGCGGCTTGCTCGACGGGTTTAAGGCGCCGCGAGTTTTTCTCGGCGCAAGCGAAACGCCGCTGCCGGTCAAGCGCAATGAAAACAATTTGGAGTTTCCTGCGAAAGGCCGTGGCGACGTGCGCTTCGTGGACATTAGCGTTCCGCCGCGCGAGGACAAGGAAAAAAGCGGCATAACCAAAACGATTTACTATGCCAAGGCCGGACGAGCGGAAACC
>Ga0207691_10002258_pt1 | contig 18865 bp, 15 predicted proteins | sample KBSM13metaG_FD_184327 | JGI IMG/M metagenome (GOLD analysis project Ga0207691, IMG submission 184327) | Miscanthus rhizosphere microbial communities from Kellogg Biological Station, Michigan, USA - KBS M1-3 metaG (SPAdes) (version 2) | ecosystem: Host-associated > Plants > Roots > Rhizosphere >... | reverse complement strand
CGCCGGTCGCGGCCGACGAGAACGGCTGCAGCGCCTGCCGCAGCTCGGCGACCGAAGCAAACCGTGCCTTCGGATCGACGCTGAGCGCGCGCAGCACGATTGCGTCCACCTCCGGCGGAATGTCCGACCCGCGCTTGCTGGGCGGCGGCGGATTCCCGGCCGCGATCGCGCGGAACACCTCGTCGACCTTGTTCCCGCGGTAAGGCGGCTGGCCCGTCAGGCATTCGTAGAGGATCACGCCCAGCGCATATTGATCGCTGGCCGGTCCCGCCGTCTGGCGATCGCCGACCTGTTCAGGCGCGAGGTAGTACGGGGTACCGAACACGGCCCTGCGCGCGGGCGCCGCGCCGGCGTCTCCACCGTCGGCCTTCTCGTCTTCCGCGATGCCGAAGTCCAGCACGACGGGATGCGGGCGCTTGCCGCGAACCAGCAGGAAGATGTTCGACGGTTTGAGATCGCGGTGCGTGATCCGGCGCCGGTGCGCCTCCGCCACCGCGTCGCAGACGGGCAGCATGATGTCGACGATCTCCGCGACGGACAGCGTTCCGGCGCGGAGAAGCCGGTGCCCGAGATCCTCGCCGTTCAGCAGCTCCATCACGAAGTAACTTCGGCCCGCGTCCTCGCCCACGTCGGTGATGTCGACGATGTGCGGGTGGCGAACGCGCGCCGTCAGCTCTGCTTCCTTGCGAAACCGCGCGCGCGCCGTCGGCACCACCGCGAGCGCGGGGTTCAGAACTTTGATCGCGTGACGGTGGCCGGTCGCGGTGCACACGGCCTCGTAGACGGCGCCCATCGATCCGACGCCGATGAGGCGCTCGATCTTGTACTCACCGAGGCGCGTTCCTTTGTCGAGAACACCCGTCCCCTGCTGTTCCGCCGGTCTTCGTTTTTCTTCTTCTGCAGTCTTCACATCCAGCCCGCCTGCGGCCCCCGCAATTTGGTAACGTAAGTTAATCAATTAGCACGAGGTCGCATATCAGAGTAGCTCTACCCTTAAAGGCGCACATTCGACCCAAAACGGCTCAGAAACTCACGCGCCGTGATGCGGCACACATAAATACATGATTTGATTACATAAACCCGCGTGACGACCGTTCCGGTATCCTTTCCACGCCGGTATTAGCCGCCGTCGAAATTCTTGTTTACGGGCCGCTCCTCCGCTGATGAATTCCCCGAGGGCGCTCCGCCGATCGATCTTTCAGCGCGCCGCCGGTACGCACGACGCGCCGGCGGTCGCTCTCGTTCGTCAAAGCTGCTTTTCCAGGCTGACCTGGAAGAGCCCCAGCCACAGCTCGTACTTGCCGCCGCCGTCGGGGCGGCGGGTCGGAAGCTGCGGGTCCGTCAGCGTGCTGCGCCCCGTGTTGTCGCGCGAGAAATATTGAACGGCGGTCAGCCCGGCGGTGATGTGAAAACCACCGGGAACGGCAACGCGACTTCCGATGGCAAAGCGGAAGTTGTTCGCGTCCGGCATCATCGGATCCAGCGTCGCGTCGGGAGTGGCGGCGGTGGCAAAGCCGGTGCCCGCGAACAACTCGACGGCGTCGGACGTCCAGAAGCTGGCGCCCAGGTTCGCGCCGTAGGTGTCGTTCCAGCGGCGGTTGATGTTCTGGATCGTGGTCGCGCCCGGCGTCGCGTCCGTTCCGTCGTCCGGGAAGACCGCGCACGGTTCGCCCTGGATCGACACGCACTGCGACTGGAAGCGGCTCCAGCGGGTCAGGTCGCCGTAGAGGCGCAGCTCCAGCGCGCGCGGCCCTGCCATCGGCGGCCGAACGCGCAGGCCGGCGCGCAGGATGTCAGGTAGCGCGTACGTGTACGTGACGGGTCGGGGCGGCGCCACGTCAGTGAGGTAGCTGGTCGAGAGCGAACCGTCGAGATGCATCGAGCCCAGGCCCGGCGGCGCCTGATAAGAAGCACCGAACCAGAGGCGCTCGCGGATTGCTTCCACCATCGCGCCGATGCCGAAGCTGCCGTGAATGCCCGAGACGTCGATGCCGATGCGGCCCTCGTTCAGCGGATCGACGACCTGCTGCGGGTTGAAGCTTTTCGCCTGCTGGCTGAACACGGACGATCGCACCAGGTTGCCGGTCACGCCCAGCGCGACGGGCCCGAAGCGAGCGGCGGCGCCCACCGTGAAGTAGAGCGACGTCACCGCGCCCTCGATCAGGTGCCAGCGCTGTACGCCGGCGGCGGCCAGCGGAAAATTCGGATCGTTGGCGAAGCGCGGGTTCGGATCCCAGTGCGCGCGCCCGCCGAACGGAACGTAGAAGGCGCCGCCCACTGACAGCCGGCGGATCCGCGTCGCCGCCGCCAGCGCCGGCGCGCCGAACACGTTGGAGAAGCGCGCCTGCCCCGTGTCCGCCCCTTCGGCGCCCGGCGGCTCGGGCATCTCGGACGCCGCTTGCGCGTGCGTCCAGCTCGCGCGGCGCCACGCGAGCACGCCGCTCACGTAGAAGCGCGTGCCCTCGCCCAGCGCGATGCCGGCCGGATTGAAGTAGAGCGCCGTCGGGTTGGTCGTGACGACGTTGCCGTGCTCGCCGCCGAACTCCGCGGCGGCGAAGCCCGACGCCACGGCCGGCGCGGGCGCGGCCACAGCGCAGGCGACGATCGCAATGCGGCGGGCGCGCGTCAGCGACACGCCGCCATGCTACCTCTACATCGGCAGCGCGGCGCGGACGTCGGCGCAGGTCGCGGTGTCCGCGACGACCTTGGTCTCGGCGGTCGCGCTCGTGATGTCGTAGATCGTGCGGTTGTTGTCGATGAAGCTGACGTCGTTGGGCATGCAGTCGCTGGCGCCCATGATGTGGCAGCCCACGACGTGGTTGTTCAGGAACGCGAACGTCGCGCTGCCCGAAGCCTGATCGCACGCCGTTCGCGTCAGCATCGCCGACGTCACCTGGCGGATGACGATGTACAGCTGGTCGGCGCGCGCGGTCTGAAGAATCGACGTGGGTGGCAGCGTGAAGGTACCGCCGCTGCGCGGGATCGCCGTGAGCCCCGCGTGCATATCCCCTTCCGCGTCGTTGATCATCGTGATGCCGGTGTAAGAGGTCGGCCAGGGCGCGGTCGAGGGGTCGGCCATCGTGAACCCGATCAGCGCCGTGTAGCTCAGGTTCACCGTCGAGCCGACGTCCCAGCTGGTCTGCGTCACGTCGATCGGGAACCGCGGCATGCTGGGCGCTTCCCACGCGTCGTTCGGGACTTCGATCTGGATCGTGCCGCCGCCGCCCAGCGCCGTCAGCGTCGTCGGCGGCAGCGAGATCCCACATGCCTGGAGCTCTCCGGTCACCGTGTTGCCGCTGGCGGTGTACACCACCTTGCCCCAGACGTGCAGCTGGCCGTCACCGCGCATCGACGCCGTTCCCGCCGGCCAGCTGACGTTGACGATCAGGTGCGACGCTTCGGTGTACGCCGTGCGCGGATCGCACGGGCCCGCGTCTATCCCGGTGCCCCCGGTGCCGCCCCCGCCGCCCGTCCCGGCCGCGCCGTCGGATTTCGCGTTGCTGGATCCACACGCGCCCGCCAGCGCCAGAAGCGCCGCGAGCGCCGCCGTCCTCCAGGTCTGTCGTCGATCCGCCACCCGCATGCAGCCTCGCGCGCGAGGATAACGGAAAAAGGCAGCCGCTCGCCACTTTGCTCGCGCTGGACGATTCGCAGTGCCGGGGGCGGGACTTGAACCCGCAAACCGCTTTCGCGATGGCGGATTTTAAGTCCGCCGCGTTTACCATTTCGCCACCCCGGCGCGAGGTGCGTCGCTCCGTGAAGAGTGACACACGAGCGCCGGGGGATTTCAACTACGGCGAATCGAGAGGCAGGACTAGTAGTCGCCGCCCTTGTCGATGTTCCGCGCCGTGTCGCGCTTGATGTCACCGACCTTTTCGCGGAACGCGCCGCCGGTCCGCTCCGCGAAGCCCTCGGCCTGCGTCGTCTTGCGACCCGTCAGCGCACCGAGCGCTTCCTTCGCGCGACCCTTGAGGTTCTGCAGCTTGCCCTTCACCTGGTCCTTGTTCATGGATTCCCCCGAAGGAGAACCTGACGACCGGTCGTGGCCTGTCAATGCGACATTGTCGCTGAGCTATCTCCGGCGGCGGATCAGTTGCGGTCGATGCCAAGGGTTTCCCGCACCACCCGTTGGGCTTCGTAGAGGCGGCGGAACGTGGCGGGGAGGCTGCGGCGGCGGATGCGCGCCACCTCCTTGCCCGTCAGGCCCTCGACCTGGAAGAGGATGAAGGCGTCGCGCTGCTCGGGCGCCATGCGATCGAGCGCGCGCTTCACCATCAGCTGAATGGTCCCTTCGCTCCAGATCGCGGGCGGAACGGTCCGTGTCGCCGGTTCCCGTTCCAGGGACATCGCCAGCGCGGCAGCGAGCTTGCGGCGGCGGCGCACGCGGCGCGCCTCCGTCGCACACAGGCGGAACAGCCACGTCTTGAGCAGCGCCTCGCCGCGGAACGCCGCCAGGTGGCGAAAGAAGCGCAGGAACACTTCCTGACAGGCGTCCTCGATCTCGTCGGGGCGGGTGCCCAGCCGGCGCAAGAACGCGATCGCGATCGGCGCGTACTCGGCGTGAAGGTCGCGCGCCGCCGCGTGGTCGCCCGCGACGCTGCGGTGGATCAGATCGGCGTCGAGCGCATGGCCGGTTGTCGTCATCGCGCGCGACACTTCGCAACGCGTATGCCGCGCAAACGCCGCGGTCCGTCGCGCGCGCAACCGCCGGTCAGGTGCGCAGTAGACGACCGGTCCACAGTTTCGTGGACCGGCCGACCACAACGGCGGCTTTTTCTAGAAGAACAGGTTCCCCGTGCCGAGCGTGAACGTAATGTTCGCGCCTATTTGGTCGCGCGCGTTCTCGACGCGCGAGATGGCATTGGAAAGCGGCCCCTGCCGCTGCACCCACGTCGCGCCGGCCAGCGCCGTCGCGATCTCGCTCTTCGCCAGGTTCAGGCGATCGACGGCCACCGGGAAGAACGGCTTGGCGACGCGCGCCGCGGTCAGCACCTCCAGCGCGTCGTCGATCTCGGCGACCGCCAGGTTGATGAGGCCTCGCTGCACGGCCAGGTTCTGGTCGTGAAAGCGGTTCAGGATCGTCTGCGACGCGCGCAGGCGCTGCTTGGCCATGTCCATGTTCAGCGCGATGTTCAGCGCGCGGATGAAGCGCGCGATACGCTCGATGTCCGGCGCGACGTTGGCCGGCGCGCCGAAGCGAACGTTCAGATCGCGCGCCGCCGGCGAATCGAGGAACAGGCTGGTCGCATAGAACGAAACGACGTTCTCGATGTCGGCCGCGTCGGGGAACGGCCCGAATGTGTTGGTGTGGAAACCAGGCAGCGTGTCCGCGGCTTCGATGACGGGCGGCGTGCTGAAGGTGTTGTTGCCGAAGCCGTTGTTCGCGGTGTTGGGCGGGTTGATGTCCAGGGTCACGATGTTCGGGTGCGCCAGACCGCGGCCGCCGAACCCGCCGTCGAACAGAAAGACGCCGTCGAAGAACGGGACGGTGAAGAGGCCGTTCTGCCCGACCCGCGTACCCGTGTCGAAGTTGCGGTTCTTGCCCGTGTCCTCGAAGTTCGCGCCGCCGTTGGCGTGGCAGACCTGACAGCGCCCGCGCAACGGATCGAGGTAAGCGGCCTTGCCGGCCATGGCCTCGGCGTCGAAGACGTTGACCTGGCTGAAGTTCAGCTCGTTCAGGCGCCCGAGCGCCAGCTGGAACTGCTGGACCAGTTGCAGCTCCTGCGTCGTGGCGGTGCGGAAGTCGACGCCCGACCGTCGCTGCAGCGTCCTCGGGTAGTGCTGCTCGATGGCGGTGGCGAGGAAGTTCAGCAGGCTGCCGCCGTCGCCGCCCCACCCCGTCCGCTGCTCGGGCGGCGTGGTCGTGGCCGGATCGGCCGGGTCGGTGGTGATGCTGGTCGCCAGCGACAGCGTGTGCGGAACCGACCGGATCACGAACTTGTTCGTCGGATCCTCGAAGCCGTCGACGTTCTCCAGGATGCCGCCGGCCGCGCGCAGCGAGCTGGTCTCCAGGTTCGTCAGATTGGAATCGCGTTCGAAGACGAACAGCGGATCGCTGGCGGGCAGCGTGCCGATGAAACGCGTGTCGATCGTGAAGTTGTTCTGCGGCGGGTGGCAGGTGCCGCAGGTGCGGCCGTTGCCGTTGAATGTCTCCTGGAAAAAGATGCCGGCGCCGGCGCACATCTGCGCGGTCGCCAGCCCGGTCACGACGCGCGGATCCTGCGCGCACGCCGCCAGGCGCTGCTGGGCGGTCAGCGCGCTGGTCGTTGTCGTGATGTCCGTGGTAGGGGCATCGGCCTTCTTCGTTTCGACATCATCGCAAGCAGCCGTAAGGGCGGTCACCAGAGCCAGACCGGTCAAACGGAAAGATCTCTCTCGCATGTGCGCTCCTCCTCGTCGCGCGCGAGCGCGCGCGACTTCGTTCGTCAAGCGGGGGCCTTCAGGCTGCTTTGAGCCCCGCGCGACGAACTTTTTCGCGCACTGCGATCTTTTGCCGAACGTCAGATCCGGTTGTCTGACAGGGTCGGGCCGCCGCCCGACGACACCAGGACCGAATGCACCTGCGCGTCGGCCGGAACCGCGACGGAGATCGTTTCGACCCGGCGCGCGACGAGGTCCAGCCACCCGCGTTCGGGATTGACCACCGGGCGCCGTACGGGCCCGACGCTCTCGATGCGAGAAAGCACGCGGACGCCCAGCAGGCCCAGGCCAGGTCGCAGCTGGACCTGCCTCACCCAGACCTGGCAGGCCGCGCCGGCAAAGTCATACAGCTCGGGCGACGCCGCGAGCGGCATTTTCAGCTCCGCCTGCACGTGGTCCGGACCGTTCTGTTCGCAACGAACGTCGGCCAGCCGCGTCCCCGGGTCGACGCGCTGATGATCGCGCAGCAGCAACAAGGTCCCGGCCGCCATCGAACCGATGGTGACGAGCCCGACCCACACAGCACCGAGCGCCAGGTAGAGAGCGCGCGGGCGTGGCACGCGCGGGACGTCCAGCAAGCGGCGCAGCCCATGCCAGCCGAGCAGCGCCGTCAGCACGGCGACCGCGAACAGGCCGATCACCGCGGTTGAAACCAGCTTCAGCGGCATCTGAATGACGAGTCCGGTCATCGCTTGAAGGTAATCACCTACGCGACCCGGCGAAGACGTTGCCGCCAGGTTCCTGGAACTGCTTTCTCAAACGACGGCGTTGTGCCGCGCGGCCTCGCGAAACCACTCGGCGCTCAACTTCGGCGTCCGTTTCTGCGTGGCGAAGTCGACGTGGACGAGACCGTAGCGGTTGCTGAAGCCCTGCGTCCATTCGAGGTTGTCCATGGTGCTCCACTGGAAATACCCCTTCACGGGTACGCCGTCGGCGGTGGCGCGCTGGAGCTCGGTCAGATAGCTGCGCAGGAACATCACACGGTCGGTGTCGTAGACCTTGCCGTCCTTGGCGACGACGTCGGCGGTCGCGCAGCCGTTCTCGGTGATGAAGATGCGCTTCGGGTTCCACAACGACTGCACCAGCTTCGGCGCCCAGTACATCGCCTCGGGCCCCAGCGTGTGCCACGACGACGACATCTTCGGGTGCCCGGCCGCGAATGGAATCTCGCGCCAGCCGATCGCGCTGTCGTCGGCCATGACGTAGACGACCGGCCGGTAGACGTTGATGCCGACGAAGTCCAGCGGCGCGCCGATGAGCCGCAGATCCTCGTCGGTGAACCGGGGCGCGTCGCGGCCGGCCGCCTTCAGGTAGGCGTCCGTGTACTTGCCTTCCAGCATCACGGTCAGGAACGGCGCGTTGCGCTCGCGCGTCGCGAGCTCCGCGGCCTTGACGTGCTCGGGCGCCTCGATCAGCGGCACCGCCGCTTCGATCACCTCGGCGGGCCCGACCTTCGTCCCCTTCCGTGCGTTCGCCCGGATCGCCTGCACAGCCATCCCGTGCGCGAGCACCGCGTGATGCCGCACCTGATTCAGCTCGCCCGGCGCCAGCGTCAGGCCGGGCGCGAGCGAGATGGTCATCGTCCCGCCCGGAACCTGCGCGACGTGGCCGCAGTGGCCCATGTCCACGAACGATCGGAACTCGTTGATCGTGAAGAAGTAACGGATCCGATCGGACAGCTTCTCGGCGACGTAGCCCGCGTAATCGGCGAACGCCTTTGCCGTGTCGCGCGCCTGCCACCCGCCCCGGTCCTGCAGCGCCTGCGGGAGATCCCAGTGATAAAGCGTCGCGAACGGCACGATCGCGCTGTCGAGCAGCTCGTCGACCAGCCGGCTGTAGAAGTCCAGCCCCTTGGCGTTGGGCGCGCCCGTGCCGTCCGGGAAGATGCGCGGCCACCCGATGGAGAACCGATAGGCGTTCACGCCCAGCGATCGCATCAGCGCGACGTCCTCCTTGTAGCGGTGGTAGTGATCGTTCGCGACATCGCCGTTGTCGCCGTTCTTCATCCTTCCTGGCGTGTGCGCGTACGTGTCCCAGATCGAGGGACCCTTGCCGTCCTCGTTCCAGGCGCCCTCGATCTGGTACGACGCGGTCGCGGTGCCCCAGTAGAAGTGCTCTGGAAATTTCAGGTTCGCGTTCACGTCGTTTCGCCTTTGGTCAAGCCCGCCGAGGCGCGCATGTCCGCGCCCAGCCCGCGGCCCAGCGCCCGCAGATCGCGAAGCGCCGCCATGAAGGTGAGCGGCAGCGGCTCGACGCGGTCGGCGTCCATCACCATCACGCTGCCGGCGCGCGGATCGGGCGAGCTGGGGATGTAGACGACCCGGCGCCCGTCGGGGAGCTGGTCGACCTCGAACGCCAGCTGAGCCGCATCGTCGAAGTGGATCAGGACCGGACGCATCGTTGACGCGGCGGTGTTCTTGTCCAGCGTTTCGGTCAGCGCCCGGATGAATCCGTAGCCGGGGATGCGCCAGAGCACACCGCTCTCGGCCCGCTTGACGAAGTGGTAGGCGGACGACACGCGCGCCAGCAAGCCCCCGATGAAGCAAACGATGATCAGCAGCGCGACGACCAGCGCGTCGGCCGCCAGCACGCCGATGACCCGGTCGAGCGGAAGCAACGCCGCCAGCGGCTCGGCGACCCGCCGCAACAACTTGAGCGCCTTCGCCCCCAACCACACCAGCACGAACAGCGGCACCACGAACACGAGGCCGCCGATCACGGTCGTCTTCGCGAAGCGATACGCGCCGTGCACCCAGTGCCGGATCCGGGCCGCCTTCGACATGGTCCTGCTTCCGCAATCTGCGGCCCTACGGCGGCCGCCGATATCGGTCGGTGGCCGATTCGGTTTCGATTTCGATTTGTCGACCCAGGCGAGATGCGCGACAGTGTTCGCCGTTTCGCATGAACGCGCGCGCGATTCCCCGTCAGCTCATCGAGTGGATCTACCGCCCGGCGGCCCTGCGCGAAGCGCGGTCGGGGCTGCGCGCGGGCGACGATCCGCGCGAGGTCGCCGCCCGCCAGGCCCGGCTGCTGCTCGAGGTGGCGCGACGGACCGCGGAGCCGGCCGACGCGCTGCCGCCGGGGGCCCAGCCGGCCGTGATGGTGGGGTTGTATCGCGACGTCATCTACTGGGCGCTGGCCGCGCGCCGCGCCGACGTCAACCCACCGCCGACGGAGCTGCGCGCGCTGTGGGACGCATCGCACCCCCAGGTGTCGGCGGCCGCGCCGCCCGACAACGAGGAATCAGCGGCGCTGCGCCGGACCCTGTTCGATGCCGAGCGCTCGCTGGCGATCACCGACGAGGATGCCGCGCGCGCCCGCGCGTTCGCGGAGGCGCTGGTCTGGGAGCTGAACGCCCCGCGCCGCCGCGTGGAACGGGTCGTCGTCCAGCGCTGGTCCCGCGTCGCGCTGGTTGCCGCCGTCGCGCTGGCGCTGCTGATCGCCAGCCGCATCCTGTCGCTGGGGCCGAACCTGGCGGCCGGGAAACCATTTCGTCTCAGCTCGACGTCGTCCGGCTGGGCCGCCTGCCTCGCCAACAATGGCTGCAAGGGGCTGATGTTCCACACCGAGACAGAGGACAACCCGTGGGTCGAGATCGATCTCGGGGCGCCCAAGACAGTCCGCCGCGTCGAGGTCATCAACCGCGCCGACTGCTGCGCCGATCGCGCGAAGCCGCTGGTCGCCGAGGTCAGCACCGATCGCGTGACGTGGACGCAGGTCGCGCGCAAGGACGAGGACTTCGGCAGCTGGAAGGCCGACTTTCCGCCGCGCGTCGCCCGCTACGTCCGCTTGCGGTCGCCCCACCACACCGTGCTGCACCTGCAAGCGATCGCGGTCCGCTGACGGCCGCGCCGCGCTCGGCGCCGGCAACCGCGCGCTCAGGCGGCGCGCGAGAGCATCGCCTCCTCGTCGTCGGGGCGGGCGATGACCAGCGCGGCGATGACGAGAAAGGCGACCTGAATCGCCACGTGCAGCTGCGGCGTGAACACCTTCGCGCCGGGGATGAGGAACAGGCGCCGGTCGCCGGCGATCGCAAACACGCCGAACGCCAGCAGGCCCCAGCGGTTCGTCCGCTGCGCGCGCAAGAGCAGCAGCAACAGCAGCGGGTAGGTGCTGATCAGGTTGTAGTCGTAGCTGGTGCGCGGAAAGTAGGTCGAGATCGCCAGCGACCCCGCGAACGCGACCCCGGCTTCGCCACGGGCGATCGCCCGCCCGCACGCCCACGCCCACAGCGCCATCAGCAGCAGGCACAGCGACGTGCCGAACACGCCGTAGTTGCCGCCGACCAGACTGGGGATCGAATGCGCCCACTCCCGCGCTGGCGTCAACGAGTCCGCGTAGTGCGGCAGCACGTCGAACAGATAGCGTCGGGACTCGCGCGGAAAGGCCAGCAGTGTCAAGGCGAACGCCGTGGCGGCGCCGCCGCCGAACCGCAACCACGCCCAGCGCCCCGCCTGGGCGCGGGCCACCAGCAACCCGCCGGTCAGCGTCGCCACCGCGATGATGGGCGACAGCTTGAAACCGGCCGCCAGCCCCGCCGCCATCCCGGCCAGCCAGATCCGCCGCCGCACGAACAGGAACGCCGCCAGCGTGTAGAAGATGACGTTGACCGTGTCGGTGTTTCCGCGTTCCAGCGCGAACACGAACGGGTACTGCAGCAGCAGCAGAATGCAGAACGCGACCGTCTCGTGGCGCGCGCCCTGCTGCGGCGGGCGCACGATCTTCCGGTTCCACGCGACGAAGATGCCCGCGAACGCGACGACCAGGAACGTCGTCCAGATCCGCATCGTCGCGTCGAGCGACAGCGGCCGCACCCAGCGGAAGAAGGCGAACAGGAACGGCGGGTAGTAGAACGGCCGCCCCAGCTTGTCGCCGCACACCTTCGCGTTGATCAGGTACGGCGACTGCCCGCTGCTGCCGCTGCACTGCTGGAAGACATGGATGTTGTGCATGTCCATGCCCCACGGATCCAGCACCGGGATCGCGGCGAGCGACGCCATGCAGACGACCATGAAGCCGACGAGCAGCAGGAACTTCGTGCGCTTGTCGAGCAGCGGCATCACGACTGGTCGGAACGGTGCTCCCGCACCGACGGTGTCAGGCGCGCCGGCGCGAGCGACGGCGCATCAGCGCGGCGCCCAGCAACGACAGGCCGGCCCATCCAAAAGATGGCGCGCCCGCCACGCTGCAGCCGCCCCCGCCCCCGCCGCCACCGCTGGTGCCGGCGCTCCCGGTGCCGCTGCCGCCCGTTCCCGTGCTGCCCCCGCTTCCCGTGCTCCCCCCGGTCCCGGTGCTCCCGCCCGTTCCGGTGCTGCCGCCGTCGGGCGGAAGGGTGAACGTGCAGAACAGGCCGGCGCACGTCGCGCCGAGCGACTTGCACTTGCAGTCGTCGTCGGTGAGGCAATAGCCGTCGGCGATTCCGGACGGGTAGACCTCGCCCGCGTGCGTGCACATCGCGCCGCCCGAGCTCTTGGTGCAGACGTCGCCGCCGCAGTTGGGATTACCCGGGCAATCCTTGTCGACGTTGCAAGCGGGCGCCTGCGCCTGCGCGCGACCCGCGCCCAGCAGGCAAACCAGCGCGAAAACAAACGACAATCGGACTGCAACAGCGCGTGCGTTCATCTCTAATTACCTCCAGTTTCGGCGGCAGACTATCACAGGGCCGCGGTTGTGTAAGTCGGGGCTGTGTGTTGATGTCCGGCTGCTGATGAAGTCCGTGACCATCCCGCCGAGGATGCGCGCGATCGCGGCGGGATTGATCGCGGCGGGCGGCGCGGCGTTTCTCGCCCGCTGGCTGCATCACTTCGAGAAGCTGCAGAGCTGGTTCTTCTTCGACCTGGCGACGATCTGGCTCTGGCAGATCTACCTGTGCGTGGCCTGCGTCAGCGCGGGCGCGGTGGTGGTGCGCCGGCTGCTGCCCGCCGGTGACAGGACGCGGCTGGAAACAATCGCCTACGCCTACCCGGTCGGCCTGGTGGTGTTCGTGCTGGGGATGTACCTGGGCGGGTTCCTGCACCTGTTCGGGCCCGTGTTCGCGGTGGTGTGGCCGGCCCTGATGATCGCCGCGGGCGCGCGGCAGGCGCGCGCGACCTGGCAGCAAGCGCGCGCGGCGGGGACGCTGCCGGCCTTGACCCTGCGCGGGCTGCCGCTGGTGCTCAGCTTGATCGGCCTGCTGTTCGTGGGGTTGCTTTACCTGGGCGCGATGTCGCCCAGCGCGCTCAACTACGACGCGCGCTGGTGCCACCTGGTGATCGCGCAGGACTACGCGCGCGAAGGGCACATCGTGAAGTTCCCGGGTGGGTGGACCATGAACCTCCCCCACCTCGCCAGCATGGTCTACACGTGGGCGTTCACCGTCCCCGGCCTGGACCTGCCGCAGCTGCGCTGGATGATGGCGCTGCACAGCGAATTCGTCGCGGTCGTCTGGACGCTGGTCGGGATCGCGGCGACGGCGCGGTGGCTCGCCCAGCGCGACGCCGCCGGAACGTGGGTCGCGTTCCTGCTGTTCCCGGGCCTCTACGTCTACGACCACAACATCGGCGGCGCCGCCGATCATTTCGTGGCGCTGTTCGCGGCGCCGCTGCTGCCGGTGCTGGGGATGACCTTGCGACGGTTCGATCGCGGGCCCAGCGTCCTGCTGGGCACGCTGGCCGGGGCGGCGCTCGCCACCAAGCTGCAAGCGCACTATCTGCTGGTGCCGATCGGCCTGGCGGCGCTGGGGCGCGGCGTCTGGCTGGCCATCCAGCGCCGCCGGCGCGACGGCGCCACGGACGTGCCCACGCTGCGCGCGATCGGCAGCGGATACCTGCTGGCCGTGGCGGCGGTGTTCGTGGTGATGCTGCCGCACCTCGCGACCAACCTGGTCTACTACGGCAACCCGCTGTACCCGTTCGCGCAGGGGTTTTTCAACGGCGTCACCGACCCCCGCATGATCGCCGACAAGGTGATGCCCGACTACCACTTCCGCCCGCCGGAGATCCTGTCGGCGCGCCTGCGGGCGGCGGCCGGGATGTCGTTCGCGTTCTCGTTCGTACCGCACTACTCGTTCATCGATTACTTGCCGATGTTCGGCTCGGTCTTCACGCTCGCGCTGCCGCTGCTGCTGGTCATCCGCGACGGCCGCCGCCTGTGGCTGGGCACGTTCATCACGATGGGCGCCCTCTTCATGTGGGCGTTCATGTACTGGGTCGATCGCAACCTCCAGACGTTCCTCCCGCTGATGGTCGCCGTCACCGCCGCGATCCTGGTGAGGGCCTGGGAGCTCGGGTGGTTCGCGCGCGTCGGTGTCATCGCGCTGGTGCTCGTGCAGATCGCGTGGGGAACCGGGCTGTATTTTTCGGGTTCGGATCGGATGAGCGGCGCGCTCTTCGTCCTGAGCAGCACGATCCGCGGCAAGACCCACGAAGTGCTGCGGTCGTCGTATGCCAGCGAGTACGTCGCGATCGGCAACGCGCTGCCCGCCGATGCCGTGGTGATGCTGCACGCCCACCAGCTGTCGCTGGGCATCGACCGCCCTGTCTACCTGGACTGGCTCTCGTTCCAGGATCAGATCGACTACGCGAAGTTCAAGACGCCGCGCGCTCTTTACGAACGGCTGCGCGCGCTGGGCGTGACGCACCTGGTGTGGCCGCCGCCGCAGCGGCCGGCACCCAGCAGGCAAGAAGAGATCATCTGGGGCGTCTTCGCCGAATCGCTGCGCCCGCAACAGAAGTTCGGCGACCTGACGCTGGCGCCGATGCCGGTCCTGCCGCCTCCCGATGACGCCCCTTATCAGGTGCTGGTCATCGGCATGCCCGACCTGCCCGACGGTCTCTATCCGATCGAGATGCTGTCGAGCAGCGCCCAGCTGCCGCCCGCGCTGCGTTTCTACGCCAAGCCGGCCAGGCGGTGGTCGCCGGACGCGTTCCCCGAGGAGGCGAAGGTCGTGATGATGGGCGCGGCGCCGCGCGAGATCGACGCCGCCACGCAAGCGCGGTTCAACACGCAGTTCAAGGCGATCGCTGTGACAGCGGGCGGCCGCATCCTGGTTCGCCGATGACGCGGCCCACGGCTTGCAGCCAAGCGCGTCACATGCGCACAACCAAGGCGATCACGACTTCGGCGAAGCCTCGAGCGCGACATTTCGATCGCGGTTTTCGTCTCGCGCTACCGGCGGTCGCGCTGCTGGCCGCGTGTTCCAGCAGCTTGACCGACCCGGCGACAACGGGGAGCGCGGGCAGCGGCGGCGGCAGCGGCGGGTTCATCGGCGAATGCGGCGGCTTGAGCGGCGCCGGAAACTGCGCCCGGGGAGGAACCGGCGGCAGCGGTGGGACCACCGGCGCCGGCGCCACGGGCGTCGGCGGCAGCGGCGGCACGGTACCGCTACCCGCGTGCGCGCAGGTGGCGGTGGCATTCGGCGTCTGCTTCGTGAACGACGCGGAAGACAGGACTCGCTTCGACTTGAATGCGCAGACCAGCGGCACCGCGACGATCGAGGCCGTCGGTTCGGGAAACGCGCCCGCGTCCTGCAGGGAGTGGCGCGCGGTCGGGATCCGAAACCCGAGTGACTGGTGGATCCAGGTGCGCGCAGCCGACAACCGCCTCTGGACGATGGGCGTGAACGGTCTTGGCAGCACGCCGCCGGTCCGCGTGGGCGACACCGTCACGCTGGACGTCGACTGGCGCACCAACACTGCCATTCCAGGAGCAGTGACGTACAACGGGAAGCTGCAGCTTTCGGACGCGGCGGGGACGCCGCTCTTGTGGGCAGGATCAAGCGCATTTGGGGGACTAGGATCCATCCCAGATCCCTCGACGTGGATCTCGTTCGCGTCCGGCGGTGCCGCTTGCTCAGCCGGCCCGTGCTTCGCGGACCAGCAAATGATCCGGTCGAACGTCATCGCCACCGTCAACGGCAACTCGGCGACGCTTCCCCCGAACGGCGTCGCGTCCCTCGACAACTACACGCTGGGGGTGACGACCTTCTCCAGCCTGTGCGGCGACTACGCCCCACCCTTCGAGGCGGCGGCGGCGAAGGTTCTCCCCGTGAACGCGCCCTGACGCCGGTTCGAAACCCTTTCGCTCGACGGCATTGCCTCATACACTCTCGCCGCGTGATCGCATGAACGTCCGGTCGTTCCTGCCTAAAATCGGAGAGTGGTTGCTGCGCAGGTCCGCCATGCGCGAGGCGCGTGCGGCCGTGGCTGGACCGGAAGGGCGTCGATCGCGCGCCCTCGCCCAGGCGCAGCTGCTGACCGAGGTCGCGCGCCGCGTGGCCGCGCCGGTCGAGCGGTTGCCCGCGGGCTCGCGCGCCGCCGTCGAGATCGCGCTGTGTCGGGACGCGACGTACTGGGCGCTGGTCGCGCTGCATCCGGACGCGACGCCCGTGTCGGATCTGGCGACGCTTTCGGCGGAGGTTCCGGCGGCGCAGTTCGAGCGGCTGGCGGGCGGCGGCGCCGCCGCCGAACGCGTGCGCCAGACACTGACCGACGACGTGCCCGCGCATGCGCTGCGCGCGACCGCCGAGGACGCCGGGCGCGTTCGCAAGTTCGCCGATGCCCTGGTCACCGAGCTGGCGGCGCCCACGCGGCGGGTGGATCGCGTGACCTTTCAGCGCGGCTGGCGGCTGAGCCTGGTCGCGGCTTCGTTACTGTTCGCGGGCTACGGCGTCCACGCGGCGATCCTCGGGCCCAACCTGATCGCGAAGAAGCCGTTCCAGACCAGCTCGAGCTACCCCTGGTGCCCCTGTCAGGGCCTGCTCTTCCACACCAACGAAGAGAACAATCCCTGGGTCGAGTTCGATCTGGGCGCGGTGAAGCCGGTGAAGCGGCTCGAGATCGAAAACCGCAGGGAATGCTGTCAAGAACGCGCGGCGCCGCTGGTGGCGGAGGTCAGCACCGATCGCGCGCAATGGACGCAGGTCGCGCGCCGCGAAGGCGAGTTCGACGACTGGACGGCCAAGTTCGCGCCCCAGAAAGCCCGCTACTTCCGGCTGCGCGTGCCGCGGACGACGCAGTTCCACCTGCATGAGGTCGCAGTACGATGAACGCGCGGCGGATCATCGGCAGCGCCGCCGAGTGGACCTTCAGGACGGCCGCGGTGCGCGAAGCGCGCGCGGCGATCGCCGGCCTCGACGAACGCCGCGCGACCGCCCTGCGCCAGGCGCGGTTGCTGCTCGAGGTCGCGTCGCTGGTGAAGTTCCCGGCCGGGCGGTTGCCGAAAGGATCGCGTCCCGCCGCGCTGGTCGGCCTGTATCGCGAGGCGATCTACTGGGCGTTCGTCGCGCGGAGCGCGCGAGACGGAGAGCCGCCGCCCGGGCTGAACGCGCTGTGGGCCGAGCAGGACGACGTCGAGCTGGCCGCCATCGCGGGCGGCGCGCCCGTCCTCGAGTCTGCGCGCCGCGTTCTGCTGGAGACGCCGGCGGCCCGCGCGCTGGACGTCAGCGCCGAGGAAGCGGCGCACGTGGCCACGCTGGCGTCGGGGCTGGTGGGCGACATCGACGCGGCCCGGAAGCGGACGAACAAGCTGCTCGCCCAGCGCTGGCTGCGGATCCTGCTGGTCGTCGCGGTGCTGGGCGCCCTGGCCGGAGGCGTTTACCGCCTGCTCCTCGGCCGGAACCTGGTGGCGGGCGCCAAGATTCGCGTCAGCTCGGTGCTTCCCAGCTGCGCGAACGATCCGATCTGCAACATCATGCTGTTTCACACGGAGACCGAGACCAACCCGTGGGTCGAGCTGGACCTGGGCGCGGCGAAGAAGATCCGCCGGATCGAGGTCACCAACCGGATGGATTGCTGCCAGGACCGCGAGGTGCCGCTGGTGATCGAGACCAGCACCGACCGGAAGCAATGGTCGCCGCTGGCCCGGCGAGACACGGAATTCACGACCTGGTCACCCGACTTCGCCCCGCGTGTCGCCCGCTACGTCAAGCTGTGGGTGCCCAAGACCACGCAATTCCATCTTCACGACATTGTGATTCGCTGACGTCGGGACCCATTTCAGGGTGTCGGGTCCTGAGGTAGTCTGCCCGGCGCGATGGCCGTCGTCCTGCGCGCTCTGACCCTGCTGGGGTTGATGGGGGCCTCCTGCGCGATGTTCGTGCAGGAATTGATGGGCGATTGGACGCGCCAGTTCGTGACGGGCAACGTGATGACGCTGCCCAACCGGACCCGGCTGCTCGTCGGTATGGCGGCGGGCGCGGCGGTGGCCATCTTGATCGGCCTCCTGGTCCTGTGGCGAAAGGACACGCGCCGCCTGCGGCGGCTGGCGTACCTGCTGTCCCCCCTCATCCTGATCGGGCTGGTGCCGCAGCTGACCGACGCGGCCGCCTGGTCGAACCCGCTGGACGTCGGGCTGGTCGTCGGTGGTTTCGTGCTGCTGATCGAGCGCCTCTTCCGCATGGCGTGGCTGGCCCTGGCGGAGACGCCGCCGGGCGATGCCGCGATCGCGGACGGCTATCCGCCGTGGTGGAAGACCGCCCTGCCGCCGCGGCTGCGGCGATGGCTTCCGGCGTTGCTGGTGGTGGCGGGCGCGATCGGGTACGGCATCTACTTCTCCGTGTTCACGCTGCGCATGCACGGGCGCTTCCAGACCTACAACTTCGATCTGGGCCAGTACGACAACCTGTTCTGGAACCTGATGCACGGGTACCCGCTGCGCATGTCGCCGCTGGGGCTCGACAAGAACTGGACGGACCTGCGCAACCACGCGGACCTGTCCGTGTTCTTCTTCATCCCGTTTTACGCCATCAAGCCGGGCGCCCCGACCCTGCTGGTGATGCAGTCGTTCGTCCTGGGCCTCGGCGCGATCCCGGTCTATCGCTTCGCCGCGCGCCGGTTACCGCGCTCGTACGCCGCGGTGATCGCGTTCTGCTACCTGCTGTACCCGCCCATGCATGGGCTGCAGTTCTACGACTTCCACATGCAGCCCATCGCGTCGACGTTCGTGCTGTTCGTCATCGACTTCGTCGACGAACGCCGCTACTGGCTTTGCGCGCTGGCCTTCGCCATAGCGATCACGTGCCGTGAGGACATCTCCGTGGGGCTGGCGATCCTGGGCGCGTTCCTGATGTTGACCGGCTATCGCGTCTTGCCCGGCCTGGTGATCGCGGTGGTCGCGACTGCCTACTTCGTGCTGCTGCGTTTCGTGATCATGCCCAGCTTCGGCGGCTGGGGCTTCCAGGACATCTACAAGGAACTGTTTCCGCAGGGCGCGCCCAACTTCGGCGGCGTGATCTCGACGCTGGTCAGCAACCCGCTGTTCACGCTCAAGTCGCTGATGACGCAGGAAAAGCTGCGCTACTTGCTGCAGATCCTGGTGCCGCTCGCCTTCCTGCCGATCCGGCGCAGCTTTCTCGTGGTCTCGCTGGTCGCCGGTTCCATCTTCACGGTGCTGACGACCAAGTATCCGCCCACCATCGACATCGGATTCCAGTACTCGGCGCACTTCTTCCCGTACGTTTTCTCCGCGG
>Ga0207691_10002253_pt1 | contig 18914 bp, 18 predicted proteins | sample KBSM13metaG_FD_184327 | JGI IMG/M metagenome (GOLD analysis project Ga0207691, IMG submission 184327) | Miscanthus rhizosphere microbial communities from Kellogg Biological Station, Michigan, USA - KBS M1-3 metaG (SPAdes) (version 2) | ecosystem: Host-associated > Plants > Roots > Rhizosphere >... | reverse complement strand
AGGATCGTAGGTCGCGATCACGCGGCCATCGGCTGCGTGCACGACGACGCTGCCGTGCGGCTCGTCGGGAAGGTCGCCCGGATCGTTCGCCTCGACGTCGGCGACGCGGTCCCCGGCCGGAGCGATGGACAGGTCTTCGTGCTGGCGGATCACCACGGATCCCGCGTTGGCGATGCCCGCCACCAGCAAGGCCGCCACGAGCGTTCCATTGCGGATGCGTCGCTGCATCGGTACGCCCCTCGATACGTCGAAGCCCGCGATGTTACCGCCTGTCCCTGCCCTGCGGCTGGACTTCCCAGGCCGCGTCGGGTGCCGCAGCAGTCCATCCGCCGGGGCCACGCTCGAACGCCTGCGTCTGGCGCACATCGAAGGTCCCCAGTTCGGGGATCCATTCGAACCGGCCGACCACGATGCGCCCGGGTTCGATGCGGATCCCGTTGAACGCGTTCGCCTCGCCGCGTCCGCGCGTCGACGTCGCGGTGCCGGCCTGCACGCCGATCGCCGCGAATCCGCCGATGGGATAGCGCTCGGCGGTCGCGCCGGCGTGGCTCGCGTGCAGGTGGCCGGCGAGCAGCAGGTCGACGCCATGCTCGGCGAACATGCGCATCGCGCGCGGCGCGCGGCCCACCAGGTCCGACGCATCGAACGACGACGGCAGGTCGAACGGATGGTGGGTGACCACGACCTTGGTCACGTCCGGGCCCACCGCGGCGAGCCGCGCCTGCAGGCGCTCGATCTGTTCGCTGCCGATGCGGCCGCCCTTGATGGTCGCCGAGCGCGCCGTGTTGACGCCGAACACCGCGATTTCCCCGTCGACGAACTCCGGCTCGGTGTCCTCGCCGATGTGCTGGCGGTACTTGTCGAGCGGCAGCAGGAAGCGGTCGAGCACGTTGTGCATCGGGATGTCGTGATTGCCCGGGACCACCACCTGCGGCGAAGGCAGCGCGTCGAGGAAACGGCGCGCCTGCGCGAACTGCGCGCTGCGCGCGCGTTGCGTGAGATCCCCTGAAACGACGACGACGTCGGGCGCGAGGGCGCCGACGCGCTCGATCAGCGGCTCCAGCAACGCCTCGTCGACGCGCCCGAAGTGGAGGTCCGAGAGATGGACGAGGGTTCGCATGCCTTCACTTCCTTTCCGCGTCGGCCAGGCGCGGGACCAGCACCTCGATCGCCCCGGGGCGGATGCGGTACTCGAAAGGCGCGTCCAGCTCGGACACCTCGCCGTCGGTGGAGACGCGCTGCTTCCGGTGCCTCGTCTTCACGACGATCCTCCCGCTGAGCACCGCATCGAAATCCTTCGCCTGGCGCAGCCGGCCGAACAGCGCGCGCAGCGCGAAACCGAGGAGGCCGATGCGGCCGGTGCGCTGCGCGACATACAGGCTCAGCGTGCCGGCGCTCAGCGTCCTGCGCTCACCCACGCGCAGGCCCTCGATCGTGTACTCGTTGTTGCCGACGAAAACGAAGGGTGTGCGCCGCTCGTAGCGGCGGCCGTCCAGGTCCAGTTCGACATCGAGGAACGGATAACGGCGCGCGGCCCGCACGCAGGCACGGAAGAACGCGACCCATTTGGAATACCCAAGCTTGCGTTGCCCCACGTCGCGGTCCTTCACGATCTCCGGATACAGCCCGAGCGAGGAATTGTTGACGAAGGGCTTGCCGTTGACCTCGGCCACGTCGATCGGGGCGCGGTGGCCTTCGGCGATGACGCGCAGCGCGCCTTCCAGCTCGAGCGGGATGCGCAGGTCCTTCGCGAAATGGTTCAACGTCCCCAGCGGCAGCACGCCCAGCACGATCCCGCTGCCCAGGATTTTCCCGACGACGCAATTGACCGTGCCGTCGCCGCCGCCGGCGACGACGACATCGACCCCTTCGTCGCGCGCCCGCGCGGCCGCGTTCGCGATGGCGGCGCCATCGGGCTCGAGCGTCACGCGCGGATCGAAGCCGTTCGAACGCAGCATGTCCGCGATCGCGTGCACGTCGATCCCGCTTGCCGTGCCGGACGCATGGTTGATGATGACCGCGATGGTAGGCATCGAATCTCCGTCGAAGCGCCGATCCGGCCACTCCGTGGCCTGCCTGAATGCTATCGGATTACGCCCGCCGGACAGCCGCACCGTCACCCCGGCGAGTTAACGCCCGTTTGCCGTTGTGGGCGCACCATGGCGTCCGGCACGCGGAGCAAGGAAGCGCACATGTCGAGTGAGACCGTCGTTGCGACTGCGCAACAACCGGCGAAGGTCGCCAAGGACGAACTGGGCTACGCCGGGCGATTCCTGAAGAACCACGGCTGGAAGATGCTCGGGCTGTTCGTCTGCCTGCTGCTGCCGATATGGGGATTCGCCGCATTGGTCGACAACCTCCGCGACAACCGCGCGTTCTTCTTCGATGCGCCGTTGCTCAACGCGCTGCATGCGATCGAAACACCCGCGCTCGACCGCTTCTTCGTGTCGGTCTCGCTGGTGGGCTTCCTGTGGGGCACGATTCCCCTCGACATCGCGATCTTCCTGTTCTTCGCGATCTGCCGGCGGTTCCGCGACATGCTGTTCTTCGGCCTCGCGGTCGCCGGTTCGGCGGTGCTCGACTTCGCGGGCAAGGGTTACTTCGCGCGCGACCGCCCCGACTTGTGGCTGTCGATCACGCCGGAAAAGAACTACAGCTTCCCGAGCGGGCACGCGATGGGATCGGCCACGTTGGGCATGGCGCTGGTGCTGCTGGCGTGGCCAACCCGCTGGCGCTGGCCCATGTTGGTGCTCGCCGTCGGGTTCGTCTTCCTGGTCGGCACGTCGAGGGTCTACCTCGGCGTGCACTACCCCTCCGACATCCTGGCCGGCTGGACCGCCGCCATCGCCTGGGTCTATGGGATGTACGTGCTCATCGACCGCAAGGCGCCGACCCCGCCGCCCACGGCTGCGAAGTCGAAGGATACGGTCGGCAATCCGGCGAAGACCTGAGTGTCGAGGATGCCGGCCGGCCGCGGCCGGCTCCGACCGCGGCAAGGCCTGCGCCTTGCCGCGAATCGCGATGCGTCACGGCGCCGTCTTTGCAGGCGCCGGGCTGCCCGTTCCGGCCGACGCCGGGGTCTCGAGACGCTTGAGTTCGTCGTGGAAGTACACCTCGGAGTCCTCGGTGTGGCCGTCGGCGAACTGCACCTTGTAGGGCAGTCCCGACATCGACGAACGCGACGCGATGCCCTGGATGAATTCCTCGGCGGTCTTGATGCGGCTGCCCGCATAGTTGCGCTTGGAACGCAGGTGGTCGGCGGCAGCCTTGCCGTCGTAGGAGTTGCCGTTGCGGATGAAATGCGCGCCGGGCAGGACTTCGACGCTGTGGATCATGGCCTGGATCTTCTGCTCCTCGGTGAGGGGAGCGGCGTAGGAAACCGAGGCGAAAAACAGGCAGAACACGAGCAGCCAGCGCAGGCGTTGCAGCAACTTCATCAGGTCTCTCCGTGGGGGATGGGGGAAACGCGCGGCGGACGGCATTCCCTTTGCCATGTGTCTGCATACTGCGCCGAACCCTCGAAGTGGGAACGACCTCGCCGCTTTCAAGCAGCGTAACCGGGCAATCGTCAGGATTCGCTCAGCAAAACGTTCGTTTCGTGTAAAGCAGTACGAAGCAGCGGACTGAATCGTTCATGCTGAAGCGCGACTTCTCCGGCGTGTCGGATACTGACGGCATGCCGCGCGCAACCCCAACGGCCGATTTTCGCACGAGCCTGATCGGCGAAGGCCTCTGCTTCGTCTACGTCCTTCCCTGCGTCTGGGAGGACCTGCTCAAGCTCGGGTTCTCGCGCGATCCGCTCGCCCGCGCGCAATCGTTGCATCCGCGCTGGTTCGAGTTCTTCGACCTCGACCGCGCGATCCTCATCGAGACCGAGACCGTGCGCGACGCGCGCCGGATCGAGCTCGAGCTCGGCCATGCGATCGCTGCGCACGGCGCGACGGAACCGCTGACGATCCGCAGCGCCGCCGGCGGCGGCACCGAGTGGTACCGCGGCGCGCTCGGGTTCCTCGAAGACGCGGCGGCCTCGCTCGGCGTGCGCGGTCACGTCGTGCACGCACCGGCGCGCGACTGGCTGCGCGAGCGCCTGCGCGCGCGCGGAGACCTGCTGTTCGCGTGGTCGCACGAGGCGCTCGCCGCGATCGCACAGGCGCGCCACTTTGGCGACGATGCGCGCGCGATCGAACGCACCCTGCAAAGTGCGCTCGATGCGTACCAGGCGCTTGCGATCGACCCCGACCCGTTGCTGTCCGAACCGGTGCGCGCCTGGTACCGGTCGCACGGCGCCGAGCTCCCCTGAAGCGTCGCGAAGAACCGCTGGCGCGAAGCGCGCATGTTGGATGGAAGTTCAGGCGCGCGAACCATAATCGAAGCGAAGGCATGGAGCCGCACCGATCAACGTTCCAGGACAGGAGCCGGACATGGACGTCATATCGCGAAGCGTTGCCCTGGCATTCGTGCTTGCCGCCGGAAGCGGCGCCGCAGGCGCGCAGCAGCAGGACCCGGTCACCCACGAGGAAACCTACGTCAGCCAGTCCGGCAAGTCCGTGCGCTGCATGTCCACCGCGAGCGGGCGCACGTATTGCGGGACCGCGAGCGTGCACTACACCGTGAGCGGCAAGCCCCCGGGCACCTGCGTCGAGGGGAAGACCTGGGGCACGGACGAACACGGCGCCTGGGTCAGCGGCGGATGCAACGCGGAGTTCGTTCCGACGCCCGCACCGACCACGCGCAGCGAAGTGACCGAGCGCACCACCTACGTGACCGGCACCGGCCGCGTCGTGCATTGCGTGTCCGCCGCGAACGGCCGCAGCTACTGCGGCCGTCCGCACGAGCGCTTCGCGATCCGCGGCACGCCCGATCCGGCCTGCGTCGAAGGGTCGACGTGGGGCGTCGACGAGCGGGGCGTATGGGTCAGCGGCGGCTGCGTCGCGGATTTCCAGACCAGCCCCGCCGACGATGCGGCCGACTCCGGCGCTGCCCTCCGGCGAACCGACGAACACGCCGTGGCGCGCGTGATCCACTGCATGTCCGCCGCCGACGGCCGCACCTACTGCGGCGCCGAACACCAGCGCTACATCCTGCACGGCACGCCGGACCCGGCCTGCGTCGAGGGACGCACCTGGGGCGTCGACGAACACGGGGCCTGGGTCAGCAATGGCTGCCAGGCGGACTTCGAGGTGGAGGAAGAGTGAGGAGCGGCATCGCGACGGCGACCGGGTTCGCGTCGCCATGGATCTCAGCGTCCACCGGCGCGTCGCGCCGCTGCAGCCGCGCGACGAAATCCGCGTCCGGCTCGCCCTTGGCGTACAGCCATCCCTGCGAGGTGCTGCAGCCGACCGCGCGCAGCACGGTTTCCTGCTCGCGCCGCTCGACGCCCTCGACCACCACGTGCAGGCCGAGCGCGCGCGCGAGGCCGAGCACGGCGACCACGATCGCGCCGGCCTGCGGCGAATCGGGGATGCCGTCGACGAGGCTCTTGTCGATCTTGAGCTCGTCCACCGGGAAGCGCTGCAGGTAGGCCAGCGAGGAATAGCCGGTGCCGAAGTCGTCGACCGAGAGGCTCACGCCCAGCCGCTTGAGCGCGTGCAGGGTGTCGAGCGCCGATTGCGCGCGCGTCATCAGCGTCGTCTCGGTGATCTCCAGGCACAGGCGTGCCGGATCGAAGCCGGTTTCGGCCAGCACGTCGGCGACGGTTTCGGCGAGTCCTGCCTGCTCGAACTGCCGCGCCGAGAGGTTCACGCTCAGCTTGCGCGGGCGGCCGTCGGGCAGTGGCGGCCATTGGCTCGCGGCGGCGCAGGCCTGGTGCAGCACCAGCCTGCCGATCGGTACGATCAGTCCCGAGCTTTCGGCGATCTCGATGAAATCCGCGGGGCAGCGCAGCACGCCCTGCGCGTCACGCCAGCGCAGCAGCGCCTCGGCGGCGATCACCTCGCCGCTCGCGATGTCGACCTGGGCCTGGTACACGACGACCAGCGATTCGTCGTGCAGCGCGTCGCGCAACCGGCGCTCGGTGGAGAGGCGGTCGATCAGGCCGCTGTGCTGGTCGGGGTCGAAGATCTCGCAACGGTCGCGCCCGAGGTTCTTGGCCTGCTTGCTCGCGAGGTCGGCGTCGCGCAGCCAGGCGTCCGACGTGGTCGCCGTGCCGCCGTGGTGGAACGCGATCCCGATGCTCGCGCCGAGCACGAGCTCGCAGCCGTCGACCTGCAACGGACGCGTCACCGCCGCAAGGACTTCCTCGGCGATGCGCACGGCCTGCCACTCCTGCGCCACGCGCGGGACGAGCACCGCGAAGCAGTCGCTTTCCACGCGCGCGATGACCGCCTCGTCGGGCGTGGCGGCGTTGATGCGCTCGCCCAGCTCGGCGAGCACGCGGTCGCCGCCGGCTTCGCCGAGGCTTTCGTTGACGCTCGCGAAATGGTCGAGCCCGACGAACAGCAGCGCCGCGAGCCGGGGCCTGCGGGCCTGCCGCTTGATGAGGTCCTGCAGCGCGCCCAGGAACAGCGATCGGTTCGCGAGGCTGGTGACCGGATCGTGCAGCTCGAGGAACTTCACGCGCTCCTCGGCGCGCTTGCGGCGGTCGATCTCGAGCGCGAGCGCCGCGTAGTCGGCCATGTTGCCAGCGAACGCGATCTCGTCGCCGCGCCACTCGCGCGGACCGCCGTGCTGTTCGAAGCAGAGGACGCCGAAGACCTCGTCGCCGAAGCGGATCGGCGCGTGCAGCAGCGCGCCCACGCCGTTCGCGCGCAGGCTATCGGACAAGCCCATGCCGGGTTCGAGGAACACCGGGCTGGTCGCGATGTCGGCGACGTGGATCACGCGCGTGGCCGGAATCAGCTTCGCGTACGTGGTCCCGGTGATGTCGATGCGGAGGTTGAAGTCGTCGAGTGCGTCGACGCCGCTCTCGCCCTCGAGCCGGTGCATGCAGTGCAGGATGCCGGGCGGCACGAGCTGCCAGATCGTCGCGCCGTCGACCCCGAGTTCGCGCGCGCCGGTTTCGGCGATCACACCGAGCGCGGCTTCGAGCCCGTCCCCCGCGCGCCACAGCCGCTGCGCGAGCTGCATCATCGCGCGCGTGTGGCGGCGGATGCGCGCGTCGCGGCCCTTGCCGGGCAGCTTGGTGCGCGCGCCGGGCATCGCCTGGCTCAATGGAGGGGGCCGTCGCGGAGGCTGGCGTCGGCTTCGGCGTCAGCGTCGAACAGGTCGTCGTCGTCGAAGGTCTCGTCGTCTTCCAGCTCGCATCCAAGGATCTGGACGAGTCCCTGCTGCAGTGCGTCGAGCATGGCATCGAGTTCGCTGCGGTTGCCGGCCATGGTGTCCCCCTTTGCGGATCAGTGCGGCGCTTTGTGTTCGAAGGTTCCGACGAGGTCGCCCTTGGCGATCACGTGACCGCTCGCGGCGGCGAGCACGGTCTCGCGGTCGGCGCCGGACGCGACGCGGAGCATGCGGTCGAGCGCGAAGACCTCGAAGTTGTAGTGGTGAGGCGGGTCGCCGGCCGGCGGGCGCATGCCCATGTAGCCGCCCTCGCCATGTCCGTTGCGGCCCTGCTTGAGTTCCGGCGGCGGGTTCTTCAGGCCTTCGGAGAGGGCGTGTGTGGTCGAAGGAATGTCCCAGACGATCCAGTGCAGCATCGGCTTGTCCGGCGCCGCCTTCGCGTCCGGATCTTCCATCAGCAGCAAATACGATCCTGCGCCCGCGACCGCGGTCCAGCGCAACGGCGGCGACAGGTTGTCGGCATAGGCGCTGTACTTTTCGGGTATGGCCTCGCCCGGGCGGAACAGCGCGGAGCTGACGGTGAGCACGCGGTGCGATTGCAGCGCGTCGCGGTCGATCGCCAGCGGCGAGCCGGCCGCGTGCGCGCCGAAGGCCGAGGCCGCCAGTCCCCACGCCGCCGCTGCCCATGCATTTCCCGGAACGCCCATGCGGTCTTCCCTGACTGGCGCGGCATCGCCGCGTGGATCGGGGCTTCCAGCCCGTGGGGTCGTTATCGCGCGCGGGCGCTGAGTGATGCGTGAACATTGGCAAATGGCGGAGGCCGCTGGTCCCGCGGCTCCCTTGGGGCCGCTTCGCCCGGCCATCCGTGGCCGGGCGCTTGGCGCGATGCGTCAATGGCTCGCGAACGCCGCTGCCGTTCGTGGGAGGGAGCGCGATCTACGGATTGCCCTGCCCGGCCATCCGTGGCCGGGCGTTCGGCGCGACGCGAGCCAGTGGCTCGCGAAGGCCGCTGCCGTCCTTGGCGAGGCTGCGCGAGCTACGGATTGCCTGGCCCGGCCATCCGTGGCCGGGCGTTCGGGACAACGCGCGGCAGTGCCGCGCAAATGCCACTGCCGTCCTTGGCGAGGCTATGCGAGCTGCGGATCGCCCGGCCCGGCCATCCGTGGCCGGGCGTTCGGCGCGATGCGAGCCAGTGGCTCGCTAGCGATCGCGCCTCACCCCCTCGGTCCTCCCATGACCGGGAGGATCACCCCGCTGATGTACGACGCGGTCACCGGCGAGGCGAGGAAGACGTACGCGGGCGCGACTTCCTCGGGCTGCGCGGGGCGGCCCATGTCGCTGTCCTGGCCGAACTTCGCGACCTTCTCGGCGGGCGCGTCGGCCGGGTTGAACGGCGTCCACACGGGTCCGGGCGCGACGGCGTTCACGCGGATGCCGCGTTCGAGCAGGTTGCTCGCGAGCGCCTTCGTGAACGCGTGCACCGCGCCCTTGGTCGCCGAGTAGTCGAGCAACTGCTTGCTGCCGAACAGGCCGGTTTCCGAGCCGGTATTGACGATGGACGACCCCCGCTTCATGTGCGGCAACGCCGCGCGCGCCATGTGGAAGTAGCCGCCGATGTTGGTCTGCAGCGTCTCCTGCAGGTGTTCCTCGTCGAGGTCCTCGAGCCGTTCGGTATGCAGCTGGAAGCCCGCGTTGTTGACCAGGATGTCGAGCTTGCCGAACGCCTCGACGGTCTTGGCGACGGTGCGCTCGCACACCTTCGCGTCCTTGACGTCGCCCGGGATCAGCACGCACTTGCGCCCCTCGGCCTCGACGTGGCGTGCGGTCTCGCGCGCGTCCTCGTGCTCGTCGAGGTACATCAGCGCGACGTCCGCGCCCTCGCGCGCGAACAGCACGGCGACCGCGCGGCCGATGCCCGAGTCGCCGCCGGTCACCAGCGCGGCCATGTCCTCGAGCTTGCCGCTGCCCTTGTAGTCGGGCGCCTCGAAGCGCGGCGCGAGTTCGAGGTCCGCTTCGTTGCCCGGCTTGGCGAGGTGCTGGGCCGGCAGCTTGCCGGAGGGTTCCCTGCGCTTGCCGGCCTGCACCACCGGCTTGGCCTGCTCTTCCTCGCCGCCGGATTCCTTCGACGGCATGCGATCCACCTTTTCCTGCAGCCGGCGTTGCGTGCGCACCGTCTTCGCGATGCCGTCGCCGTCCGATCCGGTCTTCGATTTCCTCTTCGTGGCCATGGTTTTCCTTCCTTGGTTGGGTCGTCGATGTCGTTCATATCCCCGACCGATGATTGCGCGTCCGTACCGCTTAACGGGTCGTTAGACGACCGGTGGAAAAGCCGTCTGCGAGTTCGCGACGGTTCATTCGCGGCTCTCCATATTTGAAACAGCCGGATCCCCCTTCCTCGAACGTGGGCGCTCTCCCGGCTCCGAGCCCCCGATCTCAAGGAGCATCAACGTGAAGGACTACCAGAATGATCTCGACAAGGCCGCCCAGGAACGCGCCGAGGCGCAGCGCAAGGCTGACGAAGTGCGCATGGAGGGCGAGCGCAAGGCCATGAAGGCCGAGAACAAGGCCGGCGCAGACATCGCCGAGGCCCAGCGCAAGGCCGACAAGGAGCGCATGGACGCCGAGGAAAAGGCGATGAAGAAGGAACTCGATGCGCAGGAGGATTACATCGCGGCGAAGAACGACGCCACGATCGACGCGCTCAAGGACCGCAACGACCGCATCCAGGACGCTCAGAAGGACGCCGTCAAGGCGACCAAGGACATGCGCGAGGACCGCGTCGACGCGATCAAGGACGTCGACAAGGCCGATGCGAAGGCGATGAACCGCGATCCGATCACCGGCGCGCCCGGTTCGCACCCGGTCGGTACCGGCCTTGGCACCGCGGGCGGAGCGCTCGCCGGTGCGGCGGTCGGCGCGGTGGCCGGCCCGGTCGGCGCGGCGGTCGGTGGCGTCGTGGGCGCCGTGGTCGGCGCTGCGGCGGGCCATGCCGCTGGCGAGGCCGCCAACCCGACGGCCGAGGAAACCTACTGGCGCGATGCGTACATCCACGAGCCGTACTACGACAAGAAGTACAGCTTCGACGATTACGCCCCCGCCTACCGCGCCGGCTACACCTTCCGCAACAGCCGCGCAGGCAAGAAGTGGGAGCAGGTCGAGTCCGACCTGCACAACGACTGGGAACGCACCAAAGGCGCCTCGCGCCTGAAGTGGGACCAGGCCCGCAACGCCGCGCGCGCCGCGTGGGACCATGCCGGCAGCCGCGGCTCGTCGTCGGGCAGCAGCACCCGGCAGTGACCGCCATGCGGTCGTGAAGCGATCATGGCCGGGCACCGCGAGGTGCCCGGCTTTTTTGGACCAACGGATGCCGGGCAGTCGCCCGCAGGGAAGAAGGATCTTCCGATGACCACCAACCGCATGGCCGCGATCGGCGGCTTCCTGCTGAAGTACCGCAAGGCCGGCATCCTCTCGGGCGCCGCGAACGACGACCCGCTCGCCGCCGAGGTGGAGCGCGATCCCACGCAAGCCGACGCGTCGGCGAACCCCGAGCAGTTCGTGAAGGACCTCGAGCAACTGGGTCCGACCTTCGTGAAGATCGGACAGGCGCTCTCGACGCGGCCGGACTTCGTGCCGCAGCCGTACATCGACGCGCTCGAACGCATGCAGGACGACGTCGCGCCGGTCGACACCAAGACGATGCGCGCGATCATCGAGGAAGAGCTCGGCGTGCGCATCAACAAGCTGTTCGAGACCTTCGACGACGAACCGATCGGCTCGGCCTCGCTGGCCCAGGTGTACGCCGCGACGCTCCGCGACGGCCGCCCGGTCGCGGTGAAGGTGCAGCGGCCCGGCGTCGCGGACACACTGCGCGAAGACCTCGACGCGCTCCAGAAACTCACCGGAGCCGCGAACGTGGTCAGCAAGGCGCCATCCAAGTACGGCCTCGGCGACTGGATCGACGAGTTCCGCAAGACGCTCTCGGGCGAAATCGACTACCGCCGCGAGGCGGAGAACCTCGAGGCTTTCGCGCGCAACCTCGTCGACTATCCCAACATCCGCGTGCCCGAGCCGATCTGGGACTACTCGACGCGGCGCGTGCTGACGATGCAACGCATCGCCGGAGTCAAGGTCACGAAGATCTCCGAATTGCGCCGCATCGAACCCGACGCGGGGCTGCCGGCGCTCTCGTGCGACCTCACGCGCGCCTACCTCGACCAGGTGTTCGTGCACGGGCTGATCCACGCCGACCCGCACCCGGGCAACGTGCTGCTCACCGACACCAACAAGCTCGCCCTGCTCGACCTCGGGATGGTCGCGCACGTGGCGCCGCGCATGCGCGAGCAACTGCTCAAGCTCCTGCTCGCGGTGCTCGACGGACGCGGCGAGTTCGCGGCCGAGATCTTCATGCACCTGAGCACGCGGCTCGAGGACTTCAACGAAGCCGCGTTCACGCGCGAGACTTCGCGCCTGGTCGGCCAGTACATGCACTCCAGCGATCCGGCGCTGCATTCGGAGGGCCGCCTGCTGCTCGAACTCACGCGCGTGGCGACGTCCAACAACCTGCGCCCGCCAGCGGAACTGCCGCTGCTGGGCAAGACCCTGCTCAACCTCGATGCGGTGTCCTCGGCGCTCGATCCACGTCAGGAAACCCGTACAACGATCGAGGGACACCTCCAGGACCTGCTCACGACGAACGTCAAGCAGACGTTCTCGCCGCACCGCCTGGCCGGCGAACTGCTCGAAGTTCAGGACCTGCTGCACGAGGCGCCACGCCGTCTGTCGAGCCTGCTGCGCACGCTGTCGGACAACCGCTTCCGCGTGCACCTGGCCGGGCTCGAGGAAGCGATCGAAAGCATGCAGAAGATCGCCAACCGCATCACCACCGGCGTGATCACCGCCGGGCTGATCATCGGCGCCGCGATGGTGATGCGCATCCCGAGCACCCTGACGCTGTTCGGCTACCCCGCGCTCGCCCTGGTGTTCTTCCTGATCGCCTTCGTGCTCGGCACCACGCTCGTCGGGAGCATGATCATGAGCGATCGCAAGGCCAAGCCGAAGGAGGAACGCGATCCGACGTGAGCGACGCATGTCGTCGCCCCGATGAATTCCGTCCAGGCGCGCGCCGGACGGCGACGCGAAACGCCGATCGACGTTCGCGCAAGATGCGCCAGCTTTCGTTCGACCGCGGCAGGAAGCCGCGTCGCGAGGAGCGCGTCATGGAAGGACCCGGCGGAAAAAGCGCACCCGAACGCACGATCGCTCGCGCGCCTCCCTGCGCGCCAGGGGGAAAAACCAAGGTCGTCCTTCCATGGACGGCTGAAGGCCGTTGGGCCTTCCGATGCCTGCTACATCGCCCGATGCAGCGTCCCACGCGGGCGTCGCCACATGCAGGGAACGTAACGCCTGCAGTGCCGCAACGCGCGAAGAAGCATCGGATGGATCGTCCACGAGGGACCGGACGGGTATCGGGCGCATGCAACCGGGGAATTGCGATGGGCCTGCACGGAGGCAGCGGAACTCCTTTCCTTCGACGTGAGATGGTCGTCTCGCCTGCCGTTCGACACCTGGGTCCTCCATCCGATGCGTCATGGCATCCGTGCCAGACATCCGAACCATTGCAATCGTCGTGCCAATCCCGCGGTGCTTGCACGATCCCGTCCCGAAGCCGGGCCCATGCAGAACATTTTTCCGGTCAGGGAAGGAGTTTCCCCCGCCGCGCGCACGCGGGAATTCAAACGCGTCCCTGCGGCGGGCCGGATCGCGGGCACGGGTCGAAGGCGGTTCATGCGCGTGCCCCTAGGCTGCAACGCGACGGGACGGTTCATCGCTTCCGTCATCGATGCCCACCCAGCCAAGGAGTGACACCGCATGGATGCGATCCAGCTGCTCAAGAAGGACCACACGACCGTCCGCGCCCTGCTCGCCGAACTCGAGGCCACGACCTCGCGCGGCATCAAGACGCGGACCGAACTGCTCTCGAAGATCGCGATGGAGCTCAAGGCCCACACGCGCATCGAGGAGGAAATCTTCTACCCCGCGTTCCGCGAGGCCGGCAAGAAGAACGACGACGACAAGATGTTCTTCGAGGCGAAGGAGGAACACCGCGCGGCGGGCGACCTCGTGCTTCCGGACCTGCTCGCGACCGATCCGGGCACCGAGGAATTCGGCGGCCGCGCCAAGGTGCTCAAGGAGCTGGTGGACCACCACGCGAAAGAGGAAGAGGACGAGATGTTCCCGCGCGCCAGGAAGCTTCTGTCGCAGCAGGAACTCGAGGCGCTCGGCGAACAGATGGCCACGCGCAAGCAGGCCTACATCGCCGCGAACGCCTCGGCGCGGGAAGGCTGATCCCGAACGCGAGCGCGTCATCCAGGGGGCCGCGGCTACCGAATCGACGCGGACGACCGCGCGTTTCGCGGCCGCGCCCGCTGCAGCGCGCGAGCAAAGCGATCCACCTGAACGGAAAGTTCCGCGCGCGTCGAAAGACCCGTCCGGATTCATTCCGCAGACAGTGCGCTGCGGATAAACATGAACTGCCGCGGCCCGCGGCGCCTGCAACTCCGGCATCGCACCGAGCGCCGGATTCCTCCAACGGACTGGAGCATTCCCATGACACTTGGCACCATTCTCCTGATCGTACTCGTCCTCCTGCTGCTGGGTGCGATCCCGGCGTGGCCTTACAGCCGCGGATGGGGCTACGGGCCCAGCGGTGGCCTAGGCCTGATCCTCCTGATCGTCATCGTGCTGATCGTGTTGAAAGTCATCTGACGCGATGCGCGCGCCGCACGGCCTTCGGCGCATCGCTGCCGGTCGCCGGGGATTTCACGGCACGCGGCGCGCGCAGCTGGACCCAGACGGGTGCGTGGTCGCTGGGCTTTTCCAGCGCCCGCACCCAGCGGTCGACGCCGGCGGCCTTCAGCCGCGGCGCGAGGCTCGCGTTGAGCAGCACGTGGTCGATCCGAAGCCCGGCATCGCGCCGCCAGTGCTCGCGGAAATAATCCCAGAACGTGTACACCGGCTCGTCCGGATGCATCGCGCGCAAGGCGTCGGTCCATCCTTGGTCGAGCAGCGCGGCGTAGCGCTCGCGGCTCTCGGGCTGCAACAGCGCATCCTTGCGCCAGGACGCCGGATTGTAGATGTCGCGGTCGGTCGGGACGACGTTGAAGTCGCCCAGGAGCGCTACCGGGTGACCGCTCGCGAACAGCGCGTTCGCATGGGCGATGAGGCGATCGAACCAGCGCAGTTTGTAGTCGAACTTCGGCCCCGGCTGCGGGTTCCCGTTCGGCAGGTAGATGCAGGCGACGACGATGCCCGCGACCGCCGCCTCGAGGTAGCGGCTGTGGTCGTCGCCAGGGTCGCCAGGCAGTTCGCGCCGGATCTCGACCGGCTCGGAGCCCCTGGCGAGGATCGCCACGCCGTTCCACGAGCTCTGACCTTTCCAGAGCGCGCCATAACCGGCACGCTCGAACTCGGCCTTCGGGAAACCGTGGTCGGCCGACTTGAGTTCCTGCAGGCAGGCGACGTCCGGCGCTTCGCGTTCCAGCCATTGGAGCACGTGCGGAAGGCGCGAGCGGATGCCGTTGACGTTGAACGTCGCGAGCTTGATCGCGCGCGCGGTCCGCTGGCGCGGCGCAGCCGCCGGTTCGGCTTTCCGTGTCGTCTTCCTCGTCGCCATGCCGCCCTCCTTAGCCTTTCCATTCCGTCGGACCGGAGGTCCATGATGACGACGCCCCTCGACCACCCGCTGCGCCGCGAAGTGACCATCGGCCGCAAGCCCTATACGCTCACCATCGACCCGGAAGGTCTGAAACTCACGGAAAAGGGCCGCCGCAAGGGCATCGAACTGACCTGGGAATCGCTTGCGAACGGCGACGCCGGACTCGCGGCGGCATTGCAGGCGTCGGTGGCACCGCGCCGCTGACACCGCCTCACGACGTCATGCCTCCGGAATCTTCGGTCGCCGGGGCTGCGTTGGCTTCCGCGGGATGCACGATCTCGCCGTTCTCCTTCGGCAGGCCCGCGAGCTTCACCTCCTCGACGCCGTGCGAGGACACCTCCGGATCGGCCGGGTCCTTCGCGCGCGACGCGAGGCGCGTATAGCTCTTGCGGAAACGCGCGAGCTGCTCCGGGTCGAGGTCCTCGAGGTCGAGCAGCGCGTTCTGCGCGCCCTCGGTCGCGCGGATCAGCTCGTCGAGCTTGATCTGGATGGCCTCGGTGTCGCGGTTCTGCGAGTTCTGGATCAGGAACACCATCAGGAACGTGATGATCGTCGTCCCGGTGTTGATGACCATCTGCCAGGTTTCGCTGTAGTGGAAGAACGGTCCGGTGACCGCCCAGGCGAGCACCGCCGCGAAGGCGAGGCAGAAGCAGGTAGCCCCGCCCGCGAAGCGGGAGACTTTCTTCGCGACGCGATTGAACCAGCGCACAGCCATGGATCCTCCACCCGCCCGCACCGGGCCGATCGTTTGCGACGCCTCTCGGCGCTTCTATGACTCCTCTCTGCTAGCCGGTCCTGCGCTGCGACGTCCGCCCGTTGCCGAGCAGCGACTCGCGCGCCTGCTGCGCGCGCGACGCGCCGATCGCGGTCTCGACGTGCTTGACCTCCTCGGGCGGAGGCAGCACGGCCGGCAGGCCGAGCGAGCGGATCCACAATTCGCGCGTCCATCCGGCGGTGTGGTAGAGGTGCCGGTCCTCCTCGTCCTCGACCTGTTCGCTGGCCCGGCGCAGCGCGGCGGCCTGCTTGCCCGAGGTCTTGGTGCCGAGCATGCCGATCAGCTCCCAGTTGAGGTGATCCTTGGTTTCGGCGAGGGTCACGCATTCGGCGGCGGTCACCTGCGCGGACGAGGGGTCGCCGGCTTCGCGCGCCCTGCGGATCGCGCCCTCGAGCGCGGAGCCGATCTGGAACACGAGCCGGCGGCCGACGGTCTGCATGTTCGGATCGAGGCCGAGTTCGGCGAACAGTTCGAGCAGCACCTTTTCGTGGTTGCGCGTCTGCTCGAGGTAGCCGGTCCACTCCTCTTTCAGGCTGCGATCGATCGCGGCCCCGACCGCCTGCTGGTAGATGCGGATGCCGCCCTGTTCGGTCTCCAGCGCCTGGTAGAGCAGTTCCTCCACCTGGGCCTGCTCGAACTCGGCCATGCTGCGCGCACCCTTGCGCTTCCTGCCTCGCGTTGACTTGGGATTGTCCATTGCTCCCTCCTTGGATGTGCGGTGCGCCACGAGTCCTTCGCGGCTTGCCAGCGACCCGACGGCCTGGCGACCGTTCTGCGCAACGCGTCGTCGCCTGGTTCGAAGATAAACCCTCCGGGCGCGGCAACGCGGCGATGCACCCGGGCCGCTTGGGCGGCGTTCAGTCCCGGATTCAGAGGCAATTCACGCCAACGCACGCGCAGGGCCTCACGGTCCGGAATCCACCGTTTGCGCCGACGGATCGGGCTGCACGCGCAACCGTTGCGCCACCGCGAGGGCGCCGGACGAGGGCACCAGCGCCTCGACGTGATGCTCCCGGCGGTCGTCGAGGAGGCGCACGACGCCGTCGGCCTGCGGCTCGCCGTCGACGAGCAGCGCCTGCATGCCCTCGGACAGAGCGACCGAAACCTGGATGTGCCAGGTCGTTTCGCCGTAGCGGTAATCGATCGCGTAGGACGGCCAGTCGGCGGGAATGCACGGCACGATGCGCAGGGTGTCGCCTTCGCGGCGCAGTCCGAGCAGCGATTCGACCAGCAGGCGGTACATCCAGCCGGCCGACCCGGTGTACCAGGTCCAGCCTCCGCGGCCGACGTGCGGCGCGACGCCGTAGACGTCGGCGGCCATGACGTAGGGCTCGACCTTGTACGCCGCGATCGATGCGCCGCTGTCGCCGTGGTGGACCGGGTTGAGCATCTGCACGAGCTCCCAGGCCTTTCGGGCATCGCCCAGGCGCGCGAACGCCATCGCCGCCCAGATCGCCGCGTGCGTGTACTGGCCGCCGTTCTCGCGCACGCCGGGCGGATAGGCCGCGATGTAACCGGGGTCGTGGTAGTCCGGTGGCGGCGCGGCGATGCGATGGAACGGCGGATCGAGCAGTTGCACGATGCGTGCGTCGCGGCGGACGAGGCGTTCGTCGAGCGCGCGCATGGCCGTGCGCTGGCGCTCGCCATCGCCGGCGCCCGAGAGCACCGACCAGCTCTGCGCGAGCGAGTCGATCTCGCACTCGGCGTTGCCTTTCGCGCCGAGCGGCGTGCCGTCGTCGAACCACGCGCGCCGGTACCACGCGCCGTCCCAGGCGTGCTCCTCGATCGCGGCGCGCAAACGGCCGGCCTCGTCGCAGCAGCGCGCCGCGAACGGCGCATCGTCCTTCAGGCGCGCGAGCGCGGCGAATTTCTTGAGCACGTCGTGCAGGAAGAATGCGAGCCAGACGCTCTCGCCCTTCATGGCCGCGCCGACGCGGTTCATGCCGTCGTTCCAGTCGCCGCTTCCCATCAGCGGCAGCCCGCGCTCGCCGCGCAGGGACAGCGCGCGCTCGATCGCGCGCCTGCAATGCTGATAGACCGTGTCGCGCTGCGGCGAGCGCACCGGCAGGTCGTAATACGATTCCTCGTCGGGATTGAGCTGCCGGCCCTCGACGAACGACGCGGTCGCGTCGAGCAGACCCGCATCCCCGGTGGTCTGCACGTAGCGGCAGGCCGCGTACGGCAGCCAGAGGTAGTCGTCGGAGCAGCGCGTGCGCACGCCGCGGTCGGCCGGCGGATGCCACCAGTGCTGCACGTCGCCCTCCGGGAACTGGTGCCCCGCGCAGCGGACGATGTGCGCGCGCACGAGCTCGGGCGCGGCGTGAACCATCGCGAGCGCGTCCTGCAGCTGGTCGCGGAAACCGAAGGCGCCGCCGCTCTGGTAGTAGCCGCTGCGGCCCCAGAAGCGGCAGGCGATGACCTGGTACAGCAGCCAGCCGTTGGCGAGCATGTCGACCGTGGTGTCGGGCGTGCGCACCTGCACCGCGGACAGCGTGTGCCGCCAGTGCGCGCGCACCGCGTCGAGCACGCGCTGCGCGGCGTCCGGATCGCGGGGTTCGCGCAGCAGGCGGGCCGCCTCGGCCTCGTCGGCGCCGGCGCCGAGCCGGAACACCAGCGACTGCTCCTGCGCCTCGAACAGCGACAGGGTCGCGCCGATCGCGCCGCAGGGATCGAGCCCGGGCCCGACCCGCCCCGAAAGCTTCACGCGCCCCATCGCCGCAGGACGCGCGAGGCTGCCGTTGCGGCCGATGAACTCGGTGCGGTCGCCGGTCACGCTGCGCGCGGCGCGGTCGACGTCGAAGAACGCAATGCGCGCGCCGAACTCGGCGTTGTAGGCGTTGCGCGCGAGCACCGCGCCGGTCTCGCGGTCCTGCTCGGTGATCACGTGCATCAGCGACTTCTCGCGCAGGTCGCCGAGCACCCATTCCACGTAGCCGACCGCGCTCACGCGCCGCGAGCGCGACGACAGGTTGCGCAGCTTCAGCAGGGAATACTTGACCGGCGCGTCGATCGCGACGAACACCCACAGTTCGCTCGCGATGCCGTCCTCGACGTGTTCGTACACGCTGTAACCGAAGCCGTGGCGCACGCGGTAGGGTCCCTCGCCGCGGCACGGCAGCGGCGTGGGCGACCAGACGCGTCCGCTCTCCTCGTCGCGCAGGTAGATCGCTTCGCCGCTGGCATCGGTGACCGGGTCGTTGCGCCATGGCG
>Ga0207691_10002251_pt1 | contig 18930 bp, 14 predicted proteins | sample KBSM13metaG_FD_184327 | JGI IMG/M metagenome (GOLD analysis project Ga0207691, IMG submission 184327) | Miscanthus rhizosphere microbial communities from Kellogg Biological Station, Michigan, USA - KBS M1-3 metaG (SPAdes) (version 2) | ecosystem: Host-associated > Plants > Roots > Rhizosphere >... | reverse complement strand
CGAAGTTTTTGATCGAATAATCCGGGCCGAGCCGAAGCCGATCACTTCCAGTCATTCTTCCGTAGAATTAAACCGGATAATCGAGCGTGCCTTGGCTAAGGATCCTGCCACGCGCTATCAAAGCGCCGAGGAATTGCGAGTTGATCTGGCCGGTGTCGCGCAGATGGTGGAAAGTGCGCGACCGTCTCGATGGCTCAAAATCGCAGCTCTCTTCGTTGGCATTGGTTTGTTGGTTGCGATAGGACTGTGGTTGTGGCAAGCGCGCCGCGCATCGCAGGCACCGCGTCAGGTCTTCGCTTCTGCTGCGCAAAAACTTACAGACCTGCCGCAGGAAGAGATGTTTCCCACTCTCACGCCGGATGGGAACACATTGGTCTTTTCCAGTCCACAAAGTGGAAATTGGGATATTTATCGCCAAACGGTTGGCGAGCGTTCAGCAGTTAACTTGACGATGACTCCTGATAGGATCGATTCGCAACCTGCCGTCTCACCTGATGGATCGCGCATCGCTTTTCGTTCATCTGGTCGTGAAAGCGGTGTGTTTGTGATGAATATCGATGGAAGCCACGTCAAGCAAGTTACGGATTCAGGCTTTAATCCAGCGTGGTCTCCAGACGGAAGCGAACTCGTCGTCAACGATGACAACATTACTGATTATGAAGCCCGCAATACATACCCGAGCGCCAGTAAACTTTGGGCCGTAAATCTCGTGTCCGGGACCCGACGAGTAATTACCTCGCACGATGCCGTGCAAGCGAATTGGTCACCGCATGGACAACGACTGGCTTTCTGGGGCGAACAAAAAGGGGGCCACCGCGACATTTGGACGGTCGCAGCGGAAGGTCGGAGCGAACCGGTTGAAGTTACTGACGATGGATTTATTGATTGGAACCCGATCTGGTCGCCCGATGGTCAGTATCTTTACTTTCTCAGTAATCGTGGTGGTGAGATGAACCTGTGGCGCGTAGCGATCGACGAAACCACCGGCCGTGTCCAAAGCGAGCCCGAACCGGCAACTCTCCCATCGAACAATTGCCAGCACGTTAGTTTTGCACGCAACGGAAACAGTCTCGTTTATGGTCAAAGCACACGGAGCGAAAACGTTTGGCAAATCGGTTTCGACCCGTCGCGTGTCGAAGTTGTAGGTGCGGCCACGTTCCTGACACAGGGATTAAAACGATATGCATACTTCAACCTCGCACCTGACGAACGAAGTTTTGTTTATCTGGCTCGCGGTGAGCCACAACAAGATCTCTTCACCGCGGACCGCACGGGCGCACCGCTTCATCGGCTCACGGACGATGTGGCGCAGGACATCGTCCCGCATTGGTCTCCCGATGGCCAGTGGATCGCTTTCCTGTCTGACCGAAGTGGTAAGTATGAAATTTGGAAGGTGAGGCCTGATGGCTCAGGCCTCACGCAAATGACACATGAACCTGAGCGCGAAGTCATCGCGCCCGTTTGGTCGCCGGAAAGCACGCGACTGCTCTACCAGGTTCGCAACGTCAATTCGTATGTTATTGACGCTAATCGTTCGGGCTCTCAGCAAACCCCACAAGCATTGGGAAGTAGTTCGCCGGAGGGATTCATACCCATGGATTGGTCAGCTGACGGCACGATGCTAGTTGGATGGCAGCCCCTGGACGGACGGCGTACGATTGTTATTTATTCGTTTGCCGAACAGCGATATCAAACTTTTGCTACTGGTATTGGTTCTTTTCCGATTTGGCTGAGTGACAACCGTCATGTGCTGTTTCGCGAAGGGGGAAAGTTGTTTGTGCTGGATCGAGTGAGTGGAAACTGGCGAGAGATCCTGTCTCTAAAAGCACCTAGCCTGATCGGGAGTTATTCTCTTTCGCGAGACAATCGGCGACTGTACTACACCAGCGCTAGCAATGAAGCAGATGTCTGGCTGCTGAACCTTGAGAAGACGGGAAAGTGAACCGTTGAATAGAAGCCAAGATTCAGATGGTTAGTTTGAAATGAAGAGTCAGTAAAAGCGGGTTCTTGCTTCGATAGAAGTCACGAGAAGTTTTCCATTTCGCAGCTCTAGAATGAGGCGAGGGGCAAGTTTTCGGTTTGCGCCCTCGCGCTCTTCTGTCGATAGCTCACTGTGAAGCAATTCAAGGCAGCGCTTCGACGTTGAAGTAAAACCTGAATGTGCCAGCTCCAGTGTTTTGATCGACAAGGTCAAGGGAAGTTGGGATATGCAGACGCGTTTGTGATCTCAGACCCCAGAGGGGTTGCGTACGGAACTGAACACGACCGGTCTGCGGATCACCAACAACGTTCAGATCTTCCCGCTTAATATCAATCCACCGAAATTCCCCTGGGGGTATCGCAACAGTTGGCGTTTCGCGCAACAGTGCTCCACGCTCATCGTAAAGCTTTATTTGCACGTTGATTGATTCATTGGCTCCGCCCGACTCAGTTTGAGTGGGATTGAAGGCTCGGAAGCGGATCAGCTCGCCGTAGGCCATCCACGCCATAGCGGTCTGTCCAGGAACAATTGTTTCTCTCTGTTCCTCTCGTTTTTGTGCATTTGCTGAAGGTTGGAAAAGGCTTATGCCAACGAGAATCAGGGTAGCTTTAAAGAGAAGCGATCTCACACGATTTAGCATTGTTAACCTCCTCTGGCTCTTTGTTTGTCCTGCGCTTACGCTCGCCCGCGCCGGAGTCCGATATTCTTTGGCTTGTCGACCTGATATTTATGCGCACGACAAGCTAAAGCACACCGGATATCGGAGCGGACTTGTGCTCCAGTGATAACGCGACAAACGAGCGCAGAAACTCCCATCAGAGGGCAGACATTCAAATTGAGCTGCGGAAGAAGACTCAACGTTGGGAAAGAGGGTTAAGTGTTGAGTAGCATCCCCGCGTTTACTGCCTTGTACAGACGAATGAGAAGCTGCGATTGAGAGTGGTGACAGGAGTACTAAGGATGAGAACTTGACTGATCAAGATGAGCGAGATGGGATTTGAGCCGAGCAGGACTCGAACCTGCGACCCACTGGTTAAAAGCCAGTTGCTCTACCGACTGAGCTATCGGCCCATCTACATGCGGAGAGCACGCAGTGCGTGCTCTTTTTCAATTGCGAGGAACTTCGAAGCGCATTCTACCGAACGCACAGCCTAATGTCCAAAGCTGATAAATTTAGCCGCAGATAAGCAGAAAGACGCAGAGCAGAAATGAAAAAGAGTGATGTCGCGCTCTGATCTTCTGATCTCCGTCTTTCTGCGTTTATCTGCGGCTTAATCTCTTAACCATCCACCAAGCGCGGAATCATGAACGATGATTGTTTGAGTTCGCTCCGGTCCCGTGGAGACTAGCCCAATCTCGGTGCCGATCTGTTCCGAGAGAAAGTCGACGTACGCGCGTGCTTCGGTTGGTAGTTGACCCATCTCGGTAGTTCCCAACGTCGAACTCTTCCAGCCAGGCAAGGTTGCATAGACAGGTTCGATACGACGCAGATCTTGTGAGACCGCCGGGAGTGAGTCGCAAGTTTTGCCATCCAACTTGTAACCAACGCACACCTTGATTTCGTCGAGGGTGTCGAGCACGTCGAGTTTAGTGAGCGCTACTGAAGTGAAGCCATTGATCTCGGCAGCGTAACGAGTGGCGAAGGCGTCAAACCAGCCACAACGTCGCGGGCGACCGGTTGAAGCCCCATACTCGCGACCTCGTTCGCGAATCAGCTGTCCAAGTTCTTCTTCACCCTCAAGCATCTCAGTTGGGAATGGTCCTTCTCCGACGCGTGTTGTGTAGGTTCGTACAATGCCGAGAACTCCTGTTAGACGTGTCGGAGCGAGGCCCGTTCCGATGATCGCTCCGCCGGCGATGGTCGTTGATGAAGTCACGAATGGATAAGTTCCGTGATCGACGTCAAGCAATGTGGCTTGTGCACCTTCAAGAAGAATCGATCGACCTTCAGTGGCTGCGACGTTTAGATAGTGTGTTGTATCGGCGATGAAGGGCGCGAGACGTTCGGTTAGTGCCGACATTTCATCGAAGATCTCGTTTGCGTCTAAAGGAGCACCACCGTACGCTTCGATGATTCGATTGGCGTCTTCAAGATTGCGCTCGATTCGCGACTTAAGAACATCGGGAACGAGTGCGTCAGCTGTGCGAATGCCGCGCCGTCCGGCCTTGTCTTCATAAGCAGGACCAATCCCGCGCAACGTTGTGCCGACCTTTTCGTTGCCAAGTCGTTCTTCACTGGTGTGATCGAGAGCGCGGTGATACGGGAGTATCAGGTGTGCCCGCGAGCTAATCTTCACGCGTTCTGGCGAAACTTCGATGCCTTGCTCGATGAGTCGATCGGCTTCGACAAAGAAGGCCTTCGGATCGATCACCATGCCATTGCCGAGTACACACGTCTTGCCGCGATGCACGATGCCGGAAGGCAAGAGATGAAGCACGAACGACTGATCGCCAACCTGTACCGAGTGACCGGCGTTGTGTCCACCCTGATAACGAACAACGATCTCAAACTGCTCGGCGAGCAAATCGACGATCTTGCCTTTTCCTTCGTCGCCCCACTGGGCGCCGATTACTGCTATGACCTTCGACATAGATTTCCTAATCTGTGAGCTAGCTTTCTGTGCTTTGTACCTGCTTAGATCTTTGTGCTTAGAGCTTTGTGCTTTGTTTGTGTATTTACGACGATCTTGATTAGCGAACAAAGTACAAAGTACAAAGCACCAAGTACAAATCTATCCCGTTCGCCCCAGTCGAACTGGTTTCTCGATGAAATAGTAACTACACGTTCCTCTTACTTCCTGAATGTCGCGTTGCTCGATGGGAAACAGCCGGCAGGAGTTGGGACGGTTTTCGTAAATGCCACATAGCGACGAGCCATCGGCGCTCTTCTTCAAGAACGGACACTTAAAAACCAGCTCACAGCACGCACCGCAGCGGTTGCATTCGCCACGACGAAGAGCGAGTGAGTTGATTGTTTCCTGCTTACGGAAGTTTGTATTAACGAAGCGACGAATCTTTCCCTGGGCCTGGCGCGCCCGAAGCTTCGCCTCAGTCAACTTGCGCGAACGCACACGTAACGCGAGACGCTGTTCGAACGAGCGTTGCTTCGTGACTATGGTTTTCCGGACTTGCTGCATTACAAGAATCCCATTGCGGCTTGGCCGCGACCTGTGCGGAAAGCCTCTGGCTTTCCGGCAAATACATGAAGCGAACTTGAGGCTATGCCTCGAAGCGGCACAGCCGCCTTCACAACTTCAATACTTCCTCGTACAACTCAACATATTTCTTCGCGGCTGCTGACCATGAATTGTCGACGCTCATTCCGTTTTGCTGAATCGTAGACCATGTTTCAGAGCGGCCATAAAAGTAAAGGGCTTGACGTATTTTTTCAAGCAACGCACCTGCGTCGTAAGGTTCAAATTTGAAACCGTTTCCAGTGCCTGAGACAGCGTCGAACTGTTGCACAGTGTCGTCGAGACCGCCAGTTGCACGAACAATCGGAACAGTTCCATAGCGCATGCTGTACATCTGATTCAAACCGCACGGCTCGTACAGCGACGGCATCAGAAACATATCGGCACCAGCTTCAATCTGATGCGCTAAAGGTTCACCGGCATAACCCTTATAGATTCCCACCTGGCGAGGTGCCATATCGTGCCAGCGCTGTAAGAAGTCTTCATATTCTTTCGCGCCTGCTCCAAGGGCAATGAAGAACGACCCCGTTTGTAGAATCGCGCCCGAGATCTGTCGAATGAGGTCGTAACCCTTCTGGCCAACCAGCCGGGAAATGATAGCCAGGATCGGTCGGTTCGGATCTTCAGGTAGTCCAAAACGTCGCAACAAATCGAGTTTGCACTCGCGCTTACCTGACAAGTCTTCCGCCGAAAAATTTGCGGCGATGTCGGGATCGGTCTCGGGGTTCCACACAGAATAGTCGACCCCGTTTGTTATTCCCGCAAGTCGATCCTTTCGCGCGCGCAGCAGCCAGTCTAAACCGTGTCCCTGGTCCGGCGTTTGAATCTCGCGCGCGTAACGAGGGCTAACAGTCGATAATGCGTCGGCAGCGATGACGCCAGCCTTTAGCGCCGAAGCAGTGCGATCGAGCATGAAGTCGCTACTGTCAGGCGGGTCACCGAATCCCAACCACCAAAGGTCCCGCGGATCGAACAATCCCTGGTAGCCAACGTTGTGAAGCGAAAACAAAGTTCGCGTTGGCCGAAAGAATGGATCGTGACGACGACGTGCGCGTAACTCAGCCATCGCAAAACCACACGGCCAGTCGTTTCCGTGGACCACGTCTGGCTGCCAGTTGAGATGTTTCAATAACGCTAGCGCAGCGCGAGAAAAGAACGCGAAGCGAACGTGATCGTCGTTAAACCCGTAGATGGTCGGCCGCGCGAAGAATTCCGGCGCTTCGATCAGATACGCCGGTGCGCCGGCGGCGTCGCTCTGTAACGCGCGGACGGTGTGAACCTGGCCACGCCATTCGATGCGAATACCGTCGATTACCTGATCGTTAAGGAGGCTTCGATCGATCTGATCGAAAAGAGGAAGGATCAATTTCGAGTCGACGTTGTATTCAAGCAGCGCTTTTGGCAACGCGCCTGACACATCGGCCAGCCCGCCTGTTTTTGCGAACGGAACCGCTTCGGATGTCAGAATCGCGATTCGCATGCGAGTCCCGCCGTTAGCGGCCCAACGTCTGTAGACTGACCGCACCCACTCAGAGTTAAAGGCGAAAGGATCAAGTTTTGTTGTCCTTTCGCCTTCAAGTTTCAAAAATTCGCTTCCGATAGAACACAGACTGAAGTCTGTGCTACTAGCTCTGCATCGAAGCGAGAAATTCCGCGTTCGACTTGGTCTTTTCGAGCCGTTCGAGCACGACTTCCATCTGCTCAACGGGCGACAGCGGATTCAACACACGTCGCATCACCCAGATACGATTCAAGTCTTCCTTGCTGATGAGCAATTCTTCCTTGCGTGTTCCTGAACGTTGCAGGTCGATGGCAGGGAACAGTCGCTTGTCGCTCAAACGCCTGTCGAGATGAATTTCAGAGTTACCAGTACCTTTGAACTCTTCGAAAATCACATCGTCCATGCGCGAGCCCGTGTCGATGAGTGCGGTGGCGATAATGGTCAGCGACCCGCCTTCCTCGATGTTACGCGCCGCACCGAAGAATCTCTTTGGTCGCTGCAACGCGTTTGAATCGATACCGCCGGAAAGAATCTTGCCGCTGGGTGGTACGACGGCGTTGTGTGCACGCGCCAGACGCGTAATCGAATCGAGCAGGATGACGACGTCGCGTTTGTGTTCGACAAGTCGTTTTGCTTTTTCGATCACCATGTCGGCAACTTGAACGTGGCGAGTTGGCGGTTCATCGAATGTGGATGAAATGACTTCGCCATTAACCGAGCGTTGCATATCAGTCACTTCTTCAGGTCGTTCGTCGATCAGCAGAACGATCAAAGTGACTTCCGGATGATTCTGAGTTACCGAATTGGCGATCGTTTGCAGCAACATCGTCTTACCAGTACGTGGCGGTGCGACGATCAAACCGCGCTGACCTTTGCCCAACGGGGTTACGAGGTCAATGACGCGAGCCGACAGATTCTCGGTTGTCGCCTCCATTTTTAGCTGCTCTTCCGGATACAGCGGCGTCAAATTGTCGAAGAAAACTTTTTCTCGTGCCTGATCGGGTGACTCGAAGTTGATTGCTTCAACTTTGATAAGCGCGAAGTAACGTTCACCTTCTTTAGGCGGACGAATCTGTCCGCTGACTGTATCGCCGGTGCGCAGATCAAATTTTCGGATCTGTGAAGGTGAAACGTAGATATCGTCAGGACCTGGCAGATAGTTGTACTCAGGAGCACGTAAAAAGCCGAAGCCATCAGGTAGTGTTTCCAGCACACCTTCGGAGAATATGAGACCGCTCTTCTCGGTCTGTGCAGCCAATACTTTGAAGATGAGCTCCTGCTTGCGCATCCCGGTTGCGCCGGGAACATCCATGCTCTTGGCAATCGATGTGAGCTTGGAGATCGACATCTCCTTCAAGTCGGCGAGATTGTGAAAGCCGCCCTCATTCTTGCCAGGCCGGCCTTCGCCGGGCTCGCGATCAGGAGCTTCAGCGGTTGCTACTGTCCCGCCGTTATCTTCGCCATTGGCTTCGTTGTTCGCGCTTGACGCGCGTGAACGTGTTCTTTGTGACATGTCAGTGTTCTCTACGACCTTTTGCCGCAACAGGTCTGCGGTCTCAGCTTATCTCGTGCTTGTGAAAATGGACGTTTGTGCGGTTAATGCGATGACTGGAGTGCGAGCTCCCACTTCATTCGCGAGGCGTACTGCAATTCTCCTCAACGGTGTTATCCAATGTAATTCAAATTTACTCGGGCTGGCGAATTCAGCATCGTTTTTGATGCCACCCACTCAGCGCGCGTGGCCCAAAAAACTCAGATTGACCAAAGGGGGCTTATGAGATTTTCGGATTGCCGGTTTCTTTCAGGATACTAGCTATGCGTTACAAAGCGCAAACATGAACACTAAAAACGTTCACGACACTGCGCTTTTAATAGCACGCCAGACTTCATCACGACCGCGGCCGGTTTTGGCGGAATACGCCACCACGCTGTCGTCATCGAGCACGCGTGCTATGTGCTCCAGGTTTCTTCTCAACTCGTTGTTCGAAAGCTTATCGGATTTTGTGGCAACTATTAGTTTAGGCTTGTTACTGTGTTCAAGCCATTCGTGAAGTTGCAAATCCTGTTTTGTGGGTTCGTGGCGCGAATCTACGATTTGAATTGATAGCACAAGCTGGTTGCGCTTGGCAAGGTAGGTTGTTGCCATCTCACCCCACGTAGACTTGATGTCTTTGGGAACGCGCGCATAGCCAAAACCAGGTAGATCAACAAACCAAAATCGTTCGTTTATTGAGAAAAAATTCAACGATTGCGTCCTGCCGGGTGTCGAGGAGGTTCTCGCGAGACCTCGTACCATCAACAGGGAATTTATCAGACTCGACTTGCCGACATTTGACCTGCCCAGAAAAGCGATTTCAGGTTTGGTATCTTTAGGCCAGTCAATCTCTTTGAAAGCGCTTTTGACAAATTCCGCGCTGCTAACCTTCATTATTATCAAAAGGGGCGGGGCGGGTCTCACGGGGACCCGCTCGCCTGCCTGCCTTAGTTAGTTGCCGCCGCCGCCGCAGCAGCTCTCTCTTGGAACTTGGCGATTATCGCCTGCATGCGTTGTCTAACTGCCGCCAGTCTTTCTTCACAGTCAGGAAGAGCTTTGACAGTCTTTTCGAGGTGCGCCAGGAATTGCGGTGCTCCCATTTGTTCCCTCATAGCGGGAATGAATGGCTCCATCTTCGCGTAAACGAATATGTGTTCACCATTAGCATCATTGAACATTTGAGCGTCGATCGCACCGTTGTTAACGAACGAGCACGCCATATCCCAATACGAAATTACCATGCGATAGAGTCCACTCTTATCGCTGGTGAGCACGTCCATGATGTCGGCCGGAGTCGTTGGGTTGAACATGAAAAACCAGTTGCGCGCTTCGCGCATTGTCACTTCGCGACGTAGGTCGTAGAGCTTAAGAATCAGATCAGCCTCTGCCTGTTTACTCATATCAAGTCTCCTGTAGCTTTGGAATTTTGAAGTTGGGAATAGTAAGTAGGTATCACAGACTGGAGTCTGTGACACTCGCATGAAAACACGGGAAACAAAGCGCTCAGTTTAGTACTTGTGAGAGCTTATTGTTCCCGAAGAATTGAGCCCTACCCTGATAAGAGTCGGGCTCGACAGGTTTAGCCCTAGCTGGTTTGAATCCCTTGCGCTGGCTGCTCCGTCGTCCAAAGAGGAGGAGCTTCAGCCGTTGCTGCGTCGGTCGGACAGGCATCCTCGAGAGCAAACGCCAATACCTCATCAATCGTTTCTACAAGATTGACGGAGAGGGCGTTGCGAACTTCCTCGGGGACTTCGACCAAGTCCTTTTCGTTATCCTTCGGCAGAATGAGCGTGTCGATGCCGAAGCGATGAGCAGCAAGTAATTTCTCTTTGACGCCACCGATTGGTAACACCTTTCCACGCAACGTGATCTCTCCCGTCATGGCGACATTCCTTCGCACCGGCACGCGCGTCAGAGCGGAGGCCATGGCAGTTGCCATCGTGATACCCGCAGAAGGTCCGTCTTTTGGAATCGCACCTTCGGGGATGTGGATGTGCAGATCGCGTTTGCGAATGAAGTCCAAACTCATTCCCAGGCGTTCAGCTCGAGCTTTAATACAGGTCAACGCAGCTTGTGCAGATTCCTGCATAACTTCGCCGAGTTTTCCGGTGAGCGTTACACCACCTCGCCCCTTTATCAGCGTCGCTTCGATCTGAAGAACTTCGCCGCCGACTTCTGTCCATGCTAATCCAGTAGCAAGACCGATCTCACTTTGAGCTCCGATACCTTGCTGACGGAATTTAATGGGTCCGAGCATTTCGCGAACACGTTCGGCATCAATCATTGCCTTTGCGTTCTCACCGCTCGGTTCAGAAACAAACTTGCGAGCGACTTTTCGACAGCACGAACCAATTTCGCGTTCGAGGTTGCGAACGCCCGACTCGCGCGTGTAGTGACGAATGACTTCGAGAATGCCTTCGTCGGTGAATTCCAATTGGTCGCCTTTCAACCCGTTGCCATCTGCTTGCTTCGGAACCAGGTGACGTTTGGCAATCTCCAGCTTTTCGCGTTCGGTGTATCCCGACAGTCGCAGAATCTCAAGTCGGTCCTGCAACGCAGGCGGAATTGTGTGCAGCACATTCGCCGTGGCGATGAAGAAGACTTTCGATAAGTCGTACTCCACGTCGAGATAGTGATCCTGGAACGTATGATTCTGTTCTGGATCCAAAACCTCGAGTAGCGCAGCACTCGGGTCGCCGCGAAAATCAGCCCCCAGTTTGTCGACTTCATCAAGCAGCAACACAGGATTAACTGCGCCGGCTTTCTTCATCATCTGGATGATCTGACCTGGCAACGCACCGATGTAGGTACGACGATGACCGCGGATTTCAGCTTCATCACGAACGCCACCCAGCGACAATCGAACAAACTTGCGACCCGTGGCGCGAGCAATTGATTTGCCCAGACTTGTTTTGCCGACTCCCGGCGGGCCAACGAAGCAAAGAATCGAACCACGCGGATTCTTCACCAGTTGTCGAACAGCGAGGTATTCAAGAATTCGTTCCTTGATCTTGTCCAGTCCGAAGTGGTCTTCGTTGAGCACTTCTTCGGCTTTGGTCAGATCCTTGATCTCTTTTGACTTTTGTTTCCAAGGTACACTGAGCAACCAATCAATGTAGGTTCGGGAAACCGTGCCTTCGGCCGACATTGGCGGCATAGCTTCAAGGCGGTGCAGCTCCTGCATCGCTTTTTCCTTTGCCTCGTCTGTCATGCCCGCTTCTTCGATCTTCTTCTTCAGCTCTTCAAGCTCGGCCTTCTCGTCTTTACGACCAAGCTCTTTGTGAATCGCCTTGATTTGCTCGTTGAGGTAGTACTCCTTCTGAGCTTTTTCCATTTGGCGCTTTACGCGAGTCTGAATCGTGCGGTCGAGTTGCCGTTTCTCGATTTCAGTTTCGAGCAGCTCAACCAGTCGCTGCAGTCGGGCCTGAGTCGAAAAGATTTCGAGCAAACCCTGCTTGTCCTCGACGGAAATCTTGAGTTGAGACGCGAGCGCATCCGCTAGATGCGATGGCTCTTGATTTCGCAGAGCGGTTTGGAGGGCGTCTGTCTGAGTGTCGGGAGCAAGACGGAGATGTTGTTCGACGAGTTGTCCTACTTTTTGAATCAGGGCGTCGAGGCGAGTTCCTTCTTCGTTCACGACAGGAGCACGTCGAACGAGCGCCATAAAAGCGCCGTCGGTGTTTTCCACGCGCACAGTTGTCGCGCGTTCACGTCCTTCGACTACAACCTTAATTTGACCGTTATCTTGCTTTTGCGACTGAAGAATCTTGCCGAGAGTTCCCACTCCGTAGATTTGATTGGGGGAAGGCTCATCGACGGTGGCGTCGTGCTGAGTGGCTAAGAATATAGTGCGATCGGTGGCGAGGGCCTGTTCAAGTGCGCGCACTGAACCTGACCGACCTATTTTGAAAGCAACTTTTGTAAAAGGAAAGATTACGACATCGCGGATTGGCACCATTGGATACCAGGCGACATCTGCGGGGGTTATATCTGAATATTCTTCCATGTTTGTGACTGCTTTTTTCCGGCCTTTGCAACAAAGGCGAGCCGCTAGAGTGCCGTCTCGCCTTAATCTAAAAAGATGGGCTAATTGTAAATCATTTCCGGTAGGTGCGCTACTTTGACGCTGGCAAAGCGCCCTAAAGAGTTTTATGCGGCAGCGCCGTCGATCCCGGCGAGACCTTCGCCCGGCACAGCCCGGCGGCGCTCAACCATTTCGCTGGTAATAACAAACTCTTTGACACGCTTCTGCGAGGGAAGGGTATACATTGCGTCGAGCAAAAGCTCTTCAAGAATCATCATTAGTCCACGAGCTCCGACCTTACGCTCAACAGCCTGTCGGGCGACACCTTTGAGCGCGTCCTCCGTGAACTTCAGTTTGACGTTGTCGAAATCAAACTTCTTTTGATACTGCTTTACTAGAGCATTCTTTGGCTCAGTAAGGATCTTGATCAGAGCGCCTTCGTCGAGTTCGTGAAGCACACCAGCGACGGGCAAACGGCCGACAAACTCGGGAATCAAGCCGAATCTAATGAGGTCTTCAGGTTGCACAGCTGCCAACGCCTCAGCGTGACGGTGCATTCCAGATTTTACTTCAGCATGGAAACCCAGCGACTTGTTGCGGAGTCTTCTTTCGATCACTTTTTCGAGACCAACGAAAGCGCCCCCACAAATAAAAAGAATATTCTGGGTATCGACTGGGAAGAATTCCTGGTGCGGATGTTTGCGGCCACCCTGGGGAGGAACGTTGGCCACAGTTCCCTCGAGTATCTTCAAGAGAGCCTGCTGCACACCTTCGCCCGAAACATCGCGCGTAATCGACGGATTTTCGTCTTTGCGACAAATCTTGTCGACTTCGTCTATGTAGATAATTCCTTGTTGCGCTCGCTCGACGTCTCCATTCGCTGCCTGAAGCAGCTTAAGAATGATGTTCTCAACGTCTTCACCAACGTAACCGGCTTCGGTCAAGGTTGTGGCGTCGACAATTGTGAAAGGAACGCTCAGCATTCGAGCGAGCGTTTGCGCGAGCAGCGTCTTGCCTGTTCCGGTCGGTCCGATGAGAAGGATGTTTGCTTTCTGTATCTCGACATCCGAACGACGACGACCCAGTTCGATCCGTTTGTAGTGTTGATACACAGCGACGGCCAGGCGCTTCTTTGTTTCGTCCTGACCGATCACGTACTCATCTAAAAAGCTTTTGATTTCTCCGGGCTTTGGTAAGGGAGGGCGAGTAGCTACTGACTCGGCTTGCTGATCGTCAGTGATGATCTCATTGCAGATGTCGATGCACTCATTGCAAATATAGACTGTCGGCCCTGCAATAAGCTTCTTGACCTCATTCTGTGATTTGCCACAGAACGAGCAGCGCAGCGTGTCATCGGTTCGTCTCACCATAGTTCTAACTGAAGAAAGCTCCTTAAGAATTCGAAGGCCTACTCGCGGTGGGCAATGACCTCGTCTATTAAACCATATTCTTTAGCCTGCTTGGCAGACATTATTTTATCGCGTTCAACATCGCGCTCGACCGTTTCGTACGACTGTCCGCTGTGTTTGGCGATAATCTGCGACGTAAGCTCGCGCATGCGCAGGATCTCTTCAGCTTGAATACGGATGTCTGTTGCCTGACCCTGGGAACCGCCTGATGGCTGATGAATCAAGATTCGTGAGTTCGGAAGCGCAAAGCGTTTACCTTTTGCTCCGGCACCCAGCAGAAGCGCGCCCATCGAAGCGCACTGTCCGACACAAATTGTCGTGACGTCTGGCCGGATGAATTGCATCGTGTCGTAGATAGCCATGCCGGCCGTGATCGAACCACCGGGAGAATTGATGTAAAGGTTTATGTCTTTTTCGGGGTCTTCAGCTTCCAGGAATAAGAGCTGAGCAACGATCAGATTTGCGATCTGATCATCGATCGGGGTACCAAGAAAAATAATATTGTCTTTGAGTAGTCGTGAGTAAATATCGAAGGCGCGCTCGCCTCGCGAAGTTTGCTCGACTACCATCGGGACTAAAGCCATGTCGTCTTAACCTCGTTCAATAACTAATGATAAGGTTGATGAGTGAAACTCACTTCGCATTGAAGAATAGTTTTGCGATTCTTCGATACGATTTAGCTTGTCGATGTCTCACCAAAAGTTTGATGTCAAGGGCGACAAGCTGAAGCATATCCGACGTTATTCTTCGCTCCACTCTTCTTCAGTCACGCTTGCATTTTCAATCAAAAGATCAAGCGCTTTACGATTGCGCAATCTGTGCGCGATGCTACGTTCGCCCCCATCCTTTGTCAAGGCAGCCCGCACTTGCTCTTTTGGTTGTCGTGATGCAGTTGTGATCGCCTCGATCTCAGCTTCAACTTCCTCATCTGAGACAGTGATTTTCTCATCTTCAGCGATCTGTTCAAGCAGCATACTGGCGCGCACATCTTCCTCAGCTTGCACCTTCAACTCTTCGCGCGCGCCTTCCCAATTGACGTCGCGATTCCGAGGATCAATGCCACGGCCAATCATGTCGCGCACTACACTTTCGAGTCGGTGACTCGTTTGTTGCTCGACCAAACTTTGTGGAACTTCGAACTGGTGTGCTTCCAGAAGCTTCTTCATTACGTCTGCCCGGAGTCGATGATCCGACTCGCTGGCGGATCTCTTTTCCAGGTCTTCGTGAATCTTCTTGCGCAACGTTTCAACCGAGTCGAAATCATCACCTAAACTCTTCGCCCATTCGTCATCAACTTCTGGAAGTTCTCGACGACGAACCGCCGTCACCTGGGCTTCGTATTGAACCTTTTTGCCAGCGAGACCTTGCGAGGTGAAATCTACAGGGTAGTTAACTTCAAAACTCTTTGTGTCGTCGGGTTTTGTTTCAAGGAGGTTGTCAGTGAACTCTTGCTGAACACCTTCGCCGCCTAGAACTACTTCCACGTCATCAGCTTTGATGTCTTCTTCGTCTGGCTCGTCGACAAACTTGCCAACGACATTGACCGTTACCGTGTCGCCAGATTCAGCTCCTCGATCTTCGACGGGTTGCAGCGAAGCAGAATGGTCACGCAAGCCTTCGATCATCTTGTCGACATCTGTTTCGGATACTGGTCGAGTACGTCGAACTGCTTCCAGGCCTTTGTACTTGTCGAGCTTAACTTCGGGAAACACTTCGACGCCGACCTTCACCGTGATTGGCTCTTCACCAAATTTCTCGAGTGCCTCGGAGTTGTCGAGATGCACGTCGGGTTCGCCGATCGCTGCGAGCGAGTGTTCGCCAATCGCATTGTTCACGGCTTCCGGTAATAACTCGCGCAAGACTTCGCTTCTGATCTCACTCTTGAAGCGATTGCGAACTACAGACTGTGGCGCGTGACCGCGACGGAACCCGGGCACATTTGCGCCCTTGGCGTATCGCTCACTGATCCGATCGTACGCGGTGCGAATCTGCGCTGGTTCAATTTCTATTTTGATCTCTTTACGAGTTGGAGAGAGGTCTACTAATTCAGTCTTCATTATTCAATTTGGCTTTCGGTCTTTGGTCTTAGGTCTTTGGACTCTTAATCCGATAACTGATCCAAGACCAAAGACCCAAGGCCAAAGACCAACGCTGTTGGTGCGAAAGGGGGGACTCGAACCCCCACACCTCTCGGTACCAGATCCTAAGTCTGGCGCGTCTGCCAATTCCGCCACTTTCGCATTTGTATTAACTAAAACTGCCCTGTGAGCAGTCGAGCGCAAGAATAGCATGCGCTACTCGCGTTAGTCACAAGCAGCGAGGTTTGGTATTCTGCACCAACCTTTTCTCAGGAGCGCGCCCCGAATGTTCGCCAATCCTCGCACCTTTCGTTGTCCCAATTGCAACGAGATGATTAACGACACCATGACGACATGTAGGTATTGTTCGGTGACTATCGATCCGGGGATAGCGGCGTTAGTTGCCGAGCGGCAGGAAAAGGCTAATCAGGCTTATAGCGACGCTAGTTACCTCCGAAATGCGGCGACCGCCATGTTTGTGTTCTTAGCAGTCGGTCTCGTCTTTACGTTTGCCTACATCGGGTTCCTCGCAACTTTTGTAATATCGGCGGTATTGCTGGTTCGTTGGCAGTTGAGGTTTGGAGATTTGCTGACGAACGATCCGGATTATGGGCGGGCAAAACGTTCGCGAAACATAGCGGCAGTTTTAATAATTGGAGCGATCCCGATCGGTATTATCCTGAGTCCGTTTTTAGACCTGCTCATTCAAACTGTCGAAGACCTAGTCTGAAAATAGTAAGCACCATTCAGGCGATGCTGTAGGTCACCTTTGGCTTACCGAACATATCTTTGCCGCTTTGTTTCCTTATTAGTCCACTCTGTTCGAGTTCGAAGTAAGCACGCTGAATCTCTCCTTTATCTACAGAGAGTTTCGACGCGAGCGCTGTAGGTGAGGGGAGTGAGTCGCCCGACGTCACAGCCTTACTCCTGATCTGGGCTTCGATCTGTTCACGGACTTGAAGGTAGATAGGATTGTGGGACAAGTTTTTGAGTTCAATGTTCATCTGGGAGCCTCGGTGTATTTATGTCCGATATGCTTTAGCTTGTCGTGATTGAGTTAAACAGTATTTCGAGCTGAAGGACCACTTGGCTAGTCACGACAAGACAGACGCATATCGGACATCAAAGTGTTCGCGTGACTTTCGACAACGACCGCGGCGCGTCTGGGTTCAAGCCTTTGGCCTCCGCTAATAACGCCGCGAACAATTGACCTGGAACTATGTACGGAATAGGCGCGAGAAACTCGTCGATATCCCGCGGCATGATAATGGAACGTGTACACAAACCTGCCGTCTCGATTTCACTTGTGATTGCCAGCGTCTCTGCATGAAGCTCGCGTAGTCGTTCAATCAAGCTCTTAACTCCCGCCAACATTGCGCCAGGTGGTGCAAACAAGATAACCGGAAAATGTCGTTCGACCATTGCCAGTGGCCCATGCAAGAAATCAGCTGACGAAAATCGTTCAGCCACCACATAGCACGTCTCCATCAACTTCAACGCCAACTCATACGCGTTCGCATAAGCAAGACCGCGACCGACAACGACACAGTTTTCCATGAACACGTAGCGCTGCACGAGTTCCAGGATTGCTGGTCTTTGTTCGAGGGCCGCCGAAACGAAGTCCGGAATCGCTTCATAGCGGATCGCGGATCTGTCGTGCGCAAGCTCTGCGGCGAGCATATAGAAAAGGAGCATCTGACCGGTGAAAGTTTTGGTAGCAGCCACCGAGCGCTCATGTCCACCTTGCGTCAGCAAAGTTTCATCAACCAAATTCGTCATGGACGAACTTGGCTCGTTGGTGATCCCAACCGTGTAGGCGCCACACTGTCGTGCGTTCTCCAGTACCCGGTTGATGTCTTCGCCTTCGCCGGACTGTGAAACGCCGACGACAAGCGCATGATCGAGTTTGAGTTTTGCGTTGTAGATCGTGTGGACCGAAGGGGCCGACAGCGAGACTGGAATTCCGGTAGTGATCTCGAGCAGGTATCGGCCAAACAAAGCCGCGTTATCTGAACTGCCGCGCGCGACAAGTACGATGAGATCTATATCACGCCCTTTTAGGATTTGACCGAGCTTCGCAATCTTGTTGCGCTCCTCGCTAATCGTGAGCGCCAGCGCGGCAGGTTGCTCCGCGATTTCGGAAAGCATCAACGACACAATAAGACCCTCTAACTAAGAAACAACTATCCACAGATTACGCTGATGTTGTTTTCCAAACAGTTTTCAGTTAAATACTCGTCCGATCTTCCAGCCCGCGAGTCCAGTAACAGCTTCGGCAACTTCTTCTGTGATGCCCAACACTCTAACACGAACGCCCGGATTGCGTCTGACGGTTCTACTTCTCACATTCGTTTCCCTGGTCGCTGTAGCTCATGGTCAGGAGACCCAGACAACTCGTGTCTCGATCATTCCGCAGCCACGTGAACTGACCGCCACGGGGGCAAAGTTCCAGTTGGATCGTAACGCTCGCATTGTGCTTGCGGATCCAAAATCTGTTGACGATCAGTTTGCCGCTAACGACTTCATCGAAGATTCGAAACAAACGGCAAACGTGACTCTCAAGATTTCGCGTAATCGCGGACGCAAGACTATTTTGATTGGTCTTCTCAGCTTGCCGGCAATTGATGCTGCATTGAAGAGCGCTTCAGTAACGCTGCCGGCTTCGCTTAATGAAGAAGGCTATTTGCTAAGCGTAGGCGCAGAGAGTGTTGTCGTTGCTGGTGCCAGTCCCGCTGGAGTTTTCTACGGACTGCAAACCCTCAAGCAACTTGTTCGCGGGAGTGGTGCAGACGCGTATATCCAGGGGGTGCGCATCGTTGACTGGCCCGTCATGCGTTGGCGCGGAGTGTCTGACGATATTAGCCGTGGCCCGGTGCCAACTGTTGCATATATCAAACGCCAGCTTCGAACCTTCGCAGCCTACAAGCTCAACATGCACTCGTTTTACATGGAGCACACGTTTTCCAGTAAAGCTCATCCGCTCATTGGTCCTGAAGGTGGTTCACTAACTCCGGACGACATTCGCGAGGTCGATGCTTACGCCAGGTCGTATCACATCGAATTGGTGCCCGAGCAACAAACGTTTGGTCACTTACACAAAGCACTGAAGTACGAGAAGTACAACCCACTTGCTGAAACGCCTTACGGTGACGTGCTTTCTCCGCAACAAGAAGGAACGTACAAACTAGTTGCCGACTGGTATCACGAGC
>Ga0207691_10002250_pt1 | contig 18932 bp, 16 predicted proteins | sample KBSM13metaG_FD_184327 | JGI IMG/M metagenome (GOLD analysis project Ga0207691, IMG submission 184327) | Miscanthus rhizosphere microbial communities from Kellogg Biological Station, Michigan, USA - KBS M1-3 metaG (SPAdes) (version 2) | ecosystem: Host-associated > Plants > Roots > Rhizosphere >... | reverse complement strand
GGCTTGCCGCTGCAGTTCCATGACTTCCGTCTTGGTCAGCTTCATCGCGCCCTCCACAGGCGCGATGATACTTCCTATTTAAACGTTACAGTCCACTAGGCCGGTTCACGCGACCTGACTGCGCGCTCAGGCAGCGCGCGCTCCTGACATTGCCACGATTTGATGTGCGCCGCAAGCATCACAGCATGCGCAACCACTGCGCCGCGACACCGCCGCCCGAAGGGCCGCCTTCGGCCCCTGCGGCAACGCGTTCAAAGGCGGATGAGAATCCCGGCTCTACCCTCGCTTTTCATCCACCCATGACCGACCTCTCCGCATTCCCGATCACCCGCCGCTGGCCGGCCAAGCACGCCGACCGCATCCAGCTCTATTCGCTGCCGACGCCGAACGGCGTCAAGGTCTCGGTGATGCTCGAGGAGACCGGCCTGCCGTACGAGCCGCACGCGATCCGCTTCGACGCGAACGAGCAGACGACGCCCGAGTTCCTGTCGCTGAGCCCGAACAACAAGATCCCGGCGATCCTCGACCCGAACGGGCCCGGCGGCAAGCCGCTCGGGCTGTTCGAGTCGGGCGCGATCCTGATCTACCTCGCCGACAGGTCGGGCCAGTTCCTGCCGACCGATCCGGCGCGCCGCTACGAGACGATCCAGTGGCTGATGTTCCAGATGGGCGGGATCGGGCCGATGTTCGGCCAGGTCGGCTTCTTCCACAAATGGGCCGGCAAGGCCTGGGAGGACAAGCGGCCGCGCGACCGCTACGTCGCCGAGGCGAAGCGGCTCCTCAACGTGCTCGAGCAGCGCCTCGTCGGCCGCGAGTGGCTGATGGGCGAGACCTACACGATCGCCGACATCGCGACGTTTCCGTGGGTCAACAACCTGGTGACGTTCTACGAGGCGGGCGAGCTGGTCGGTTTCAGCGACTTCCCGAACGTCGACCGCGTGGTTAAAACGTTCATGGCGCGGCCGGCGGTCGTGCGCGGGCGGAACATTCCGGAGCGGCCGAAGCCGGCCTGATCACCCCTGGGGGCCAAGCGCGCCTTCCTATAGCCCGCGTCGCGGGTGCACTGCACTGAGCGAGCTGCACCGCGCCAGCGGCTACTTCGTCTTCGCCGGGTCCTTGACCGCCTTCTGCACGTCGAACTCGACGTTGTAGAGCTGGTTGCCCATCGCGGCGACGCGCTCGACCTTGCGGATGTAGATGTCCTGCACGATGTCGCGGGTCTGCGCATCGATCAGCACCGGCCCGCGCGGGCTCTCGAAGACCTGGCCCTTCATCGCGGCGAGCAGCGCATCGCCGCCGCCCTGCCCCTTGGTCGCCTCGAGCGCCTTGTAGATCACGCGCATGCCGTCGTAGCCGGCGACCGCCATGAAGTTGGGGCGGAACTTGTTGGCCGCCTCGAACGCCTGCACGAACTTCTTGTTGGTCGGCGACGGGTGCGCGGCCGAGTAGTGGTGCGAGTTGACGACGCCGAGGGCGACATCGCCCATGTCGTTGAGCTGGTCATCGTCGGTGACGTCGCCGGTCGCGATCAGCTTGATGCCCGACTTGTCGAGGCCGCGCTCGCCGAACTGCTTCATGAAGGCGGCGCCCTGCCCCGACGGCAGGAACACGAACACCGCGTCGGGCTTCAGGTCGGCGACCTTCTGCAGGAAGGGCGCGAAGTCCGGGCTCCGCAGCGGCGAGCGGATCTCGCCGGCGATCTCGCCGCCATTCAGCTTGAACTGGCTCTTGAAGAACTTCTCGGCGTCGAGGCCGGGGCCGTAGTCGGCGACGAAGGTGACGACTTTCTTGATCTTGTTCTTCGCAGCCCATTCGGCGATCGAGACCGAGACCTGCGGCAACGTGAAGCTGGTCCGCACGATGTACGGCGACTGCTCGGTGATGATCGAGGTCGCCGCCGCCGTCACGACCATCGGCGTCTTGCTCTGCGTCGCGATCGGCGCGGTCGCAAGTGCGAGCGGCGTCAGGCCGAAGCCGGCGAGCACGCCGACCTTCTCGTTGACGACCAGCTCCTGCGCGATCCGGCGGGTGGTGTCGGCCACGCCGGCGTCGTCCTTGACGATGACCTCGACCTTGCGGCCGGCGACCGTGTTGCCGTTCTGCGCGACGTAGAGCTTGATCGCGGCCTCGATCTGCTTGCCGGTCGACGCCGACTGGCCGGTCATCGGCAGGATGAAGCCGATCTTGAACGGCTGCCCGGTCGCCTGGGCGTGCACGCCGGTGCCGCCGAGCGCCGCGGCCAGGCCGACGGCAAGGTGGATGAAGCGGCGGCGGTCGGTCATGGGAATCTCCGGTGTTCGAGTCGGGCGAAGATGGGCGCCGAGGAATGTAGCAAAGACACCGATGCCGAGCCCCGCTTCCGATGCAAGTCCCTGACAGCGTACGCAGCCGGTCTGCGCGCCATCCGCGACTCGTCCGCGCGCTGCTGCTGGTCGCGCTCGCGGCCGGCCTGGCCTGGATCGCATCGCCCGGAGCGCTGCGCTTCGGCCGCGATCCGACGCCGGCGATGCTCGACGCCTTGCCGATCGCGATGCTGAACGGTCCGGCGAACGGCCTGGTCGGACGTGCCGCGGGGCGTCCGCTGGTCGTCAACCTGTGGGCCACGTGGTGCGGGCCGTGCCGCCACGAGATGCCGCTGCTCGCCGACGCGCAACGGCGCCGGTCCGACGTCGCGTTCGCGTTCGCAAACCAGGGCGAGGACGCAGCGACCGCGCAGCGCTACCTTGCGGACAGCGGCCTCGCGCTCGATCACGTGCTGCTCGACCCGGGCAAGGCGATTGGCGCGGCGACCGGGTCGCGCGCGCTGCCGATCACGCTGTTCTATGCGGCCGATGGGCGTTTGATCGATACCCACGTCGGCGCGTTGACGGCGGGTTCGCTCGAGGCCGCGCTGCGGCGCATCGCGCCGGCGCGCTGACGCCCGCGCTCACGGCCGTCGCGCCGGCGTCTTCACCGCCTGCAGCGCTTCCTGCTCGACGTTCAAGTAGGTCTGGTAGGCGTTGCGCCGGTTCGCCGCCGCGAACGCCGGCAGCGCGGCGTAGCGCGACCAGTCGATGCGCCGGTAGGCGGCCTCGAAATCGAGGGCCTCCTCGAACGCGGAAGTAATCTGCGAGCGCAGGTAGATCAGGTAGTCGCGCGTCAGCGCAAGGTCGTCGACCGCGCGGAGCGACGCCGGGCCGTGCCCGCCGACGACCACGCGAGGCCGCAGCGCGATCACGCGCTCGATCGCGGCGATCCATGACGCGACCTGCGCATCGCCGACGAACGGGATGCGGCCGCTGAACATCAGGTCGCCGACGAACAGCACGCCGTCCTCCTCGACCAGCATCATCAGATCTTCCGGCGTGTGCGCCGGGCCGGCGTGCAGCACGCGAAAGGTCAGGCCACCGAGCTTGAAAACCGTGTCGTCGCCGACGTACCGGTCCGGCGCGACGACGCGGGTCTTCTCGTTGACCCACGGTGCGAGCGACTCGCGCCGTTCGGCGAGGCGCGCCGCCGGCGCCTCGCTCGCCAGGTAGTCGCGGACGATCGCATGGGCCCAGACCTCGACCCCCGGCCCCTTCAGTGCCTGCAGGCCGTAGAAGTGGTCGGCGTGGTAGTGGCTGACGACGACCTTGCGGATCGGCTGCGCGGTCGTCGCGGCGATCAGTCCGGCGAGGCGCTTGCCGAGCGCTGGCGTGCCGAGCGCATCGAAGACGACGACGCCCTCCGCGGTGACGACGAAACCGGCATTCGCGTTGAAGCCTTCGTTCGCGTTCGAGACCAGGCCGGTCTGGCCCTGCACGACCCAGGTGTGCGGCGCGATCTGCTCGGCCTTCATCGGGACCGTGCCGGGCTGGAACTCCTCGACCGCCAGCGCGAGCCCGGTCACGAGCAGACCCGCAACGCCGATTAGCCAGGCAGTGACGCGATGCACTCGCACGTCCGTCGCACCGCGACTTCGATCGGTGCCTCGGCCCGCCCGCGAGCTTCGCGCCACGTTCACGTCGGCGCGCCCAGCCCCGCGTTGCCATCGACGCCGACCAAGGTCGGCCGATTGAGCTGGCGCGGCGCAACCACCTTGCGATCGCGCAGGTACGTCTCGACGACGTCCCAGATCGGCTCCCCCTTCGCGCCTTCGGCGACCGGCGCCCAGCCGGCCACCTTGTAGGTCTTCGCGGCCTCGATCGGCTTGCCGTTCAGGCGCATTGCCGAGATCCGCGCGCCGGCCTTCTCGTTCGGCGTGCAGGTGTATTCGAGGCCGCCGACCCGGACCATGTCGCCGCCCTGCTGGTAGTACGGATCGGGGTTGAACAGGTTGTCGCAGACGTCCTCGAGCACGACCTTGATGGTCTCGCCGGACATCTCGGTCAGGGTCGTCGTCGGGTAGGTGATCGCGAGCTGGTCCATCATCGACTCGCGCGTGATCGGCTGGCCGGGCAGCAGGGTCGAGCCCCAGCGGAAGCCGGGCGAGAACGCGATCTCGGCCCCCTTCACGGCCATCAGCGCGTCGATCACGAGCTGGTCCCAGCTGCCGTTGAAATTGCCGCGCCGGTAGAGCAGGCCTTCGGTCACCGCGAGCGTCTCGGTCAGCTTCAGCAGGAACGGCGCGCGGACGCGATCGATGTGCGCCTGCATCTCGCGATCGGCCGGCAGCAGGTTCGCGAACACCGGCAAGAGGCGATAACGGAAGTCCTGCACCTTGCCGTCGCGCACGTCGAGGTCGAGCACCGCGAGGAACTTGCCGTGCGAGCCGGCATTGGTCACGAGCGTCTTGCCGCCACGGTTCTGCACGACCGAGGGCTCCGGCACGCCGTCGTGCGTGTGGCCGCCGAGGATCGCGTCGATGCCGCTGACCCGCGACGCCAGCTTCAGGTCGACGTCCATGCCGTTGTGCGACAGCAGCACGACGACCTGCGCGCCCTTCGCGCGCACCTCGTCGACCACATTCTGCAGGTTCTCGTCCTGGATGCCGAAGGTCCAGTCGGGCACGAAGTAGCGCGGGTTCGCGATCGGCGTGTACGGAAACGCCTGGCCGATCACGGCGACCGGCACGCCTTTGATCGTGCGCAGGTCGTACGACGGAAAGACCGGGTCGCCGAAGTCGGTGGTCTTCACGTTTTGCGCGAGGAACGCGATGCGGCTCTGGTAGTCCTTCTCGACGACCTCCTGCACGCGCTTTGCGCCGTAGGTGAACTCCCAGTGGCCGGTCATGATGTCGACGCCGAGCAGCTTGCCGGCATCGATCATGTCCTGGCCCTTCGTCCAAAGCGCGGTCGCCGAGCCCTGCCAGGTGTCGCCGCCATCGAGCAGCAGCGCGTTCGGACGCGTCGCGCGCAGCCGCTTGATCAGGGTCGCGAGGTGCGCGAAGCCGCCGACCTTGCCGTAAGTCTTCGCGGCCTCTTCGAAGTCGAGGTTCGTGAACGCATGGGCGCGTGCCGAGCCGCGCGGGATGTCGAACGCCTTCAGCAGCCGCTCGCCGACCAGGTGCGGCGGCTTGCCGGCTGCCGGCCCGACGCCGATGTTGACGTGCGGCTCGCGAAAGTGGAGCGGCAGCAACTGCGCGTGGCAGTCGGTGAAGTGCAGGACGCTGACGTTGCCAAAGGCCGGCTGCTCGTAGAGCCGCTCGGCCGCGGCCGGCTCGGCGGCGAGCACGCGGCCGCCGTCGAGCGCCATGCCAGCCGCCGACGCGGCAGCCAGCAACTGCAGGAAGTCGCGCCGGGCAAGGCTCACGACGGACTGGTCCAGTGAAACAGAGGAATCGGCTTTAAGCCGGGGGCTTCAAGGCCGACTACTGGTTGACCGGCGACTTCGGGTCGAGCAACAACGCCATCAGGTCCTGGATCTGCTGCTCGGACAGCACCTTCGCATGGCCGAAGCGCGGCATCTCGGAGCAGGCGCTGTACGCCTTCGCATTCCAGATCTTGCCCCAGGTGTACTGGACGATCGGCGCCGAGGCCGGATCGGCCGGATCCTGCACGCCGCGCAGCTTGCCGTAGTTGTAGAGGCTCGGGCCGATCGTGCCGAACGAGATCTCGGCCTTGCTCATCTGGTGGCAGTTGTAGCAATTGCCGCCGGCGGGCGTGCCGGCCGGATCGGTCCAGGTCATGCCGCGGCCGTTCTGCGCCAGCTTCTCGCCTTCGCGCCAGTCGCCGATGTAGCGACCGCTCGGCGGCGGCTTGACCGTCGCCAGCTCCGCGGTCTCGATCCGCTTCAGGTCGGCCGGCGCCGGCGCCGTCGGGCCCGAGCAGAGGCGCTGCGCCTCGTCCTGCTGCAGGCGGTCGAGGCCGGCCTGGCCTTGCGGGCGGAACGAGCCCTTGATCATGTCGAGCGCGACCTTGTCGTAGTCGGGCGCCGGCGCCATCGCGCAGCCGGCCGCGACGGCGGCGATCACGAGCAAGGCAGCGCCGCCGGCGATCCATCGGGAAGTGAACGTCATGCGAGCTCCTAGCGCTTCAACGCGGGGGCGATCGACTCGGCGCCCTGCGCCGTGACGCCCATGTAGACGCCGAGCGCGATCGTCGCGTCGGAGGCGTAGCCGGGATACGGAAAGCGCTGCTGCCGGTAGCAGTCGTTGAGGCGGCGCTGCATGCTCCACAGCTCGCCGCTCGACACGCGGTACGCAGGCCACGCGCCGAAGCCGGCGCCAGCGCCCTTCGCCGTGGTCAGGTCGGGCAGGTCCTGCAGGCGGATCCGCTTGCCTTCCTGGCTGTGGCAGGTCGCGCAGGCGAAGTCGTACGGGCCGGCGCGGTAGAAGAAGATCCGCTTGCCGGCTTCGTACATCGTGCGCTCGGCCGGATGCGCCTGCGGCAGCGCGAACTTCATGCCGCGCGATTCCGACGAGATCCATGCGACCAGCGTCTCGATGTTGGCCTGCTCGCCGCGCCCGAACGGCGTCTTCGCGATCTCGGCGGCGTCGAAGCCCTGCAGGGTCTGCATGCAGGTCAGCAGGCGCGACTCGAGGTCCTGCACGCGCTGGGTGTCGGCGAACCAGCGTGGCAAACCGACGAACGCGCCCTTCCCGACGCCCGGCCCGCGCCCGAGGTCGCACTGCTGCAGCGACGCGTTCTTCGGGCCGCGCGGCTGCTTCCAGAGCGCCTCGCCCTTCGCCTCCCACAGCTCGGCCGGATTGCCGTCGGCCAGCATCGCGCGGTACTTCGCGATCTCGTCGGCCGACGACTGCGCCGCGGCGGGCGCGCCGATCAGCGCCGCGGCAGCCAGTGCAATAAGCCTTCTCATTCGTTGTCTCCAGGATGCGGCGGGGGCGCCGGATCGGGTTTTTCGTTGAAGCGGAATTGTAGGAACCGCGGCCGCCGCCGGTTCACCGCGTGCCGACCGGCTCGGTGCGCGGCGGCGCCGACGTGTCGGTGCCACGCGCCGGCCCGAACGGCCGCACCTGCTCGGCGATGTTGCCGTTCGCGTTGCGCGCGGCGTCGGGCAGCGAGGCCGCGAGTTGGCCCTCGACCGGGCAGTCGCGCATGCAGGCGGGGTTCGCGACATCGCCCTTGCCGGCGACCTCCCAGAGGTCGCGGAAGAAGACCTTGCCGTGGCGATTCGGCAGCCGGCGCTCGGTCTCGGCAATGTTGCGGTCGCTCAGCGTGAAGTCGTCGGGCACGATCTCGCCGAGATTCAGCAGGTACGCAAGCACGCCGTAGACCTCGTCCGGCGCGAGCGACTTCGGCGCGTTCCACGGCATCGCGCGGTGCACGTAGTCCCACAGGGTCGACAGGCGCGACGCGCGCATCAGCGTGGTCCGGTGCGGATGGCCGCCGCTGACGAGGCTCTTCACGCGGCCGGTCTCGATATCCTGCTTCGTCGTGCCGCCGACGAGCGGCGTGAACACCTCGTTCGACTCGCCGAACACGCCGTGGCACGCCGCGCATCTCGCTTCCCAGATGCGCCCGCCGAGCGCGACATTGCCGGCGCCGCGCGGCAAGCCGGCGAAATCGCCGCGCACGTCGATGTCCCACGCGCGCACCTCGGCCGGCGTCGCGGCGCGGCCGACGCGCGCGAACGCGGCCGAGGTCGCGGCGCTCGGGGTGGATGTCTGCGATGGCGACGTTGATGGCATGGGCGACGCCGAAGGCGCGGCACGCTGCGCCGGCTGAGCGATCGCCGCGCTCGCCGAAAGCGCGGCGATGTCGACCGTGACCATCGCGAGCGCGGCCGCGACACGCCATGCCCTTCGTCCGGCGTTGATGCAATCGACCGTCACCATCCCATCCCCGGCTCAGAACGCCTGCACGTTCGTGACCTCGCCGGTCTCGGCGACGCGCCACGACTGGATCGCGTTGTTGTGGTAGATCGAGCGCGTGCCGCGCACCGCGCGCAGCTGGTTGATCTTCGGCTGCACGTAGCCGGTCTCGTCGATCGCGCGCGACTGCAGCACCGCCGGCGTGCCGTCCCAGACCCAGTCGATGTTGAATCGGGTCAGCGCCTTCGACAGCACCGGCCCTTCGAGGCGTGCGGTGCGCCAGTTGCGGCCGCTATCGACGCTGACGTCGACCCGTCGCACCTTGCCGCGTCCCGACCACGCGAGCCCGGTGACGTTGTAGTAGCCGGTGTCGAGCAGGGTCTGCGCGCCCGACGGTGTCGTGATCACCGACTTGCACTCCTGGATCGACGTGAACTGGCGAGAGGTGCCGTCGGGCATCAGGTCGACGTAGTGGAGCTCCTCGTCCTTCGTGTAGTACGGCTGGTCGCCGACCTCGAGGCGACGCAGGTACTTGACCCAGCTGACACCCTGCACGCCCGGCACGACGAGGCGCAGCGGGTAGCCGTTCTCGGGCCGCAGCATCTCGCCGTTCATGCCCCAGGCGACGATGACGTCGTCGAGCGCGCGCTCGATCGCGATCGTGCGCGTCATCGACGAGCCGTCGGCGCCCTCGGCCAGCACCGTGCGCGCGCGGCGCAGGTCGGCGCCGCACAGGTCGAGCAGGGTCGACAGCTTGACGCCGGTGAACTCGGCGCACGACAGCATGCCGTGCGTGTACTGCACGCTCGGCACCGTCGACCGGCCCCACTGTTCGCGCCGCACTCGATGAAGTGGACGCGCGACACCGACGGCAGCCGCATCAGGTCGTCCATCGTGAAGACGCGGGCCTCGCGCACCAGCCCGTTGACCATCAGGCGGTGTTGGGCCGGATCGATGTCCCACCAGCCCTGGTGATGGCGCTCGAAATGGAGTCCGCTCGGCGTGATGATCCCGAACAGCGATTGCAACGGGCAGAACGAGACCGACGCCTGCGCGACCTGCGTCAGGCCCGGGCTTTGGCGGCGCTGGATGTTGCGCTCCCATGTCGACGGCACACCGTAGCCGGTGGCCGCGACCGGCTGGCCGAGACCGGTGGTGTGGGCCGGCAGGTTGAGGATGGCCGGATCGCCGTCGGCGGACGAAGACGGCTTGCCCGGCGGGCCGGCTGCCGCGGTCGAGCCGCCGCCTTGCGCATTCGCCAACCCGGTCGCTGCAGCGCCGGCGCCGAGCGCGAGCGCGCGACCCATGAAGCGCCGCCGGGCCACGCGCGCCGTCTCGAGCAGCACGGGATCGAGGTGTCCTTCGGGCGCCTTGGCGATGCGGCCCGAGAAGCGCGGGAGCTCACGCATCGGCGTCCGGTCGCCGACCGGTTCGTTTCGTCTGCACCCGGTGGCGCGCCATCACGGTCTCAGCGCAGGTTCTCGATCAGCTCGCGGAAGCTGCGCTTGAGAGTCTTGCTGCCGTCGAGCTCGGCCGAGACGCGCACGCAGACCGGGCGGCAGACGTCGGTTAGGGTCTGATCCGAAACTCCGTACAGCACCGTGCTGCCCTCCTTGCGCCGCTTCAACGCGCCTGCCTGGTACATCAGGTTGAGGTGGCGCGAGACATTGGTCTGCGTCATGCCGGTCTCGTCGACGATCTGGCCGACCGGCTTTTCCTCCTGGCAGATCGCATGCAGGATGCGCAGCCGGGCCGGCTCGGCGAGGATCGAGAAGTAACGCGCGACCGACTCGAACACCTCGTCCATCTCGTCCAAGACCGGCTCCCCGATTGCCTCGCCGGACTTGAGCATATGCGTCGATGCGCATACAGGCACTGGTGTTCACGCGCGGCATACGACGAGCCGCTGACTATCATCGTCGGCAGGCCTTCGCCACCCTTTCGATCGCACCCCGGAGAGACCAAATGACCACGCGCACCGCACCACCCTTCCGCGCCGACCACGTCGGCAGCTTCCTGCGCCCGAAACGGCTCCTCGAGGCGCGCCAGCAGCGCCAGAAGGGCGAGCTGTCGAAGGAGGGCCTGCGTGCGGTCGAGGACGATGCGATCGCCGAGATCGTCAAGTTCCAGGAGGACGTCGGCCTGCAGAGCATCACCGACGGCGAGTTCCGGCGCACCTACTTCCACATCGACTTCCTCGAACAGCTCGGCGGCGTCAAGACCGACATCCCGGTGACGATCCGAAAGCCCGACGGCACCGAAGAGCTGGCGCCGCCGGTCATGCGCGTGATCGACAAGGTCCGCCACGTGAAGGACATCCAGCGCGCCGACTTCGAGTTCCTGAAGGCGCAGGTCTCGCCCGGCCTGACGCCGAAGGTCACGATCCCGTCGCCGACGATGCTGCACTTTCGCGGCGGCCGGGCCGGCATCAGCCGCGAGCACTACCCCGACCTCGAGGCGTTCTACCAGGACGTCGCCGATGCCTACGGCGACGAGCTGCGCTCGCTCGCCGATGCCGGCTGCACCTACGTGCAGATGGACGACACCAACCTCGCCTACCTGTGCGACGACAAGATGCGCGAGGCGGCGCGCACCCGCGGCGACGACCCGAACGAGCTGCCGCACCGCTATGCGACGTTCATCAACCGCGTCGTCGCGCAAAAGCCGACCGGCATGACGCTCGCAGTCCACCTGTGCCGCGGCAACTTCAAGAGCACCTGGGCCGCGCAGGGCGGCTACGAGCCGGTGGCCGAGGCGCTGCTCTCCGAAATGGACGTCGACGGCTACTTCCTCGAGTACGACGATGCGCGCAGCGGCGACTTCAAGCCGCTGCGCTTCTTGCCAAAGGGCAAGACCGTCGTGCTCGGCCTGATCACGACCAAGCTCAGCCAGCTCGAGTCGAAGGACGACATCAAGCGCCGCATCGATGAAGCCGCGAAGTTCGTGCCGCTGGAGCAGCTCTGCCTGTCGCCGCAGTGCGGCTTCTCGAGCACGGTGCACGGCAACGACATCGCGGTCGAGGCGCAGCGCGCGAAGCTGCGCCTGGTTGTCGAGACCGCGCGCGAAGTCTGGCGCTGACAACGCCCCGACGGCGCGGCGCTGAGCCTTCGTGCCACGCGCCGGGGCCAGTCGTGATCCACGGCGGCGCGGAGGCCAGCGCCGTTCCGACATTCGCCGTCGCATGACCGCAACGGACGGTCGCACCGCGCGCTAACAACGTCACGCGAACAGTGCGCGCACTCGGCTCCGTGCTCACCGACTGACCGATCGGCTCCAGCGGCGGAGAAGCGCTGCCGACAATTCGGGAATGCCACCCGCCGTCGTTAAATCCGCCGCATCCTGAAGGCGGTCGACAGCAGCGGCGTCAACGGGCGCACCCGCGTCACGTTGAGATCGCCGAAGTGAGTGACCGTGCCCTGCCTTTTCGTTTCATCGAGCGGTCGCCGCGCCGCTAGCCTGTGACGGTGTTGCCCTCCGTGTTTCGAGCCCTGTTTTCATGAACCCGTCCGTCGCCGTCGCACCCGTTCCGTCCCTGGCAAATCTGTACCGCAGCATCTGGCGCTATGCGGCCGGCGCGCGCGCGACGATGCTGGGGTCGACCGTGCTGCTGGCCGGCTCGACGGCCGTCAAGCTTTCGTTGCCGTGGATGGCCGCGCAGGCAATCAATTCGCTGCAGGGCGGCGGCGACGGCTCGGTCCGCAGCGCGGCCGGCTGGGTCGTCGCGATCCTCGTCGTCTACATCGCGTCCTGGCTGCTGCACGGACCGGGCCGCGTGCTCGAACGCAACGTCGGCGTGCGGGTGCGCCAGGGCGTCTCCGACGCGCTCTATGCCAAGCTGACGCGGGCGCCGCTGGCCTGGCACGAGCGCCAGCATTCGGGCGAGATCCAGAACCGCGTCAACCAGGCCAGCCACGGCCTGTACGAGTTCGCGCAGAGCCAGTTCATCTACCTGCAGAGCACCGTCAATTTCGTCGGCCCGGTCGTCGCGCTCGCGCTGCTGTCGACGGCGACCGGCTGGATCGCGCTCGGCGGCTACCTCGTCGTCGGGGCGGTGATCCTGCGCTTCGACCGCGCCCTCATCAAGCTCGCGACGCACGAGAACCAGGCCGAGCGGCGCTATGCCGCCGGGCTGCTCGACTTCCTCGGCAACATCTCGACGGTGCTCAGCCTGCGTCTGCAGCAGAGCACGCGCCGCCTGCTCCGCCGGCGCCTGCAGGCGGTGTTCGCGCCGCTGAAACGCTCGATCGTGCTGAACGAAATGAAGTGGTGCGCGGTCGACCTGCTGAGTGCGGGCTTGAGTTGGCTGCTCGTTGCGGTGTATGTCTGGCACACGCGCGGCCGCGGCGATGCGCTGCTGATGGGCAGCGTGTTCATGATCTACACCTATGCACAACAGGCCGGGGGCGTGATCGGTTCGATGGCTGCCAACTTCCAAGGCTTCGCACGGGCGCGCACCGACTATGCGAGCGCCGACCTGATCTGGCGTGCGCCCGAAACCCGTGACGGCGGTGCCGCAGTCGATGTGGACTGGTCGCGCATCGACATCGTCGACCTCGCCTACGACCACAGCGCGCCGCTGCCCGCGCCCGGCGCCGCCCCGGCACCGCTGGCAGCGAACGATGCGCCCGGCGGCGGCTTGAAGGGCGTTTCACTCACGTTGCAGCGCGGCGAACGGGTCGCCCTGGTCGGCCCGAGCGGCTCGGGCAAGAGCACGCTGATGCGCGTGCTGGCCGGCCTCTACGAACCGCACCACGGCCGCTTCGACATCGACGGCGTCGCCCGCATCGGCCTGCGCCACCTCGGCAGCGTCGGCACCTTGATCCCGCAGGAGGCCGACGTCTTCGAGGCCAGCGTGCGCGAGAACCTGACCTTCGACGTCGAGTGCGCCGAGATCGAACTGCGCAGCGCCATCCACACCAGCGGCTTCGAGACCGTGCTCGAGGGCATGCCGAACGGCCTCGACACGCTGATCTCCGAGCGCGGCTTCAACATGTCGGGCGGGCAGCGCCAGCGCCTCTGCCTCGCGCGCGGGCTGCTCGCCGCGCGCGGCCGCTCGCTGCTGCTGCTCGACGAGCCGACCAGTGCACTCGACCCGGTCACCGAAGCGAACGTCCACCGCCGGCTCGATGCGAGCTTCGAGGACGCGTGCATCGTCGCGTCGGTGCACCGCATGAGCCTGCTCGAGCACTTCGACCGGGTCGTGCTGATGGTCGACGGCCGCATTGTCGACAGCGGCACCGTGCCGGAGGTCGAGCAGCGCCAGCCGCTCTTCCACGAGATGGTGCGCAGCCAGGCGCATGCCCGCCTCGACGCGCCGGCCGCGTCGACCGTCGCCGCAGCCTGAGACCCTGCGCCTTGTCGCGCTAGAGGCGCGCGAGCCGGCCGCCGTCGACCCGCAGGTCGATGCCGGTCACGAACGCCGCATCGTCCGAGGCGAGAAACGCGACCGCCGCAGCGATGTCGTCGGGACTCCCGATGTCGGCCGGGTCGAGCACTTCGGCGCCCGACCGCACGTTCGGGTTGTCGCGCAGCATCGTCGTCTCGATCGCACCCGGCAGCACTGCATTGACGCGGATGCCCTTCGGCCGGCCCTCGATCGCCGCGGAGCGCGTCAACGACAGCAGCGCCGCCTTCGCCGCGGCATAGGCCGAGACCAGCGGGGTCGTCTCGATCGCGTGGATGCTGGCGACATTGACGATCGAAGCGCCCGGTCGGCATTTGAGAAAGGCCTGCCGCACGAACCGGAACGCGCCGAGAAAGTCGACCTGCAGCACGTGCAGCAGATCGGCCTCGCTGTGCGCCTCGATCGGCTTGAAGATCATCACGCTGGCGTTGTTGACGACAACGTCGAGTCGGCCGAAGCGTGCGATCGCGGCATCGACCGTGTGCTCGACATCGCTGTCACTGGCGACGTCGCAGCGGAAGGCCAGCGCGTCGGGCGCGCCGTCGGCTCGCATGGCGGCCGCGGCGGCATCGGCCTTCGCCGCGTCATGGTCGGCGAGGACGACGCGCGCGCCTTCGCGTCCGAAGCGCCGCGCGGTCGCGAGCCCGATGCCGCCGGCCGCACCGGTGACGATGACCACCTTGTCGTCGAAGCGCATCGAGCGACCTCCGTTCAGTGTCCGCCGTCGGACGTCGACGGCGCGGTCGCCGGCGCCTCGACGGGCGGCTCGTCGGCACGCATGTGCTTGCGCAGCGCCCATTCGCTTTCGCTCGGCGGGAACACCGGCACCCGCAGGCAGATGCTCTGCGTCGGCAGCACGTCGCCCCATTCGCGCGCGATCTTGCGGTAGGCCTCGCCGACCGGCCGGATCCGGCGGTCGAGGTCGTAGAGGCCTAGCGGGTTGACATGGCCGCGCATCTCGCGCAGCGCACTGTCCCAGTCGACCTGGTCGGTCAGCGAGTACCACGTGAAGCCGACGATCGGGATGCCGTCGTTGCGAACTCGCAGTACGTTGGCCCATTCCTTCCAGAGCCAGAACACCGCCTCGTCGCCGTTCGGCCCCTGGGCGAGGTTGGTCTCGGTGTGCATCACCGGCAGGCGGTAGCGGTTGTAGTACTGTCAGGTCAGCTCGTCGTAGCCTAAGATCTCGCCGGAGGCGACGGTGTGGCCGTCGGCGAACACGCGGTGCTCGTTGGTCACGTAGTAGTCGTTGCCCATGATGCAGTGCTGCTTGACGTTGTTGCCGAGGAAGAAGTGGTACTCCTCCCGCGTCATTCCGCTGTCCATCAAATACTCGTACATCTCGGAGTCGACCCGCCGGCCGTAGTTGAGGTCGAGCGACAGGAAGCGCATCGCGTTGCGGATCTCGGCCGGCTTGATCGCGTCGGGGCTGTCGGCATGGAAGTACTCGGTCGATTCGCTCTGCACGAAGATCGCATCCGGCCGAACCTCGAGGATCGCCTTCATCGCCAGCACGTTGGCCTTGACCAGGTGCTTCAGCGCGGTCACGAACGCCTGGTCGCTCCGCAGCTGTTCGTTCCACCAGCCGTACGAGGCCGAGAACGTCGCGCAGATGAACATCTCGTTGACCGGCGTGTAGAGCTGGACCCAGCGGAAGCGCTCGGCGAACGCCCGCGCATAGCGCGCGAACAGCGCCGGGAAGTCCGGGTTCTGGAAGTTGCCGATCCAGTCCGGCACGCCGAAGTGGCACAGGTCGACGATCGGCGTGATGTCGCGCGCGAGCAGGTCGCCGAACGTGACGTCGGCGAACTCCCAGTCGAAGCGATTGGGGCCTAGCCAGGCGCGGTGCAGCGGCGGCCCGTAGCGCAGCACATGCAGGCCGAGGTCCTCGACGCAGTCGAAGTCGGTGTGCCAGTGGCGGTAGTGCCCGCACTTCTCCATCTCGTCGACCCGGACGGTGCCGCCCTGCAAGGTCGGGTAGCTGTTCTCGATGCCGGTCGCGAACATGAACGGGGGAATCAACAGGGCTCCTTGGCGCTGGGATCGATCGATCCTAGGCCAGCGCCTGCGGCATTGACGCCCGCGGGGGCTATCGGGGATCGGGCACGAAGCGGGCGAACGGCTGCGGCTCGAACGGCCGATCCGGAGCCCGGATCACGCCCATCGCGACAAGGTTCGCATGGCTGTCGTAGCGGACCAGCACGACCTCGTTCGGCTGGCTGCCGGCGCGCTCGAACGCGGTGTGCGTGATCGGCGCATGCTCACGCTCGCCGTGGCCGGTTCCGAGACGCTTTGCGCTCTCGGCCAGCCGCCCCATCGCGTCGGCACGCTGTGCCTCGGCGGCTGGTGAGGCGGGCGGCTGCGCCGCCTTCGCGCGGGCTGTGTCGGACGATGGCGCGGGTTCGGCGGCGGCGGCCGCCGACCGGCTCTCGTTCAACCCCGAGCCGGCGCCCCTCGCCGCGTCGCGCGATCCGTCCGATTCGCGGCTTGACGACGACCACGGCGGCTCCCAGGCGCGCGGGTCCGGCCGCAGCGCGCGTTCGCGAAAGATCGCGACGCCGATCACGCCGACGTTGTCGGGCCGGTCGGTGCGGGCCGCGTACGAGTCGGCGAGCGACGTGAAGCAGAACGCGGCCGCTTCGGTCATGCTCTTGCGCCAGCCGGTGATCTCGGCGCTGGCGTACGGCGCCAGCACGTAGCCGGTCTGGTTGACGGCCGCTGTCTCGCCACTGACCGCGTTGATGCCATCGACCGACAGCACGACGAGCACGCGCGCGCCGGTGCGGTTGACCATCCGCACCGCATAGCGGTTGCCGGGCTGGCCGGCGACGTACGGCACGCCGCGGTGGCGGTACGCGGGCAGCACCTGGTTGAGGTTGCGGTCGACGATCTGCACGTCGACCAGGCTGCCGGCGGCATGGGCCGGCAGGGCGGCGACGAGGCCGGCGAGTGTGAGCGAAGCGAGCAGCAAGGCGCGGCGGGTCGGCATGGGATCTCCGGGTTGAGGTGGCGACACCGTTGATACGGTGACGCCCGCCGAACGGGGTGAACCGGCTTGGCCAGTCAAGCCGCCCGGAGACTCGATCGCGACGACCCACCGCCGTGCCGCCCGGTCTGCCGCCTATGATCCTGCTCCGATTCACCGGCGAGTCCGATCGTGCGATGGGCAGATCAGTGATGGACAGGCGAAGACTCGTCGCGCTGGTCGCCGGCACCTGCCTGCTGCAGCCGCTCGCGGTTCTCTCGCAACCGGGTCGGGACGTCGCCAGGATCGGCTTGCTGCTCCCCTGGCCGGAGCCGACACCGCGCGCGCAGGAGGCCGAGCAGGTGCTGCACGCCGGCCTGCGAGAGCTCGGCTGGGTCGAAGGCAGGACTCTCGCGATCGACACGCGCTACGCCGGAGGCGATCCGCAACGCCAGCGCGAGGTCGCCGCCGCGCTCAAGGCGATCCCGGTGAAGCTGATCGTCACGCTCGGGACCACGCCGATCCGTTCGGCGCGCGACGGGGCACCCGGCGTGCCGATCGTGATGGTCAATGCCGGCGATGCGGTGGGTGCAGGCCTGGTCGCGAGCTTGTCCCGGCCCGGCGGCGACTTGACCGGCACGTCGGCCTCGGGCGAGGAGATCCTCCCGAAGCAGATCGAGCTGCTGTCGGCCGCTGCGCCACATCTCAAGCGGATCGGCGTGCTGATGAACAGCACCAACCCGGCGAACGGCTTCTTCTTCGACGCGATGGCGGCGCGCGCGAAGTCGCTGGGCCTGAAGCTCGAGCGCATCGACGTGGCGGGCGAGCAGGACCTCGACGCCGCGATCGCCCGCGCGAAGGGAACGGCGCTGGTGGTCGTCGGCGATCCGCTCTTCTCCCTGCACCGCGAGCGCGTCACCGCGCTGACCCTCCGCGCGGGCGTGCCGGCGATCTACGGCGGCAGCGACTATGTCGAGATCGGCGGTCTGATGTCCTATCTGTCGTCGAACGCCTGGCACTGGCGCAGGGCAGCCGGCTTCGTCGACAAGATCCTGAAGGGTGCGAAGCCCGCAGAGATCCCGGTCGAACAGCCGACGCAGTACGAGCTGGTCATCAATCTGAAAACCGCGAAGGCCTTGGGCCTGACGATCCCGCCGGCGTTGCTGCAACGCGCCGACAAGGTCATTCCATGAGCAATGCGCGAACGCGTCAGGGCGCATCGCCCTTTAGGTTGTGGTCGTCGCCCTCCCTGACCCTTTGAAACGCACGGTGGAGAACCCATGCTCATGAAATTGACCGCGGGCACCCCCATCGTCCTGTTTCTGACCGACTCCGCGCATGCAAGGAGCGGAGCCCGACCTCGGCGGCGTCGGCCGCCGTGGTCTGGCTCCGCTTGGCCTCAGGGTCGGGCCTGATCAGGCTTGCGGTAGTCGCAGACGCCTTCGGGGAAGATCGCCTTCAGCCGCATCACGTCGTCGGCGCCGGGGACCCAGGGCGCATACGTGCCGTCGGCCACAGCTTGCTCCACGGTCTTGCGCGAGCAGTTGTAGATGCCACCCTCGATCGGCGCCCCCGCCGTGATGCGCGAGGTGCCATAGAGCGGGAACTTCTGCGCGCAGGCACCCGGAGCGCCGCTGTCCAGGATGCCGCTCCAGGCGTCACCGCCGGCGTAGATCGGCTTGCCTTGCAGGTCGAAGCAGCTGTCCACGGCCTTGGCGGGCTTGTTGCCGACGATGCCCTTGCCGGGTGCCAGGCGCATGTTCGTCATCCACTCGTCCATCACCGCCAGCGCCTCGAGCGTCTGGCTGGCCTTCGGCGTGCCGGGGGTCGTGTCGGTGAACCAGACCACCAGGTTGTCGCTGTTCCCCATCTTCTGCTGCACGCGCTGGCGAACGGCAAACGACTGGTGCGAGTTGTGCATGTCCAGTTCGCGCTCCATGTACTGCCGATGGTCAAGCGCCGGCACGTCGAGCCGGCCGCTGAATACGTGGCCCGAGCTGTAGGCCGCCCGCATCGCGGTCGGGTCACCGGCCGTTCGCGGCGCCGGGGCATTCGCGGTGCCGAGGTTCAGGTTGCGCCGGCTCCACGGGTCGAAGTAGCCTGGAATCGTCAGCGCCTTCTGGATCTCGGCCGCCGTGGTACCGAAGAACGGGAAGCCCTCTTGAACCATCTGGCTCGGGTGCTTCCAACCCCCGATGTTCCAGTTCAGGTGCACGAACTCCGCCGGCGTGATCTTGCCGGCCTTCAGCGAGTTCAGGCCGTACTGCACGCCGACGTTGTCCCAGGTCGGACGCGCTGCGCCGGTGGCATCGACGCCATAGACATTGCGCAGGTCGTCGTAGTGCGTCCAGCGGATCGCAGCGATGTCGCTTTGCGGCTCGTAGAACTGC
>Ga0207691_10002249_pt1 | contig 18932 bp, 11 predicted proteins | sample KBSM13metaG_FD_184327 | JGI IMG/M metagenome (GOLD analysis project Ga0207691, IMG submission 184327) | Miscanthus rhizosphere microbial communities from Kellogg Biological Station, Michigan, USA - KBS M1-3 metaG (SPAdes) (version 2) | ecosystem: Host-associated > Plants > Roots > Rhizosphere >... | reverse complement strand
GACTGCCACCGAGGCTTCGAGAACCGAGTTGTTTTCGAAGGTCACGTTGCGGCAGGCTCCCACCCGAACGGCCTCGCCGCCCGCTCCGTCGTCCTCGTCCGGGCGGTAGTTGGAGAAACGGTTCCGGTCCGCGGCGACGCCGTCGCATCCAGCGAGGTCGAGCGCCGGTCCGCGATCGTTGTGGATGCGGTTGCCCGTGATCACGATCTCCCGCGGAGCCGCCGCCCCCGGACTCCCTGTGGCCGCGCCTTCTGTTGTCGAACTCCCGGTCGCCGAATCGCCGACCGTCACCGAGGCCGCCCGGTTGTGGTGGATGTGGTTGTTGACGAGGGTGACGTTCGAGGCCCCCGGCTCGATCCGGACGCCCATCGACTGGTGAATGTGGCAGTTGGAGACCGTGATCCGCGAGCTTCCGCCGCCAATGACGACGGCGGGGCCGTTGCCCTCGTAGACGTGAGTCTGATCGATCGCGATGTCGTGGGCGTCGGGCCCGCGCGTCGTCAGGCCCGCCACTTTCGAGTCGAGCAGCGCGATCTGCAGCTCCCAGAACTGCCAGTGCGCGCGCTCGAGCGTCAGGACGTCCCCCCCGCCCGACTTGAGGAAGGCGTGGCGGGCGAAGACCTGGATGGGCGCCTCTTTGGTCCCGCTGCGGCACGTTCCCGCGACGCGAAACGATCCGGTGTAGATGCCGGACGCCACGACCAGTCGGTCTCCCGGCTCGAGAGCGCAGAGAGCCTGCTGTAGATCCTTCCAGGGGCGCTCGAGGCTTCCGTCCCCGGGCCCCTCCGCCTCGATCGAGACGAATCGGGTCCGGCGTTCCCGTGGGAACCCGGGGTCGTACGGGCGGCGCTCCGGGAAGGGCTGGCCGTCGAGCAGAACCGGGCGCTCGCCGGGAAGCAGGGTCTCCTCCGACGGGGCGTTTGCGGTGCGGGCTTCCTCGTCGGGGGCCTGCTGGGGCGGAGGAAACTTCGTCTCCGTGTCCATGGGGGTCGGCCGCGGCAGCCGGGCGCGGACGTCTTCCGGATTCTCCTGGGGATTGTGCGCCGCGGGCGTCGGCGTGGCCGTGGGAGGGGGCGCCGCCGCGCGGGCGGCTGCGGAGAAGGTGGCCGCGGTGAGAGCGGCCGCCGCGACAACGAAGCGTGCTCCGGGCCTCATCGCTCGGCCACGCCGAGGTCGGGAGCGCTGCCTTGAAAGGGGACGCCCGCGACGGCCTTTCCGCGGTCCACGATCGGGACGCCGCTGACGCGCGCCAGGTCGCCGTAGAGAATGCGGACGCCGGGTTTCACCTGCGAATGCGGCATCTTGCCCTCCTTGAGCAGGCGTGCGAGAGGGATCGAGGCGCCCCCGATCTCGACGAGTGCCGGGCCGGCCGGGGAAAAGACGTTGTAGTCGAAGAGCGTCGCCGCCGCGGGATCGGCGAGCAGGAACGCGACGTCGGAGACGCCGAGGAGCAGATTGTTCGCGACCGTCACGTTGCGGGTCTGCGGAGGCCGTCCGAAGACCAGGATGCCGCTGGCGTAGCCGCCGACGACGTTGTTCGCGACGACCAGTCCGTTCGCGGCCTCGACGACGAAGGCTGTCCCGCCCGGCCGCGAGGTCTCCAGGTGGTTGCGCGCGATCGTCAGGGTCTCCGCGGGGATCGCACCGCTTCCGTCGGGCTCGGCGTGACCGACGTGGACCGCGACGCCGTAGTCCGAGACTCGATTCGAGCGCACGACGCCCCGGCGCACCCGCGTCAGGACCAGCGCCCGCGTGTCGAGCTCGGTGGTCCGGTCGAACAAGATGTTGTCCTGGATCGTGAGGTCGTCGGCGGCGGCCACCTCGATCGCGGTGGCCCCGTCGTCGTGGATGCGGTTGCCGGCGATGAGCAGGCGGCGCGCCGGTCGTTTCCCGGGCGCGGCGGTCCGGACGCGGATCGAACCGGCCGGGTTCTCGTGGAGCCGGCTCTGCTCGATGCGGACGTCGTCGGCGCCGGCGGCGATCTCGATGCCGACCGCCGACGCAGTGGCGACGGTCAACGGCGACTTGGCGAGATTGCAGCGGAGAATCGCGATGCGCGCGGCATCGGGTCCGACGGAGATCGACGGTCCGCGCCCTCCCGAGATCCGGAGGCCGTCCAGGGTGACGTCGTGCGAGCTCGGCCCCTCGATCGAGACGCCCGACGCCGGGGTGTCCTCGAGGTCGAGATACCCGCCGACGATCAGCCAGTGCGAGCGCGCGAGCGTCAGCACGAAGCCTTCGGACGCCGACTCGAGAACGGCCTTGCCGTCGAAGACGACCTGGATGGGAGCATTCTTCGTGCCCTCGCGGCAGGACTCGTCGACGCGGAAGGTTCCGGCGTAGCGGCCCGCGCGGACGCGAAGCCGGTCTCCCGGGGAAAGGGCGCGGAACGCCGCCTGCAGGTCGTTCCAGGGATGGGCCTCGCTTCCGTCGCCGGGAGGCGCCTCGGCGGCGACGAAGACAGTGCGCTTCTCGGCCGGAAGGGTGGAGGCCCGGGGCGTGACGGGGGGAAAAGGCCTTCCGGAAACGAAGTCGGGCTGGCTCACCGTGAGTGAGGTGGGCGTTGGAACCGGAGTCGGCGGGATGGGCAGGCCGGGGAGACTCGCCGGGGCGATCGCGGCGGCGAGAAAGAAGGCGGCGCCAATGCGAAGACGGCCTCTGGACATGCGTGGGAGCGGAACGGCGGGGATGCTAGCACGTCGCGCGCGAAGCGGGCCCCGGGGCTTCCGCCCGCGCGCTAGAATCCGTCGCCGACGAAGGAGGCTGACGATGGCGATGTCGATCCCACGCGCGCACGCCCGAAGGGCTCTCGTCCTGATCGCCGCCCTGCTCGCTCCCTCGGCGGCCCGAGCCGCGGACCCGCCAACCTACCAGTGTCGGGGCTTCGACGAGCCGATGCAGCGCAGTCCCCAGCGGATTCCGAGAGGCCGGGTCCTCCCGCTGCGCGCCAAGCTCGCGCTGCCCGACGGCACCTTCGCCGACGCGAAGACCCTGGCGTCCGCTCCTGCGCTCACGCTGAAGTACAAGCCGGCCTCCGGGCCGGAGGTCGACAAGACCGGCGGCATGGAAGTCCGCGACTACGGAAAGGGCGACCGCTTCGTCTTCGACGAAGAGGCGCACTGGAAGTTCGACCTCGGCACGGGCAATCTTCCCGACGACGGCGAGTACGTCGTGACGCTCGTGTCGGGAGACGAGAAGGCCTACCGCGTCGATCCGCCGTGCACGCTCGTCATTCAGCTGCAGGGCGGAAAATGAAATCTAGACGTCCGGGGTCTTCGGCTCGACGCGCTTGAGGACCTCGAACGAATAGTCGACCCGCAGGATGTAGACCCATGCCCACAGGATCGACCCCGAGACATAGCGCACGAAGTTGTCGAGAATTGCGATCGTGACGCACTCGGGCCAGCCCACTCCGCCCAGGTAAAGGCCCGCGGCGAATCCCCACTCGAACTGGCCGATGCCCCCCGGCGTCACCGGGATCAGGCGTGCGATGTAGCCGGCCACGACCGCCATCAGGAGGATCGAGAAGTTCACGTTCAGGATCACGTGCGTGGACGTGAACGCCATCGCGATCATGTAGGCCGCGATGTCTTCGAGGCCGAACGCCACCAGGGAAAGGATCGTCAGCTTGGAGAAGGTCATCGGGCGCCGAGCGACCGCGCGCAGCGCCTCGACCGAGTCCTTCCAGTGCAGCGGCACGATGGACGGCTCCGGATAGAGGCCGTTGGGCCGGGAGATCGCCCAGCAGACGCCGAGGATCACGAGCGACCAGAAGATCTGCGCGAGCCAGACCGACCAGCCCAGGCCGTACGGCCCGTATGCGGCGTAGACCACGATTTCGATGACGACGAAGAGCTCCGCCAGAAACGCGGCCTGAGTCACTTTCTCGGCCCGCGCGCCCTGACCCTCCATGAATCGGGTCATCCGCACCATGCCCTGGTTGAAGGGCAGCAACCGGTTCACGCCGACACCCTCGAGGTACGCGCGAGCGTGCTGCGTGAAGGTGCCCCGCACGCCCACGAACTGGCAGAAGCCGTGGAACTGCGCCGCCTTGATGAGCCAGAAGACCAGGAAGATCAGGGCGGCGCCCTCGACGAGGCCCCACTTCACCGGGTCCTGGGACTTCAGGTAGTACTTGAGGTCCGGCACGCCGCGGATCATGCCGGTCTGCGCGTCGTGGTAACTGACCACGCCGGCGTCGATCAGGACCGAGAGCACCCGGGTGTTGGCGAGGAAGTTCCAGACGCCCGAGGACCAGATGAGCGCCACGAGCAGGAGCGCGCCGAGCAGATAGGAGAAGCTGTAGGACCAGACGAGGTCCAGCTTCCGACGGTCGTCGGGCGCCGGGACGGCCGCCACGGGCCCCTTCGGCTCAGCTCGCGGATCGGCTTCCATCTCTCGTCGCTTTCGGATTCGCGGCGGACGCGCCGGCGGCCTGGTGCCAGGCCACGGCGTCGCGCACCGCCTGCTCGAGCGTGTCGGCCATGAAGGGCTTGCCCCGCATGACCACGACGACCTTCTTCATCTGCGGCAGGAAGTTCTGCTGCGACCTCAGGAAGATGGGCTCGACGTACAGCACCTCCTTGCCGACCGGGAGGAGCGTCGTGTGGCCGCGGATGACCTCCGTGCCTTTGCGGTTCCACCACGAGATGCTCTGCGAGATCACGGGATCCTGGTCGATTGCGGCGTCCGCCTGCTCGGGCCCGATGACGTACTGGCCCTTCGGGATCTGGAGCACCGAGATCTTCCCGTAGTCGGGCGGGTCCTGGTACACGATCGGGATGCCCCGGAGGTTGAGCGCCTTCTCGGGCGTGAACACCATCGCCAGCGAGTACTGAACGTTCTGGCGCGCTCCCGACGGCGGCAGCACGCCGTTGCCCGGCTCGAGCATGCAGGCGTAGGGCTCCATCGAGAACGTGATCGCCTTGCCGGTGTCGAGGATCGGGCCGAGCACCTCGTCGCCGTCGTCCCACATGTCTTCCATGTTGAAGAAGTACATGGGGTCCTTCATGTGGTAGTAGATGTACAGGTCGTCGAACTGGATGTGCAGCAGCTGCGGCGGATACGTCAGCTGTGCGCGTACCGCCTCCGGCATCTTCTCGCCCGGCGAGAACAGCGTCGGGTACACCTTCTCCCAGGCGCGCACGACCGGGCCGTCGTGGATCTTGTAGAACTTGATCTGCCCCGTCGCGGCGTCCACGGTCGCCTTGATCGAGTCCTCGATGTAGTTCACCCAGCGCGTCGGCCGCGGGAAGGGCGAGCGCTCGTCGGACTTGTCGCCCAGCTCCTCGATCAGGCTGTAGGGATAGCGGTCGGTCGTCGTCATCCCGTTGACGATCCACACGATGCGGCCGTCGACGGCCACGGCGTACGGGTTGGAATCGTAGAAAAGAAACGGCGCGACCCGCGCGAGCCGGTCCACCGGAGTCCGAATGTAGTGGGCGCGCGTCCCGGGCGTGATGAGGTCCGAGAAGACGAGCTCCCAGAACTTTCCGCTCCGCCAGCCCAGGACGATCCGCTTCCAGAGCGAGTCGATGTGGATTCCGGTCTTCTCCGACTCCGGCAGGACGATCTCCGCGCGGTCCTGGTCGGTGGGGTAGTCCAGCTCCTTCATGCCGTGCACGTTGGAGAACGCCATGGTCGACGAGCCTTCGCCGTAGTAGACGCGAGGCTCCGCGACCGCGAGCTCCGGGTAGGTGACTTTGGCGGGGATGTCCCACGACACGTAAGTCGGCTCGCCGTCGGCACTGACGCTCGCAGCCGGCGCCAGGACGAGCCCGAAGCCGTGCGTGAACATCATGAATCGCTGGCCCCAGTAGGCCAGCCAGGGGACCGGCTCGTAAAGGGGCGTTTCGCGGACGGCCGAGACGAACATCCGCTCCTGGCCGCCGATCCGGTAGCGGACCGTGTCGACGTTGAGGAAGTTGTAGTAGGTCCGGAGCTTCTGCTGCTGCTGGAAGAGCTCGAGCGAGGGCCCGTAGACCATGGCATTGCCCGTCTGGAGGATGCGCTGGGCGTGCTGCCGATCGATCCAGCGCTCGAGATAGCTCGTGAATCCCGGCCAGAGCGGGGCGTTCTGAATGGTCGGGCTGGCCAGGATCGACTCGGCCGTGGGCACCGGATCGCCCGGACGGTTGGGCAGGAAATCGATTTCGTGGATGTCCTCCAGGCCGTACGCCTTGCGGGTCGCATCGACGTGCCGGGTGATGTAGGGAATCTGGATCACGGGCTCGTTGGGCTTGACGAAGATCCAGTACCGGATCACGACGGCGCTCTTGAACGCGAAGTCGGCGACGACGAGCGCGATCGCGATCTTGCCCGCGCGGACGAGGCGCTCGCGGCTGCGGGACCGGCTCGGGTCGTGCAGCTGCTTCAGCCAGGACGCGATCGCCAGCGTGAAGCCGAGGACGACCACGGTGGTGACGGTGATGTACGTCAGGTTCGAGAAGAAGCCGACCACGTCGAGGTACTGGGCGCCGCGCTTGATCGTGGAAGCGTCGGAATTGTTCTTGAGCAGGAGGTCGTAACGGGTCAGCCAGACTCCGGCGGCGACCAGGATCCCGAGAAGGACCCAGGCGGCGCGCGCCGTCCGGGTCGCGCTGGCCGCGAGACGCGCTCTCAGGCCGGACGCCGGAATCGTCACGCTCCGCCGCGCGCGGGACGTGTTGGCGCAAGCCACCGAGACCGCCAGAAACGCGAAGGCCGCCCACGTGAGATACCGCCACGCGATCCAGATGTTGGGGAGGTCGAAGGCGTAGAAGCCGATGTCCCGCCCGAAGACCGGGTCGGTCTCGTCGAACGTGAATCCTTTGCCGCCCAGCAGGAACTCCGAGTAGTTCGTGGCCGCGAGGTAGGCCGCGACCGACGCGACGAGAAACGCGGCCTGGACGACGAAGCGGCGGGCGCGCGGACCGACGTCGTGGAGGAAGGCCGGCGCCGCGATTGCCGCGGCGAACGCCACGAATGCGGCGACGTAGAGCTCGGCCCCCATCCGGAAGTTCGTCCAGAAGATGTCGGTGAGCCCGAGGCTCTCGAAGAGCCAGTAGTCCGAGAACAGGACCGTGATGACGTCGAGCGTGAAGAGCGTGACGAGGATCGACGCGACGGTCAGGCCGCGCGACCAGAGAAGCGCCGCGGCGGGGGCTTGCGGCAGCGAGATGACGGGCATTTCGGCCGGCCGCGCTCCGATGCCGGCCGCGCCGGCCGTTTCCACAGAGCTAGACACGTGACTCCGTGCTCGTCATATCTATATCCGGATTTTCGCGGATGCTATCACCGGGGCGGACGTCGGAGGTCTACCGTCGGGCCGTCAAGGCGCGAGCCCGGTGGCGAGTGCGAGCTCCGCGTTGAGTGCCAGCACGGCCGCCAGGAGAGCCAGCAGCGTCACCGGGACGCCGATGCGGATGTAGAGCGAGTACGGGATCTGCACTCCGCGGTCGCGCAGCAGCCGGAACCAGATCAGGGCGGCCAGCGAGCCGATCGGAAGCATCTTCGGGCCGAGGTCGCCGCCGATCAGGGCGGCATAGACCATGGCCCGGGTCTGGAGGGGCTCGGCGCCGAGGTCCCGGATGGCCCACCCCATCATGTAGGCGGTGGGGTGGTTGTTGGTGACCGAGGATGCTCCCGCGGCGAACAGGCTCGTGCCGAGCGTCAGGATCCCCAGGCCCTTCGAGGCGAGATGGGAGAGCAGGGCCCCGATCTCGTACGTGACCCCGGCGTGCCTCAATCCCAGGACGACGACGAAGATTCCGACCACGAACGCGAGGACGTCCCAGCTCACGCCGCGGAGGATCGTGCCGGGGCGTCCGCCGCCGACGGTCGCGTAGATCCCGAGCAGCACCACGGCGCCGACGAAGGCCACCAGCCATGTGGGAATACCGGTGATCGAGTCCGAGAAGAAGCCCACGAGCGTCGCCGCCAGGACGATCGCCGAGAAAACGAGCAGCCGCCGATTTCGCGGGCGCGCGGGCGGCGCCGACCACTCGAAGCGGGCCGGGATGTCCTTGCGGAAGACGGCCCAGAGCCCGGCGAAGCTGACCACGATGCTCGCGAGAGCCGGGAGAAACATCCACCGCGCGTACTCCGCGAACGAGATGTGGAAGAGGCTCGAGACCACGATGTTGATCGGGTTGCTGATGACGAGGGCGCCGACGAGGTTCGCCACGTAGAGGACGGCGAAGTAGAAGGGGATGCGCTGGCGCATCTCCCAGGCGTCCGTCCGCACCTGTTCGACGAGCTGGAAGACGAGCGGTGTGAAGATCAGGACGGCGGCGTCGTTGGTGAAGACCATTCCCGTCACGGTGCCGCAGACGAAAACGTAGGCGAACAGACGGTGGCCTCGGCCGCGGGCCGCCGCCGCGATGCCGCGCGAGAGAAGCTCGAAGAGCCCGGCCCGCTCGGCGATGAGCGTGATCACCATCAGGCTCACGATCGTCAGGATCGGGGCGAAGAGGAGACGGAGCGCGGTCGCCAGGAGCTCGAGCGGCACGATCCCGAGAGCGATGCTGAGGGCGGCGCCGAGGGCGGCGGCGATCGCGTGCTCGACGCGGTGTCCACGAACTCGCGGTCGCGCGAGCGACAGACTGACCGTCAGGGCGAGAATCGAAAATGCGGCGACACCGGTCGTGCCCACGCTGCCCACCCCCACCAGAGCTGAGGGCATTCTTTCACAGGCCCCCGGGAAGGGGGAGATTCAGACGTTGAACTTGAAGAGGATGACGTCCCCATCCTGGACGACGTACTCCTTGCCTTCCTGGCGAACCAGGCCCTTCTCCTTCGCGGAGACCATGGAACCGGCGGCGAGCAGGTCGTCGTAGAAAACGGTCTCGGCTTTGATGAACCCGCGCTCGAAGTCCGAGTGGATGACGCCCGCGGCCTGCGGGGCGGTGTCGCCGGCGTGGATCGTCCAGGCGCGGGCTTCCTTCTCGCCGGCCGTGAGGTAGGTGCGCAGGCCGAGCAGGTGATACGCGGCGCGGATCAGATTCGATACGCCCGAGTCCGACACGCCGTGGTGGGAGAGGTATTCCTTCGCCTCGGCCTCCGGCAGCTCCGAGAGCTCGGCCTCGATGGCCGCCGAGACGACGACGGCTTCGGTGCCCACGTGCGTGGCGGCGTACTGTCGGACGGCGGCCACATGGGGCGACGACTCGTCCGCGGTCGCGAGCTCGTCCTCGGACACGTTGCAGACGAAGAGCATGGGCTTGCTCGTCAGGAGGAAAAATCTCCGGGCAATGGCGGCCTCCTCGGGCGAAAGCTCCAGAGAGAGGGCGCGCTTGCCGGCGTCGAGGTGCGGAAGGAGCCTGGCGGCCACCGCCAGCGATTCCTTCGCTTCCTTGTCGCCGCCCCGAGCGAGCTTTTCGAGCTTGTCCTTGGCCCGGGTGATGGTCTCGAGGTCCGCGAGCACGAGCTCGGTCTTGATCGTCTCGATGTCCGCGATGGGGTCGAGATGGCCGGCGACGTGGACGACGTCTTTGTCTTCGAAGCAGCGCACGACCTCCACGATCGCGTCGACCTCGCGGATGTGCTGCAGGAACTTGTTGCCCAGTCCCTCGCCCTGCGAGGCGCCCCGGACGAGGCCCGCGATGTCGACGAACTCGATGGTGGCGGGGATGATCCGCTCGGACTTCGAGAGCTTCGCGAGCGGCTCGAGACGCGCATCGGGCACGACCACCACGCCGACGTTGGGCTCGATCGTGCAGAAGGGATAGTTCGCCGCCTCGGCCTTTCGTGTCCGAGTGAGGGCGTTGAAGAGGGTGGACTTGCCGACGTTGGGCAGCCCGACGATTCCGGCGCGCAGCATGGAGCGGGCGATATTACAGGAGGCCGGAAGCCGGCGGCGAAAGCGGATGCCGGGTCGCGCGCCGCGGTCGTCTAGAATCCCGGCACCTTGCAGCCTTCGTCATCCCCCGGTTTCCTGCGCGCCGTCTCCCGATGGGAGATCGTGGCGCTGTCGGTCAACGACGTCGTCGGCAGCGGCGTCTATCTCATCCTCCCCGTGGCCGCTGCAGCGCTGCTCGGGCCCGCGAGCATCTGGGCGATCCTGGCGGCGGGCGTCGCGGTGCTGCTTCTGGTGCTCTGCTTCGCCGAGGCCGGAAGCCTCTTCGATCGGGCGGGAGGCGCTTACGTCTACACGCGCGCGGCGTTCGGCGAGTTCGTGGGCTTCGAGGTCGGATGGATGACCTGGATCGCGCGCATTGCCTCGGTGGCGAGTCTCTCGGTGTTTTTCGCGCGCGCGGTCGGCTACCTCTGGGACGGCGCGAACCACGGCGTCGGCCAGGCCGCCACGATCGTCCTCGAGCTGGTGTTACTCACGTGGATCAACGTGCGAGGCGTGAAATCGGGGGCGCGGACGGCGGTGTTTCTGGCCTGGGGCAAGATCCTGCCTCTCGTCGTCCTCGTCGGCGTCGGCCTGTTCGCTGTCGACTGGTCGCGGGTCTTTCCGGTGCCTCAGCCGGAGTCGGGCAACTTCACGAAGGCCGCCCTGCTCGTGCTGTTCGCTTACGCCGGCTTCGAGAATACGGCGGCGCCGGCGGGCGAGTTCCAGAACCCGCAGCGAGACATCCCGTTCGCCCTGATCGTCCAGATCGCGCTCGTCACCGCGATCTACACGCTCGTACAGCTCACGGCGATCGGGACGCTGCCGGACCTCGGCGTCTCGAAGACGCCGCTCGCCGACGCGGGCCGGCTCCTCCTCGGGCCGGCGGGCGGGCTGCTGCTCACGATCGGCGCGGCGCTCTCGGTCCTGGGGACCAACAACAACACCGTCCTCGCCGGCCCCCGCTATCTCTATGCCCTCGCCGAGAGTGGCCGGCTGCCGCGCGTCTTCGCGAAGATCCACCCGAAGTACCGCACGCCCTACGTGGCGATCCTGACGCAGTCCGGCATCGCGCTCGCACTCATCGCGATCGATGCCGTGCTCCACGCGATCAACCCGGGGGCTCTCGGCGTCGCCGAGGAGCTCGCCGTGCTGTCTGCGGTGGCACGCCTCGCGACGTACATCGGGACGTGCCTCGCCGTCCCGGTCCTCCGGCGGAAGATGCCCGCGACGCCGCGAACGATCCGCCTTCCCGGGGGTCCGGTCATTCCCATTCTGGCGCTCGTCATCTGTCTCGTCTTCCTTTCGGCGGCCGAGACACAGAATTTCGTGGCCGGCGGGATTGCCCTCGCCGTCGGCGCGCTCGTGTATGTCGCGCGGGGACGCGCGGCCAGAAGTGGAGAGGTCGCTTGAGAAAATTCTGCCGGATCGCCTTCGCCGGATTCGCATTCATGGTCGCGGCTCGCCTCGCTGCCCAGGCCCCGGCACCCACGCCGGCGCCCGTCACGGCCATCCGCGCGGCACGGCTCTTCGACGGCAAGTCGGACACGACCGTCGCGAATGGAGTCGTCGTCGTGCAGGGATCGAAGATTCTGGCGGCGGGCTCGGGCGTCGCCGTTCCGGCCGGCGCGACGGTGATCGACCTCGGCGATGCGACGCTCCTGCCCGGATTCATCGACAGCCACACGCACCTGACGGGGGAGGGCGGCGACAACTACATCCGCGACTTCTTCGACGGCCTGCGGCGGCCGGCGACCGAGCAGGTCTTCTACGGCGCGGTCTACGCCCGACGCACGCTCGATGCGGGTTTCACGACGGTCCGCGACGTCGGCTCCGAGAAAGACCTCGACGTCGGCCTGCGCAATGCGATCGACGCGGGTCTGACGCCGGGGCCGCGGATGCTCGTCGCCCGCTACGCGCTCGGCGCGACGGGAGGCCACTGCGACAACACCGGGTTTCCGCCGGGGACCTTCGGGCCGGAGCCCGGCCTCGAGCGCGGCATTCTCCACGGCCCGGACGAAGGCCGCCAGGCCGTGCGTCTGGACATCAAGTACGGGGCCGACGTCATCAAGATGTGCGCCTCGGGGGGCGTCCTGTCCCTCGGCGACGACGTGTCCGCGCCGCAGCTCACGGACGCCGAGCTCACCGCGATCATCGACGAAGCTCATCGGCTCAAGCGCAAGACCGCCGCGCACTCGCACGGGGACCTGGCCGCGCGCTCGGCGGTCAAGGCGGGCGTCGACTCGATCGAGCATGGCTCGTTTCTGACCGACGAAACGCTCGCCCTCATGAAGTCCAGGGGCACGTTCCTCGTTCCGACCTGCATGGCCGGCCAGTGGACGGGCAACAAGCTCGAGCGCTTCCCGCCCGCGGTCGCCGCCAAGGCGAAGGCCGCCCTCGACGCGCACGACGACATGATGCGTCGGGCGATCCGGTCGGGTGTGAAGATCGCCTTCGGCACCGATTCGGGCGTCGGACCGCACGGGTCGAACGCCGGCGAGTTCGCGCTCCTCGTCGCGCGCGGCATGACTCCGGCGCAGGCGCTCAAGACAGCGGGCCCGGCCGCCGCGGAGCTCCTCGGCCTCGCCGCCGAGATCGGCACGCTGGAGAAGGGCAAGCAGGCCGACATCGTCGCGGTGCCCGGCGATCCGCTCGCGGACATCCGCGTCACCGAGCGCGTGGTCTTCGTCATGAAGGGCGGAGAGGTCGCGAAGTCTCCGGCGCGGTGACCCGCGACACACCGGCGACGATTGACTAATCGCCGTCGGGCGGCTACCGTCGTTCGACTTTCACTCGAACAACGGAGGGTCTCATGAGACTCCGCTCGGTCGCGATCGGGGCATTTCTCTGCGTGTCGACCGCGGGCTCCGCCGTGGCGGCGGAAGCGCCCGACGTCTCGGCCCGGCCGCCGGTCAAGGCCGGCGTCTTTCGCGGAGCGAGCATCGCGACTCGCTACGACGTCTCGCCGCCGCTGCGCTCGATCCGTCCGCTGCCGATCAAGGCCGAGGAGGAAGAGCGCGACGCGTTCGAGGATCGTCCGACCGGTCTCGAGGGCGCGCTCGGGCCGCAGACGCCGGACACCGCCGTCCAGACGAAGATCGGCGCGGGTGGAATCCCGGCGCCGTCCGCGAGCTTCGACGGTCCCTCCAACATCGCCAACGTTTCGCCCCCCGATCCCGTCGGCGACGTCGGGCCCGGCCACTACGTCGCGATGTCCAACCTGCATTTCGCGATCTACGACAAGACCGGCGGGATCGTTTACGGTCCGGCCGCCAACAACACCCTCTGGTCCGGCTTCGGCGGGCCCTGTCAGACGGAGAACGCGGGCGATCCGGTCGTCCTCTACGACCAGCTCGCGGACCGCTGGATCCTGACGCAGTTCACGTCGGCCGGCCCCACGTTTTTCAACTGCGTGGCCGTGTCCACGACGCCGGATCCCACGGGCACGTATTACCGCTACGCGTTCACGACCGGAACGAACTTCCCGGACTATCCGAAGTACGGCATCTGGTCCGACGCTCTCTACATCAGCACACGCGAGTTCGTCGGGATCGCCGGCCCCTTCGCCGGCGTCGGCGCCTATGCGATCAACCGCGCGCAGATCCTGGCCGGCAACCCGGCCGCGCAGATGATCGTGTTCCTCGCGCCGCCCGACGGGACGCCCTACAACATCGGCGACGGACTGCTGCCGGCCGATCTCGACGGGTTGACGCCTCCTCCTCCGGGATCACCCGAGATCTTCGTCGGCTCCATGGACCTGGGCGGACCCTACGGCGCGCCCCAGGACGCCCTGTCGATCTGGCGGTACCACGCCGACTTTTCGACGCCCGCCAACTCCACATTCACGCTGGCGGGACCGCTGCCGGTGGCGGCGTTCGATTCGATCTTTCCGTGCCTGCCAGGATCCCGCGACTGCATCCCTCAGCCCGGCACCGCCCAGAAGCTCGACATCCTCTCGTACCGGCAGCGCGCGATGCATCGGCTGGCGTACCGCAATTTCGGGACGCACGAGTCGCTGATCACCAATCAGTCCGTCGAGGCGACCGCCGGAATCGCCGGCATCCGCTGGTACGAGATCCGGGATCCGAACGGAACCCCGACCGTCTATCAGCAGGGCACGTACGCGCCCGGTGCCACCGACGGGATCCACCGGTGGATGGGCAGCATCGCCATGGACGCCGCCGGAGACGTCGCCCTGGGCTTCAGCGCGTCGAACGGCGTCACGTTCCCAAGCTCCCGGTATTCGGGACGCGTCGCCGGGGATCCCCTCGGCACGCTTCCCCAGGGCGAAGGCAGCTTCATCGCCGGCACGGGCTCGCAGACCGGATCCGCGCGCTGGGGCGACTACACCTCGATGAACGTCGATCCCGTCGACGACTGCACGTTCTGGTACGTCAACCAGTACGTACCCGTATCGAGCCCCGTCGGCTGGCGGCTGCGCATCGGGAGCTTCAAGTTCCCGGGCTGCGTGGCGGGGCCGTCGGGGACCCTCGAAGGCCAGGTCACCGTCTGCGGAGGCGGAGCACCGATCGCGGGCGCTTCGGTCTCGACGGGTCTGTACGGCACGACGACGGATGCGAGCGGAAACTACTCCTTCTCCCTGCCGCCCGGCGATTACACGGTCACGGTCGCGGCGGTCGGCTACACGTCCGGCGGCGGACCGGCCACCATCATCGACGGCGGCACGACGGTCCTCGACACCTGCCTGACGGGGGTGCCGATCATCGTCTCGGCGGGCGCGACGCTCACCGAGGAGGGCTGCGGGCCGGGCAACGGAGCCGTCGATCCTGGTGAGACCGTGACGATGAATTTCTGTGTCCGCAACGTGGGCGGCGCCAGCACGACGGGCCTCGTCGGAGATCTCGAGGAGGCCGGCGGCATCGGCGACGCTCCGGATCCCGCGGTCTTCGGCGCCGTGCTCGCCGGCGGCCCCGACGTCTGCGCCGACGTGACGTTTACGGCGAGCGAAGGGCTCGTCTGCGGCGGCCCGGTCGTGCCGGTCCTCGAGCTGGAGGACGGCGCGGCCGATCTCGGCTTCGCGGGCTTCGGTCCGTTCCTCGCGGGCACGCCGGTCTACGCGCTGCACGAGACCCTCGACGGGGTGGCGGCGCCCGCGCTCCCGGGCGGCTGGGCGACCGTGACGACGGGAGGCCCTCTGCCGGTCTGGGTGACTGCGACGACCACCGCGGACACCCTGCCGAACGCTCTCTTCTCGCCGGATCCGAACGGGGCCGGAGCGGGATACGTGAACGAGATCGTCACACCCTCGTTCCCCGTGACCTCGCCGACGGCCGTGCTCCGTTTCCGCCACAACTACGACCTCGAAGACACCTACGACGGCGGCGTTCTCGAGATCTCGATCGGCGGCGGGGCCTTCCAGGACATTCTGGCCTCGGGCGGAGCGTTCGTCTCCGGCGGGTACACCGACACCATCGACGGTGGCTTCGCGAGCCCGATCGCCGGGCGGCAGGCGTGGAGCGGCAATTCCGGCGGTTTCGTCACGACCGAGATCACGCTTCCGGCGGCGGCGGCCGGACAGAACGTCCAGCTGAAGTGGCGCTGCGGCGTCGACGTCAGCGTCGGGGGGACCGGCTGGTACCTCGATTCGATCGCGGTCCAGGAAGGCGTCGCCTGCTGTACGCCGATTCCGGAAGGCCTCGATGTGGATGCGGTCGAGGACGCGCCGTCCAACGGCGTGTGGGAGCCCGGCGAGACCGTCGTCGTTCAGCCGGCGTACTTCAACGGCGACACGTCCGTTCTTCCCCTCACCGGCACGGCCTCGAATCTCACGGGCCCTTCGGGGGCCACGTACACGCTGACGGATGCCGCGGCGGCCTACGGCCCGATCGCCTCGAACACCGCGGCGGCGTGCGTCGATTGCTACCAGGTCGCGGTCGACAACCCCGCCGTTCGTCCCGCGGCCCACTGGGACGCGACGATGCTCGAGACGCTCTCGGCGGGCTCGCCGAAAACCTGGACGCTGCACATCGGCGCGAGCTTCGCCGACGTTCCGGACTCGCACCTCTTTTATGCGTTCATCGAGACGATCTTCCACAAGGGGGTCACGGGCGGCTGCGGCGGGACGGGCTACTGCCCCGGCAACGCGGCTCTTCGCAAGCAGATGGCCGTGTTTCTGCTGAAGGCGCGCTACGGCGCGGCGTACGTTCCTCCGGCGGCGGCGGGCATTTTCGCCGACGTTCCTCAAGCCGACCCGTTCGCGCCATGGATCGAGGATCTCTACAATCGCGGCATCACCGGCGGTTGCGCGGCAGCGCCACTGAGCTTCTGCCCCGACGCGTCCGTGCTTCGCCAGCAGATGGCGGTGTTCCTTCTGAAGACTCTGGAGGGCGCCTCCTACGAGCCGCCCGATTGCGAGGGCGTTTTCGACGACGTGCCGTGCCCCTCGACGTTTGCGGACTGGATCGAGGAGCTCGCGGATCGCGACATCACCGGCGGATGCGGCGGATCGAATTTCTGCCCGGCCTCTCCGAACACGCGCGGACAGATGGCGGTCTTCCTCACGAAGACGTTCCGCCTCCTTCTGTACGGACCGTAGTGGCTCGCTGGCGACATTTGAGTTACCGCCGAGTCAGAGTCTGGCCTTCGGCCAGACTCAAGCTCGGCGTTGCCTACTGCCGGAGGCTTGCCTTCGTTGGTCGGCTCCTGACGAAGACATTCCGGCTTCTGCTCTACGCTCCTTGAAGATGAGTTTCCGAAGTTTCGCCTTAGGGCCCCGCAAGGGGCCCTTTTTGGTGGGTTAGAGTCTCCGTCAGCTCACGATGACGGACAGAAAACAGGTTTCTGGCGCCGGCGCCCGCAACCCGGCCGCGAAGTCGGCCGGCGGGGACCGCAAACGTCTCCCGCGGCACAGCAAGATCCTCTTCGGTCTCCTCCTCGGGATCGTCCTGGGACTGCTCGCCAACTCCATCGGCGGCGGCGCTCCCTGGGTCGACTGGAGCGTCAAGAACGTCGCGTATCCGCTGGGGCAGCTCTTTCTGCGCCTCATCTTCATGATCGTCGTGCCGCTCGTCTTCTCGTCGCTGGTCCTCGGCGTGCTCGAGCTCGGCGACGTCCACCGCCTGGGCCGCGTCGGATTGAAGACGCTGGTCTATACGCTCTTCGCGAGCGGGATCTCGGTGGCGGTGGGCATCTTCCTCGTCAACTTCTTCAAGCCGGGCGTGGGAATCGATCCTTCGGTCCGCGCCAACCTCGAGGGCACGTTCGCAGGGCAGTCGCAGAAGGCGATCGAGAACGCGAGCCAGGCCAAGCCCTGGACGGACACGCTCCTCTCGCTGATTCCGCGCAACCCGGTCGCCGCGGCGGTCGATGCCCTCCAGGGCGAGATGCTGGCCCTCATGGTCTTCGCGGTCTTTTTCGGAGTGGCCCTCGCGCAGGTGAAGCGCGAACGCGAGGCCATCATCGAAGTCTTCGACGGAATCCAGCGCGTCTCGATGAAGATCGTGGACTGGGCGATGGGCCTCGCTCCCTACGGCGTCGGCGCCCTGATGTACTCCCTGACGGCCAAGTCGGGATTTGCCGTCATTCCCCGCCTCGGCGGCTACGTCGCCGTCGTGGTGGCCGGCCTCGCGTTCCAGCAGTTCGTGGTCTATTCGGCGATCCTCAAGTGGATGGCTCGCGTCCCGCCCATCGAGTGGGCGTTCCGGATTCGCGAGGTTGCCCTGACGGCCTTCTCGACGGCCTCCTCGAACGCCACGCTCCCGAGCTCCCTCCAGACCGCGCAGGAGAAGCTGGGCATCGCTCCGCGAATCGGAAACTTCGTGCTCACGGTGGGCGCGACCGGCAACCAGAATGGCACGGCCCTTTTCGAGGGCGTCACGATTCTCTTCCTGGCGCAGGTGTTCGCCGTGCACCTCACGCTCGGCCAGCAGGTGACGGTGGTGATCATGTCGATCCTCGCCGGTGTGGGCACGGCGGGCGTGCCGGGAGGCTCCATTCCGCTGATCGTCATCGTGCTGCAGACCGTGGGCGTTCCCCCGGAGGGCATCGGAATCATCCTCGGCGTCGACCGGTTCCTCGACATGTGCCGGACGACGCTGAACGTCACGGGGGATCTCGTCTGCGCCACGGTCGTCGCCCGTTCGGAGGGCGAGCTGCGGTTCGACTCTCCGCAGATGCAAGCCGAGGCCGCGCAGGACGCGTGAGGCTCCCCGCAGCCCTCGCCGTCGCCCTCGCGGTCGGGACCATCGCGAGCCTGGCCGGCGCGTCGGGCCCGACCCCGAAAACCACTCTCGACGTTTCCGCGGCGCGACCGAAGCAGGGAGAAGTCGTCGTCGTCACGCTGCGGAACCCGGCGCCGCTCTCGTCCGCGACGCTTTCGGACGGGACGCGCGAGTTCGCGATGGAAGCCGTGGGTGATGGGAGAACCTACCGCGCCCTTCTGGGGATCGACTTCGAGAGCGCAATCGGCCAGAGGAAGATCGAAATCTCGGCCGTCGGCAATGAGGGAGGCGCCGTGCACGCCGCGAGAACGCTCCAGGTGCGTTCGGGGAAGTTCCCGACCCAGAAGCTGAAGGTCGCTCCGGCGTACGTGGAGCCGCCCGCAGAGGAGCTCGCTCGCATCGCCCAGGATCGGGAGCACGTCAGGCGCGTGTATGCCGCCGCGGACACGCGACGCCGCTTCGAGGCGGCCTTTCAACGACCCGTGGAGTCGGGCTCGCATGGAAGCTTCGGCGTCCGTCGCGTCTTCAACGATCAGCCTCGCTCCCCGCACGACGGTGTCGACCTCGCGGCGCCCGAAGGGGAGCCGGTGGTCGCGGCGGCGCCCGCTGTGGTCGCGCTCGCGGAGGATCTCTACTTCTCCGGCAACACCGTGATTCTCGACCACGGTCGCGGGCTCTTCACCTTCTACTTCCATCTCTCGGCGATCGACGTCCGCCCGGGCGAGGAGGTCGCCGGAGGCCAGCGGATCGGCGCGGTCGGAGCCACCGGTCGCGCGACGGGACCTCATCTCCACTGGGGTGCTCGCCTCCATGGGGCGCGGGTCAACCCGCTCGATCTCCTCGAGTTACCGCCCTGGCCCGCCGAGCCACCGCCCGCTCGCTGAAATCCTATCTGACCGGTCGGTCAGCAATTCATATCTTTCCTTAAGAAAACAAAG
>Ga0207691_10002245_pt1 | contig 18938 bp, 19 predicted proteins | sample KBSM13metaG_FD_184327 | JGI IMG/M metagenome (GOLD analysis project Ga0207691, IMG submission 184327) | Miscanthus rhizosphere microbial communities from Kellogg Biological Station, Michigan, USA - KBS M1-3 metaG (SPAdes) (version 2) | ecosystem: Host-associated > Plants > Roots > Rhizosphere >... | reverse complement strand
CGGCGGCAGGCCGGCGGCTTCCAGCGCCCAGCAATGCACGCGATGGTCGAAATCGTCGCCGCCGAGCGCCGAGTCGCCGTTCGTCGCCAGCACTTCGAACACGCCGCGCGTGAGCTTCAAGATGGAGATGTCGAACGTGCCGCCCCCGAGGTCATAGATCGCGTACGTGCCCTCGGCCCCGTGGTCGAGGCCGTAAGCGATGGCCGCGGCCGTCGGCTCGTTGAGAAGACGCAGCACGTCGAGGCCCGCGAGCTTCGCGGCGTCCTTCGTCGCCTGCCGTTGCGCGTCGTCGAAGTAGGCCGGCACCGTCACCACCGCGCCCGCCAGCTTGCCGCCGAGGCTCGCCTCGGCGCGCACCCGCAATGCGCGCAGGATCTCGGCGGAGACTTCGACAGGGCTCTTGACGCCCGCCCGCGTTGCGAGCTTCACCATACCCGGCTCTTCGATGAAGTGATAGGGAAAGCGCCTTGCATCGGGCAGGTCCGCAAGCCCGCGCCCCATCATTCGCTTCACCGAGACGATCGTATTGCGCGGATCGCGCGCCTGCATGGCCTGCGCCGCATACCCGACGTCGACCCCTCGCTCGCCATAGCGGACGATCGACGGCAGCAGCGGATGCCCGTTCTCGTCGGGCAGCACGACCGGAATGCGGTTGCGCACCGTCGCCACGAGCGAGTTGGTCGTCCCGAGGTCGATGCCGACGGCGAGCCGGTGCTCGCGCCGTGCCGGCTCGTCGGGCTCGGAGATCTGCAGCAGCGCCATCAGCGACTCACCGGCACGAGCGGAGCGTCCTGGTGATCGCCGCGAGCATCAGCCTTCCACCATCGCGAGCATCGCGTCGATATCGGCGACGACCTTCGTCACGAAACGGAGCTCGCGGACGGGACCCCGCGCGCCGTCCCAGGCCTTCTCGTCGAGCAGCGATGCGACGCCCGCCTCGAGCGCTCGCGCCTCGGCCTGCACTTCTTCCAGAATGCGCTCGAGGCCGGCAATGTCTCCATTCGCCGCAGCATCCGACGCGGCCTCCCGGCGCTCGAGCTGGCGTTCGAGAAATTCGAGGGGAAGGCGGGTGTCGGTCTCGTCCACGGCATTCACGCCGTGAAGCGACAACAAGTATTGCGCGCGTGCGACCGGGTCCTTCAGCGACCGATACGCTTCGTTGACCCGCGCGGAAGCCTGCAGCGCGAGCCGCTGCTCGGTGACGCCGGCCGTAGCGTATCGGTCGGGATGCACGTCGCTCTGCAGCTCCTGGTAGGCACGATCGAGCGCGCCCGGTTCGACGCGGAAATGTTCGGGAAGGCCGAACAGCTGGAAGTGATTGCGCGAGAAATCGATCATCGGCATCCCGCGCCGCGGGTCGAGACGACGTCATCGTGCCCGTGACGTCTTCGAGTCAGTTCTAGACGTTGAACGACTCTCCGCAGCCGCACGAATCCTTGACGTTCGGGTTGTTGAACTTGAATCCTTCGTTCAGCCCCTCGCGCGCGAAATCCAACTCGGTCCCGTCGAGGAATTGGAGGCTCTTGGGATCGACCAGCACCTTGACGCCGTGGCTTTCGAAGGCGAGGTCCTCGGGTCGGACGTCATCCGCGTACTCGAGCTTGTAAGCGAGGCCGGAGCACCCGGACGTGCGTACGCCGAGCCGCAACCCAACGCCCTTTCCTCGCTTATCGAGGCTTTTCGCGACGTGCTTCGCCGCGGATTCGGTCAAGGTGATGGCCATGTCGATTCTGTGTCCCCTTCGGGACGTTGTAAGTCGCGATACCGCCGTCGCGTGAGAGCTTCGCTCCAGTGGTCGAAGTCAGTCCGCCGCCTGCACTTGCGCCTCGACCACCGCCTGCGGCGCCGCTCCGTGCTTCGACTTGTAGTCGGCGACCGCCGCCTTGATCGCGTCCTCAGCCAGAATCGAGCAGTGAATCTTGACCGGCGGCAGGGCGAGCTCTTCCGCGATCTGCGTGTTGCGGATCGCTGCCGCTTGGTCGAGCGTCTTGCCCTTCACCCACTCGGTGACGAGCGAAGACGACGCGATCGCCGAGCCGCAGCCGTAGGTCTTGAACTTGGCATCCTCGATGACGCCGTCCTTGCCGACCCTGATCTGCAGCTTCATTACGTCGCCGCACGCCGGAGCGCCGACCATGCCGGTTCCGACGTCGTCGGCGTTCTTCGCGAACGAGCCGACGTTGCGGGGATTTTCATAGTGATCGAGAACCTTGTCGCTGTATGCCATGTTGCGTCTCCTGTTCGACCGCAGGGCGCTTTCCGCGCCCGTCAGTTCGCTCCCGCCAACTGCGCTGCCATTAGTGGGCAGCCCATTGGACCGTGTCGAGATCGACGCCGTCCTTGTACATCTCCCACAACGGCGAAAGCTCGCGCAGCTTCTCGACCTTGCGGCGGATGAGCGCGATCGTGTAGTCGATCTCGTCCTCCGTCGTGAAACGCCCGATCGTGAAGCGGATCGAGCTGTGCGCGAGCTCGTCGCTCCGTCCCAGCGCACGCAGCACATACGACGGCTCGAGCGAGGCCGACGTGCAGGCAGAGCCCGAGGACACCGCGATGTCCTTGATCGCCATGATCAGGCTTTCGCCCTCGACGTAGTTGAAGCTCACGTTGAGGTTGTGCGGCACGCGCCGCTCGAGATCGCCGTTGACGTAGATCTCCTCGATCTCGGTCAGGCCCTTCGCCAGACGATCCCGCAGCATGCGGATGCGCTCGTTCTCGGTGGCCATCTCGGCCTTCGCGATCCGGAACGCTTCGCCCATGCCGACGATCTGGTGCGTGGGCAGCGTGCCGGAGCGCATTCCCCGCTCATGTCCGCCGCCGTGCATCTGCGCCTCGAGCCGGACGCGCGGCTTGCGCCGCACGAACAGCGCGCCGACGCCCTTCGGCCCATAAGTCTTGTGCGCCGAGAACGACATGAGGTCGACCTTGAGCGCCGCGAGATCCAGAGGAATCTTGCCCGTCGCCTGCGCCGCATCGACGTGAAACAGGATGCCGCGCGCGCGGCAGATCTCGCCGATTGCCGCGATGTCCTGCACAACGCCGATCTCGTTGTTGACCGCCATCACCGACACGAGGATCGTGTCGGAGCGGAGGGCGCTATTGAGCGCTTCGAGATCAACGAGACCGTCCGGCAGCACGTCGAGGTAGGTAACCGAATAGCCCTCGCGCTCGAGCTCGCGCATGGTGTCGAGCGTCGCCTTGTGCTCGGTGCGAACGGTGACGAGGTGCTTGCCCTTGTCCTTGTAGAAATGCGCGACGCCCTTCAGCGCGAGGTTGATCGATTCCGTCGCGCCGGACGTGAACACGAGCTCCTTCGGATCGCAGTTGACGAGCGCGGCGATGTGCCCCCGCGCTTCCTCGACCGCTTTCTCGGCGCTCCAGCCCAGCGAGTGCGACCGCGACGCGGGATTGCCGAAATTCTCCGTGAGGCACGGAATCATCTTTTCAGCGACCCGCGGATCGACGGGCGTCGTTGCCGAGTAGTCGAGGTAGATCGGTGTCTTCATTGAAACGCTGTCCTTCGGTCGGATTCGCGGTGAAAACGACGTGACTCAGGCCACTTCAGCGGGTTCCGGCGAGCGCGAGCCCGGCGCCTGCGGTCGCTGGTCCTGCAAAACCGTGACATCCGGCTTCTGCTGCTGCGCCACGAGCTCCGCCAGGCTGACGGAGCGCAGGTAGCCGAAGATGTGCTGGTTCAAGTTCGCCCATAGCTCGTGCGTCATGCAGCGCTTGCCGTCGTCATTGCAATTCTCGCGGCCACCGCACTTCGTAGCGTCGATCGGCTCGTCGACGGCGACGATTACATCCGCCACCGAGATCGAATCCGGGGCGCGCGCCAGCCGATACCCGCCCCCCGGCCCGCGCACGCTCTCCACAAGGGAATGCCGGCGCAACTTGCCGAAAAGCTGCTCGAGGTAGGAAAGGGAGATCTTCTGCCGCTGGGACACTCCGGCCAGCGTAACCGGTGTTTTCGTGCCGTGCATCGCGACATCGATCATCGCGGTAACGGCGAATCGTCCTTTGGTGGTGAGTCGCATGATCGTTCACCCGTAGAGAGTTGGTACGTTCCAATGATTGCCGCCGGGACGGGCGGTTCCCCAAATATGGGGGCACCGGCGCGAATCCGAATTCTACTCAATCCCGACTAAGTTAGTCAACTAATCGCCCGGCGAGTTCCCTCATGCCCGATAAAAATCCGCGCATTCACTCGATCATCTGGCTGAGTCGCTTGGGGTCGAAACCCTCCGCCACCGCCTTGGCTTCGCCGCATTCAACGCCGCGGTCCTCAAGCCGCGCAATCAGGTCCTGCATGCGGGCGTCGGTTTCGACGGCGTGGTCGATCAGACGGTGAATGGCCTGTGCCATCGGATCGTTCATGTCGGCGGCGATGGCGTACGCGGAGAAGCCCAGCTTCGCGGCCTGACTTTCCCGACGTGCCGCTTCGTCGGATTCGAGGATCCGCGCCGGGATCCCGACGGCTGTCGCGCCCGCGGGAACGTCGCGCACTACGACGGCATTTGAGCCTATCTTGGCGCCATCTCCCACTAAAATGGGCCCCAGTATCTTCGCCCCCGCCCCAATGACCACGCCCTTCCCTAGCGTTGGATGGCGCTTGCCTGCCTTCCACGACGTCCCGCCCAGCGTCACGCCGTGGTACAGCGTGCAATCGTCCGAAATCTCTGCGGTCTCGCCAATAACGATGCCCATCCCGTGGTCGATGAAGACCCGCCGGCCGACTACGGCGCCGGGGTGTATTTCTATGCCAGTGAGCCAGCGTGACCAGTGGGCGAGCCAACGGGCGAGCCAGCGCATTCCGGCTTTCCACAGAGGATGGGCGACCGCCCGATGCCATACGAGCGCATGCAGGCCCGGGTAGCACGTCAGCACCTCCCAGCGGGTGCGCGCGGCAGGGTCGCGGTCGAAGACGATCGCGATGTCTTCGCGGAGTCGACTGAACATATGGACATTTTCCCATTTCCGACTGGGACACTCAACTATTAGGTCATTGGGGCTTGATTCCACGCAACGAATGGGAGGAAGCATGTCTCGAACGGCCCTTCTCGCGCCGTTGCTCGCGTTGACCGCGATCGCCGCGCTGCCAGCCACGGCGCAGGAAGTCACGCTCAAAGTCCATCATTTCTGGCCGCGCGCCGCCATGCCGCCGGCGACGATCCTCGCGCCGTGGTGCGAACGCATCGCGAACGAATCGAACAACCGGATGCGGTGCCAGATCTATCCCGCGATGCAGCTCGGCGGTACGCCAGCCCAGCTCATCCAGCAGGCGATGGATGGCGTCGCCGATATCGTCTGGACGCTGCCTGGGTACACGGCCGGGCGCTTTCCAATGATGGAGGTGTTCGAGCTCCCGTTCATGTCGCACAGCGCGGAGGCGACGAGCCGGGCCGCGTGGGACTACTACACCCAATACGGCTTCAAGGAATTCCCGGGGATCAAGGCGCTCGCGATCAACGTCCACGACAACGGCTATATCCACACCGTCGCCCGGCCGGTGAGGGTGATGGCGGATCTAAAGGGCCTGAAGATCCGCGCGCCGACGCGGCAGACGAACAAGCTGCTGGCGGCACTGGGCGCCACGCCGGTCGCAATGCCGCTGGCGGCGCTGGGCGACGCGCTTTCGAAAGGCATGATCGACGGCTACATGCTGCCGTGGGAGGTGATTCCCTCGCTCAAGGCGCAGGAGTTCACGAAGTTCGAGAGCGAGACCGACCCGAATTCGCGCGCGCTGTACACCGCCGTGTTCATCCTGGCGATGAACCAGGCGAAATACGACAGCCTCCCGCTCGACTTGAAGAAGGTGATCGATGCGAACTCCGGCGCCGCACTGTCGAGAATGGCGGGCAACGTGTGGGACGTGTCCGCGCCGCCCGGGCGGAAGATCGCGGCCGACCACGGCAACAGGTTCTTTACCATTCCGGCGTCCGAGCTCGACAACTGGCAGAAGGCAACGGCCCGCCTGCCGGAAGACTGGATCAAAGACGTCGCGGCGACGGGCGAGGACGGCAAGATGCTGCTGCAGGCGGCGAAGGACCTCATCAGGAAATACGAGAGCAATTAAGACAAGCCGGTCGGTCGCCACGCAAGCCTTGCGCTGCGAACAGGTCAACGCAGCAGAACCGCCGCATCGACGAGCCCGATCGTAATGAATGCGAACAGCATGAGGTACGCGAAACCGAGCACCATCGCGCGGGCGCCAATGCCGAGCCAAGGTGCTTCGTACACGACGCGCGTCGACCGTGCGAGATAGACGAACATCCAGGCCGCAAGCGCGCCCACGGCCCATCCGCCGGAGAGGATCGTGACGAGCGACCCGACCACGAAGAGGAACGCATGGTTGTGCGCCGCGAACACGACGACGGCAACCCGATCGTCAACGGCGTTGCAGCAGCTGATCGATGCGCGCGAGGATGCCGCGCAGGATGTTGACCTCCTCCTTTTCGAGACCGGCTCGCGCGAACAGCCTGCGCAGACGAGGGAGCAGGCGCTTCGGCATCCGCGGATCGAGAAAGCGCGCGGCAGCGAGCGTCGAGGTTCCGTGCGCATAGAGCGCTTCGATCTCGTCGACGGTTGCCGGCTCGAATCGGGGCGCGCGCCAGACCTGGCCGCCCGTGGCAGCGACACGGAGCTCGTACGCGACCACCTGCACAGCCGCCGCGAGATTGAGCGATGCGTACTCCGCATTCGCCGGAATCGTGCCGACCGTGCCGCAACGAGCGAGCTCGGCGTTCGAGAGGCCCGACATCTCGGTGCCGAAAACCAGTGCGACATCGCCATGCGCCGACAGCCGGATCGCCTCGACCGCCGCTTCGCGCACGGGCAGCACGCGGCCGGCGAACTCGCGCGGCCGCGCGGAAAGGCCGATCGCCGCGACGCAGCCCACGAGCGCCGCGTCGAGTGTCGCAACGACGCTCGCACTGTCCAACACCGCGGTGGCGCCGGATGCGAGCGCAACGGCGTCGGGATCCGGGAACCGTCGCGGCCCGACCAGGACGAGCCGCGTGAGGCCCATCGTGAGCATGGCGCGCGCAGCGCCGCCGATGTTGCCCGGATGACTGGGCGCGACGAGTACGATGCGGATCGCGTCGAGCCCCTTGGGTAGAGACGCCGGCCCCTCGGGCAGACATTCGAGCGCGTCGGGCAAAGACGCCGGCCCCTTGGGCAGACACTCGAGCCCGTTGGGCAAAGACCCTGGCCCCTTGGGCATACAGTGTTGACCGCCGCGACCGAAGCTCATGCCGCCGACAGTGCGAGGGCGAGACGAACCGGGGCGCGGCCAGCGGTTACAATGACGGCCTTCGTCGTGCAAATTCGCATCGCAGTCACCCGCGGCGCGGATAACAAAGCCACCTGCTCTCGCTATCCATGCACCCGATGCTCAATATAGCCGTGAAGGCGGCACGCCGCGCCGGCAACATCATCAATCGCGGCGCGCGCGACCTCGACCTGCTCACCGTCACGTCGAAGGGCCCCAAGGATTTCGTGAGCGAAGTGGATCGCGAGGCGGAGCGGGCGATCGTCGAGACGCTGCTCTCGTCGTATCCGGAGCACGCGATTCTAGCAGAGGAAGGTACGGCCAAAGGCGCGAACGCCGAGGCGGAGAACGTGTGGATCATCGATCCTCTCGACGGCACGACGAACTTCCTGCACGGCTTTCCGCAGTACTGCGTCTCGATCGCGCTGTCGCATCGCGGCCAGGTCACGCAGGGCGTCGTCTACGATCCGGTGCGGAACGATCTCTTCACGGCGTCGCGCGGACGCGGCGCGTTCCTGAATGACCGCCGCATTCGGGTCTCGAAGCGCCAGCACCTCCGCGATTGCCTGGTCGGCACCGGGTTTCCCTTTCGCGACGGAAGCTATCTCGATACGTACATGAAGATGATGAAGGCGATGATCGAGCAGACGGCGGGCTTGCGCAGGCCCGGTGCCGCGGCGCTCGATCTCGCGTATGTCGCCGCCGGCTTCTACGACGCGTTCTGGGAAGTGGGCCTCAACGCATGGGACGTCGCGGCGGGCAGCCTGCTGATCCAGGAAGCGGGCGGCCTCATCGGCGATCTCGCGGGCGAGAGCGAGTTCCTGCACGGCGGGCAGGTGATCGCTGCCACGCCGAAGATATTTGCGCAGATGGTGAACGCGCTGGCTCCGTTCCGCGTGGAATTGGTCCGTGAGCGCGCCGCGAAGTCGTCGGTTCCGGCGCCCTAGCACAAGCGCTTTGCAAGCCGCATGGAGCTCACATGCCTGCTGTCGTCACCTCCCCTGAACGGTCGCGCGTTGCTCGCTTCGTGAATGCGACGATTGCACGCGCGTTGGTCGCGGCCGCTGTCGCGCTGTCGTGCGTGTCGGCGCTCGCGCAAGAATATCCGAACAAGCCGATCCGGATCATCGTGCCGTTCGCGGCGGGCGGTCCTGCCGACGTCTACGCGCGGTTCATCGGGGCACGGCTGCAGGATTCCCTTGGACAGCCCGTCGTGATCGACGATCGTCCCGGCGCCGGCTCGATCATCGGCACCGATGCCGTCGCGAAAAGCGCACCGGACGGCTACACGCTGCTCATGATGTCGAACACGCACACGGTCAACGAAACGCTGATTCCGAACAAGCCTTACCAGTTGATGCGCGACTTCGTGCCTGTCGCGACGATCAACTATTCGGACCTCGTGCTCGTCGTCCATCCTTCGGTCGGCGCGAACAGCGTCGCGGAGCTGATCAGGATCGCGAAAGCGAATCCGGGCAAGCTCAACTACGCATCGTCCGGCCCCGGAACGCCGTACCATATGGCCGGCGAGCTCTTCAAGGCGATGGCGGGCGTTGACATCGTCCACATCCCGTATAAGGGAAGCTCCGGCGCGCGCACCGACATCCTGGGCGGCCAGGTGCAGATGATGTTCGATGCCGTGCCCACGATGGCCGAGCACGCGAAGACCGGCAAGGTGACAGCGCTCGGCACCACTGGCAAGACACGCTCGGCTGTATTGCCCGGTGTTCCGACGATAGACGAGGCCGGCGTCGCGGGATACGAGGCGGTGATCTGGCTCGGTCTCATGGCGCCGAAAGGCACGCCGGCCGCGATCATCGCCAAGCTCAGCGGCGAGATCGCCAAGATCCAGAATCGTCCCGAAGTCCGCCAGGAGTGGATAGGCCAAGGAGCGCTGCCGATGACGATGGCGCCCGACGAGTTCGGCCGTTACCTGAACGACGACATCGTCAAGTGGGAGCGCATCGTGAAGATCTCCGGAGCGAAGCCCGACCAGTGAAGCCCAAGCGTGAAGGTTGCCTGCGGCTCTTTTCCGCCGGTGCTGCACAAGGGCTCGTCGCATCCATCGCCGACGACTTTCGCGCCGAGACAGGCCTTCGCATCGAGGGCACTTACGGCGCCGTCGGCGCCATCCGTGAGCGCATCCTCGCGGGCGAACCCTGCGACGCCGTCATCCTGACGGCGCCGCTCATCGCGGCGCTCGAAGCTTCGGCGCACGTGTCGCAGGCAACCGCAGCGCCACTCGGTCACGTCCGGACCGGCATCGCCGTCCGGGCGGGCGGACCGGTGCCGCCGATCGCGGACAGGACCGAACTCTCGAAGACGCTCGTCGACGCGGCAGGGCTCTTTTTCCCCGACGCGGACCGCGCAACCGCCGGCGTTCACTTCATGAAAGTGCTGCGCGAACTCGGCATCGCGGAGCAGGTCTCATCGCGGCTCCACGCGTATCCGAATGGAGCGGCGGCCATGCGGGCGCTCGCCGGGACGACGGCACCGGGCTTCGTCGGCTGCACGCAGATCACCGAGATCAAGTACACGCCGGGGGTCATCCTGGTAGGCGCGTTGCCGCGGGGTCTCGAGCTGTCGACGCTCTATTCCGTCGCCGTCGGCAACGCGGCCCAGGAGCGCGACGCCGCGCGGCAATTCGTTCGCCGGCTGTCCTCACCGGAAACGCGGGCATTACGCGAAAACGCCGGCTTCGAGTGACGACCGGCGGCGCGCGGCTGCCAAGCGCGACCAGTTATCCGCGCCGATCAAGTCAACTGGCGTAAAATTTACCGATCACCAAGTTCGCCTCTCACAAGTGCGCCCATGACATCCGAAGCTACCGTCGGCATCGCCGACGAATATCCCCTGCCCACGCGCCGTGTGCGCTGGGTAGGCCTCACGTTCTTCATCGTGCTGCATGCGGTTGCGCTGATCGGCACGCCGCTCTACATCTATCACCGCGGCATCGCCGGCCCCGAAGTCGCGCTGTTCGTGGGCATGTGCGCCGCGACCGGCCTGTCGATCACCGTCGGCTATCACCGCCTGTTCGCGCATTCGGCGTTCAAGGCCTCGCCGGTCGTTCAATTCTTCGTGCTGCTGTTCGGCGCCGCGACGTTCGAGGAATCGGCGTTGAAATGGGCGTCGCAGCATCGGCAGCACCATCGCTTTGCGGACACGGCGCACGATCCCTACGGCGTGAACCGGGGCTTCTGGCACGCGCACATCGGCTGGATCATGTTCTGGCGCCATCGCACGAACTACAGAAACGTGAAAGACCTGCGCCGGGTCCGCCTCGTCGCATGGCAGCACGACCATCACGCGTGGTGGTCGGTCGGCGGCGGCTTCGTGCTGCCGATGCTCGTCGCGTGGTGGATCGGTCATCCGCTCGGCGGCCTCGTCATGGCCGTGGCCCTGCGCATCATCGTCGTGCTGCACTCATCGTTCTTCATCAATTCGTTCGCGCACACGTTCGGCACGCAGCCCTACGACGGCAAGAACTCGGCCCGCGACAACTGGCTCGCGGCACTGCTCACGAACGGCGAAGGCTTTCACAACTTCCATCACCGCTTTCCCAACGACTACCGCAACGGATGGCGCTGGTATCACTGGGATCCGTCGAAATGGATCATCTTCGCGCTATCGAAATGCGGCCTCGCCTGGGATCTCCGGAGTACGTCCGACCAGCGCATCGCGGAGGCCGCGCACTGAGGCCGCGGCGAGCGGAAACGAACGCGCCGCGCCGTCGCCTTCGCCGCACCGACAGTCCTTCGGGCTAACGCGGCTCGCCGCTGAAAAACTCGCGCATCAGGAAGTCTTCGAGCGCCGCGTTGTCGGCAGGGCGCGCCGACAGCGGAATCATCCGGCTCATGCGACGTGACACCCATATGAATTCGCCCGGCTCCTGCGCGCGAATGATTTCGATGATCTTGCGTACGACGGCGAGGCGAATGTCGGGATTCGAGCCCTTGCGCACCTCGATCAGCTGCCGCGCGACGCGGCCGATGTCCTTGTCCCAGCCGTTGAAATAGAACTCGGCGTCGTCGTAGCCGATCCGCTTCATCTGGAACATGCCGCCGCCGCGGCGCGGGTCGTCGCCGAACGTCGGCGTCTTGTTGAGGCCGAGATTGGCGGCGACGGTGCGATTCAGTCGCTCCTTCTCCGTCTCGCCGGGCTTCGCCGCCGGATCGCCGGGCGTGGGCGGGGGCGCGGGCGGCTCGCCGCGCTCGCTGCGCCTCGCCGCGATGTAACTCGACAGATCGGGGGCGGGAGGTGACGCGTCCGCGGGCTGCGTCGGCTGCGGTACAGGACGCGGCGCGGGCGCGGGGCCAGGTGCCGTCATTGTCTCCGTGCGCGCGACGGGCGGCGCGGATCGAGCCGGCGGCGCCGGCGCGGGCGTCGGCCGCGGGGCCGGCCGCTGCGGCGGAGGAGCCGGACGCGTCGGAGGCACCGCGCGTGCCGGCGGGGCCGCGGGAGGCGACGCTGGTTCCTCGACCCGCGTCGCCGGCGCAAGCTGGGCCATGATCGCGCCGGAGGGTCGCTTCGCGTCGTCGGGGTCGAAACTGAGCGATCGCACGAGCGGCGGCGACGTCCAGAGCGCAGCTATGTGGACGAGCAGCGACAGCACGAACGCGATCCAGATGAAGCGGATCGTGATGACGCCGTCGCGATTGTGACCGCCGTAGCGCCAGTCGCCGGCCGCCGGCAGCGCCGCGCTCATCTTCCACCCCGGATGAAGTCGCTCGCCCGCTCGCCGATCATGATCGTCGGCGCATTCGTATTCCCGCCGACGAGCGTCGGCATGATCGACGCGTCGACCACACGCAAGGCGTCGACACCGCGCACGCGAAGCTGCGCATCGACGACCGCTCCATCGTCGACGCCCATGCGGCAGGTGCCGACGGGGTGATAGATGGTGTCGGAGCGGCGCTTCAAGACGGCCCGGATCTCGTCGTCGGACGTAACGCCCGCGGTGAACATCTCCTTGCCGCGGTGGGGATCGAGCAGCGGCGATTGCGAAATTCCGCGCGCGATGCGGAAGCCCTTCACCATCGTCTCGAGATCGGCCGGATGCGCATAGAAGCCGGGATCGATGAGCGGCGAAGCCAGCGGATCGGCGGTGGAAAGCGTCAGCGTCCCCGCGCTTTGCGGCCGCAGCACGCAGACGTGCGTCGAGAAGCCGCGCCGCGCGTGCAGCTTGCGCCCGTGACTCTCGAGGATTCCGATGCACAAGTGAAGCTGGATGTCGGGCGCCGCGAGCTCGGGCGACGTCTTGAGAAAGCCGCCGGCCTCGGCGACGTTGGACGTGAAGATTCCGCGGCGCTCGCGCCGATAGCGAAGAACGCTGCGGAGCGCGTGGACGATGTCTCCCGGCATGAAGCCGATCAGGTCCTTGCGCGGCGACTGGTACGCCATGACGAAGTCGACGTGGTCGCGCAGATTGCGACCCACTTGCGGCAGATGCGCGACGACGGGAATGCCGAGCGCCCGGAGCGCTTGCGCATCGCCGATCCCCGACAGCAACAACAACTGCGGGGATTGGAGCGCACCCCCTGACAGAATGGTCTCGCGCCGCGCCCGCACGGTGCGCACGCGACCGTCGCCGCAGCGATAGTCGACGCCCACCGCACGCCTGCCATCGAAGATCACCCGCGTCGCGTGCGCGCGCGTGCGGACGTGAAGGTTGGGTCGCGCGAGATTGGGCGCGAGATAAGCCCGCGCAGCGCTCCAGCGCTCGCCGCCTTTCTGCGTCACCTGGTAGTAGCCGATTCCCTCCTGCTCGGCGCCGTTGAAGTCGGCGTTGCGCTTCATTCCCTGGGTTTCGGCAGCGGCGAGCCACAGCTCGGCAAAGCCGCTCGGCGAACGCGGATCGGCGACATTGAGCGGGCCGCCGCGCCCGTGGAATTCGTCGGCGAGCCGCTCGTTGTTTTCCGCGCGGCGAAAATACGGCAGCACATCGTCGTACGACCATCCGGCGTTGCCGAGCGCCGCCCACCCGTCGTAGTCAAGGCGATGGCCGCGCGTGTAGACCATCGCGTTGATCGAGCTCGAGCCGCCGAGCGTCTTGCCGCGCGGCTGGTAGCCTCGGCGCCCATCGAGGCCGGGCTGCGGAACGGTGGTGAACCCCCAGTTGTGGATGGGCCACGGCACGACAACCGCGATGCCGAGCGGCACATGGAGCAGCACGCTCTTGTCACGGTCTCCCGCTTCGAGCAGGCACACGGAGACGGCGGGATCCTCCGACAACCGCGCAGCGAGTACACAGCCGGCCGAACCGGCACCGACGATGACGTAGTCGAAGGTGTCTTCCGTCCGTCGTGTCGATTGCATGCTGCGCATGCGCCCGCTTCCGTCGCCGTGTGCCGGTCTCAGGTCGGCGCGCCGCCGGCGCCCGAGCCTGGCAATTGGCGGATCTCGAGCTTGGCGATTGCATTCCGATGCACTTCATCGGGGCCGTCGGCCAGCCTCAGGCTGCGCGCGCTGGCATATGCGCCGACGAGGAACGAATCGTGGACGCCGGCGGCGCCGTAAGCCTGGATCGCCCAATCGATCACCCTGCACGCGACGTTAGGCGCGACCACCTTGATCATCGCGATCTCCTTCTTCGCTACTTTGTTGCCGAGCGTGTCCATCAAGTACGCGGCCTTCAGGACGAGAAGACGCGCCTGTTCGATCATGCAGCGCGACTCGGCGATTCGTTCCTGCCAAACCGTCTGCCGCGCGATCTCGGTGCCGAACGCGACGCGGCCGGACAGACGTTTGACCATGGATTCGAGCGCGCGCTCCGCAAGCCCGACCAGGCGCATGCAGTGATGAATGCGGCCAGGCCCGAGGCGCCCCTGTGCGATCTCGAACCCGCGGCCCTCGCCGAGCAGGATGTTGGCCGCGGCCACGCGCACGTCGGCAAGCTCGATCTCCATGTGCCCGTGCGGGGCGTCGTCCGAGTTGAGGACGGTGAGCGGGCGGATCACCCTGACGCCTGGCGTGGCCGCCGGCACGAGGATCATCGACTGCTGTCGATGCTTGGGCGCCGCGGGATCGGTCTTGCCCATCACGATGTAGATCGCGCAACGCGGATCGCCGGCTCCCGACGACCACCACTTGCGGCCGTTGATCACGTAGTCGTCGCCAGTGCGCACCATGCTGCACTCGATGTTAGTGGCATCGGACGACGCCACGGCCGGCTCGGTCATCAGGAACGCCGAGCGGATCTCACCGGCGAGCAGCGGTTCCAGCCACTGCCGCTTGTGGTGAGCGGTACCGTAGCGCTCGATCGTCTCCATGTTGCCGGTGTCGGGGGCGTTGCAGTTGAAAACCTCGGGCGCCCACGTCACGCGGCCCATCAGCTCGCACAGCGGCGCATATTCGAGGTTGGTGAGCCCGGCGCCACGATCGGACCGTGGCAGGAACAGGTTCCACAGCGACGCCGCGCGCGCCTCGACCTTGAGCTCTTCGATGACCCTCGTCGGAATCCACGGGTTGCCGCGCGCCCGGTTGGCCGCAACCTCGTCGAGATAGCGGCGCTCGTTCGGATAGACTCGCGCCTCCATGAACGCCTGCAGCCGCCCGCGCAACTCGAGCACCTCCGGGGTGTAATCGAAGTTCATCGCTGTCTCCCCAATTCGCGCCTCAGCGCTGGAACCACTGGTACACCTTGTCGAGCACCTTGCCGTAGGGCGGCATCAGGAGCGGAAGGATCCCGATGCGCGGCTCGTAGTAGACGGCCTTTTGCTTGCTGAACGTGCGAAAGCCATGCACGCCGTGGTACGAGCCGCTTCCGCTGGCGCCGACGCCGCCGAACGGCTGCGCCTCCTGCGCGAAGTGCGTGAGGCAGCCGTTGACGGTGACGCCGCCGGCGATCGTGTTGGAGAGCGCGCGCTCGCGGCCACGCCGGGTATCGCTGAAGAGATAGAGCGCGAGCGGCCGGTCGCGCGCATTGATGTAGTCGAGTGCATCGTCGAGCTTGTCGTAAGGCACGACCGGCAGCAGCGGGCCGAAGATCTCCTCGCGCATGATCCGCATGCCGTCGTTGACGTCGAGAACGATCGCCGGGGCAAGCTTTCGCTGCGTGGCATCGAACATCTCTCCCGCCGGATTGACGTCGAGGAAGCGCGCGCCGCGCGCCTTCGCGTCGGCGAGCAAGTCTTCAAGACGGCCGTAGTGCCGCTCGTTGACGATGCTCGAGTAGTCCGGATTCGCGGCGAGCGTGGGATACAGAATCCCCATCGCGTGCCACATCGCGATGGCGAAGTCGTCGACGCGCTCACGCGGGACGAGCGCGTAGTCCGGCGCGATGCACGTCTGCCCGGCGTTGAACAGCTTGCCGACGGCGATCTTCGGCGCGATCGATTCGAACGATCCTTTGAGGTCGACGATCACCGGCGACTTGCCGCCGAGCTCGAGCGTGACCGGCGTCAGGTTCTTCGCCGCCGCCTGCGCGACGACGCGACCGACCGCGGTGGATCCCGTGAAAAACAGATGATCGAATGGCAGCTCGGTAAACGCCTTGCCGACCGCCGCATCGCCAGGGAACACGATCAGTTCGTCGTCGGCGAACGATTCGCGCACGATGCGCGTCATCAATGCAGCGGTCCGGGGTGCGAGCTCGGACGGCTTGATCATCACGCGATTGCCCGCCGCCAGCGCGCCCAGCGCGGGAAGCATCGACAGCTGGTACGGATAGTTCCAGGGCGCGACGACGCCGACGACGCCCAGTGGCTGCGAGATGAGTCGGTTGAAACCGGGACGATATTTGATGTCGGTCGGGACCCGGCGTGGCCGCATCCATTCGCGCAGATTCCGCTGCGCGTAGCGCACGGCCTCGTCGACGGCCAGGAGGTCCGCAATGAGCGTCTCATGCCGGGAGCGGTGTCCGAAGTCCGCATTGATGGTATCCATGATGTCCGGCGCATGACGCTTCGTCATTTGGGCGAGACGGGCGAGACGGTCGCGCCGCGTGGTCAGCGATGGCATCATGTCTTTGAGGAATGCCGCCCGCATGCGCTCGAGCGCACGGACGAGCGGCGGGCTCGGGTCGGTCAACGGCGCCGTGGCGGTGCTCATCTCGGGAGTTTCGGGCTTCGAGTCTGGTTCGCGCTGCGGCTGACGACTCCAAGCTTCCAGGGCTTGCTTGCCCCGAAGGCGTGCCCGCGCAGCCGAGTTCGCGAGGTTTGCGCGCCGCTGAGGTTTGGGCTCTGCGGCACGCAGCCGTCGGCATTCCTGCATGGCGCCGGTTTCTCTCCGCGCGGCGCCGCCGATGCCGCCCCACGTGATCGATCCGTGGACGGCGATGCTGCAACGACCCTACACTGGCGGACCGTGCGAATTTACCATTAAACGACCGGCTCGAAAGGACGTCGTGCCGACCCGCAAGAAGCCCGCGCATTCGTCGTCGGCGCGAGTTCACAAGCAATCGGCCGGGCAGGCGGTCGCTCCGGGCCGCTCGTCGCTCGTCGACATCGCGCAACAGGTGCGCTCGTGGACCGACTCGGTGCTCGGGGTTGCGGGCGCTGCGGCGGACGTGACACTCGGCGCCGCAAAGCTCGTCCTGCCGAAGCCGGCCCAGCGGGCGGCGCTCGCTCGGGCCGGCGGAATGCTGCGGCGACTCCGTGAAAAAGCGGGGTTGAGCCTCGATGAGCTGGGTCAGGCAATCGACCTCAAGGACCCCGCGCTCCTCGAGCTGGTAGAGAGCGGCAAGATCGCGCTGCCATTCGAGATGATCCTGCGCCTTGCGTCGGTGCTCGGGCGCCACGATCCCGTCTCTTTCGTCCTGCGCTTTACACGTTCTTACAACCCCGACGCGTGGAGGACACTCGAATCGCTCGGCATTGGCCGCCTCGCGGTGCAGGCCGGGCGCGAGCGTGAGTTCGCGAACATCTACCGGGCGAGCGACGCCGCGCGCAGGCTCTCCGACGAAGAGTTCGGCGAGCTGCTGAAATTCGTCCAAGCTGCATTTTCGATGGCGCTCGCGTGGCACGCGACGGAGCGCAGCAGGACGCACAAGGCCTGAGAACCGACGGGCCTGTTTCCGGTGTGAACAGCTTCTACCCTGCCCGGCGCGCCGCTGGCACGAGCGAAGCAGCCGCAGGCGCAGGTCGCACCCATGCCCAAAGCACGACGGCCGCTAGGATCGCGAGCACCAACCCCGCATATCCACGCTCCGGATCGAACACGCGGTGATCGGCAACGCCGAGCTGTCCGGTTTTCTCGCCGGCACCGAAGAGCGTGTACACCGTCGCATTCCATAACGCATGGCACGCGCTCGGCACGACGACGGAGCCCGAGCGGAAGCGCAGGAGACCCATCGCCACGCCGAACGCGGTCGAGCCGAGAACGTATAGCGGAACCTTGGACCCGGACTGCGAGAAATCCGGGTCGATGATTGGCACGGCGAGATGCCACAGCCCGAACGCGACGCTCGTCCAGACGATCGTCTTCGCGGGAGAGAATCCCGCACGCTCGCAACTGCCCCACAACGCACCTCGAAAGAAACCGTCCTCCGTGATCAGCGTGAGTGCGAACGTCACGAGAAAATTGAGCGATATCCGCCGCGCAACGGTGGCTGCGGAATAGCCGCTGAGGTCGATGGCCTCCGCCGCCCATGCTCCCAGCGCCACGAGGCCCACGATTCCCGCGACGTACGCAATCGCAACGAGGTACGACGTGCGGTCACCCGCCGCGAGCCCGACTTCGCGCCGCGTGAGCTTCTGGCCCGCCCACAGGACCGCCAGCATCACCGCCAGCCACAAGTTGTAAAGGGCTCCCTGCCCCGTGGCAAGCGACAACAGCGGCGACACGACGATTGCGCCCGCGCTTCCAAGCATCGGCCACATCCACCGGCGCGCACCGTGTTGCATACCCCTCCCGAATGCGATCGCAAAGGCGGCGAGTATGCCATCCGCACGACCGCTTGCGTCGATGCCGAGACGCGACGCGATATTCGAGCGCGCCTTGCAATCTGCGCGCGCGCCGCATGGGGCGATCGGCGGATGTGGCGCGCGTGGTGCCTTCCGACCATGGCGCGATGACACGATGACGGCGCACCCGTGCCGCGCCGACGGCGCGGTAAGATGTGCGCCGGATTCGCCCAGGAGCACTGCCATGAGGGAAGCCGTCATCGTTTCGACTGCGCGCACACCGATCGGCAAGGCGTTTCGCGGAGCGCTCAACAACATCAAGTCGCCCACGCTCGTCGCGCATGCGATCCGTCACGCCGTCGAGCGCGCGCGCATCGAGCCCGCCGAAATAGAGGACGTCGTCATCGGCACGGTGCTGACGGCCGGCACCGCCGGAATGAACATCGCGCGCAACGCCGCGTTTGCGGCGGGGATTCCGGTCACCGCCGGCGCGCAGACGATCGATCGCCAATGCGCGTCGGGGTTGACGGCGATCGCCGCTGCTGCGAAGCAGATCGTTGTCGACGGGGCCGACGTGCTCGTGGCCGGAGGCCACGACAACATCTCCGCCGTGCAGAAGCGCTATCTCGAATGGGTCGGCGCGGAGCGCGACCCGAACGTGACCCAACGCGTGCCGCACGCGTACATGCCGATGCTGCAGACCGCCGAGAACGTCGTGCGCAAGTACAGGATCAGCCGCGAGGCGCAGGACGCTTATGCGCTGGCGTCGCAGCAGCGTACGGCCCGCGCGCAGGCGGAAGGACGGTTTGCCGCCGAAATTGTCCCGA
>Ga0207691_10002242_pt1 | contig 18943 bp, 15 predicted proteins | sample KBSM13metaG_FD_184327 | JGI IMG/M metagenome (GOLD analysis project Ga0207691, IMG submission 184327) | Miscanthus rhizosphere microbial communities from Kellogg Biological Station, Michigan, USA - KBS M1-3 metaG (SPAdes) (version 2) | ecosystem: Host-associated > Plants > Roots > Rhizosphere >... | reverse complement strand
ACAGACGATCAACTACCGGAAATGGACACCTGGGGTTTGAGTCCAAAAGGTTTCGTTGTCTATTTTGATTTCCCGCACGTAATGGCAGTGTTTGATAAGACGGTTGTGCCGTATGGAGTGCTTGCCCGGCACCTGAGTCCTACGGGTGTCGTTCCAATTGTGAGATGAACCTGATTGGTCTGGCTTAGGATTAAGGCGGCTATGCCACAATCCGTGCGGAAAGCCTCTGGCTTTTCGGTGTGCTCAACTAAAAGAGCGAGGCTGAGCCTCGCTTCAGAATGTTAGTCTCGTCGGAAAGCCAAAGGCTTTCCGCACGGGATGCGGCATAGCCGCCGGCATTTACAACAAGCAGAACGTCAAGGTTCAGTAACCGAGTACACATGAATCGTCGCCAGTTTACAAAGATCCTTGGATTAAGCGCCGCGGCGTTAACTATGAGTCGACCAGCCGGGGCTCAACCATCCGTAACCCCTCAGATTTCGATCACGATGGACGACTTCAACTGGCAGAATGCCGTCTACCAATCTGCGGTCGCACGCAATCGGTCAATCCTCTCCACCCTGAATGCACATTCGATCAAAGCCGCGCTCTTCGTCGTCGGGCGCAACGTCGAGAACGAGGAAGGACAACAACTCTTAGACGAGTGGAACAAAGCGGGTCACTTGATCGGAAATCACACCTACTCGCATCAGAATCTAAATTCGCCCTCGATGAAGCTGGAGACTTACACAGCTGATATCGCGAAAGCCGAAACGCTGCTTAAAACCTTCAGTCGCTTCCAGAAATACTTTCGCTTTCCAATGCTCAAGGAAGGTGACACAGCCGCAAAACGCGATGGGGTACGAACCTTTCTTTCGGAACATGGATATCGAGTCGGTCATGTGACAATCGACACGTCTGATTGGGTCATAACTTCACGACTTTCAGATCGACTCGCGAAAGATCCCTCGGCCGACGTGAAGCCTTTCCGAGACTTCTATCTCGAACACATGTGGGACCGGGCGCAGTATTATGACTCGCTGGCTCGACGTGTTTTAGGTCGACCCGTGAAGCACACGATCCTGATGCACTACAACTTGCTCAACGGACTCGTCCTCGGCGACCTGATTGAAATGTTCAAGTCGAAAGGCTGGAAGTTCATCGATGCGAGTGAAGCGTTAGCGGATCCAGTCTTCTCCGCCAAACCAGAAGTGCTGCCGGCAGGCGAGAGCATTGTTTGGGCTTTGGCGAAAGCTAACGCGACGATTGCGCCGTCGCTGAAGTATCCGGCGGAAGATGGGAATGATGTCGTTGAGCAGATGAAGAAGCTGGGGTTGTGAAAGTTCAAAAGATATTGAGGGGAACTATGCGAAGACCGAACAGTGTGGCCGCGTCAAGCTTGATCCTTGCACTCATGTTCTTAGTGACGGGATCTCAATCTGCAACTCTCACTAGAAGCAATCAAACGCACCCAGAATGGAGCAGGTACACGGCCCGAAATGAGGAATTCTCTGTACTGCTTCCCGAGCTACCGGCGATGAATACTTCCGTGGAAACAGTGAAGGTTGGAACCAATCGGCGGATTCGCGTCCTGGGTGCCTACATGGATGGCGTTGTCTACTCAATCTATACCTTTGAGAATCTGACAGACCAATCGCTGGACGATCTGATCCGGAGGAATTATTTACTTCAACGACAAGACAATCAGATTGAATCTCAGCGTGAGCTTTCACTAAATGGTTTTCACGGGCGAGAATTTGTCGTTACGAATAGAAATAGTAGCGACGTCTTGCAGTTTTGGAAGACAGCCAAAAATCTTTACGTCTTAAGGACGGTCAGTCCTAAGGATAGTTCCACGTCGACTGCTGATTTTTTCTCGTCATTACTGCTTGGACCCAAACAGACGGGCGAGGAAGTCAATGATGGACCGGGAGCTCAGTTTGACGAGCCAACTCCAGCTGTCGCCAATCCTGACAACTCGAAGGAAGCCCTGCGAATACTCACTGGTAAAGATGTGACTCGTAAGGCCATCGTGGGTAGCAAGCCAGAACCTTCCTACACTGAGGATGCGCGTCGTAATCAGATCACTGGCACTGTTGTACTTAAGGCGGTGTTTTCCGGCAAAGGCCGTGTGACTAACATCACTGTGGTCTCAGGACTACCAGATGGGTTAACTGAGCGCGCCGTCGCTGCCGCTCGTCAAATTCGTTTCATTCCCGCTGCCAAAGACGGGCAGTACGTTTCGACCTGGATGCAACTCGAATATAACTTCAATCTGTACTGACCCAATCAATGTCGCATCTTCTGGAAGTAAACAATCTGAGAACGCACTTTCCCACCCGCGCTGGATTGGTGCGTGCTGTTGATGGCGTAAGCTTCTATCTGGATCGTGGCGAGTTGCTTGGCCTGGTCGGTGAGTCTGGCTGCGGAAAGTCGATGACCGCGCTGTCGGTCATGCGTCTCATCGCGCCTCCGGGAAAAATCGTTGGCGGTGAGATTCTTTTTGACGGCAAGGATCTTTTGAAGTTTTCGGATTCTGAAATGCGACAGATGCGTGGCGACGACATCGCGATGATCTTTCAGGATCCAATGACGTCGCTTAATCCCGTGTATACCGTCGGCGAACAGATTGCCGAAGCGTTGCGCCTCCATCGCAAGTTGTCTCACAAACAAGCAAGGCAGGCGGCGATTGAAGCGATGAGAGAAGTTGCGATTCCTGATCCAGGACGCCGCGCCAGTGATTACCCGCATCAGCTTTCCGGTGGGATGCGTCAACGCGTAATGATTGCGATGGCGTTGGCGTGTAATCCGAAACTGCTGATTGCCGATGAACCTACCACTGCTCTTGACGTCACGATCCAGGCACAAATTCTCGAACTGCTCGATGACTTAAGGAAGCAACGCGAGCTTGCTGTGTTACTGATTACGCACGATCTCGGTGTTGTGGCAGAGGTCGCCGATCGAGTCGCGGTAATGTACACGGGAAAGATAGTCGAGGAGTCACCGGTTGATGAGTTGTTTGCGCGACCAAAACATCCGTACACGGAGGGGCTGTTGCGGTCTGTGCCTAAGTTAACGAGTGAACACGTAATCAAGCAGGAGCGACTGGAAACGATCGAAGGAACCGTTCCACGCCCTACCGATCTTCCGCCTGGTTGTCACTTTGCGCCTCGCTGTTCGCATCGAATGCCTCGTTGCATTGAAGGCGAGATTCCGCTTTATCACATTGAAGGTGAGGTAAGCGTTCGCTGCGTGCTCTACGATCTTGCCGCTGTCGCCGCGGATCACCATGTGCAGTAGCCCGACTGTCAAGGAGGGCTCAACGTCGGGTAGTTGTTGATCAGCGCAACCCGAGCCCTCCTTGACAGTCGGGCTACTGCACCGGTCGCTACTGCACCGGCCGCTACTGCACCGCTCGCTACTGCACCGCTCGCTACGAAGAGGTAGCACAGAGAAGATTGAGAAGATGGCCCAAACACTAGTCAGCGTTAGCAATCTAGTAAAGCACTTTCCGGTTGAAGGCACGGACGACGTGGTGCGTGCTGTCGACGGAGTTTCGTTCGATATCTACGCCGGTGAAACGCTCGGACTAGTTGGCGAGTCGGGATGCGGAAAGTCCACAGTTGGTCGTTGCTTGTTGCGCCTGATTGAACCGACTTCAGGAACAGTTAACTTTCTTGGTCGCGATGTGCTGAAGTTAGACCGTGGAGACTTGCGCCAGTTGCGACGCGAGATGCAAATAATTTTTCAAGATCCTTACGCGTCACTTAATCCACGCATGAAGATAGGCGACATTGTTGGCGAGCCTTTGGTGATTCATAAGCAGGGGACCAAGGCCGAACGCCGCGAACGGGTTGCTGAGTTGCTGCGACGTGTCGGTTTGGATCCTGATTACATGAGTCGTTACGCTCACGAATTCTCGGGTGGTCAGCGGCAGCGAATCGGTGTTGCTCGCACCCTGGCGTTGAATCCACAACTTATCGTTGCTGACGAACCTGTCTCCGCGCTTGATGTTTCGGTGCAGGCCCAAGTTGTGAATTTGCTTCAGGAATTACAGGAAGAGTTTAAGTTAACTTACCTGTTCATCTCGCATGGTCTGGCGGTCGTCGAACACATTTCGACTCGCGTTGCAGTCATGTATCTGGGGCGGATTGTCGAGGTAGCAAGCGCTGAAGATCTGTACGCTCAACCGCTCCACCCTTACACGCAGGCGCTGTTGTCGGCGATTCCGATCCCGGATCCCAAACAGAAAAGAAAGCGCATCATCTTGCAAGGCGATGTCCCAACACCAATCAATCCGCCTTCTGGGTGTCGCTTTCGAACGCGGTGTCCGATAGCGATCGAAGACTGTGCTCACATCGATCCTGAGTTACGTGAGATTTCACCAGGTCATGAAGTAGCTTGTATTCGAGTTCCAGGCTGGGACGAGGCCAAGGCAAAAAGTACAACTAACTGATTAGGCAAAACATTACTAACCTGGGTTGCGTATCAGTTCCGTATCTCAATCACTTCGACGGAGTTTATCTCCCCGTCTTCTTGTAGGAGGACTAAAACAAATGAGTGAACCGGCCGATAATTTTCAACCACCGCCACCACCGCCGATGCCAGACGCTCCAACTCCTGCGCCACGGCCGACAAAGCTGAGGCCAATCGGCATTGCCTGCTTCGTAATCGGTCTAATTATTCTCGGTCTATCTATCGCCAAGGTTTTACCTGGTGTGATTGGTAGTGGCGGGGGTTTGGCGTTTCTCGGAATCGTTTTGTTTGGGCTTAGTTTTGTTCCGCTTCCAGTGATCGAAAACGCAGGTGCGCCAATGTCACCAGTTCAGAAGCTGTTGGGCATTTTTTATGAACCTTCGAACGTCTTTCGTAATCTGCGTGCGCATCCGCGTTGGCTCGCCCCTTACGTGGTGGTGACCATACTCAGCCTCGTCTACACGATCGCGTTTACGCAGCGGTTGACGCCGGAGAAAATCGTCAATTACCGAGTCGATAAGGTGGCGGAGATGCCAGCGCCGTTTACACCGCCGCCCGATCGCATCGAGACAATGAGAACGGATGGGGTTGATGAACTTAAGAACCCTGTGCGTAGAGTCGGAAGTGTGATCTCGCTATTTGTCGCTGTGTTTTGTTTCACCGCAATTGTCTCCGCGCTCTACATGCTGGGAACACTTGCGTTTGGCGGTCGAATGAATTTCTGGCAGGTATTGTCGACCCTGTTTTACGCTGCAGTTCCAATCATCGTGATTCAAAAGCTGCTCGGGTTGGTGCTGCTGTATCTGAAGAGTCCGGATGATATACATCCGATCCTGGGCCAGGAAACACTGGTCCAGGACAACCTGGGTGTGCTCTTTTCGCCTGCCAATCACCCGGTAATATTCGTACTTGCCACGGCGATTGGAATCTTGTCGTTCTATGGTTTGTGGCTAAAGGCGACGGGGTTGAAAAATGCAGGGACTCGAGTTAGCAGTAATACCGCCTGGGGCGTGGCGATAACTTTCTGGGTAATAGGCACGCTGCTCATCACTGGTCTAACCGCGTTGTTCCCGAGCTTCATTTCGTAAAGAGGATCTAATAAGAGAACTGAGCGCGGTGGCGCCGAGTCGATCTCAATCAGAGATATTGACCAAGCGCTACCGCGCTCAGTTCTCTGTGTGCTCTGCGTTTCTGAGTCCTCTGCGTTTAATAAGGCCAGCAAGTAGTTAACGCAGAGGGCACAGAGACGCAGAGCACACAGAGAGATTCTGCTTTTTCTTATTCGTAGCGCAGCGACTCGATTGGATCCAAACCCGCTGCTTTCCAGGCGGGCCATAATCCAAAGATCAATCCGATGCCGACACTGGCAACTAAACCACCGATTGGAGCCCAAAGCGGAACATAGGAGGGGAGGAAGATTCGCAGCAGTAAGGTGAACCCCCACCCGATGGAGAGTCCGACAACGCCGCCAAGCCCCGTCAATGTTGCGGCTTCGATCAAAAACTGCCACATGATGTCGCTTCGTTTGGCGCCTATTGCTTTGCGTACACCGATCTCTCGGGTGCGCTCTGTGACCGACACCAGCATGATATTCATCACACCAATGCCGCCCACCATCAAGCCGACTGAAGAGATCACCACCATCGCGATTGCCAATCCACCGGTTATCGACCGGAAGTTGTCGAGAATGCTTTCAGACGTTTCCATGCCAAAGTTATCGGCATTTGCAAATGGTACCTGGCGACGAACACGCAGCATGTCGCGGACTTGATCCTTGGCTTCGTCCATCATGCCGATTCTGCCGACGGCAAGAATGTAGATGTCGTCAGCGTTTGGTTTGAGCTTCTGAGCGACACTGAAAGGAACGTATATGACGTTATTCTGATCGTCGCTTCCTCCCCCGATGAGAAACTGTTCGCGTTTCTCCAGCACCCCTACGACACGAAACTCATTTGTGCCAATTTTGATCGTTTGACCTACGGGAGAGCCAACTTTGAAGAAGTCGTCAGCAACCTTCGAACCAACAACACAAACCTCCTGGTTGGTGTCGTTTTCTGTTTCTGTAAAAAACCTTCCGTCGGAAATTACCTGAGTGCCAGCTTTCTCAAAGTCGGGAAGTGTTCCCTGCAAAGCGACTTGAGCAGATGTTTTGCCACCACCTGAGACAAGCAGCTTGCCGCCAAAGAAGCCGTTTGTGATATCGAGAAACGGGACCGATAGTTCGACGGTTGGCAGGGTGGCAAGCGCGATCGCATCATCGTAAGTCAATTCCTTGCGCATCCGCTCTTCACGTGAGAGACGCCCAATATGAATACCAGGGTTGAACTTGCTAATGTAGATCGACCTCGTACCAAACGACTCGACCTCGCGTTTTACCGACACGTCAATACCGCTAATGATTGAAGCGATAAGCATGACGGTGATGATGCCTATGACCACGCCAAAGACGGTTAGAAACGAACGCAGCATATTGCCACGTAACGTTGATAACGCCATCTTGAGGTTTTCGTAGATGTCGCTTCGAATAATCTTCATATCAGTGACCTTTGGTTGTACGGTCTTTGACCCACGATCAAGAATCAAGGACCTTTTTTCAGTCAGCCCTTAGCGCTTCAATCGGATCGAGTCGCGCAGCCTTCCATGCCGGAAAGATGCCCGAGAGCGCACCGGCACCACCAGACGCAACGAGTGCGAGCGCGATCGCCAGCAACGAGAGATAAGTGGGGAAAAATACTGCCGTCACAACCTTACCAATAATCCACGCATTTAAGATCCCAATTGCGCCTCCCAGCGATGCCAGCGTCACAGCTTCCACTAGGAATTGTTTCAGAATGTCGATTTGTCGTGCGCCGAGCGACTTGCGTATCCCAATCTCCTTCGTCCGCTCGGTGACTGAGACGAGCATGATGTTCATGATCACGATGGCGCCCACAATCAAGGCAATGCCCGGCACCAGCATGGCGACGATGAAGATCGTCCCGAAGATTCGATCGCGTAGTCCAGTAATTGCATCGGGTGTAACGATCCCGAAGTTGTCCTTCTCGTTTGGCTGCAACTTGTGTCGTGCGCGCATTAAGAATCGCGCTTCTTCGACGGCATCGTTAAAGAGTTCATCAGTTTTCGAAGTAGCGATGAAAAACAAAGAACGTTGTCGGATGAGCCCGCCGTAGTTCACAGCGTAGGTTTTTAACGGAATGACGATGAAATTGTCCTGCGGAATTCCAAAGACGGTTCCCTTGGCAACTTCAACTCCAATGACGCGATAGGGAAGTCCCGCGATAGTGATTTCCTGACCTACCGGGTTACCGGCCGGAAAGAGTTTGGTTGCGACATCCGCGCCTACATATGCCACCCGTGCGGCACTCTCATCTTCTGGTTCAGCGATAAAGCGACCGTCGGCAACATCTCGGTTTTCTATATCAACGCAATTGGCGGTTGCGCCCGAGACGAAGACGTCCTCCAGAATCTGTGTGTCGCGTTTCACGATCACCGGTGTTCCTCGTGCTTTGGCCCCAATCTTACCTATTAGAGTTGCACGTTGTTTCAGGTAGTCGTAATCGTCGAGCGTCAGTTCCTTATTACGTCGCTGAGCTGCAGCGATCGTGTCTGTGTCTTTGAAGTCCTCGAGTGGGTTGAATCGTTGGATCGTGAAAGACTTGGCTCCAATGCCCGCGATCTTCTCGTCAACGTAGCGGTTGAATCCTTGTATCAGCGAGACAACGACGACAAATGCCGTGACACCGACGATCATACCCAGGAGCGTAAGGGCGGAACGTAGTTTGTGCTGCCAAATTGCGGCCAGAGCAAGTTTCAGGGTTTCGATGAATTTCACGGCGTTACTACGGTTTGGCTAAGAAAATGGTTGCAAATGTCCGATATGCTTCAGCTTGTTGCTGAAAATTCTAAGACAGCATATCGAGTAAACGAACGCAGGTACGGAAAAACGCTGCGGGCGAGTTTTGTATCACAGCGACAAGCTAAAGCATATCGGACAGAGCATAAAAGACATGGTTCAAATCGCATAGCCCGCACTGACTTCCAGGGCTTCACCTGTGATGCTGTCGCCTTCTTCTGAGCAGAAGAAAACAACGGCGGCGGCCACGTGCTGGGGATCTACCATTCTTTTTAGCGCTGTGCCTTCGACGTAGGCACTCTTAATTTCTTCGGTGGACGCCCCCATCTCCCGCGCTCTTCCGGCAATAACTGCGGTCATCCGATCACCGGCTGTCGGTCCGGGGCAGATCGCATTCACTTGAATATTGTGTGGGCCGAGTTCTTGCGCCAGCGACGCAGACAAGCCCAGCATTCCCCATTTTGAGGCCGAGTAAGGGGAGCGCAAGGCATACGCCATTTTGCCGGCGACCGAACTGATATTGATAATTTTTCCAGACCTACGTTCAACCATCTGGGGTATCACCGCTCGCGCACACAAGAACGCTCCGGTCAGGTTTACAGCCAGCACTTCGTCCCAATCTTCACGGCTAAGATTTGTAACCGGCGCTGTCGGTCCCGCGATGCCGGCGTTGTTAACGAGAATATCGACTCGACCAAACGCTTGAATCGCGCTGTCGAACATTTCGCTTACCTGGGATTCACTTGTGACATCTGCTATGGCGACGATCGCTCGTCTACCCAAAGCCTGGATCTCGGCCGCGGTTTTTTCGAGGACATCTCGTTGGCGTCCGCTGACCACGACATCCGCGCCTTCGCGCGCCAGGGCAAGCGCAATTTCTTTCCCAATACCGCGACCACCGCCAGTAACGACGGCGATTTTGTCTACCAGTTTCATCTGACTTGGTTACTCCCAACGAAGAGCGTCGATTGGATTTAGTCGCGCCGCTTTCCACGCCGGCCATAGACCAAAGACGATTCCCACGGCCGCAGAAATTCCGACGCCGACGGCAATGGCCCACATTGGCACGTAGGCTGGTAACGGTGAGTACTTGTTCATCAACAGACTGGATATTTCGCCAACCGCGAGTCCTGCCAGGCCGCCTATTGCAGTGAGCACTACTGCTTCAATCAAAAATTGAGAAAGGATGTCGAGCCTCGTGGCCCCAACCGCCTTGCGAACACCAATTTCCTTTGTGCGCTCCGTAACAGATACGAGCATGATGTTCATCACTCCGATCCCACCAATCATCAAAGCGACGAAGGAGATCGACGTCAACACGAGTGCCGTTGCCCCAGTCAACTGGTTGTAGACATCCAGCAGCGAGTCTTGTGATGAAACACCGAAGTCGTTTTTGGCACCGAGTGGCACGCGCCGTCTGCGTCTTAGGATGTCAGTGATTTCGTCCATTGCAGATTTCACAAATGCACGATTCTGAGGTCTGACTACCATGAAAAACACGACTTCGGGGAATGGGCCTTCCGCATAGTACTTGTCGAACGTTGAGATGGGAACGAATATGGAGTTGTCGCGAGATTGTCCAAAGAAGTTACCCAGTGGCTCCATTACGCCAATCACTCGATACGGATTGCCGTTTATTCTGACGTCTTTATCAACCGGATCTTCGTAAGGAAACAAAGCGGTTTTGACGTCGACTCCAATGATCACGACATTCGAGCGATCCTGCATATCGATCTCGTTGATGAATCGTCCATTTGCGACGTACTGCGTGTGAACGAACTCGTAGTAAGGAGTCACACCGAGAAGAATAGGAGTGTCTGTCTGTTTATCCTGGTATCTGACCGTCGATGAAAGCTTGCGATGTATCGGCGACACTCCTGCGATCGATGGCGCTTCACGTCGCAGTGCCTCGACATCTTCCATTCCAAGGTCCTTGCGATGAATCTCCTCTGGACCGGGTGGTCGCCCAAAACTCGGGTCGAACTTGGAAATAAAAATTGTGTTGGAGCCCAGTGATTCGATCTGATCGGCAAATGCTTTGTTAAGCCCCTGGATGATCGACACCATAAATATGACCGTGAGGACACCGACGCTGACACCGAGAATGGTCAGCGACGAACGCAGCTTGTTAGTGCGCAATGTATCAAGCGCCATGTAAGCGGATTCTTTGACGTCGTCTAGTCGCATGATGTTAGTTATTGTCGATTTCCGAATGTCCGATATGCTTTAGCTTGTCGTTGACTTTGCCTGAGGACGCCTTACTCCGCCCTCAGTGCTTCGATCGGATCCAGTTTCGCCGCACGCCATGCGGGCCATAGTCCACTTATGATTCCTACCACCGATGAAACCCCAACGCCGAGTACGGCAGAAGCAACACTGATCAGGAGCGGGAAGCCAATCAACGCAGATATCACGTAGGCAAGTCCAAACCCTGTGCCTACGCCAATCGCTCCGCCAATCGCCGTTACCGTAACCGCTTCGATCAGAAACTGAGTCAGGATGTCTTTCTTGCGCGCACCGATAGCTTTTCGAATGCCAATCTCTTTTGTTCGCTCGGTCACCGACACCAGCATGATGTTCATCACTACAATACCGCCAACCACGAGAGAGACCGCCGCTACTCCGATCGTGACGATATAAATGTTCGACGTAGCTGACCCATACAAATTCAGAAAGACATCCTGGGTTTCAAGTGCGAACCCTTCGTCGTCAGGATCGTCCTGCGTGTGACCACGTCGATTGCGCATGACCGTTCTAACTTGATCTTCAGCCGCTTCAAGCCCGTCGGCATCAGGCACCTGCGTAAAGATCACAAGAGAACGTCGCGCACCATAAGCCTTTTGGTAAGTCGAGTACGGAATGTACACGACGTTATCCCGCGAGAATCCGAAGATAGAACCTAGCGGTTCCAGCACGCCGACGATCAGGTAAGGTCGTCCCGCGATACGTAACTCCTGACCAATAACCCGATCCGCGCTCGCGTCAGAGAATAGATTCTTAAGAATGTCAGTGCCGACTACACAAATCTCACGCCCCGAACTGCCTTCGCTTTCGGTCCAGATACGTCCGGCATCGATCGTGACGCCATCGATATCAAACATCGTGATTGGATCGACTCCCCGAATCCGCACATTTTCCGCCTTTTGATCGGCGTGCTTAACAACTTCAATGGCGTTTGCCGCTATGCCCACGCGCCAGCAAGCCGTGCAGAGACGACGAATCGCTTCCGCATCATCGTGTGTCACGTCTTTGCGTCGATTGAATTTTACGAACTCTTCACGCGACTTAATGATCTGAGGGTTCTTGGAGATGGTGAAGACGGTTGAGCCTTGGGATGAAAAGGTTTGCGCGACCGTCTTGTCGAGGCCTTTGATGATCGTTACGACTGCGATCACTGCTGTGACGCCAACAACAATTCCCATCAGCGTCAGACTCGTGCGCAGTTTGTTGGTGCGGAGACTCGAGGTGGCGACTCGAAACGCTTCCCAGATCGCGGTCAGTCGGAAGAGGCGAAATGAACGAACCCGCGCCAGTATACCGGCGCGGGCGGAAGTGTAGCGCCGTGGCTGTGCTTCGTGCTCGCCACCTCGCTCCATGAGTTTTCGTCTCCTATCTAATTCGCTCGTCTTTTTCGATCAATCCGTCGCGAATAGAAATCACGCGGTGAGCTCGAGCGGCGATGTCGTGTTCGTGTGTTACGACGATGATGGTGTTGCCTTCGGAGTGAAGCCGCTCGAACAGGTCCATAATTTCCATACTGGTATGGGTATCAAGCGCTCCAGTTGGTTCGTCGGCGAGCAGAATAGATGGATGGTTAACCAGGGCCCGCGCAATAGCGACACGCTGTCGTTGTCCACCGGAGAGTTCATTGGGACGGTGTGTCATGCGCTCAGCCAGGTCAACAGCTTCCAGCGCTTTCTTGGCCATCTCATGACGTTGTGCCGAGCCGACGCCGCCGTAGATTAATGGAAGCTCAACGTTATGCAGTGCGGTGGCGCGAGCGAGGAGGTTGAAAGTCTGAAATACAAATCCGACTTCCTGATTACGAATTCTCGCAAGCTCGTCATCGTCCATCTCGGAAACGTTCTTGCTATTCAGCCAGTACTCGCCTTCCGATGGCGTATCAAGACATCCGATAAGGTTCATCAGTGTCGATTTGCCGGAGCCGGAAGGGCCGATAATCGCAATGTATTCGCCTCGAGGAATGTCAAACGAAACGCCGTGAAGCGCGTGAACCTTTTCAGTTCCCATCTGGTAGGTCTTCCAGATGTTACGCATCGAGATCAACGATTTCGGATCGTGACCGTTGACCTCCGTTTTCGCCTTGATGACATTCTCTATTGGCGATGCGATTATGACGTTGCTGCTCATCTAGCTGCCCTCGCTTCCGTTCGCATTACCACCCGGCTTTTTCGTTTGTCGCTTCACGGTCATTCCGTCTTTCAAAGTCTTCAATACTCGACTTGGGCCGCGAACGATTTCCATGCCTGCACGCACGCCGCTGCTGACTTCTATGTCAGCTTCACCGGTTATACCGGTCGTAACTGCGATGAAACGCACCTTGTTGCCTTCAATGATGTACACACCCTTTTCAGTCTTCGGTTTGTCTCCGCCGACTGGAGTGGGTGCATTTCCTGAGACACTCGGAGACGGTGAAGCGCTCGGGTTCGCCGACTTCTCAACAATCGACTCAAGAGGAACAGCCAGAACGTTGTTCTTGGTCTCCGTTGTAATAGTTGCGGTCGAGCTCATGCCGGGCCGCAGGGCGTCGTGGATTTCAGTTGATATTTCCTGCAACTGCAAAGTTACTTTGAATTCTTTTGCTTCCTGAACGTTGACGCGATTTGAAAGCCCGCCGGTTTGGTCCGACTTCGCAATAGCGAGCGGGTTTCTTAGTATGACGATGGCCTTGATTTCTTTATCGCCCAGCGCGTCGACCTTTACCTTCGCAGCCTGGCCGACCTTAACGTTATTGATTTCAGTTTCGTCCACATTCACTTCCACGTTGATCTGGGACATGTCGGCAATCGTCATCAGCGGAGTGGTCGACAGACCGGCGACGGCAAACTCACCAACTCGGGTTGGAATATCGGCGACGACTCCGTTCAACGGTGACACCTGGGTCGCTTTCGAGCGCTGGCTGACTTGACCTCTCAGTACTGCTGACTGTTGATTGGCGCGCATCTCTGAGGACTTGATACTGGTTTGTGCTTCCTTGACTTGGATGCGTTGCTGATTGGCGCGTTCGGTTGCTTCCTTAACGGCAATCTTCTGAGACTCAAGGTTTGCCCTGGCAGTCTCGAGTGCAATTTTTGCGGTGTCGAATCGGTCGCGAGCAGCGTCGTATTCAGACCGCGACGAAACGCCTGCTTCAATCAGTTCGGTATAGCGCTTCAATTCACGCTGAGCAGTGTTTACGTCTACCTGAGCGCGGTCGACACTGGTTTGCAACGCGACGACTTGTTGACGCGCAGCTGCGACTGACGCTTCAGCAACAATTAGGGCCTGCTGAGCGCTATTGACGGCATTCCGAGCATTCTGGACGTCGTTGATTGAAGCTTGAGTAGCAGCCCATTGAGCTTCCTGGTTCGATTGGAGTTGTGTCGGATCGATCCGAACTAGTGGTTTACCTTTAATTACCTGATCGCCGGCACTGACATATATCTCTTCGATGCGTCCAGGAACTTCGCTTGTTAGTTTGATATAGCGGATGGGTCGCACTTCACCGGATGCGGTCACTGTTTGTTTCAGTTCGGGTCTGTTCTCCAGTTTGATAGTTACAACCTCAGGCTCTTCTTTACGGCTGGCGAACACACTGACGATTACAACGATGGCCAACAGAGCTACCACAGAAACCGCGATAATAATTTTCTTCTTCCGAGTCAATGCCATGTTTTCTTCCTTCGATCCAGGGGCTTAAATTCTTGTTTTGAAACGAGGTAATAGTTTTTGTTGGGAAACCGGTACGCTCGAAGTAGCTTCTACGTCAAAAGTTATCAAACTGTTTCAATTAACAGCAAACAGTGTCGAGGTTGAGGCGTGCTCACTTCGAGCCTCACTCCTCTTGAGATTTCGTAGGGAATTCCCAAGCAGAAGACCACCCAGGGATTCGAAGCTAAAAGTCGTCCCAAGGTTTCTTACAGATTGCCAGCCTCGACAGAGATGGTCAAATGCTCCGTTTAATAGACGATCTGATGTGGCCAAATATCAACAGAACCTGCATCAAATAGGCATGGCGTTGGCGCACTAATTCGTTTCGCGCTAAAATGACTTGCTTTCGAACGCTCGACTTCCATTTATCAACCCCCAATCGAGAAGAAAGGGCGCCCGAGACTAATTGCCGATGATTACCTGTGACCGGTGTAAAACTGAGAACTTAGATGGCTCGCAATATTGTGACGAGTGTGGTGCCCCCCTCAGGCCTAGCGGTCACCATGGGATCGGCCAAAAGCTTCATAATAATGGCGGTGGACAAAACGGTTCGCACACCCCGGCTCCGGGTCAGCGGCCGGAGTTTGCTGCCGGACATGTGTCTGCTGGCCTGAATCTGAATGCTTTGAAAGCGCCACCCAAGCCGCACGCGCGATTAGTGATTGAAAAGGGGCGTTCGAGCGGCAAACAATTCATGCTGAACGATATCGAAGCCCACATCGGCAGGTGGGATGCTGATGGCGGTATTTTCCCTGACGTAGATCTGGATACGGATGATCCCGAGGCGAAGGTCTCGCGGCGTCACGCGCGAATTACACTCACGAACGGTCAGTACTTTCTAGAAGATCTTGGCTCGACAAACGGTACCTTTATCAATCGTGGCAAGAGACTCGCGCCCGGTCAACGTCAGGCTCTCTGTGACGGGGATGAAATCATTGTGGGCAAGACTTTTTTGCGTTTTCACATCGTGAAATAGATCCCGACCTTTAGCGTCTTCTTCATCTAGAGTAGGAATCAAGACGCAGGACGACTTGCGAGTCGAAGCTCAAATAAATGGCTGAGTGCAGAGAATGCGGCGCAATCGTCGCAACCAGTGAGAACTTCTGCGGTAACTGTGGGACGCAGAACCCTCCTGCGTCTGCGGAGTTAAAAACCGTCGCCGCAACACTCGATCAGCTGGCTATCACACAATCGGAAGACGAGCCAATCGTTGTTGAGCAAGCGACTGAAGAACCACTTATCGAAGAACCGCCGATAGTTGAGCCCGCCAGTGAAGCCGTTGCGGACGTGGCGCCGATAGAAGAAAAAACCAAAATTGTTGAAGCGCCGGTAGAGCCAGTCGTAGCAGTAGAACCGCCAGAAGAAGTGGCTCCAGTCGTAGCCTTAAGCACAGCTGAGGAGCCTTCGTCTCCAATAAGCTCAAACTCTCTCGGTGGGTCATCAACCGATGATGTTGGAGTTAACAGCACAAGCGCACACCCGAAAAGGGGGACTACTGGAGGTCGTCAGCCGTCTGTCAAACAACAGGAGCCCGGCACCGTTCTGAACGGACGGTACGAGATCGTGCGACGCATCGGTGGCGGTGGCATGGGTGCGGTTTACCTGGCGAAGGACCGAAATCTGGGTGACGCTCCGCGCGCCGTTAAGGAAATGGTCGAGTCGCACCTCGATCCAGCCCAACATGAAAAAGCGATAGGCGACTTCAAACGTGAGTCGTTGTTGTTGACGTCGCTCGAACATCCTTGCATACCCACAATCTACGATTACTTCTACGACGAGACGTTAGGACGTTTCTATCTCGTCATGAAATACATTTCGGGCGGTGACTTGGCCTCTCGTATGCGTGCGGCCCCGAATGGAAAGCTCGACGAGAAGACGGTCACCGATTGGGGAATGCAGGTCGCCGATGTGCTCGAGTACTTACATTCGCGACCGAAGCCGATCATCTACCGAGATCTCAAGCCCGCCAATCTAATGATTGACGGAAATACAGGACGTGTGATGCTCATTGATTTTGGTATCGCACGTTGGGTATCTCAACAGGAAAAAGGTGTCACCGCGGTTGGTACGATGGGATATGCACCGCCGGAATTGTTTAGTGGGCGAGTGCAGCCGGCATCGGATGTTTACAGTCTAGGTGCGACGATGTTTCACCTCTTGACCGCAGCCGACCCCCAGGACAATCCGCTCCTGATTTTTGATTTCTCCAAGAACCCCAGGCCACGTCAAATCGCACCGTCTCTCTCGAGTGAGATGGAGCAGATCCTGATGCGTGCGGTTGAATACAAGCCTGATGATCGCTTCAGAACGGCAGGTGAACTGCGCAATGAACTCGCGGTACACCTCGAGAAGTTGATGTCTGGAAGAGTCACTTATGGAACACCAGGCCCACTTGGTGGTGACACTGTTCAGGTACAAACAGTCTACTGCGGTTTCTGTGGGGGCAGAATTGCAGCCGACGATGTGTTTTGTGCACACTGTGGTGCGCGCCAGCCGTTGGCGGGAGTCGGCTCAAGCCCTCTGTTACATACTGCTCGACCGACAGCAAAACTAGTTGTTGCCGGAACCACTGAGCTGGATGCTTCGTTCATCCTGCAGAAAGACAGTAATCTGCTGGGTCGAACAGATCCCCATTCCAACATTTTCCCGGAAATAGATCTTTCAAGATTTGATCCGGAAACGAAAGTCTCTCGTCGTCATGCGAGGATTTGGTTGGAAGGTGAGACATTCCTTGTTGAAGATCTCGGGTCAGTTAACGGAACGGTGATAAACGATTCAGTTCGGCTTGCGCCTCGTCAACCCCGGGTACTAGATAGTGGTGATAAGTTGCGCGTTGGAGAAACAATCTTGCACTTCTTGGTAGGGTGACGGCCGAGAACTTGGTACTTTGTGCTTTGTACTTTGTTCGTTAATCTCGTCATCGTTCTTATCAAAGCACTAAATCTGAGCTCTCTAATTTTCGCTTTCATTCAATTCCTTAATGACCGCTGCCCAAGGTTTGACACACCCACAAGCAAGAAGCCGTACCGCTCGAAAGGGTGGTCAACGACTCACAGCGCCTTTTTCGCTTCGGTGTGGCGCACTCCTGATCGACTACATCACGCTTGTTGCGATAGTTGTTTTTGGTACGCTTATCGCTCGAATGCTCGGAGGCGGCGCTCGTAGTGCAGGTAATTCCGCGGAAACTATCGGATTCCTCATCGCGATCGTGGTTGCACTATTAAACCTCGGCGTACTCCCCGGGCTTACCGGCCTGACGCTAGGGAAATGGGCAGCCGGATTACGTATAGAACGGAACGACGGCGGCGAAATCGGAATAGGGCGCGCTTTAATTCGGCACTTTGTTGGTTATCCGTTGTCGTTCTTGTTGTTGGGCCTTGGGTTTGTTTTATCGGCGTTCACCGTGCGTGGACGTGGTTTGCACGATATTATTGCCGGCACCGTAGTAGTTCGCGAAGGTTCGTAGTAATTTTGCCCAGACCGTTTGTCCTTTCGAAATGTCAGAACTGATAGTCAAATACCCCGACCGTGCTCCCGACCATTTCCCACTGGGTCGCTTACGCATAACGATTGGTCGTTCCGCCAGAAACGATCTCTGTATCCCTGATCCTTTTGCTTCGCGAGTCCACGCCGAAGTAAGACGAGAAGGTGATGAGTACGTGCTACAGGATCTCGGTTCCGCTAACGGTACGCTTTACAACGGCGCTACGGTTCAGGGCGTGATTCCTCTAACTGCCGGTGGCCGCATACAAATCGGCGAAACGGAAATCATTTTTGACGACGGCACCTACAACTCAAGTATGGGTGCCACAATGATCACCGACAATTCAGACGCTTCGTTACCCGAGGCGACGATTGCGCTGGCCTCCGGTGATCGGACGACTTCAGGCCTTCTCGAAGCGATCGAAGGGGCGCGGACCAAACCCGAAGAAATCGCAATCGTTTCCGGCGCGGCAGCAACTGCGACGGCAACCAAAAAGCACGGTGATCTATTAGCGTTGATCAGCAAAGTGGGAATCACTTTGCTGGCATCAGCAACACTCAACGAAACTCTCGAACAGATCGTCGCGCTCGTATTTGAAGCTGTCCCTGCCGATCGTTGTCTCATCATGATGCGCGATGAAGGCAGCACTGAAGACTTGCGTGTGGCAGTTGCGCGCTTGCGAGACAGGGCAGGTGAGGTTGGTGAGATTCGCGTCAGTCGCAATGTGCTCGATGAGGTAGTGATTCGCGGTAAGTCAGTATTGACGTCAGACGCGCAGCATGATCCTCGTTTTGCGAGTGGCACAGTTGTACTTCAGGGTGTGCGATCGGTGCTGGCGGTACCGCTGGGCGTTGCCGACAAAGTATTTGGAATCATCTACGCCGACTCGCCAATAGCCGAGGGACGTTTCACCGAAGATCACTTGAAGGTTTTGACCACACTTGCTTCAGTCGCCGCCATACGAGTTGAAAATACGCGACTAATGGAAGAGCGCATGGAACGAGAGCGACTCGAGCGTGAACTCGCGCTCGCCAGCGAAATCCAACAGCGCTTTCAACCGACCGCGCCTCCAGTTGTCCTTGGTTATGAACTCCAGGGCATCAGCTTCCCCTGTTACGAAATCGGTGGTGATTACTACGACTTTATTGAACGAGATGATGGACGTTTGGTAATCGCCCTGGGCGACGTGTCGGGTAAGGGGACTGCCGCGGCACTGCTGA
>Ga0207691_10002241_pt1 | contig 18944 bp, 18 predicted proteins | sample KBSM13metaG_FD_184327 | JGI IMG/M metagenome (GOLD analysis project Ga0207691, IMG submission 184327) | Miscanthus rhizosphere microbial communities from Kellogg Biological Station, Michigan, USA - KBS M1-3 metaG (SPAdes) (version 2) | ecosystem: Host-associated > Plants > Roots > Rhizosphere >... | reverse complement strand
GCGCGGGTATGTCTCGATCATCACCGGACGCACGGCGGACGACTGGGCGAGTGACGCGCGCGGCGAGCGGCCGGACGCGGCCCAGGAAGGACCGCCGACGCGCTGTCTCGTTCTGGTCGCGGCGTTCCGCCGTGGCACCGACCGCCGCGTGATGGAAGCCTATGTGGGGCCGATTGTGGGGCCGATCGAGGAGTCGCCGCTCGCTCCCTGGGGGGTGCAGGTCGCCGGCAATTTCTCGAAGGCGATTGCGCTTGCGTCTTATGCGCGTGCGAGGGAGCGCCACGCTTCACTGCTGAGCGATGTTACCCCGATGGTGATCGGGACGCGGATACGCTCGCGCGGCACGCGCGCGTTCTACCGTGTGCGCATTCCGGCGGCGACGCGCGAGGCCGCAACGGATATCTGCGGCAAGCTGCGCAAGCAGGGCGGGGCGTGCGTGGTGTTGAAGAGTTGAAAGAGGAAGCTGTCATTCCGGGGCCGAGCGAAGGAGCCCGGAATCCATAATCCCGATTCGTGGTTATGGATTCCGGGCTCGCGGGCTGACGCCCGCGCCCCGGAATGACATGAAAGCTACACCAGCTTCACGTTCTTCAGCGGCAGTTCGCGCACCGGCTTGCCGGTGGCCGCATGGATCGCGTTGAGCACCGCGGGCGCGACCACGCAGATGGTCGGCTCGCCGACGCCGCCCCAGAAATCGTAGGTCGGCACGATCACGGTCTCGACCTTCGGCATCTCGGCGAGACGCATGATCTCGTAGGTGTCGAAGTTGGTGTTCGTCACGCGGCCCTTGTCGATCACCATCTCGCCGTAGAGCGCCGCCGACAGGCCGTAGGCGACCGAGCCCTCGACCTGCGCGGCGATCTGGCTCGGGTTCACGGCGTGCCCGCAGTTCAGCGCGAGCACCATGCGATGAACTTTCAGCTTGCCCTTGGCGTCGACCGACACCTCGGCAGTCGCGGCCGAGTAGCTGCCGTAGCCCATGAACTGCGCGATGCCGCGATGGACGCCCTGCGGCAGCGGCTTGCCCCAGTCGCCTTTCTCGGCGGCAGCATTGAGCACCGCGAGGTGCTTGGGATGCTTGCTCATCAGGGAGCGGCGGAATTCGAGCGAGTCCTTGCCCGCGGCCCGCGCGCATTCCTCGATGAAGCACTCCATGTAGACGCCGTTCTGGTTGGTGTTGACCCCGCGCCAGGGGCCGACCGGAACATGCGTGTTGCGCATCACGTATTCGATCAGCAGGTTCGGCACCGTGTAGCCGAGCTGCGCGTCGTTCGGCTCTTCCCACCAACCCTGAAGCTGGCGCCGGTCCTTGCCGTTCACGATGCCGGTCGGATTGAGCCAGGCGTTGATCGACTGGCCGGACGACCGCACGTGCAGGCCGACCAGCTCGCCCTTCTCGTCGAGACCAGCCGACATCTTGCAGACCGAGATCGGGCGGTAGAAATCGTGCGCCTGGTCTTCCTCGCGGCTCCAGATCAGCTTCACTGCCGTGTCGGGGAATTCCTTCGCGATCGCGACCGCCTGATGCACGTAGTCCTGCGTGCCGCCGCGCCGGCCGAAGCCGCCGCCCAGGTCATGCCGGTGCACCTCGCATTGCGCGAGCGGAATGCCGGAGGATTCCGACAGCGCCGCGAGCGAGGCCTCGAGGTTCTGCGTCGGCACCCAGCACTCCGCCTTGCCGGCCGACAGCTTCACCGTCGCGTTCATCATCTCCATGCAGGCATGCGAGAGGAAGGGCGTCGAGTAGGTCGCCTCGACCTTCTTCGCCGCGCCCGTGATCGCCGCCGCGGCGTCGCCGTTCCGGCGCTCGCCGTTGTTCTCGGCTGCCGCGAGACCGTCCTTGAGGTGCTGCGCGATGGTCGCGTTGGAGACTTTGGCGTTGTCGCCTTCGTCCCACTTGATCTCGACAGCCTCGAGCGCGGTCTTGGCGTGCCACCAGGTGTCGGCGACGACCGCCACGGCTGTGTCGCGTACCTTCATCACTTTCTTGACGCCCGGCATCTTTGCCGCCTTGGCGTCGTCGAAGCTCACCACCTTGGAGCCGAACACCGGCGCATCCTTGATGGCGGCGTTGAGCATGCCGGGCAGCTTCACGTCGATGGCGTAGACCTTGGCGCCGTTGAGCTTGTCGGCCGTGTCGAGCCGCTTCAGCGGCTTGCCGGCGATCTTCCAGCTTTTCGGATCCTTGAGCTTGATCTCTTTCGGATCCGGCGGCGTCACCTTGGCGGCAGCCGCGGCGATCTTGCCGTAGCCGATCGTCCGCTTCGAGGCGGCATGCGTGATGATGCCGTCCGACACGGTCACTTCGCTGACCGGCACTTTCCATTGGTCCGCCGCGGCCTGCAGCAGCATGATGCGCGCCGCGGCGCCGCCTTTGCGCACGTATTCCTGCGAGATGCGGATTCCGCGCGAGCCGCCGGTGCCCATCTCGCCCCAGGCGCGCTTGCTCGCGAGATTGCGCGACGGCGAGATGCCCTCGGTCGAGACCTTCTTCCAGTCGCATTCGAGCTCTTCGGCGACGAGCTGGGCGAGACCGGTGAGCGTGCCCTGGCCCATTTCCGAGCGCGCGATGCGGATCACGCAGCCGTCGTCGGGCTTGATCGCGACCCAGATGTTCACTTCCGTGACGCCGCCCTGCGCGGCCGCCTCAGCGACGAACGGCGCCTTGAAACCGAGCGCGAAGCCGCCGCCGGCGAGTGTGGCTGCGCCGACCACGAACTTGCGGCGCGAGAGACGCTGGCCGTTTCCAAAGGTCATTTTTTTCATGGCTGTCCCCTCACGAACGGCGCGTTGCACGATCGGCGGAGCGTCCGCCGGTCGGATTTCCGGCCGCCGTGTGGACGGCCTCGCGGATCCGCTGGTAGGTGCCGCAGCGGCAGATGTTGGTCATCGCCTCGTCGATATCGGCGTCGGTCGGTTTCGGCTTCTTCTTCAGCAGCGCGGCGGCGGCCATGATCTGGCCGGACTGGCAGTAGCCGCATTGCGGCACGTCGACCGCGGCCCACGCCTTCTGCACCGGATGCGAGGAATTGGCCGAGAGGCCCTCGATGGTGACGATCTTGTCGCTTGCCTTCACGGCCGAGAGCGGGAGCGAGCAGGAGCGCTGCACTTCGCCGTTGATGTGCACCGAGCAGGCACCGCATTGCGCGACGCCGCAGCCATATTTGGTGCCGGTGAGGCCGACCTGTTCGCGAATGACCCACAGAAGCGGCGTGCCAGGCTCGGCCTGCACGTCACGCATTTTGCCGTTGATGTTGAGCTTTGCCATTGAAGCGTCCCTCGCCAAGGATTTTTCGCGGCGGCCATTCATCAAGGGTCGCCGTTGCCGAAACGGGAGCGGTGGTTGCAAACAGCCGCCCCCGGCCATCTGCAAGCCTAGCGCAGGCAAGGGGCGTTAGCTATGCCAGTTTGGAATGGGTCAAGTTTGTCGCGGGGCGTCCAAAGTCGCGAACGGGTGGGCGCTTTCGAACGCGCGCGCGGCACGCAGCACGAGATGATCCTGCCGCGCCGGACCGACGATCTGCAGGCCGATGGGGAGGCCGTCGGAGGTGAAGCCGCACGGCACGGACGCCGCCGGCTGCTGGGTCAGGTTGAACGGATAGGTGTAGGGCGACCAAGCGATCCAGCGATCGCCATAGCTGCCGTCCGGCGGCGTGACGTGGCCGGCTTCGATTGCCGGCAGCGGCATCTGCGGGGTGAGCAGCAGATCGTATTTCTCATGGAAGCGCTCCATCACGATCGCGAGGTCCTGCCGCGCCGTGAAGGCCGACAGGTAGTCGGCGAGCGAATAGCGTTGTCCTTCCTCGGCCAACTTCAGGAAGCCCGGGTCCATCTTCGCCCGGTCGCTTTCGGGCGCTGCCGCGACGATCATGGCGGAGACTGCACCCCACAGCGTCATGATCATCTCGTAGGGCTCGGTGAAGCCGGGGTCGGCTTCCTCGACGATCGCGCCGAGATCGCCGAAAACCTGCGCGGCCTTTCTCGTCGCGGCCTCGATCTGCGGGTCGAGCTTCTGCACGTAGCCGAGCCGCGGGCTCCAGGCGACGCGCAAGCCGCGCACGCCACCGTCGATGCCGACGCGGTAGTCGGGCGTGGGCGTATTCCACGCGGTCATGTCGCGCATGTCCGCCCCGCCGATCACGCTCAGCATCAGCGCGGCATCCGAGACCGTTCGCGTCAGCGGGCCGACATGGGCCAGGATGCTGAACGGCGACGCCGGGTAGGCGGCGACGCGGCCGAAGCTCGGTTTGATGCCGAACACGCCGGTGAAGGCGGCTGGAATGCGGATCGAGCCGGCGCCATCGGTGCCGATGTGCAGATGGCCGAGATTGAGCAGCGCGGCGGCCGCCGCACCGCCGGACGAGCCGCCCGGCGTGCGGTCGAGCTTCCACGGATTGCGGGTGATGCCGGTGAGCGGCGAGTGGCAGACGCCGATCCAGCCGAACTCGGGCAGCGTGGTCTTGCCGAGGACGACGGCGCCGCTCTCGCGCAACCGCGCGACCGCCGGCGCGTCCTCCTTCATCGGTGTGGAGGGACTGGTGAGCGAGCCGCGGCGCGAGGGGAAGCCCTTGAGCCACACATTGTCCTTCACGGTCGCGCCGAGGCCGTCCGCAAGCCCGATCGGCTCGCCCTTCTGCCAGCGCGCTTCGGATGCGTGCGCGGCCTTGAGCGCGCCGTCACGGTCCACGATAATGAAGGCGTTGATCGCCGCCTGAAACGTGTCGATGCGGTCGAGCTGGTCGCGCGTCACCTCGACCGGCGAAAGCTCGCGGTGGCGATAGAGGCGGAGCAACTCGGCGGCGGTCAGGGAGTTTATTTGCGTCATTGGCTCTGCTTTTCGTGTGCTGGCGCGATCATCGCAGAATCCGGATGATTGTCATCCCGGCCGAGCGGCCGCAGGCTGCGAGAGCCGGGACCCACGCTTCCCTCGCTCAGCCGCTCGCGGATAGATGGATCCCGGCTCGCGCCATAGCGCGTCGCAGACGCGCATAAACGCGCTTATGGTGCGGCCGGGATGACAGTCGCGCGGGATGACAGCCCGCATTTCACAATGCATGATGGCGGCCCACCGAGACCCAACATGAACGTACAAAGCAGCAAAGACATTCTCACGGCACTGGTCGGCTTCGACACCGTGAGCCGCAATTCCAATCTCGACCTGATCGCCTGGGTCGAACAATATCTCGACCGGCACGGCGTGAAGCACGAGCGCATCTATGACGAGACCGGCAAGAAATCGAACCTGTGGGCGACACTCGGGCCGGCCGACGTTCCCGGATACATCCTTTCAGGCCACACCGACGTGGTGCCGGTCGATGACCAGAACTGGACCGACAGTCCGTTCAAGCTGACCGAGCGCGACGGCAAGCTTTACGGCCGCGGCTCGACCGACATGAAGGGCTATGTGGCGTGCTGCCTCGCGGCGGTGCCGGACATGCTGAATGCGAACCTGAAGAAGCCGCTGCATCTCGCCTTCTCGTATGACGAGGAGGTCGGCTGCATCGGCGCGCGCGGGATCGTCGCAAAGCTGACCGAACGGCCGGCGAAACCGATCGCCTGCTTCGTCGGCGAGCCGACCGGCATGGACGTCGTCATCGGCCACAAGGCGAAGCGCTCGCTGAAGGTGACGGTGCACGGACGCACCTGCCATTCATCGCTGGCGCCGCTCGGCGTCAACGCGGTCGAGTATGCGGCGCGGGTCATCACGAAGATCCGCGACATCTCCGACCGCATGGCCAGGAAGGGGGCGCGCGACGAGCTCTACGACGTGCCGTTCACCACCGGCCACACCGGCTACCTGCATGGCGGCACGGCGCTCAACATCGTGCCGGACATCGCGACGTTCGAATTCGAATTCCGCACCATCGCGGCCGACAAGTCGGCCGATCTCGCGAGAGAAGTGATCGACTACGCCAAGACCGTGCTGGAGCCGGAGATGCAGGCGGTCGCGCCGGAGGCGGGGATCGTGTTCGAGGACCGTTCCGAGTTCGCCGGACTCAACACCGCCGAGAACGCCGAGGTGACGCTGCTCGCCAAGCAGCTTTCGGGGCGCAACAGTCACAGCAAGGTCGCCTACGGCACCGAAGCCGGCCTGTTCTCGGACGCCGGCGTGCCGACCATCGTGATCGGCCCCGGCTTGATCGATCAGGCGCACAAGGCCGATGAGTTCATCGCGATCACCGAACTGGAGAAATGCGGTGTGTTTCTCGACCGGCTGATCGCGCTTTGCGCGCGCTGACGCGCTCCTTACTTATTTTTTCCGGGAGACCACATGGCCTACGATCTGATCCTCAAAGGCGGACGCGTCGTCGACCCGTCGCAGAACATCGACCGCGTCACCGACGTGGCGTTCACCGGCGGCAAGGTCGCCAAGGTCGGTAACGACCTGACCGGCGCGACTGAAACGCGCGACGTGAAGGGCTACATCGTCACGCCCGGCCTGATCGACCTGCACACGCATGTGTACTGGGGCGGCACCTCGCTCGGCATCGACGCAGAGCAGTTCTGCCGCACCTCGGGCGTGACCACGGCGATCGACACCGGCAGCGCCGGGCCGGGCAATTTCGCCGGATTCCGCAAGCACGTGATCGAGCGCAGCGAGGTGCGCATCCTCGCTTACCTGCACGTCTCGTTCGCCGGCATCTTCGCGTTCTCGAAGACCGTGATGGTCGGCGAGAGCGAGGAGATGCGGCTGATGGCGCCGATCGAGGCGGTGCAGGTCGCGGACGCGAACCGCGACGTCGTGATCGGCATCAAGGTACGCGTGGGGCGCGGCTCGAGCGGCATTCATGGCGCCGCGCCGCTCGACATTGCGCTGCAGGCCGCGAAAGAGGTCGGCCTGCCGCTGATGTGCCACATCGACTTTCCGCCGCCGAGCTACGAGGAGGTGGTGCAGAAGCTGCGGCCGGGCGATGTGCTCACCCACGCGTTCCGCCCGTTCCCGAACGCGCCGTGCGACCATCAGGGCAGGGTGAAGGACGTGGTGCTCGATGCGCGCGCGCGGGGCGTGAAGTTCGACATCGGCCACGGCAAGGGTTCGTTCGCGTTCAAGACCGCGCGGGCGATGCTGGCGAACGGCTTCTATCCCGACACGATCTCGTCCGACGTGCACACGCTCTGCATCGAAGGTCCGGCCTACGATCAGGTGACGACGCTGTCGAAATTCCTCTGCATGGGCATGCCGCTGAGCGACGTGATCGCGGCGAGCACGGTGAACGCCGCGATGGCGCTGAAGCGGCCCGAACTGGGCACCTTCAAGCCGGGCAGCGCGGGCGACGCCACGATCCTCACCGTGAAGGACGGCCAGTTCGACTACGAGGACGTGACCGGCGAGCACATGACCGGCGACAAGCGCATCTTCTCGGAAGGTGTCGTCATCAACGGCCGCTGGTGGCATCCGAACGATTCATCGAAGTTCAAGAAACTGGAGCAAGCCGCATGAGCGCCGAAGAGAACCTGAAGAAGCTCGGCCTGACCTTGCCGAACATCCCGACACCGGTCGGGACCTACGTGCCGTGGAAGCGCGACGGCAACACGATCTACCTGTCGGGGCAGGGGCCGCGCCGTCCGGACGGCACATTTATCAGCGGCAAGGTCGGAAAGGACGTGACCATCGAGCAGGCCTACGAGCATGCGAAGCTGGTCGGGCTCAATCTGCTCGCGGCTGCGAAACAGGCGGCGGGCGGCAGCCTCGACAAGGTCGAGGTACTGAAGGTGCTCGGCATGGTCAATGCGGTGCCGGAATTCACCGACCAGCCGAAGGTGATCAACGGCTGCTCCGATCTGTTCGTCGCGGTGCTCGGCGAACGCGGGCGCCACGCCCGCTCGGCGGTCGGCATGGGCTCGCTGCCGAACCAGATCACGGTCGAGGTCGAGGCCGTGATGCGGGTGGTGGACTAACGGATGGCGTTTGCCGGGACGCGACGGCCGCTGCCGGAGTGGCTCGCGGCGATCGTCCCGGCCCTTGCTCTCTGCGCGCTCACCGTGGCGGTTCTTGCGATCCGCCGTCCCGATCAGTTCACCCACCCTTACATCTTCATTGAAGACGGGCAGATCATGCAGGCTTACGCCCAACAGGGCGTGAGCGCAGTGTTCGGCCTGATCCACGGTTTTCCCAATCTCATCTCGCGCGTCATCACCGTCACGAGTTTCAAGCTGTCGGCACTCCACGCGCCCGCGATCGGCGTCGCGCTGACCACGGCGTTCACCTGTTTCGTCGTCCTGTGCATTTATTTCGCGCCGACGCATTTGCGCGCGCGCTTCGTTTGCGCGGCGATTCCCCTGCTCATTCCGGCCGGACCCGAGACCTTCGCGGTCCCGCTGATGTCGTTCTGGTGGGCGGGGCTGCTGCTCTTTCTCGCTTTGCTCTGGCGCGAGGGTCATCAGGGCTGGCGCATCGTCTTCATCCTGCTCGGAGGGCTTTCCAGCGCGGTCGTCATTCCGCTGTCCGGATTGTTCGCGCTCCGCGCGTTGCTCGAACGCCGCGCGAGCGAGTGGATCGCGGCCGGCGCCGCGCTTGCGTGCGCGCTGCTGAGCGCCGTCGCCGGCATCCTCTACGCCGTCACTGCGCCGCCGGAACCGCCGAGGGCGGACTGGATCCTGCTCGGCATCGGCAAGTTCGTCGGGTGGTTCACGTCGTCGGGCTTCCTGTCGGATCAGGCCACGGGCGTGTTTCTCGCATGGGGCGTCGGTACATTGATCGTCCTCGCGGCGCTGACCTGGGCGTCGCGCGCGCGCCTCGACCGCTATGTCCTGCTGCTCGTCGCCGCGCTGATGCTGGTCTCGCTCGCGACGGTGCTGCGCGCGCCGCTGGAAGGAATGCACCCGTACTACGCCGGCCCGCGCTATTTCTTCTACCAGTTCATCATGATCGGCTGGCTGCTGGCCTGGATCGCGGCCGAGTCTCAGGGAGCGCTGCGCGTGGCCGCGGCCGGCGTGCTCGCCTTCGCGATCGTGCAGGGGTTCGGCGAACGCGCGTTCCGCTGGCGGCACGAGCACTGGGACTGGAAGGCGCACATGCTCGCCTGCGCCGGTTCCGGCGAATACGACGTCCCGATCCACTACATGGGCGGCAAGGCAAACCCTTACAGCGGCGACTTGACCTGGCACGTCCGCCTGACCGGCGCGGAGTGCCGCAGGCTGATCGCAAACAGTCTGTTCGGGAAAGTCTAGCGGCGGCTTCAGGGCGATGGTGGGCGCACCAGGGCTCGAACCTGGGACCCGCTGATTAAGAGTCAGCTGCTCTACCAACTGAGCTATGCGCCCGGAACCGGGGAACACGACCCTGAATGAGGCGCGTCGTCTAGCAAAGCAGCGTCACCGTGTCCAGCGACGAGGCTTTGCAGAGCACAGGCCGTGCTCTATGGTCCGCGCCAGTTCGCGGGGCGGCGAAACTCGACACAAGATTGCGGAGAAACGCTCGTGAAAACAACATTCGGACGGCTCATCGCGGCGCTCGGCATATTGGCGTTGGCGACCGGCATCGCGGCCGCGCAGGGCAAGCAGAAAGTCACGATCGCGGTCGGCGGGGCAGGGTGCCTGTGCTACCTGCCGACCGTGCTGGCGAAGCAGCTCGGCGAGTACGACAAGGCCGGCCTCGAGATCGAACTGATCGACTTCAAGGGCGGTTCGCAGGCGCTGCAGGCGGTGATCGGCGGCTCGGCCGACGTCGTGTCGGGCTACTACGACCACTGCGTCAACCTCGCCGCCAAGGGCCAGTCGCTGCAGGCGTTCGTGATCTATGACCGCTATCCCGGCATGGTGCTCGCGGTCTCGCCCGAAGCCAAGGACATCAAGTCGATCAAGGACCTCGCCGGCAAGGCGGTCGGCGTCTCGGCGCCGGGCTCCTCGACGGACTTTTTCCTGAAGTACCTGCTCGCCAAGAACGGCATGGACCCGGCAGGGACCAGCGTCGTCGGCATCGGGCTTGCCGCAACGGCGGTCGCCGCGATGGAGCATGGCAAGGTCAACGCCGCCGTGATGCTCGATCCGGCCGCGACCTTGATGCAGAACAAATTCAAGGAAAACTTCAGGCTGCTGAGCGATACGCGCACCGCGAAGGACACGCTCGACGTGTTCGGCGGCGAATATCCGGGCGGCGCGCTTTACACGCGTGCGGACTGGATCGCCAAGAACGAGGTGGCGACGCAGAAAATGACCAACGCGATCGTCGCCACGCTGAAGTGGATCCACTCGCATACGCCGGAAGAGATCATGGCGAAGATGCCGGACGAGCTGATCGGGCCGGACAAGGCGCTCTATCTCGCGGCGCTGAAGAACACGATCCCGATGTATTCGCAGACCGGCCTGATGGACCCGAAGGGCGCGCAGGCCGTGCTTGCAGTGTTCAGCCAGTCGGTGCCGGAGATCGCCAAGGCGAACATCGACCTGTCGAAGACCTACACCAACCGCTTCGTCGAGGCGGCCAACAAGGGCATGTAGGCGATCACGGCGGTTGATCGCCGCGATCACGAAATTAGGTTGGAAATCGGCGCGCGGCGGGACCATGCTCCCGCCGCGTTCGTTTTACGGCCGGTCATGAACATCCTCTCGATCCAGTCGCATGTCGCCTACGGCCATGTCGGCAACGCCGCCGCGACGTTTCCGCTGCAGCGCATCGGTGTCGGGGTGTGGCCGGTGCACACCGTGCAGTTCTCCAATCACACCGGCTACGGTGAATGGACCGGACGCGTGTTCGAGGCTGCGCTGATCACCGAACTGGTGAACGGCATCGGCGCGCGCGGCGTGCTCGGACAATGCGACGGTGTACTCTCGGGCTACATGGGCTCGGCCGATACCGGCGCCGCGATCCTCGATGCGGTCGCGCAGGTGCGGGCCGCCAACCCGAAGGCGCGCTACTGCTGTGATCCGGTGATCGGCGATGTCGGGCGCGGCGTGTTCGTGCGGCCCGGTATTCCGGAGTTCATGCGCGATCAGGCGGTGCGGGCGGCGGATATCGTCACGCCCAACCAGTTCGAGCTCGATCTGCTGTCCGGGCGCGGCAGCGCGACACGCCGCGAGGCGCTGGCGGCGATCGATGCCGTGCATGCGCTCGGGCCGACGGCCGTTCTGGTGACGTCGTTGCACACCGACGAGACGCCCGATGATGCGATCGACCTCGTCGCCTCCGATGCGTCCGGCCGCGTTCGCGTGCGCACGCCGAAGCTGCCGATCTCGGTCAACGGCGCCGGCGACGCCATCGCGGCGCTGTTCTTTGCGCACTATCTGCGCACGAATTCCGCGGCCGAAGCGCTGTCGCGCGCGGCGTCCTCGATCTTCGGCCTGCTCAAACGGACCGCCGATGCGGGTTCGCGCGAAATCCTGCTGATCGACGCCCAGGATGAATTCGTCACACCGAGCCGCGTGTTCGCGGCCGAGAAATTGTAGGGTTTTCGCATGATCTTTTCCGAAAACCGGTTCCCACTTTTCGGGATCATGCGATAGGAGCTTGTCATGCGCCGCCGCTTCGTTACGCTCGACGTATTCACGACTAGGCGCTTTGCCGGAAACCCGCTCGCAGTCGTGCTTGACCCCGGCGGGCTGGACACCGCCGCGATGCAGACGATCGCGCGCGAGTTCAACCTCTCCGAAACCGTGTTCGTGTTTCCGCCGGCCGACAAGGCGAACCGCGCAAAGCTGCGCATCTTCACGCCGGCACGCGAACTGCCGTTCGCCGGTCATCCGACGGTCGGCACTGCGGTGCTGCTCGGGCGCATTGATGGCGGCGGCGCGCGCACCTTCACGCTGGAAGAACAGGTCGGGCTCGTACCGTGCCGGGTGACGTCATCGGGACCGGACAGCGGGAGCGCGTCGTTCGATATCCCGCGCCTTCCCGCCAAGGAGGCCGACTCGCCCGATGTCGCGCTGATGGCGGCAGGGCTCGGTCTGGCGATCACCGACATGGGACTTGACGGCTTCACGGCGCAACGCTGGTCGGCCGGTAACCCGTTCACCTTTGTGCCGGTGCGAGGGCTGGACGCGATCGGACGCTGTCGCCTCGATATCGCGCGCTTCAGCGAAGCTTTCGGCAGCGGCGCGCACCCGGCGGCCTTCGTGTTCTGCCGCGAGACCGCGGACCCGGGCCATTCGTTCCACGCCCGCATGTTCGCGCCGGTCATGGGCATCCACGAGGACCCCGCGACCGGGTCGGCGGTCGCCGCATTCGCGGGCTATCTCGCGGCGCGCGGCGGCTACACCGATGGCGAGCACCTCATCGGCATCGAGCAGGGCTACGAGATGGGGCGCGCCAGCCAGATCGAGCTCACGCTGAAAATCTCGGGCGGCAAGCTGACCGGTGCCGCGATCGCGGGCGGCGCGGTCGTCGTGATGGAAGGCGCCATCGAGGCTTGACCGGGCGTTGCGCGCCTGCGACGACGCGCGCGCATGGACGACATCCCGATCATTCCGCTGACCCGGCTCGAACTGCGTTACGAGCCGGGCGACTGGCCGTTCGCGGTCGCGCAGCGCGCGGAGATCGACGCGCACTTCGTGAAGCTGCGCGCAGACAAGCCCGAGATGTGGAACGGGCGCGTGCTGATGATGCGGCGCGGCGAGATCGCCGATGGCGTGCTCACCGGCGCGTATCTCGAGACAGACTTCGCGAGCTTCATCGCCTGGCGCGACTGGGGTTTTCCCGACACCACGATGTGCAACTGCTTCGCGATGGCGGCGTTGCGCGCGGCCGACGGCGCGTTTCTGCTCGGCCAAATGGGTCCGCATACCGCGACCGCCGGGCAGATCTATTTCGCGGCCGGCACGCCCGATCCGGCCGACATCGCAGGCGACACGGTCGATCTCGAACGCGGTGTCATCCGCGAACTGACCGAGGAGACCGGGCTGACGCTCGTGGATGTTGAGCCGCAGCCGGGCTGGACCGCGACGCCGTTCGGCCAGCGCATCGCGCTGATGAAGATCGTGCAGGCGCGCGAAGATGCGACTGCGCTGCGCGCGCGCATCGTTGCGGATTTCGTCCGTCAGGAGGCACCGGAACTGTCGGACATCCATATCGTCCGTTCGCTCGACGATCTCGACGCGCGCATGCCCCCCTATGTGCGGGCCTATCTTTCCGCGGTGCTTGCCAATCGGCGCCGCACGGCGTGAAGTGGTGCCATGAAGCTCGAAAAGATCATCAAGCGCTTCCGCGTCGACAGACCGGACAAGTTCCGCCTCGCGGATGTCGACCCGGCCGACACCTGCGGCCTCGACATCGAGAAGGCGGACGCCAAGGCGTTGCTGGCCGACGGCGTCGAGCGGCTCGCCGCACTGCAGGAGAAGCTTTACGCGCAGGACCGCTGGTCGGTGTTGATCGTGCTCCAGGCGATGGATGCTGCCGGCAAGGATGGCGCGATCAAGCACGTGATGTCCGGCGTCAATCCGCAGGGCTGCCAGGTGCACTCCTTCAAGGCGCCGAGCGCGGAAGAGCTCGATCACGATTTCCTCTGGCGTATCGCCAAGGCGCTGCCGGAGCGTGGGCGTATCGGCATCTTCAATCGCTCGCACTACGAGGATGTGCTGGTCGTGCGTGTGCATCCCGAAATTCTGGCGCGCCAGCGGCTGCCACAGGAGTTGACTGGCAAGGAGATTTGGGACGAGCGTTTCAAGAGCATCCGGGAATTCGAGCGGCACCTCGCGCGCAACGGCACGCTGGTGCTGAAGTTCTTCCTGCACATCTCCAAGGAAGAACAGCGCCAGCGTTTCCTTGCGCGCCTGGATGAGCCCGCGAAACGCTGGAAGTTCGAGATGGGCGATGTCGCCGAGCGCAAGCTCTGGGACAAATACATGCACGCCTATGAGGACGCGATCCGCCATACCAGCCGGCCGGAGGCGCCGTGGCATGTCGTGCCGGCCGACAACAAGCGCTTCGCGCGGCTCGTGATCGCGGAATCGATCGTCGAGGCGATGGAAAACCTCGATCTGCAATTTCCCAAGGTCGAGGACGCGGCACTGAAAGAGCTGAAGAAGGTACGCCGCGCTCTGCTGGCCGAGGCCCCCAAACGGAAATGAGCCTCGCGATCCGCCGCTATGCGGAGGCCGACCACGCGGCGGTGCGCGATCTGTTCATCCGCGTGAACCGCGAACTTGCACCGCCGGAATCTCGCGCCGCGTTCGAGAGCTACATCGAAAGGTCCCTGACGGAGGAGGTCGACCGGCTTGCGGATTATTACGCCGCCAAGCAGGGCGCATTCTTCGTCGCGTATGATGGTGATACGTTCGCCGGCATGTTCGGCCTCGAGGGCCTCGGCACGCCTTCGGCCGAGTTGCGCCGCATGTATCTCGACCAAGCGTTTCGCGGCCGCGGTCTCGCGCGCGCGATGCTCGAATTGGCGGAGGACACGTGCCGCCGCGCGAAAACGCCGGTGCTGACGCTGAGCACATCCGAGCTGCAGCAGGCCGCGCTCGCGTTCTATCGCAGGTCCGGATACCGGCTCCTCCGCGAAGAGACCGCGGCCGCGCAAACCAACAAGACGGTCGGCGGGAATATCCGGCGATACTATTTCGAGAAGGCGCTCTAACTCGGCTGTTGTTTGAGCATGATCTTTTCCAAAAACCGGTTCCCACCCCGGATCAAGTCCGGGGCAGGCTTTTTCGGGATCATGCTCAGCGGAATCCCATCCGGCGCTGCAGCGCCTTCAGGGCCGCGAGCGCCTCGGTGTTCCGGCCGGAGCGGCACAGGCCTTCGATGCGGGCGATCTCAACCGATCCACCCGTTTGATTGGTCTGCGCAACGTGCCCCATCGAGGTCTCGGTGCGCACGATCTCGCGAAACTCATTGAGCGCCGTGCCGCAGCTTTGCGCGGCCGCAATCGCTTGGGTTGCGAAAAGACCTTGGCCCGCCAGCAACATCGCGGCCGAAATGGTCATCCTTGCTGACATATTCGCGCCTTGCATCACCGCCCGGTTGTCCGCTAGAACCCCGCGGTTCGCGCCGCTCCTCCCGCGGTAAGGCTTGGTTTACCATTCCGGGCCACCCTGGGAAGGCACAGAGGGTTGAGAATGTCGATTCGCCGCGATATCCGCGCGATCGCTCCGGGGGCTTCGGCCCAGCCGGCCCTCGCCCTTATTCTGAACCTCCTTCTTATCAGCCCCTGAGGGCCGGTCGGGCGCATGCGCCTGGGCACTCAGGGGATTGAAAACCCCCGAGCGCCCATGAGGGCGCATCTGTCAGACAACGCGCTTTGAGCGCACACGACAAGAAGGACCAGTTCGATGACCACCACCCAGTCCGAGAAAGACCGCGTCGTTATCTTCGACACGACGTTGCGCGACGGCGAGCAATGCCCCGGCGCCACGATGACCCACGAGGAGAAGATCGAAGTCGCCGAATTGCTCGACACCATGGGCGTCGACATCATCGAGGCGGGCTTTCCGATCGCCTCGGAAGGCGACTTCTACGCCGTGCAGGAGATCGCCAAGCGGGCGAAGAACGCGGTGATCTGCGGATTGTCGCGCGCGGCCTTCAACGACATCGACCGCTGCGCCGAGGCGATCAAGCCGGCCGAGCGCAAGCGCATCCACACATTCCTGTCCACCTCGCCGGTGCACATGAAGTGGAAGCTGCAGAAGGAGCCGCATCAGGTGCTCGAGATGGTGATCGCGCAGGTGACCCGCGCGCGCAATCACGTCGAAGACGTCGAGTGGAGCGCCGAGGACGGCACGCGCACCGAGTTCGACTTCCTCTGCCGCTGCGTCGAGGCCGCGATCAAGGCGGGTGCGACCACGATCAATATCCCGGACACGGTCGGCTACACGACGCCGGAGGAATATTTCGAGATGTTCCGCAAAGTTCGCGAGGCCGTGCCGAACTCCGACAAGGCGGTGTTCTCGGTGCATTGCCATAACGATCTCGGCATGGCGGTGGCCAATTCGCTCGCCGGCGTGAAGGCGGGCGCGCGGCAGATCGAATGCACCATCAACGGCATCGGCGAGCGCGCCGGCAACGCCGCGCTGGAAGAGGTCGTGATGGCGATGAAGGTGCGCAACGACGTGCTGCCGTTCTGGACCGGCATCGACGCAACCATGCTGACCCGCGCCTCGAAGCTGGTCGCGGCCGCGACCTCGTTCCCGGTGCAGTTCAACAAGGCGATCGTCGGGCGGAATGCGTTTGCGCACGAGAGCGGCATCCATCAGGACGGCATGCTCAAGAATGCGCAGACCTACGAGATCATGATGCCGGAGAGCGTCGGTGTGAAACAGACCTCGCTGGTGATGGGCAAGCACTCGGGACGGCACGCCTTCGTGCACAAGCTCGAGGAGATGGGCTATCATCTGCAGTCGAACCAGCTCGAAGACGCCTTCGTGCGCTTCAAGGCGCTGGCCGACCGCAAGAAGCACGTCTACGACGAGGACATTGAGGCTCTGGTCGACGAAGAAATCGCGCACGCGCAAGATCGCATCAAGCTGGTCTCGCTCTCGGTCATCGCGGGTACGCGCGGTCCGCAGCGCGCCACGATGAAGCTCGACATGGACGGGCGCCAGCAGATCGAGGAGTGCGAAGGCAACGGGCCGGTCGACGCCGTGTTCAACTGTGTCAAGGCGATCGTGCCGCACGAGGCGGTGCTGGAGCTTTATCAGGTGCATGCCGTGACGGCGGGAACGGACGCGCAGGCGGAAGTGTCGGTGCGCCTCGCCGAGGGCGGACGCTCGGTGACTGCGAAGGGCGCCGATCCCGATACGCTGGTCGCCTCGGCGAAGGCCTATCTCGGCGCGCTCAACAAGCTGCTGGTGCGCCGTTCGCGCGGCAACGGCGAGGTCGTGGTCGGGCAGAAGCGCATCCACTCGACCGAGGTGGGGTGATCGCAAAGCTCGTCATGGCCGGGCTTGTCCCGGCCATCTACGCTTGGCTTGATGCATGACAAGTCGTGGATGCCCGGCATGAAGCCGGGCATGTCGGAGTGCGCCGAATGTCTCTCGAAATCTATCTCGCCTACGTCGCCGCCTGCATCCTCATCACCATCATTCCCGGGCCGACCGTCACGCTCATCATCGCGAACAGCCTGACACACGGCACGCGCGCGGGGCTGCTCAACGTCGCCGGCACGCAGCTCGGTCTCGCGATCATGCTCGGCGTGCTGCTGGTCGGTCTGTCGTCGATCATCGCCACGATGGGCGTCTGGTTCGACTGGGTGCGCATCGCGGGCGCGGTGTATCTGATCTGGCTCGGCTGGAAACTGCTGCGCGCGAATGCCGGTTTCGGCGAGGTCGGCCGCACGCCGAAGCCGCGCGGCGGATTTTTCCTGCAGGGCTTTCTCGTGCTGATGAGCAACCCGAAGGCGCTGCTGTGGTTCGGTGCGTTCATTCCGCAATTCGTCGATCCGGCCGGGAATTACGTCGGGCAAATCATGCTGCTCGGCGTGACCGCGATGGCGACCGCAGCGCTGACTGACGGCGCCTATGCGATCCTCGGCGGCCGCACCGGCCGTTTCATGTCGCAGAAGCGCATTCGCCTCGCCTCGCAGTTGAGCGGCCTGTTCCTGATCGGCGGCGGCGTCTGGCTCGCTTTCACCCGCGCGCGATAACGGCGCGCGTTCTAGCAGTCTGATATTTATGCCTAACCTTACGTCATGTACCGAAATCTCGCGGAACCTTTTTGCCGTTACGGCTTTCGTGGTGGAACTGCCGGGCACTGTAACGCAAGTTAATCATCGTTGATGGAACGCACTTAGCGAACACATTTGGTCCGCATTTTCTTCTTTTTGCGGGCACGTTTGCCGCCTAATCGCCCACTCATCATCGCAACCCCGGATTGGAGAGCCTGCATGAAGAAGGCAGTGTTCGCGGGCGCCGTGGCGCTCGCGATGATGGGACCGCTGTTGGTTTCGGAACATGGATTTGGCCCTGCCTCGGCTTCCGCGCAGGACGTCGTCGTGACGGAGGGCAAGATCGCGCGGCTGCGCGCCGCGCTCCGTCTCACCGGCGAGCAGCTGCAGCATTGGCGTCCGGTCGAAGCCGCGCTGCGCGCTGCGATCCGCGAGCAGCGCGAAGGCGAGGGCTGGGTGCGCAAGGTGCGCGACCGGGTCGGCGAGTATGCGGGCAGCGCCGTAGCGCTGCAGCGGGCATTGTCGGCAGCCGGGCCGCTGATCGCCAGCCTCGACGACAAGCAGCGCGAGAGCGGTCGCAATGCGCTTCGTTCGATGGGCGGCGTCGCGCTGTTCTGAATTTCGTTTGGTTCTGCCGTCTGACAGCCTCCTGCTCCCGCGGGGGGCTGTTTGCATTCGCCGGATAGTCAGCGCGCGTGGGGCGTGTCATTGTTTCGGCATGGCGGGCGAAGCTGGACATCCCTCCGACGAGCCGCGCGTGGTGCCGGGGCGCGCCTGCGGCTCGTGCAGCCTCTGCTGCAAGGTGGTCGGCGTTGAGGAACTCAACAAGCCGATCGGCGAATGGTGTCCGCACTGCAAGCGGGCGAGCGGCTGCGCGATCTATCAGGCGCGTCCCGCGAGCTGCCGCACCTTCATGTGTCAGTGGCTGCTCGCCGAAGGACTTGGGCCCGAGTGGAAGCCGGATCGCGCCAAGTTCGCGCTGCTCAAATCGGATAACGGGCGGCATCTGACCGCCTTCGTCGATCCGGGCAATCCCGGCGCATGGCGCCGTTCGCCGTATTACGAAGCGTTGAAGCAATGGGCGAAGCTTGGCTTCCCGGCGACGGGCGCGGTGCGGCTGGTGGATGTGATGATCGGCCAGCGTTGTGTCGTGATCCTGCCCGACCGCGACGTCGATTTGGGAATGCTTGGCGCCGACGAGATGATACAACTCCAACGCAAGGCGACGGCGACCGGCGAGACCATCGAGGTCACCAAGATGCGCCGTCCCGCGCGCGACGAGAGCAGAGTTTGATCCTTGGCGGACGCTGTCGCATCTGACACCGGAACACGCCAGCCCGCTCCGGGCCGCGAATGCGGCACCTGCACGCTATGCTGCAAGCTGATCGCGGTCACGGCGCTGGAGAAGCC
>Ga0207691_10002240_pt1 | contig 18946 bp, 16 predicted proteins | sample KBSM13metaG_FD_184327 | JGI IMG/M metagenome (GOLD analysis project Ga0207691, IMG submission 184327) | Miscanthus rhizosphere microbial communities from Kellogg Biological Station, Michigan, USA - KBS M1-3 metaG (SPAdes) (version 2) | ecosystem: Host-associated > Plants > Roots > Rhizosphere >... | reverse complement strand
GCCGACTCGGTCAACTACACCGTCGAGGAGCTGCGCACGCTGGTGTCGCAGGTGCAGGGCACGGTCGGCCGGGTGACGGCGACGACCGAGCAGGTCGAGGCCAACTCGACCGAGCTGCTCGCGACCTCGTCCGAGCAGCTGCGCGAGATCCGCGACACCGGCGAGTCGGTGCTGCAGATGGCCGGCCGGATCAACAACGTCTCGTCGCAGGCCCAGGAGACGGCCGGCGTTGCGCGCCAGTCGCTGCAGGCGGCCGAGTCGGGCCTGAAGGCGGTGCAGAACACGATCGGCGGCATGAACTCGATCCGTGACCAGATCCAGGAAACGTCGAAGCGGATCAAGCGCCTCGGCGAATCGTCGCAGGAGATCGGCGAGATCACCGAGCTGATCTCGGACATCACCGAGCAGACCAACGTGCTGGCGCTGAACGCAGCGATCCAGGCGGCCTCCGCCGGCGATGCCGGTCGCGGCTTCTCGGTCGTCGCCGAGGAAGTGCAGCGGCTGGCCGAGCGCTCGGCCGACGCGACGCGTCAGATCGCGGCGCTGGTGAAGACGATTCAGACCGACACGCAAGATGCCGTCGGTGCCATGGAACGATCGACCCAGGGCGTGGTCGAGGGAACGCGTCTGTCGGACGCGGCCGGTACCGCGCTCGGCGAGATCGACCGGATCACGCGCCAGCTGACCGACCTGGTGGCCGCGATCTCGCAGCAGTCGCTCTCGGAAGCGCAGTCCGCCAACGTCGTCGCCGCCAACATCCAGCACATCTTCGCGGTCACCGAGCAGACCAGCGAGGGCACGCGGTCGACCGCCCACATGGTGCGCGAGCTGTCGCGCACCGCCGAGGAGCTGAAGCAGTCGGTCTCGCGGTTCAAGATCGCCTGAGGCCCGCCCGCCTCGCGCGATTCCCGACCCCGATTCTTTCCTGACATTCGCCGAGACGCCCGATGGACAGCAACCTCATGGGTTTGGACGAACTGCCGACCACGGGTCCGACCGACGACCTCAGCTCGATCGCCTGGGTCCACGAGGAGCTGCGCCGTTCGCTCGAGGCCGCGCACAAGTCGCTGCGCCGCTTTCTGAAGGACGCCGAGGCCGTCACCGGCTCGGACATCGATTCGGTCGACCCCGGCGTGCTGCGCGCTGCGCGCTCGCAGATCCACCAGGGAGTCGGCGCGCTCGAACTGGTCGGCCTGCCGGCGGCGGCGATCGTCCTGCGCGCCAGCGAGACCGCGATCCAGCGCGCCATCGCCAAGCCGCAGCACCTGACGCCCGAGCTCGTCGCCGATCTCGAGCATGCGTCGTTCGGCCTGCTCGACTACCTCTCGCGCCTGCTGTCCGGCAAGCAGGTCTCGTCGCTGTCTCTGTTCCCCGCCTATCGGGCGGTTCAAGAGGCGGTCGAGGCCGAGCGCGTCCATCCGGCCGACCTGTGGGCGCTCGACTGGCGCTGGCGCGAGGTCGCGAGCGACCCCGACGTCGTCCCGCGCCAGGCCGATGCGACCGTCCGGGCCGAGTTCGAGGGCCATCTGTTGTCGTTGATGCGCGGCACGCAGGCGACCGCCGCCGCGGCCAAGATGAGCGAGATTTGCGCCGGCCTCGGCGCCGGCACGACTCATCCGCAGGTGCGCACCTTCTGGAACCTCGCCGCGGCGATGTTCGAGGCGCAGCACCACGCCCTGCTCGGCTTCGACGTCTTCACCAAGCGCGTCGCCTCGCGCTTGCTGGCGCAGTTCCGGCTGCTGCAGAAGGGCGACTCGGATGTCTCCGAGCGGCTTGCGCGCGACATCCTCTTCTTCTGCGCCCAATCCGCCCCGGCGGGGCCGGGTGTCAGCGTGCCGCGCCTGGCGGCGGTGCGCGGCCCGTACGGCTTTGCCGAGCAGACGCCGACCGACTATTCGCACAGCGTTCTCGGTCGCTTCGATCCCGCGATCGTCGCCCACGCCAAGAAGCGAGTCGCCGCGGCCAAGGAAGCCTGGTCGGCAACCGCCGGTGGCGAGCTCCATCGCCTGGGCGGCCTGTCGGAGCAGTTCGCGCTCGTCGGCGATTCGCTGCGCCGCCTCTTCCCGCTCGGCGAGTCGTTCGCCGCCGAGCTCCAGACCGCGGTGGTGCAGACCCAGCAGTCGCAGGCGGCGCCGCCCGCGCCACTGGCGATGGAGGTCGCGACCAGCCTGCTCTATCTCGAGGCCGCACTCGACGACGGCGACTTCGACCAGCCCGAGCACGCCGAGCGCATCAAGCGTCTGGGCGAGCGGCTGGCGCTGGTGCGCAAGAAGCAGCCCCCCGAGCCGCTCGAGCCGTGGATGGAGGAGCTCTACCGGCGCGTCTCCGACCGGCAGACGATGGGCAGCGTCGTCCAGGAGCTGCGCGCCTCGCTCTCCGAGGTTGAGAAGTCGATCGACAAGTTCTTCCGCGATCCCGCCGACACCACGGTCCTGCACGAAGTGCCGGTCCAGCTGAGCTCGATGCGCGGCGTGCTGTCGGTGCTGGGCATGGACCCGGCGTCGCAGGCGCTCCTCAGGATGCGCGAAGAGGTCGACGGACTGGTCTCGACCGCGGTCGATCCCGAGAAGATCCGGGCCGCCGGCGTCTTCGATCGCCTGGCCGGCAATCTATCGGCGCTCGGCTTCATGATCGACATGCTGAGCGTCCAGCCGCACATGGCCAAGTCGCTCTTCGTCTACGACGCGGACGCGGGAACGCTCGCGCCCGTCATGGGGCGAAGCGCGGCACCGAACCCGGCCAGCGGCGCGGCGCCGGTGGAGCCGCGGCTGATTGAGCAGGCGCAGATGCTCGCGTTCACGTCGGTGCGCGAAGACGTGCCGGTCGAAGAAGTGAAGCGTGACCTGGAGCGCCTCTCGCACGAGGCCCAGGCTGCCGACCAGCCGGCGCTCGCCGCCGCCGTGCTGAAGGCGCAGGAGGCGATCGGCCGGGCCACGGATCGCGATACGCTGGCGAGCGCCCGCGGCGAGCTGAGCGAGGCGCTGGTCGACTTCGTCGCCACCTCGACCGAGCCGGCCGGGTTCTCGATCGTCAGCGCGCCGATGCCGCTCGAGAAGATGGCGCCAATCACGCTGATCGAGGACTTCGAGCACGACGACGAGATGCGCGAGATCTTCCTCGAGGAAGCGCGCGAGGTGGTGACGACCGGCAAGGCGGCGAGCGCCGAACTGCACGACGCACCCGGCGACCTCAACCTGCTGACGACACTGCGCCGCGCCTTTCATACGCTCAAGGGCAGCTCGCGGATGGTGGGCCTCAACTCCTTCGGCGAAGCGGCCTGGGCCGGCGAGCAGGTCTTCAACACCCAACTCGCCGAGCAGCGTGCGGCCGAGCCGCCGCTGCTCGAATTCGCCGACTGGGTGCTCGACTACATGGGCAAGTGGGTCGAGGACATCGCCAGCCATCGCAGCGGCGGTCGCAACGAGGGCGAGGTCAAGGCCGCGGCCGAGCGACTCGGCCGTGGCGCGCCGGCCGTTGCCGAGCCGTCCGACATCGAGCTGCCGATCGGCCTGCCGCCCGACCTGCCGACCAGTGCCGACCTCGATCTCGGCATCGCGCCGGCGATCGCGCCGGCCACCGCCGTAGCGGAGGCAAAAGAGCCGGTCGAAGCCGAATCCGAGGATCTGTCGTTCGAGCTCGACCTGTCGGGGTTCGACCGCCTGACCGAGCCCGGAGGCGGCGCAGCCGCGCCGGCCGCGGCCCAGACGCCGGCCGACGCCTCGGCGATGTTCGACCCGTTCGACGAAGCGCTCAACCCGGCCCTGCATCGGACTCTGACCAACGAGGAGTTCGACAGCCCGTCGTCTGCGATGGTCGATCTCGATCTTGGCGGCTCCGGCGAGGCGGCGCAGCTGATCCAGAGCCTGGCACCGACGGCGCCTTCGGCATCGCTCGAGGCGCTCTCGGACCTGACGCTCGACCTCTCGACCGGCGAGGAGCCGGGCGCGCTCGATCTCGAGATCGAGGGTCGCGCGGGCCGCTCGAGCGAGCCTTCGAGCGACGAGCACATCAAGATCGTCGGCCCGTTGCGCATCGGCATCCCGCTCTTCAACATTTATCTCAACGAAGCCGACGAGCTGTCGCGCCGCTTGATGACCGAGGTTGCCGAGTGGGCGATGGAGCTGCACCGGCCGGTCGGCGAGGTGCCGATCGCGCTCGCCCATTCGCTCGCGGGCAGCTCGGCGACGGTCGGCTTCGCCGATCTGTCGCAGCTCGCACGCTCGCTCGAGCACGCGCTGGCGCGGACCCAGGTCATCGGCCACGGCACCGAGGAGGAGGCGCGCCTCTTCGTCAATGCCGCCGAGGAGATCCGCCGTCTGCTGCACCAGTTCGCCGCTGGCTTCCTGCACCAGCCGGCGCCCGAGCTGCTGACGCGCCTGGCCGAGCACGAGCTGACGTCGGCGCTGCGTCTCGAGGCAGCCACCGCCGCGTCGGAGCTGGCCGAGGGCAAGGAAAGCGAATCGCCGATCGAGCCGGCGCTCGCCGTCGATTCGCTGTTGTCTCTCGAAGGGCTCGACGAAGCGCCTGCGGCCAACGATCCGCGCCACGCCGAGAGCATCGGCGACGAGACGGCGGTCGAGGCGTCGGTTTCCGCCGGCGACGCGAGCGCCGAGCCTGCCAGAGACGAAGAAGCGCCCGTGGCCGACGTGCCTACGCTCGACGCGGTCGAGCCGGCGCCTGTCGCCGACTGGCCCGAGCCGGTCGAGGCCGCGCCATCGACCTTCGGCGCCCTGGGGTCGTTCAACACCCTCGGCGTCGCCGAGCTGAAACCACTCGGCGCGGCACCGCTCGAAGTGCCGCGGTCGGCTGCGGCGCGGCCTTCGACCTTCGGCGAGGTCGACGACGACATCGACGCGGTCGACGCGGTCGACCTCGAGTTGTTTCCGATCTTCGAGGAAGAGGCGCAGGAGCTGCTGCCCAAGCTCGACGGCCAGCTGCGCGACTGGCTGCGCGAGCCGGCGGCGACGAAGCACGCCGCGGCGTGCATGCGCACCCTGCACACGCTCAAGGGCGGCGCGCGTCTCGCCGGCGCGATGCGCCTGGGAGAGATGGCGCATCGGCTCGAAACCCGGATCGAGCGCCTGACGGGTGCCGACGGCCAGGCCGGCACCGAGGACGTCGAGGCCCTCCAGGCCGTTTCCGACGCCATGTCGCATGCGTTCGAGGCGCTCCGCAGCCGCGACGCGCAAGCCTATTCCGATGCGGTCGCCGCCGCGGTCGCGCCGATCGTGCCGCCGGCGCGAGCGGCCGAGCCCGAGCGCGCGCCTGCGGTCGAGCTGCCCCCGGCGTTCGTCGCTACCTCAGCCACGCCGCTTGCGCCGGCCGAGTCGGCCCCGGCCGTCGAAGATCGGAACGACAAGGGCGAGCGCGGCCGCGCCAAGGGTCGCGCACCCAAGGACCAACCGCACGCCGCCGCCAACGACGCCAGGAGCGAGCCGGCGACGATCGACTGGTCGCGCTTCGCCGCCACCGGCGGCGCCGCCGCCAAGCCGGCCGAGCGGACGCTCGCGACCCAGTCGGCGGTGCGGGTTCGCGCGCCGCTGCTCGATCGCCTCGTCAATCAGGCGGGCGAGGTCAGCATCACGCGCTCGCGGATCGAGTCCGGCGTCGGTCAGATCAAGGGCTCGCTCGGCGATCTCACCGAGAACCTCGAGCGCCTGCGCGGCCAGCTGCGCGACATCGAGCTCCAGGGCGAGGTCCAGATGAGCTCGCGTCTCGAGGCCGCCAAGGCGGCGTCTCAGGCGTTCGACCCGCTCGAGTTCGACCGCTTCACGCGCTTCCAGGAGCTGACGCGGATGATGGCCGAGTCCGTCAACGACGTCGCCACCGTGCAGCGCACCCTGCAGCGCTCGATCGAGCAGGCCGAAGACGAGCTGGTGGCGCAGGCGCGGCTGACGCGCGACCTGCAGGACGACCTGCTGCGCACGCGCATGGTCGAGTTCGAGGGACTGTCCGACCGCCTGTACCGGGTGGTGCGATTGACCGCGAAGGAAACCGGCAAGCAGGTTCGTCTCGACATCGTCGGCGGCTCGATCGAGGTCGACCGCGGCGTCCTCGACCGCATGACCGGCGCCTTCGAGCATCTGCTGCGCAACTGCGTCACCCACGGCATCGAGCTGCCCGAGGCGCGAAAGGCCGCGGGCAAGGATGCCACCGGCACGATCCTGGTCGCCCTCTCGCACGAAGGCAACGAGGTCGGCGTCGAGTTCCGCGACGACGGCGCCGGCCTCGACCTGAATCGCATCCGCGCCAAGGGCGAGGCCATGGGCCTGATCGAGCGCGGCAGCGGCCACAGCGACGCCGAGCTCGCCAACCTGATCTTCACCGCCGGTTTCTCGACCGCCGAGACGATCACCGAGCTTGCCGGCCGCGGTGTCGGCATGGACGTCGTCCGCTCCGAGGTGATCGCCATGGGCGGCCGGATCGAGACCGCGACCGCCGCCGGGCAAGGGACGTCGTTCAAGCTCGTCCTGCCGCTGACGACCGCGGTGACCCAGGTCGTGATGCTGCGCTGCGGCGAGAGCACGATCGCGGTTCCGTCGACGCTGGTCGAGATCGTCCGGCGTGCGACGCCGCAGGAGATCGACGACTCGTATGCCCGCGGCGGCTACGAATTCGGCGACTCGACGCTGCCGTTCTTCTGGTTCGGCGCCCTCCTTCAGCTCGGCGCCCGGCCGGGCGAGAACCAGGCGCGCACGCGCACCGTCGTCATCATCCGCAGCGCGCAGCAGCGGATCGCGCTCCACGTCGACGAAGTCCTGGGCAACCAGGAAGTCGTGGTCAAGAACCTCGGGCCGCAGCTGTCGCGCCTGCCGGGCCTGGCCGGCATGACGCTGCTCGCCTCGGGTGCGGTGGCGCTGATCTACAACCCGGTCGCGCTGGCGACGCTCTACGGCGACGCTGCGCGCGCGGCGCTCGGAACCCGTGCCGACGGCAGCCGGCCGATGCAGCCGAGCGAAGCGGCGGCGAGCGCGGCGGTCGCGCCGCTGGTCCTGGTGGTCGACGACTCGCTCACCGTGCGCCGCGTCACCCAGCGCCTGCTGGTGCGCGAAGGCTACCGCGTGACGCTCGCCAAGGACGGCCTCGATGCGCTCGAGCGATTGGCCGAGGAACTGCCGCAAGTGGTGCTCTCCGACATCGAAATGCCGCGCATGGACGGCTTCGACCTGGTGCGCAACATTCGCGCCGACGCCCGCCTGCGCGACCTGCCGGTGATCATGATCACCTCGCGCATCGCCCAGAAACATCGCGATCACGCGACCGAGCTCGGCGTCGATCACTACCTCGGCAAGCCGTACTCGGAAGAGGACCTGCTGGCGCTGATCGGCCGCTACATCGTCGCCCAGGCCGAAGCCTGACCGAGCCGGGCGCCGTCAGGTGCCGGTAGGCTTGCGGACGACGCCGTAGCGCTGCAATGTCTTCGCGCGCGCCTCGGCGTGATCGACGATTGGCCGCGGATACGAGCGGCCGAGCTCGATGCCCGCCGCCTCGAGCTCGATCGGGCCGGCCTCCCAGGGAGCGTGGATCAGGTCGTCGCCAAGCCGCGCCAGCTGCGGCAGGTAGCGGCGGATGAACTTGCCTTCCGGATCGAAGCGGCGGCTCTGTGTCACCGGGTTGAAGATGCGAAACCACGGCTGCGCGTCGCAGCCGGTAGACGCGCACCACTGCCAGCCGCCGTTGTTGGATGCCAGCTCGTAGTCGATCAGGTGCTCGGCGAAATAGGCCTCGCCGCGGCGCCAGTCGATGCCGAGGTCCTTGGTCAGGAAGCTCGCCGTCACCATGCGCAGCCGGTTGTGCATCCAGCCGGTCTGATTGATCTGCGCCATCGCCGCATCGACCAGCGGATAGCCGGTCCGGCCTTCGCACCAGGCGGCGAAGGCCTCGTCCGCGTGCCGGCCGTGCTCGAAGCGGACGCGGTCGAACTCGGGCTTGCAGCTGGCGCCGACGACGTGCGGCACGTGGTGCAGCACCTGCTGATAGAAGTCGCGCCAGACCAGCTCGGAGAGCCAAGTCTCGGCGCCGCGCGCGAGCCGGCCGGCGTCGGCGATGCGTGCTCGCGCCGCCCCGGCGAGCCTGCGGATCGAGACCGTGCCGAAACGGAGGTGGACGCCGAGATAGCTCGGCCCCTTCACCGCCGGATACTCGCGCGCCGTCGCGTAGTCGTCGATGCGACCGAGGAAGTCGGCGAGCAGCGTCTCCGCGGCGGCGCTTCCGCCGACGATCCGGAGCGACTCGAGGTTGGTCCTGACGAAGCCGAGCCGTGCCAGGTCGGGCACGCTGACGTCGACGCCGGCCGGCACGGCGGCGAGCGCCTCGGCGTGGCGCTCGACCGGGTAGGGCTTGAGGAAGTAGTCGTCGAGCTTGCTCAGCCACGCGCTCCGGTACGGCGTGAAGACGGTGTAGGGCTTGCCGCTCAGCGTCAGCACCTCGTTGCGCTCGAAGATCACGTGGTCCTTCGACGTGTGCAGCGCGACGCCGCGGTCGGCCAGGGCGCCGCGCGTACGTGCATCGCGGGCGAGGGCGTACGGATCGTCGTCGTGGTTGGCGAAAACCGCCTGGACGTGCAGTTCGGCCGCCAGGCCGACGATCTCGTCGGCGCCCGCACCATGGCGAACCAGAAGGCGAACGCCCGGGGTGCCCTTTCCCTCGCCCAGGGCTGCGAGGTCGGCGGCGAGCGCCGCAATCGATTCGACGATGAACTCGACCCGCCGGTCGGCGCGTGGCAGCGGGTCGAGGATCGCCCGGTCGAAGACGAACGCGCACCACACCTGGCGCGCCGACCTCAGCGCGTGATAAAGCGCCGCGTGGTCGGCGACCCGCAGGTCGCGGCGAAACCAGACCAGGGCCGTGTCGAGCGCTTTTTCCATCGCCGGCAGTGTGCCGAAAGGCCGTGCCGTGCGCTGGACGAGGCGCGCAAGCGGCGCCACGGAATAAAATGCCCCCATGCCGCCGACCGCGATCAACCTGACGAACCAGTTCCTCATCGCCATGCCGGGCATGGGCGACGGCACGTTCGCGGGCACGGTGGTCTACATGTGCGAGCACACCGACAAGGGCGCGCTCGGGCTGGTCATCAACAAGCCGATCGACATCACCCTGAAGAGCCTGTTCGAGAAGGTCGAGCTCTCGCTCGACCGCGACGATCTGGCCGAGGTGCCGGTCTATTTCGGCGGCCCGGTGCAGACCGAGCGCGGTTTCGTCCTGCACGAGCCGACGCCCGCCGGCAGCGGCGAGGGCAGCGGCCCCTACAACTCGTCGCTCAAGATCGAGGGCGGGCTCGAGATGACGACCAGCAAGGACGTCCTCGAGGCGATCTCGAGCGGCGCCGGACCGAAGAAGGTGCTCGTCACGCTCGGCTACAGCGGCTGGGCCGCCGGCCAGCTCGAGGACGAGATGAGCAGGAACGGCTGGATCAACGTCGACGCCGAGCCCGGCATCATCTTCGACACTCCCGTCGGTCAGCGCTACGACAAGGCACTGTCGCTGCTCGGCATCCATGCCGGCATGCTCAGCTCGGACGCGGGGCACGCATGAGCCGCTGGGCCGTTCCCAAGGCGAATGCCGGAGCGCGCGGCGCGCAGGCCTAGCGATGACACGGGTCCTCGCGACGCCTGCGCAACCGCTCTCCTATCTCGCTTTCGATTTCGGTGTCCGGCGGGTCGGCGTCGCCACCGGCAATTCGCTCACCCGGACCGCGACCCCACTCACGACTGTCGCTGCCGAGGGCGAGTCACGCCTGGTGGCGATCGCGGCCCTGATCGACGAATGGCGCCCGGCCGCCCTGGTCGTCGGCGTGCCGCGGCATCCCGATGGCGCGGCACACGCGAACACCGAGCGGGCGCGGCGCTTCGGCCGCCAGCTCGCGGTCCGCTTCGGCTTGCCGGTGCACGAGGTCGACGAGCGCTACACGACGATCGACGCGAAGCGCGCCGGCAACGCCGATCTCGACGCCGGCGCCGCGGCGATCATCCTTGAGCAGCACCTGGCGGGCCTGGCATGAGCCGCCGGGCCGCGGCTGAAACGACCAGCGCAGCGCGCAGCGCGCAGGCACGTCGATGAGCGCGATCGACAAGCTCGACGCAGAGGCGCTCTATCGCGAGCTGTTGCGCGGCGTGCGTGGCCTGCTCAAGCCGGACGGTCTTCTGGTGGGCATCTGGTCGGGCGGCGCGTGGCTCGCCGAGCGGCTGCACCAGGACCTCGGCCTCGCCGGCGAGGCGGGCGTGATCTCGAGCGCGCTGCACCGTGACGACTTCTCGCAGCGGGGCCTCTCGGCCGGCGCCGACCACACCAAGCTGCCGTTCGAGATCCAGGGCCGCCACATCGTCCTGGTCGACGACGTTCTCTATACCGGGCGCACCATCCGCGCCGCGGTCAACGAGCTCTACGACTTCGGCCGGCCGGCGAGCGTGACGCTGGCAGTGCTGGTCGACCGGGGCGGCCGTGAGCTGCCGATCTGCGCCGCCTGCGCGCCGGGGACGATCGAGCTGCCGGCGGGGCAGCGCCTGTCTCTGGCCCGCGACGACGTCGGCAAGTTCAGCTTCGAAATCCGCTAACGTCGGCCCCCATGTTCGTCCGCCGCAACCCGCAGCTCAATCGCAACGACGAACTGATTCATCTTCTTTCGATCGAGGGCTTGCCGGCGTCGATCCTGACGCACATCCTCGATACCGCCGGAACGTTCCTGAGCGTCAACGAGCGCGACGTCAAGAAGGTGCCGCTGCTGCGCGGCAAGAGCGTCTTCAACCTCTTCTTCGAGAACTCGACGCGCACCCGGACGACGTTCGAGATCGCCGCCAAGCGGCTCTCGGCCGATGTCATCAACCTCGACATCGCGCGTTCGTCGACGGCCAAGGGCGAGAGCCTTCTCGACACCATCGCCAACCTGTCGGCGATGCATGCCGACATGTTCGTCGTGCGTCATTCCGAAAGCGGCGCACCGTACCTGATCGCGCAGCACTGCGCGCCGCACGTGCACGTCGTCAACGCCGGCGACGGGCGGCATTCGCACCCGACGCAGGGGCTGCTCGACATGTACACGATCCGCCACTACAAGAAGGATTTCCGCAACCTCGTGGTGGCGATCGTCGGCGACATCGTCCACTCGCGCGTCGCGCGCTCCGACATCCACGCGCTGACGACGCTCGGCGCGCCCGAGATCCGCGCCGTCGGGCCGAAAACCTTGGTGCCGGGCGACCTCAAGGAGATGGGCGTTCGCGTCTGCCACGACATGGCCGAGGGCATCACCGGCGCCGACGTGATCATCATGCTGCGGCTGCAGAACGAGCGCATGAGCGGCGGCATGCTGCCGAGCGCGGGCGAGTACTTCAAGACCTTCGGCCTGAGCCCCGAAAAGCTCGCGCTCGCCAAGCCCGATGCGATCGTCATGCACCCCGGGCCGATCAACCGTGGCGTCGAGATCGACTCGGCGGTCGTCGACGGCGCGCAGAGCGTGATCCTGCCGCAGGTCACCTTCGGCATCGCCGTCCGCATGGCGGTGATGTCGATCATCGCGGGAAACAGCGCGTGAGCGCCAGGATGCGATGAGCGAGCGGATCCTGATTTCGAACGCACGCCTGGTCGATCCGGCGAGCGGGCGCGACGAAGCCGGAGCGATCGGCATCGACGGCGAGCGAATCGCCATCGTCGCCGCGGGCGTGAACGACCCCCGGTTGCGCGACTTCGACGCGACGCGAACGATCGACGGGCGCGGCGCGGTGCTCATTCCCGGCCTGGTCGACCTCGCGGCGCGCCTCGGCGAGCCCGGGCACGAGCACGCCGGGCTGCTTGAATCTGAGCTCGCCGCGGCGGTGGCCGGCGGCGTCACGAGTCTGGTCTGTCCGCCCGACACCGACCCCGTGCTCGACGAGCCGGGCCTGGTCGAGATGCTCAAGTTCCGCGCCAGGAACCTGAACCTGGCGCGCCTCTATCCGCTCGGCGCGCTCACGCGCGGCCTCGCCGGCGAAGCGCTGACCGAGATGGCCGAGCTCAGCGAGGCCGGCTGCATCGGCTTCGGCCAGGCCGACGTGGCGATCCGCGACACCCTCGTGCTGCACCGCGCGCTGCAGTACGCGGCGACGTTCGGCTACTCGGTCTGGCTGCGGCCGAACGACGCCTGGCTCGGCAACGGCGTCGCCGCCAAGGGGCCGCTCGCGACCCGCCTCGGCCTGAGCGGCGTCCCGGTGCTCGCCGAGACGATCGCCCTGGCGACGATCTTCGAGCTGGTCCGCGACACCGGCGCGAGCGTCCACCTGTCGCGCCTGAGCAGCGCCGCCGGCGTCGACCTGGTTCGCCGCGCCAAGGCCGAAGGGCTGCCCGTCACGTGCGACGTCAGCATCCACCAGCTGCACCTGATCGACGTCGACATCGGCTACTTCGACGCGTCGATGCGGCTGGTGCCGCCGCTGCGCCAGCAGCGCGACCGCGACGCGATCCGCGCCGGGCTCGCCGACGGCACGATCGACGCGCTGGTGAGCGACCACACGCCGATCGCCGAAGACGCCAAGCACTTGCCGTTCGCCGAGGCCGACCCGGGCGCGACCGGTCTCGAGCTGCTGCTCGGCGCGGCGCTGAAGTGGGGCGCGAGCGCCAAGCTCGACCTCGTGCGAACGCTCGCCGCCGTGACCTCGCGGCCCGCGACATTGCTCGCGGCGCGTTCGCCGCGCGCGATCGAGAGCGCTGCCGGCTTGCGCGAGGGCGCGCTCGCCGACCTCTGCCTGTTCGATCCCGAGGAAGCCTGGACGGTCGGCCCCGAGACGCTGAGAAGCCGCAGCCACCACACGCCGTTTGCGCGCCACGAGATGCCTGGGCGGGTCCGCTGCACGCTTGTCGCCGGCGCCGTCGCCTACCGGGCCGCAGGCTGACGCGTGGCGCCGCGGCGTGGCCGGCGCCGGCCGAGCGAGGCGCTGCGGTGAGGCGGCGCCTGCGCGCGGTGGTGCGACTGCTGCGCGCGGTCGGCCACGGGCTGCACGGCCTGGCGATCGTCCTGTTGGCGTTCCCCCGCCTCGACGCGGCGGCGCGCCAGGAGCGCATCCGCTGGTGGTCGATCAAGATGCTGCGTGTTCTCGGCATCGCCCTGGCAAGCGAGGGCGCCGCCGCGAGCGGCCCGTGCCTGCTTGCGGTCAACCACGTCTCGTGGCTCGACATCATGGCGGTGCATGGCGTCGTTCCCGAGGCACGCTTCGTCTCCAAGGCCGACGTCAAGCGATGGCCGCTGGTCTCGCGCCTGGTCGACTCGGCCGGCACGCTCTACCTGGAACGCGAGCGCAAGCGCGACGCCCTGCGCGTCGTCCACGTTGTCGCCGCGGCCTTGCGAGCCGGCCAGGTGGTGGCGGTGTTCCCTGAAGGCACGACCTCGACCGGCCATGGCCTGCTGCCGTTCCACGCCAACCTGCTGCAGGCCGCGATCGCGACGGCGACTCCGGTTCAGCCGATCGCCCTGCGCTTTTCGGATACGGCCCATGCCGTCAGCGAGGCGGTCGAGTTCGTCGGCGCCACCAGCCTGCTGCGCAGCTTGTGGACCTCGGCGTGCGGCGACGGCGTCAGCGTCCGGCTGGTGTTCCTGCCGCCGCGCGCGACGGCGGGAGCAGACCGGCGCGAGCTCGCCGGCGCGCTGCGCTGCGATATCGCCGCAGCGCTCGGCATCGACGTCGCCTAGCCGGCCTTGCCCTGGTTCGCGACCGCCGCGGCGGCCGCCGCGGCGGCCGCCGCGTCGCCGAGGTAGTAGCTGCGCAGCGGCTTGAGCGAATCGTCGAGCTCGTAGACGAGCGGAATGCCGTTCGGGATGTTGAGGCCGACGATGTCGGCGTCGGAGATATCGTCGAGGTACTTCACCAGCGCCCGCATGCTGTTGCCGTGGGCCGAGATCAGCAGCCGCTCGCCGGCGGCGATCGCCGGCGCGAGCGTCGCGTGCCAGAACGGCAGGACGCGCTCGACCGTGTCCTTCAGGCACTCTGTGCGCGGGATCAGCCCGGGCGCCAGCGCGGCGTAGCGCAGGTCCTTGCGCTCGCTGCGCGGATCGTCGTCGGCCATCGGCGGCGGCGGTACGTCGTAGCTGCGACGCCAGGCGAGGACCTGCGCCTCGCCGAACTTGGCGGCGGTCTCGGCCTTGTTCAATCCCTGCAGCGCGCCGTAGTGACGCTCGTTCAGGCGCCACTCGTTCGTCACCGGTAGCCAGGTGCGATCCATCTCGTCGAGCGCGTACCAGAGGGTCCAGAGGGCGCGCTTCAGCACCGAGGTGTAGGCGCGGTCGAACTCGTAGCCGGCCTGCTTCAGGAGCTGCCCCGCGTTGCGCGCCTGCTGGACCCCGGTTGGCGTGAGATCGACGTCGGTCCAGCCGGTGAAGCGGTTGGCCAGGTTCCAGGTCGATTCGCCGTGGCGCAGGAGGACAAGCTTGTGCATGGGCGAGATGAGTGTGAAGTCGGCCCCGGTGCAAGTGAGGCGATGCGCCGGCGCCGGCGGTCCGAAGGAGGGCGAATTCTATAATTCGCGTTTAGCTGGAGCGGGCGTTCGCGGCCGCCATCGACCTTGACCTTCGTTATCGACAACTGGTATCTCTTCGCTACCGCGCTGATCTCGGGCGGCCTTCTGCTCTGGCCGAAGCTGATCGAAGCGACGAGCGGTGCGCGCGTGTCGGTCGCCGACGCCGTGCGCCTCATCAACCGCGAGCGCGCCGTGATGATCGACGTCAGCGACCCGGCCGAATATGCCGCGGGCCACCCCGTCGGCGCGAAGAGCGTGCCCCTGGCGAGCCTCGAGAAGTCGCGCGACCTGCCCAAGAACAAGTCATTGCCGCTGGTCGTCGTCTGCCCGACCGGGTCGCGCGCGCCGCGCGCGGTCGCGCTCCTGAAGCAGCTCGGCTTCGAGAACGCGCATGTGCTCGCGGGCGGCTTGACCGCATGGCGCGCCGCCAACCTACCGACCGAAAAAACCGCCTGAGCCGGGCCGCCCCATGCAAGCAGTGAAGATGTACAGCACCGCGACGTGCCCGTATTGCCTGCGCGCCAAGGCGCTGCTGAAGCAGCGCGGCGTCGCGGCGATCGACGAGATCCGGGTCGACGAGCATCCGGCCGAGCGCGAGACGATGATCCGCATCACCCGCCGCTGGACCGTACCGCAGATCTTCATCGGCGAGACCTACGTCGGCGGCTGCGACGAGCTGGTCGCGCTCGACCGGCGCGGCGGCCTCGAGCCGCTCCTGGCGGGCACGCGATAATCGTTCGCGTCGCCGCCAGCGCGGCCGAACTCCTCTTGCCCCGCCGCCCGGCGAGGCTCTCATGACCTGCCGAGAACTCCCATGGCCGACGACACCAACAACGCTCCGACGTTCCAGATCCAGCGCCTCTACCTGAAGGATCTGTCGCTCGAGCAGCCGAACTCGCCGCGGATCCTGCTCGAACAGGGCCAGCCGCAGGTCGAGATCAACCTGTCGCTCGGTGCCGAGCCGATCAACGAAGCGATCTACGAAGTGACGGTGACGGCGACGGTCACGACCAAGGTCAACGACAAGCTGCTCTTTCTCGTCGAAGCCAAGCAAGGCGGCATCTTCGAGATCAGGAACATCCCCGAAGAGCAGCTGAAGCAGGTTCTCGGCATCGCCTGCCCGAGCATCGTCTATCCGTCGCTGCGCGCGATCGTCTCCGACATCTGCACCCGCGCCGGCTTCCCGCCGGTCGTGCTTTCGGAAGTCAACTTCCAGGCGATGTACGAAGCGCAGCAGGCGCAAGCGCTGGCCCAAGCCGGCGCGGTGACCAACGGCTCGGGCGTCGCCGGCACCATCATCAGCTAGGCGCTGGCGTCGCGCGCTCGCTCAAGCGGTTCCGCGCGACGATGGACATCACGGTGCTCGGCGCCGGCGCGTGGGGAACGGCGCTCGCGGTGCATGCGGCGGCGATCCAGCCGACGTGGCTCTGGGCACGCGACCCGGTCCAGGCCGCGCAGCTGCTGTCGTCGCGGCGCAATGATCGCTACCTGCCGGACGTGGCATTGCCGCCGGCGCTCGCGATCGGCGCCGACTTCGACGCCGCGATCGCCCATGCCGCCGGAGGAGTCGTCGTCATCGCGACGCCGATGGCCGGGCTCGAGCCGCTGCTGCGGCGTCTCCCGGCGCGGCTCGACGCCACCGTCCTGTGGCTGTGCAAGGGCTTCCAGAGCGAGACCGGGCTGCTCGGCCACGAGATCGCCCGCCGCGCCAGCCCGACGGCGCGGGTCGGCGTTCTTTCCGGGCCCAGCTTCGCGATCGAGGTCGCACGCGGCCAGCCGACCGCGCTGGTCGCGGCGAGCAGCGAAGAGAGCGTGCGCGCCGCCGCGCTCGCTGCCTTCCACGGCGCGAGCCTGCGCATCTACACCTCGGCCGATCCGGTCGGCGTCGAGGTCGGCGGCGCGGTCAAGAACGTTCTCGCGATCGCCACCGGCATCGCTGACGGCATGGCCCTCGGGCTGAACGCACGCGCCGCGCTGGTCACGCGCGGCCTCGCCGAGATGACGCGCCTCGGCGTCGCCCTGGGCGCCGACGCCGCGACCTTCATGGGCCTCTCGGGACTCGGCGACCTGGTGCTGACCACGACCGGCGACCTGTCGCGCAACCGCACCGTCGGCGTCGAGCTCGCCGCCGGCAAGACGCTGGCGACGATCCTGGCCGAGCTCGGCCACGTCGCGGAAGGCGTTCGCAGCGCGCCGATGGTCCTCGGCCGCGCCGCGGCGGCCGGGGTCGAGATGCCGATCGTCGCCGCCGTGGTCGAGGTGCTCGACGGCCGACTCGCGCCCGCGCAGGCGCTCGCGAAGCTGATGCGGCGCGAGGCGCGGCCCGAATCGAGCGGTAGCGATCCTCAGATCGACCCGGCGTAGCCGTTCTGTCGCCAGGCCTCGAATACGGCCACCGCGACAGCGTTGCTGAGGTTGAGGCTGCGCTGACCCGGGCGCATCGGCAGGCGCAGCGTCCGTGACGGATCGAAAGCAGCGCGCAGCGCCGGCGGCAAGCCGGTGCTCTCGGCGCCGAAGACGAGCCAGTCGCCGGGCTCGAAGCGCGCGTCGGCGATCGGTCGCCGCGCCTCGGTCGAAAAGGCGAACGAGCGTTCTGCCGCCGCGCCCGTGGCGCCGACGAGCGCTTCCCACGACGCGTGCCGGCGGACGTCGACGTACTCGTGATAGTCGAGCCCGGCGCGGCGGAGCAGCGGGTCGGTCATGGCGAAGCCGAGCGGTTCGACCAGGTGCAGGCGGCAGCCGGTGTTGGCGGCCAGGCGGATGACGTTGCCGGTGTTGGGCGGGATCTCGGGCGCGACGAGGACGACGTTGAACACGGCGAGCTGCGAGCTACTCGCCCGGCCGCGGCGTTCGCGCCACGACCCAGATCTCGACCGTCGCGGCGCCCGCCTGCTTCAGCACCTGTGCCAACTCGGTCGCGGTGCTGCCGGTGGTCATCACGTCGTCGACGACGGCAATGTGCCGGCCGGCGATCTCGGCACGGCGGCTCGGCTCGACAGCGAACGCGCCGCGAACGTTGCCGGCGCGCGCAGTCGGCGGCAACACGAGCTGATGCGCGGTCTCGCGAATGCGCAGCAGCCACTGCGCCCCGGCGCGCACATCGAATCGGCGCGCGATCCGCCGCGCCAGCTCCCAGGCCTGGTTGTGGCCGCGCTCGCGCAACCGCGCCGGCGCGAGCCGAACCGGCAGCAGGAGCTCGGGACGGACGCCTGCGCGTCGCTCGGCGGCGTCTGCCAGCGCTCGGGCGAAGAGCGGCGTGAGCTCGAGCGCGCCATGGAACTTGAATGCCGTCACCAGCCGGTCCCATGCCGCGGCGAAGGCGGTTCGGCAGTCGCTGCAGACACGGCCCCGGCCCCAGCCGTGGCAGACCGCGCACAGACCCGGCAAGCGCAGCGCCAGCGCGGCGGCGGGGTCGGCCCAGGCATTCGACCGGCGCGTCGCAAGCATCGGCTCAATATACTGCCGCGCCATGGCGACGATCGATCGCGGTACGGGGCGAGGCGTCGACAGCGTCGCCGCGCGCGCCGCGCTCGACCGGCTGCGTCGAGCCGATGGCCCGCCCTGGCTGCACGGCGAAGTCGCACGCCGCCTGATCGAGCGGCTGGCGCCGATGCGGGCGACGCCCAGCCGTATCGTCGAGTGGTGGCCCGGCCCGGGCGGCGGCGACGAGCTGCTGCGTGCCGCCTATCCGCGCGCCGCGCGAGTCGCGGTCGAGCCCGATGCCGCGTGGGCGGCGCGCCGTCGCGCCGCCGCGCGACGGCCGTGGTGGTTGCCGGGCTCGGGAAGCGCCGTCGTCGTGGACGAGTCGGCGCGCGACGTCGAGATCGGCCGCGCCCAGCTGGTCTGGGCCAACATGGCGCTCGCCTTCGTCGTCGATCCGCCGACGCTGTTCGCGCGCTGGCATGCCCTGCTCGAGGTCGAAGGGGTGGCGCTCTTCTCCTGTCCCGGGCCCGGCACACTGCGCGAGCTGCGCGAGGTTTATGCCGACTGCGGCTGGCCGGCGCCGACTCCGGGTTACGTCGACATGCACGACCTCGGCGACATGCTGGTCGCCGCCGGCTTCGCGGGTCCGGTGCTCGATCAGGAGACGCTGACGCTGCGCTGGCAGGGCGCCGAGGCGGCGCTGGTCGAGATGCGCCAGCTCGGCGGCAACACCGCGCCCGGGCGCTTCGCCGGCCTGCGCACGCCGGCCTGGAAGAAGCGCCTGGTCGACGCGCTCCAAGCGCGTGCCGACGCCGACGGCAGCATCGCGCTGAGCATCGAGATCGCCTACGGTCACGGCTTCAAGACCGCGCCGCGCCTCGGCGACGGCACGCCGGTCGCGGTCTCGCTCGACGAGATGCGCGCCATGGTGCGGCGCTCGCGCTCATCGCGCTGAGGCGGTACGCTAAAATCATTTGCTCTGTCGGGAGGCTCGCCCGAAGAGACTGCGGTCGCCGTTGGCCGTGGCAACGGCGCATCGACAGGT
>Ga0207691_10002238_pt1 | contig 18948 bp, 16 predicted proteins | sample KBSM13metaG_FD_184327 | JGI IMG/M metagenome (GOLD analysis project Ga0207691, IMG submission 184327) | Miscanthus rhizosphere microbial communities from Kellogg Biological Station, Michigan, USA - KBS M1-3 metaG (SPAdes) (version 2) | ecosystem: Host-associated > Plants > Roots > Rhizosphere >... | reverse complement strand
GTCTCGGTCTTGCTGGCGCCCCGAGGATCACCGCTATGGGCCTCGATGGCGGCTGCCAGTTCCGCCTCGGCCTCGACCGCGCGCCCGGCGAGCACCGCTTCGGCAATCGGGCCCGCGACGACATTCTGCCAGAAGCGGCGCGGCGACAGCGCGCGCGGAACCGCGGCGAACCGGCCGCGATGGCGGCCGATCAACGCCGCGAGCTCGCCGATCCGCGTGGGCAGCAGGGCTTCAATTCGTTCACGCAGGCGCTGCGCCAGAACCGGCGAAGCGCCGCCGGTCCCGATCGCAACCACCACCTCGCCTCGATCGACGATGGCGGGAAAGATGAAGGTCGACAGCGCCGGACAGTCGACGACATTGACGGGAATGCGTTGGCGACGCGCGCGCGCGGCGATCTGACGATCGAGCAGTTCGCCAGCGGCCGAAACGATGGCGACGACGTCGCTCAAGTCCGCCTTGAGGGGATCCCCGAAGCTGATTTCAAGCTGCCCCTGCCCCGGCGACGTCGCCAGCTCTTCCGCAACGTCGACGTTGCAGGAGAACCAGCGGACATGTGCGCCGGCCGCCCGCAGCAAGCGCAGCTTGGCGAGCGCAGGCTCGCCCGAGCCGACAAGGATAAAGACGCCTGCCGAGGTATCGAAAAACAACGGAAGGAACCGCATCTCACCATCTCCGAAACGGCCAGCAGCTTAGTATTATTTTCCATATAATAGTCAGAGAGGCGCGCCAAAGAGAAAAATCTTATGGCAAATTCCCCATTGGAAATAGAAAATCCTACCCTGTATTGGCGGGATGGAGGAAGGCCAATCTCGCCCAGGTGGCGTTCATCTGCAGTCGAAGCGCCTTGCCCGGGCCGGCTGACGATCGAGCCTGGCGCCGTATACTCGGCGACGACTTGAAAGCATCCGCCGAGGAGGCATGACATGGCGATCATCCTCAACCACACCATCGTTCCTGTTCGCGACAAGGCGGCGGCCGCACGCTTCTTCGCCGATATCTTCGGCTTGAAGTGCGAGCGCGTCGGCTACTTCGCACCGGTACGTGTGAACGATCAGACGACGCTGCTGTTCGACAACACCGAGGCGTTCCAAAGCCACCACTACGCCTTTCACGTGAGCGACGCCGAGTTCGATGCCATCTTCGATCGCGTCAAGGCGGCAGGGCTCGCCTATGGCAGCGCGCCGGAAAGTGTAGATAACGGCAAGCTCAACGATTGGGGTGGCGGACGCGGGTTTTATTTCAGGGATCCCGACGGTCACCTGCTGGAGCTGATGACCGTGCCGCAGTGACGCGCGGTCACGCATGGCAACGACGTCCTAAGCCGCTACTAACGACACCAGCAGCAGCCATCCGCCGGCTGCGACCAGCGCCCAGGTCCAGACCAGATCGACATTGATCCAGGCGCGGCGCAGCAGCTCGAGGCCGACCCACTCATAGACCGCGATCGCCATCGCCGCCGTCACGATCAGCATTGCCGCGGTGTGCACACCGATACCAAGCAAGGCTGTTGCCACAGGGCCGGTGGTTCCCGGCTCTGCGCCGGCGCCGATGCAAAGCGGCATCAACGCGGGCCACAGCATGAGCCCGGCCCCATGCGCGGTGGCGATGAGGAAGGACCACACGCCCAGCCCAATCAATCCCGTCTGCATGCCGAAGCGCACGCGATGGCGATGACCATAGCGCCAGTGGTAGAGCGCCCAGCCGATCAGGATGGCGCCGCAGGCGATGCGCAAGATGCGCGCATCGATCAGCAGTCCCGCCCACAAGAAGGCGGCGGCCACGAGCGCGACCGACAGGGCATGGCCGAACGCGATCGGCACCACCGCCAGCCGCACGATGCGCCCGTCGTGCCGGTGCATGCCGAGCGCGACGGCGAAGAGCCAGCCCATGCCGGGATTGAGGCCGTGGAAGGCCCCGAGTCCCGCCAGCGCGAGCCACGGCCATATCTCGGTCATGTCAATTTGGTTTGTCGTCATTCCGGGGCGCCGCGAAGCGGCGAGCCGCATCCAAGTCGGGTTTACCCGACTTGGGCATCGACTGCCGATCTCGGGTAGACCCGAGATCGGTGGCCCCGGAATGACAGCTGCGCCGGACTGTCGATGTCACAGCGCTACGGATAGCAATAGGAATCGGACGAGCAGTCTCCGCCTTCGAGCCGGACCTGATGCGGCCGATGCGGCGCCGGCCACTTCACGAAGAACTTGGGATCGAACGCGATCCCGCCGTTCGGCGCGGCGTCGAGCTTGACCATCCAGCCTTCAATCCCGTCGGGATAGAACTGCGGGTCGATCGCGCCGTAGAGCGAGTTGGTGAAATAGACCCGGCGGCCGTCACGGCTGATCTCGACCATCTGCGGTCCGCCGTTGAGCGGTCCCGCGCCGTTCGGATGACCGGCGCGGGCGACGATGCCTCCGATCCGCACCTTGCCGGTGAGCTTGGGGTTGAACGGGTCCGAGACGTCGTATTGCTGCATGTCGCCCGTGCCCCAGCAGGCGACGTAGAGAAACCGGTCATCCATGGACAGATCGATGTCGGTCACCAGCGGCGGACATGCCTTGAAGCCCTTGAGCAGCGGCGGCAGCTGATCCGGATCCGCCGGCTCGGCCGGAATCTCGATCACCTTCTTGACCGCCCACTTGCCGCCGTCGCGATACCAGGTCCAGATCGAGGACGACAGGTTCTCGAGGCTGATCACGCAGTTGACGAAACCGTAGGCCTTGGTGGGATCGTGCGCAGGCCGTAGTTCGAACACCAACTGATACTTGTCGCCGAAGTCGATGGTCTGCAGGTGCTTGCGGGCGTGCAGATCCCAGAAGTGCAGCCGGCGGCCGTACTTTGCGCCGAGCAGCACCTCGGGGATGAGACCATTCTCAAAGGTATCGGGCGTCCCCCACTCGCTCGTCACCATGGTGTCGTGCCCGAGATGCCACCAGGCGTCATAGGCGAATTGCTGCGGGCCGCGATCCATTTCCCATTGGCCGAGCACGTCGAAGGTTTCGTGATCCATCAGGAACACGCCGCCCGGCCCCTTGCCCTCGCGGTTGCCGAGCGCCGCGACATAGATGCCTTCGGGCCCGCAATGCACCGTGTGGGGGCGCGTGTATCCCGCCCGCTCCGCGACGTCTTTCGGCTCGATCACCTTGATGATGGCGGGGCGTCTGGGGTCGGGCTTGGTGTCGAGGATGTGGATGCGCGAGGACCGCAGTCCCGGCACGACGAGATAGCGCCGCTCGATATGGGGATGTGGCGCGTTGGGACAGAGGCTCGACGAGCACGCGCTCCAGCCGAAATGATGCAGCTCATCGCCGGCATTCGGCATCGCCACGGTGTTGAGGATCTTGGAATAGCTGGCGGAGCCGGGATCGACATCGACCACGGCGATGCCATCAGGCACTTTGCGGTCCGGATCGAAGGCCGCGACATAGGCCAGCGTTTCGGCTGGTGCCTTCATGGCCATGCGCGGCGAAGGATAGAAGGTGGGGTCGGGCGTCCACGTCGTCATCGGAGCGCTCCTGTGTCGTGTTGTTGGATGGGAGGGGACGGTGGAAAGCAAGCCGCGGCCCCACTCGCGGGGCCAGCAAAGCGGGCGAGTCGCCGATTCAAAAAGGCCGATGGCCCTCGAGCATGCTTCGGCATCGCGCGATACCGCCAATGCACTTTGAAATCACCACGAAGAACCCAAATCCGATTCTTCCGCGCTCACTCCCCTTTCGCGCCGGCTGCGCGCACGATCTTGCCGAAGCGCTCGGTTTCCGACGCGATGAACGCCGCGAACTCGGCCGGCGTATCGCCAGCCGGCTCGGCGCCCTGCTCCACGATCTGCCTCACGATGTCCGGATCCCGTACCGCCTGCACGAACGCGGCATTGAGCTTGGCGATCACCGGGCCGGGGGTTCCGGCCGGCGCGACTAGGCCGAACCATGCGTCGAGCTCGATACCGGCAAACCCCACCTCCCTCATCGTGGGAATATCCGGCAGGGTCGGCAGACGTTTCGGCGATGTCACTGCGAGCGTGCGCACCTTGCCTGCCTGCAGAAACGACAGCACCGACGAATAGGACACGAAGAAGAAGTCCACCCGGCCGGTGGCAAGATCGAGCGCGGCGGGACCCGCGCCGCGATAGGGAATGTGGACCATGTTCGCGCCGGTCCTGGCCTTGAGCATTTCGCCCAGGAGATGTCCGCCCGAGCCGCTACCCTGTGACGCGAAACTCAAGCCCCCCGGTTTCGACTTGGCGAGGGCGACCAGATCGGCCACCGATCTGGCGGGGCTGTCGAGGGGAACCGAGAGCAGCTGGGGGAAGCTCCACATCAGCGTAATGGGGCGGAAATCCTTGATCGGGTCGTAGGACAGCGTCGGGTACAGCGACACGTTGGCGGCATGGGTCCCGGCATTGGCCTGGAACAGCATGTGCCCGTCCGGCGGCGCCTGCTTCACCGCCGCCGCTCCGATGGCGCCGCCCCCGCCGGGGCGCGATTCCACCACGATGGTCTGGCCGGTATTTTCGGTGACCTTCTTGGTGACGATACGCTGGATCGTATCAGCGCTTGCACCGGGGGTGAAGGGAATGACGATGGTGATCGGACGCGACGACAGCAGTTCCGCCGCCGCATCCGCGCCTGCAATCCCAATCGCCACCAAAGCGACGGCGAGGATCGCGGCTGCTTTCGACATCGGATTCTCCGGCACAAAGCGGCCGGCAACGATGCCGGCTCAGCAAGCTAGCATGCCGGAAGGAAGCCGTCTTTCCCCGCGCGGCGGGCGCCGGTGAAAGTACGTTGGTACGCGCGCGTCATTTTGGCGCGCGCGCGGACGGCGTGAACGGCCGCGTTGGATGGCTTCGGCTGTGCGCTACAACGACCGCGCCGCCCGCCGCCCCGGGGACGCTTGCGCCCCGGCCGCGGCCGGCTCGTCGGCTTCCCGCTCGCCGGGCGGTTTCAAGGCCGCGGCTATGGCGTCGTCGACCCGCTCCAGCCACACGAAACGGACCTGCTCGCGCGCCCCCTCGGGCACGTCCTCGAGATCCTTCCGGTTGCGCGCCGGCAGCATCACCGTCGTGATGCCGGCTCGGGCCGCCGCCAACACCTTCTCCTTCACGCCGCCGATGGGAAGCACGAGACCTCGCAGCGAGATTTCTCCGGTCATCGCCGTGTCGCTGCTCGCCGTGCGTCCGGTGAACAACGAGGTAAGCGCCACGAACATGGCGACGCCCGCGCTCGGACCATCCTTGGGGATCGCACCCGCCGGCACGTGGATGTGCACGTCGGATTTTTCGAACATGGCCGGGTCGATGCCGAAATCCGGCGCGCGCGCCTTCACCAGCGTCAGCGCCGCCTGCGCACTTTCCTTCATCACCTCGCCAAGCTGTCCGGTGAGGATCAGATTGCCGCGTCCAGGAACCCGCGTCGCCTCGATGAACAGGATGTCGCCACCGGTGGGCGTCCAGGCGAGCCCGGTCGCGACCCCCGGCACGCTGGTGCGCATGGCGACTTCGTTCTCGAACCGGCGCGCACCGAGGATGGCGGGCAATGCCTGTGCATCGATGCGAACATGCGCGGCAGTCCCCTCGGCGACGCGCATGGCGACGTGGCGGCAAACCGCGCCGATCAGTCGTTCCAGATTGCGAACGCCCGCCTCGCGCGTGTAGTCGCGAATGATCGCGCGGGTCGCGTCCTCGGTGATCTCGCATTGATCGGGCGTAAGACCGGTCTGCTCGAGCTGACGCCTGAGCAGATAGCGCTTGGCGATTTCGAGCTTCTCGTCCTCGGTGTAGCCGGGAAGCTCGATCACTTCCATGCGGTCGCGCACCGGACCCGGAATGGTGTCCAGCACGTTCGCGGTTGCGATGAACATCACCTTGGAGAGGTCGAAGGCCACGCCGAGGTAGTTGTCGCGGAACGTCGAGTTCTGCTCGGGATCGAGCACTTCGAGCAGCGCCGACGACGGATCGCCGTGGAAGCCCTGTCCGAGCTTGTCCACTTCGTCGAGCATCATGACCGGATTGTGCGTCCCGGCCTTGCGGATCGACTGGATGATGTTGCCCGGCAGCGCGCCGATATAGGTGCGCCGGTGGCCCCTGATCTCGGCTTCGTCGTGCACGCCGCCGAGACTCAGCCGCACGAACTTCCGCCCGGTCGCCTTGGCGATGCTTTGCCCAAGCGAGGTCTTGCCCACGCCAGGCGGACCGACGAAGCACAGGATCGGGCTGCGGCCGTTCGGATTGAGCTTGCGCACCGCGAGATATTCGAGGATGCGGCGCTTGATCTTGGCCAGGCCGTAGTGGTCCTCATCCAAAATGCGGCGCGCTTCCGCGATGTCGATAGCGTCGGAATCGGACTTCGACCACGGCAAGCCGATCAGCCAATCCAGGTAGCTGCGGATCATCCCGAACTCGGGCGAGGCATCGGGCATCCGCTCGAGCCGCTTGAGCTCCTTCTTGGCCTGATCCCCGGCCTCCTGCGGCATCCCGGCCTTCTCGATCGCCTCGCGCAGCTCGGCGACCTCGGTCGACTTCTCGTCGCCCTCACCCAGCTCCTTCTGAATGTGGCGCAACTGCTCGCGCAGGATATGCTCGCGCTGCTGAGACGACAGCGACTGCTGGGTCTGATCGCCGATCTCTTTCGAGATCTTCAGCACTTCGAACCGTTGCGCAAGCAGCGCCAGTACCTTGTCCAGACGCTCCTTGATGTCGATCGTCTCCAGCACGTCCTGTTTTTCCGCCGGCTTGGCGTCGAGGATGCCGGCGATGAAATCGGCGAGCGCGGACGGCGAATCCAGTTGCTCGATCGTGGCCGCAACTTCGCCCGGCACGTTCGGCAACAGCTGCATGACGTCCTGAGCGCGCCCCTTCACCAGGCGCACGCGCGCCTCGATGTCGGGCGTCATGACCTCGGTGATGCCGATTTCCTCGATGCGCGCGACCAGAAACGGAAATCCGTCGAGGTACTCGATGACGCGGAATCGGCGCACGCCCTGCGCGATCACATGATGGGTGCCGTCAGGGGCGGTGACATAGCGCAGCACCTGCGCGGCGGTGCCCACGGAATGCAATTGATCGGCAGTCGGTTCCTCGACCGCCGGGTCCTTCTGCAGGACGACCCCGAGCGTGCGTTCGGTGCGGACCGCCTCCTGGGCAGCCGCGATGGAAGACTTTCGCCCGATAGCCAATGGCAGCACGATCCCGGGAAACAGCACGGTCTGCCGGACCGGCAGCACGATCATGGCATCCGCGGGAATCGGCGGATGCTGCTCGCCCTGCCCGGCCTTCGGTAATTCTGCCTGCTCTGCCATGGGGGTCACGTCTGTTTCGTCAAGTTGAGCAGGAGACAGCCGTTCACGAGTGACGACCGGCTGAGCTCCCAGCGGGCCGCGGGCAGTCTGATGCGACGCTCGAAACGTCCTTGCGGGATCTCCAGACGGACGATGTCCGTGCCCCGCACGGCCGCCGGCAGACGCCGCACGCCCGCGACGCGCAATACGGCCCCCTCCGACGAGATCTCGATATCCTGCGTATCCACGCCCGGAAGCGCGACGACGATCAGCAGGTCGTGCTCGCTTTCGAAGACGTCGATCGGAGGCTCCCAACTCGCCGCGGGAGCGGCCGCGGAACCGGGTTGGAAGAACTGGCGGTGCATTTGCTCCGCCCGCTCGATCATTGCGCAGGCTTCCGCCCACATCCAGTTTCTGGGATCAGCCCCTGCCATCGAACCTGCCTCACGACGGCCATGCCGACGTGACAATGGCCCACGCGATTCAAATGGACCGGCGCCTGGGAAAGTTCAAGGCCGCCGGTACCGCCACAACGAGCGTGCCAGCCCCGGCGAGCGTGCTATAAGCCGGACCGCAAGCGTTGGATTCCCATCCGCGTCTTCCGAAACGGAGCGAGTGCACCATGCCGCGTTACTTTTTTCATCTCACCGACGGCAAGGAAACCGTGAACAACCCGGAAGGTATGGACCTTCCCGGCACGGCCGCGGCGCGCGAGGAGGCGATGGTGCTGGCGCGCGACCTCAAGCACGGCAAGGTCATGCCGGGCCGCAGGTGGAACGGGTGGATGGTCTCCGTGGTGGACCAGCATGGCCATGAGGTCGAGGCCGTGCCGATCGCGGACCTCCTCGACGAATGACGGCCCGCCGTCGCGTCAACGGGCGGTACCGCTACGCGCCTTGGGTCCGATCCGCGGTGGACGCGAACAGCCGATAGGCGCGCGGCCGCAATCCGACATGCTGGCCGATGCCAATCGCTTCGTGACGAGGCGCACTGACCTCGATGAAGTGCTCGCGGTCGCCCTCTCGCAGCGCGATTTCCAGGCGCCGCGCCGGCCCAAAGCCGTGGACGCGCTTGACGACGCCGTCGAGCATGGCGCCGCCCGATTCCGGCACGACCGTGACCTCGTAGGGCCGGATGAAGAGACTGGCCTCGCCATCGGACAATCCGTGCGGATCGAGGTCGAGCCTGCGGCCGGCGAAGTGGACGCCGCCGGCGTTGATGGTGACCGGGACGCTCAAGGACTCGCCGATGAAATGATGCACGAACGCGCTCTGGGGCTGTTCGTACACCTCTTCGGGCGTGCCAATCTGCTGGACGCGTCCCTTGGCGAGCACGACGACTCTGTCGGCGAGCTCCAACGCCTCCTCCTGATCGTGCGTCACGAACACCGAGGTAACGTGGATCTCCTCGTGCAGCTGACGAAGCCAGCGCCGCAACTCCTTGCGCACCTTGGCGTCGAGCGCGCCGAACGGCTCGTCGAGCAGCAGAATGCGGGGCTCGATGGCGAGCGCGCGCGCGAGCGCGATGCGCTGGCGCTGGCCGCCGGACAGCTGGTTCGGCAACCGCTGCCCGAGCGGGCCGAGTTGCACCAGCTCGAGCAGCTGATTTACCCGCGCGCGAATCGCGGCCTCGGTCGGACGCAGACGGCGCGGGCGCGCACGCAATCCGAACGCAACATTCTCGAACACCGTCATGTGACGGAAAAGCGCGTAGTTCTGGAACACGAAACCGACATTGCGCTCGCCGACACTGCGCGACAGCGCGTCCTCGCCGTCGAAATGGACCTCGCCCTGATCGGGCCAGTCCAGTCCGGCGATGATACGCAGCAACGTGGTCTTGCCCGATCCAGATGGACCGAGCAGCGCGACCAGCTCGCCCGAGTGAATGTCGAGATTGACGTTGTCGAGGGCGGTAAAGGCTCCAAAGCGCCTGGTCACCTCGTGCAAAGCGATCTTCATCCATTCACTCCTTTGCCGCGCGGCCTTCCAGCATCACCTTGGCGACGAGCGTCACCAGCGCCAGCAGCGCCAGCAGCGACGCCACCGCGAACGCGGCCATGAACTGGTACTCGTTGTAGAGAATCTCGACGTGCAGCGGCATGGTGTTGGTCTCGCCGCGTACATGGCCCGACACCACCGACACCGCGCCGAACTCGCCCATGGCGCGCGCGTTGCACAGCAACACACCATAGAGCAGTGCCCATTTCACGTTCGGCAAGGTCACCTTGAAGAAGGTGCGCAGGCCCGAGGCGCCGAGCGAGAGCGCGGCCTCCTCCTCCAGCGTGCCTTGCTCGCGCATGAGCGGGATCAGCTCGCGGGCAACGAACGGAAAGGTGACAAAGACGGTCGCCAGCACGATGCCGGGAAGCGCGAATATGATGGTGATGTCGTGCGCCTGCAGCCAGGGCCCGAGATAGCCCTGTGCGCCGAACAACAGAACGAACACCAGTCCGGCGATCACCGGAGAGACCGAGAACGGGAGGTCCATCACCGTGATCAGCAGGCTCTTGCCGGCAAACTCGTATTTGGTGATGGCCCAGGCGGCGACGATGCCGAACACGAGATTGAGCCCGACCGAGATGGCGGCCACGATCAACGTCAGCTTGATGGCGGCAAGCGCATCGGCGTTGCCGATGGCGGCGACATAGGCCTCGAGCCCTTTCGAGAACGCCTGCGCGAAGACGTTGATGAGCGGGATGACCACGAATAGCGTCAAAAATGCAATCGTGATGCCGATGATGGCCCAACGCATGGGCGTTGGATCGGCGCGCGCATCGGAGGCCGGCTTGACCTGTCGCAAGACCATCGAGGGTGTTCTAAACGCTCTCATCCCCGGCGGATAGCCGGTCCGCGACGGATATCCGGGAAGCGTAAGGGGCTGGTCGCTCATCAATAGCCCCTGGTGCGCCGTTCGGACCAGCGCTGCAGCAGGTTGATCGCGAGCAGAATGAGAAACGATGCGACGAGCATCACCGCGGCAATGGCGGTGGCGTCGGCGTAACGGAATTCCTCCAGGCGGATGACGATGAGGAGCGGCGCGATCTCCGATACGTTCGGCAGGTTACCCGCGATGAAAATGACCGATCCGTACTCGCCTACCGCGCGGGCGAACGCGAGCGCGAATCCCGTGAGTAGCGCCGGCAGGATGGCGGGGAAGATGACGCGCCGAATCGTGGTCAGGCGCGAGGCGCCCAACGTTGCGGCCGCCTCCTCCAGCTCGGCCTCCAGGTCTTCCAGTACCGGCTGCACGGTTCGCACCACGAACGGAAGGCCGACGAAGACCAGCGCGACGAAGATGCCGAGCGGCGTGAACGCGACCTGGATGCCGAGCGGAGCGAGCAGCCGGCCGAGCCAGCCGTTCTCCGCATAAAGGTTGGTCAGTGCGATCCCGGCAACGGCGGTCGGCAGCGCGAATGGGATGTCGACGATGGCGTCGAACACTCTCCGGCCCGGAAACTCGTAGCGCACCAGCGCCCAGACCACGGCCGATCCGAACAGGAGGTTGACCGCGGCCGCCGCCAGGGACAACCCGAACGACAGTTGCAACGCATGCGCGACCCGCGGGCCGGTCACGATACGCAGGAACTGATCGAGCGACAATTCGGTGGTCTTGAGAAACAGCGCCGCGAGCGGGATCAGAACGATCAGCGAGAGCCACAGCAAGGTCATTCCAAGAGTGATCCCGAATCCCGGAATCACCCGCCGATACCGAGCGATCGTAGCCCCGCTCACCGCTTTCCCCTCATGTCCGTGCGCAGTCGCTCGAGCCGTATCCTACACGCCGCGCGTCACTGCGCGTAGATGGAGTCGAATATACCGCCATCCTTGAAGTGCGTGGTCTGCGCTTTCCGCCAGCCACCAAACACGTCGTCGATGGTGAAAAGGTCGACCTTCGGGAAGCTGCGTTCATATTTCGTCGCCACGACCTCATCGCGCGGGCGATAGAAGTGCTTGGCAGCGATCTCCTGTCCTTCCGGCGTGTAGAGGAACTTGAGATAGGCTTCCGCCGGTGCGCGGGTCCCCTTCTTGTCCACTACCTTGTCGACCATCGCGACCGGCGGCTCTGCCAGGATGGACAACGAGGGGATCACGACCTCGAACTTGTCCTTGCCGAACTCGTTGATCGAAAGAAACGCCTCGTTCTCCCAGGCGATCAGGACGTCCCCGACATTGCGCTCGACGAAGGTCACGGTCGACCCGCGCGCGCCGGTATCCAGCACCGGCACGTTCTTGAAGATGCTTTGAACGAAATTGCGCGCCTTGTCTTCGCCGCCGTATTTCTTGAGCGCATAGCCCCAGGCAGCGAGATAATTCCAGCGCGCACCACCTGACGTCTTGGGGTTGGGCGTAATCACCTTCACATTGGGCTTGGCCAGATCATCCCAATCCTTGATGCCCTTCGGGTTGCCCTTGCGGACCAGAAAAACGATGGTCGAGGTATAGGGGGACGCGTTCTGCGGCAGCTTCTTCTGCCAATCCGCCGCGATGAGCCCGCGGTCGGCGATCTCGTCGATATCGTAGGCGAGCGCAAGCGTGACCACATCAGCCTGAAGCCCGTCGATCACGGAGCGCGCCTGCCGGCCCGAACCGCCATGCGACTGCTTGAGGTCGATGGTCTTGCCGGTCTCGGCCTTGTATCTCGGAGCGAACGCCTTGTTGATGTCGGCGTAAAGCTCCCGCGTCGGATCATAGGAGACATTGAGGAGCGTGATGTCGGCGGCATGTGCGGCTCCCGTCAACACAGCCGTGAGCACGAAACTTGCAACGAAGCGTGTCATGAATGACCCCGGGCGGCCGGCATCCCCCGGCCAAAGCGTGTTGCTGTCTGGCATTCCGATCGTGGTGCCGGCTTTGCCGTTCCACCTCGCCTGCCGCGTTTCCTCGGAGACGGTCCGCGCCTGCGCGCGCCCGCAATCTGCCCGCGTCGAAGCCGCAACGTTCCCGTTCATGGATGTACTCAAATTCCGAATGACGGCGGCAAAGCCAGTTCCAGGGGCACGTCCTTCCTCAACCCCGATCGCTCCGTTCCGGACGTGCCATGAGTTAACGCGCAAACGCGGCCATCGGGTCGATGGATTCTTTGCCGCACGCGCGGATGGACTTTTGCGAGCAGGCGGCGCAGGAGACGTAAAAATTGCTGCATAAAATTCATTGGGGGAACTTTCGGGTTGACGAGAATTATTTGCCATATACAAAGGCGAACGCGCCGGCAAATAGAAAAATATTCTACCAATTGTGAGTGTAAGCGTGGAAGAAAAATGAGGGTCGACATCAAAAAAGAGACCGCTATTGCCTCCGGCCAGCAGTCGGCGGCCGGTCCGGTCGAAGCGACACAGTTGGACCGCCTGGACGAGTTGGAATCGCAGAGCATCTTCATCCTTCGCGAAGCGTTTGCGCGCCTCAAGCGCATCGCCATCCTGTGGTCGCTCGGAAAGGACTCGAACGTCATGATCTGGCTCGCGCGCAAGGCCTTTTTCGGCCGCGTGCCCTGCCCCGCCATGCACGTCGACACCGGCAAGAAATTTCCTGAGATGTACGCGTTTCGCGACCGTTATGCCAAGGAGTGGCAACTCGATCTCCTGGTCGAGCCGTGTCCTCCGATCGACGCCATCGATCCGACCCTGCCGCCCGCCGCGCGCTCGGCCGCCCGCAAGACCGAAGGTCTCAAGCTCGCGCTCGCCAAGCACGGCTTCGACGGATTGGTCGCCGGCATCAGGCGCGATGAGGAAGCCACCCGCGCCAAGGAGCGCGTGTTCTCTCCGCGCGGCGCCGAAGGCCTGTGGGATGTGCACGACCAGCCGCCCGAGTTCTGGAACCACTTCAACGCTTCGCCGCCGCCGGGCGCGCATCTGCGTGTGCATCCGATCCTGCATTGGACCGAAAGCGACATCTGGGCCTATACCAAGCGCGAAGGCATCCCCATCATCCCCCTTTACCTGGCGCGCGACGGCAAGCGCTACCGCTCGCTCGGTGATGCGGACATCACCTTTCCGGTCGAATCGAACGCCGGCACCATCGATGAGATCATCGCCGAGCTGGCGGCAACCAGGATTCCCGAACGTGCCGGCCGCGCCATGGATCACGAATCCGAGGATGCGTTCGAACGCCTGCGCAAGGCCGGCTACCTGTGAGCGTGGTGCGCTCTGAGTCCTCCCAAGGCCAAGAAGAAGAAGTTGCCATGAACGTCCAGATATCCCGTCAGCTCCACCCGGTCTCGCCCGCTGGCGCGCGCGCCCTGGTGCGCATCGTCATCGTCGGCCATGTCGATCACGGCAAATCGACCCTGATCGGCCGCCTGCTGCACGAAGTGGAAGGCCTTCCGGACGGCAAGCTCGACGCGCTCAAGGCCGTGAGCGCGCGCCGCGGCATGCCGTTCGAGTGGTCGTTCCTGCTCGACGCCCTGCAGACCGAGCGCGATCAGGGCATCACCATCGACACCAGTCAGATCCGGCTGCGCACCCCGGCGCGCGATATCGTCCTGATCGACGCGCCCGGACATGCCGAGTTCCTCCGCAACATGATCACGGGAGCGGCGCAAGCCGATGCCGCCGTGCTGCTCGTCGACGCGACCGAGGGCGTGCGCGACCAGACCCGTCGCCACGGCTATCTCCTGCACCTCCTCGGCGTGCGCCAGGTGATGGTCGTCATCAACAAGATGGATCGCGTGGCCTTCGATGCCGGCAAGTTCAGGGAGATCGAAACTGAAATCGCCGCTCATCTGGCGGGACTGGGCCTGACGCCGAGCGCCATTATCCCGATTTCCGCCCGCAACGGCGATGGCGTGGCGCGGCACACGTCCTCGACCGCGTGGTATCGAGGGCCGACGGTTTTGGCCGCGCTCGATGCGTTCGTGCCGGCACGCCCGCCACACGACCTGGCGACGCGCCTGCCGGTGCAAGCCGTCTACAAGTTCGACGATCGCCGCATCATTGCCGGTCGGGTGGCGAGTGGCCGCATTCGGGTGGGTGACGATGTCCTCATCATGCCGGCCGGCAAGCCGGCATGCATCAAGTCGATCGAGGCATGGCCGGAGCGTGAGACCTCGCAGACGCCGCGCGTGGCGATCGCCGGGCAATCCGTCGGCATCACGCTCGATCGCGACATCTTCGTCGAGCGCGGCGACGTCGTCTGCGCGTCGACGAGCCCGGCCGCGTCCGCCCGGCGGCTGCGCGCGCGGGTGTTCTGGTTACACCAGCGTCCGCTCGCCGTCGGCGGCCATATCACCGTGCGCATCGGGACCGCCGAATCGACCGCCGTGGTCGCCGCCATCGAGGAAGCCGTGGATCCCGGGCTGCTGGCTTCGGATGGCGCCGAAGTCATCGCCCAGAACCATGTCGGGGAAATCGAGCTCGCGCTGTCGCGGCCGATCGCGATCGATCCCTACACCGCCGATCCCAATACCGGGCGCATCGTGCTGGAGTTCGAAGGACGCATCGCGGGCGGGGGCCTCATTCTCACGGCGCAGGCCGCCGCGCTGGACACGACGTCAGGCCCCCGCCCGGGCAAGGTCGCGTCCACAGCGCGCGCCTCGCGTACGGGCGTCAACTCCGACGAACTGCGAGCGAAAGCCTCCGCGCTGGCGCAGGTGTTCGCTTCGCTGTCCCCGGCCGAGCGGATTGCCCACCTGCGCCGGGAGGTTGCCGGCAAGATCGTCTTCACCACCAGCTTCGGCCTGGAAGACCAGGTGATCCTGCACCTGCTGTCGGAGCGGACCGACGACATCGCGGTGGTGACGCTCGACACCGGCCGGCTGTTCCCCGAGACCTACGCGCTGTGGGCGCAGACGGAACGCCGCTATGGCGTGCGCATTCGTGCCCTCCATCCGCGCCATGGCGACCTCGAGACGCTGGTCGAGCGCGACGGGATCAATGGCTTCTACGACTCACGCGCGGCCCGTCTCGCCTGTTGCACCGTGCGCAAGGTCGAACCGCTCGAGCGTGCGCTTGCCGGCGCGCGCGGCTGGATCGCGGGGCTGCGCGCCGAGCAGTCGGCGCACCGTCAGGACATGGCACTGGTCACCGCCGAAGCCGAGCGCGGTTTGATCAAGCTCAACCCGCTGTTCGACTGGACGCGCGAGGAGCTGCTGGCCTTCGTGTCCAGCAACGATCTCCCGGTCAACTCGCTTCACGCACAGGGCTTCGCGTCCATCGGTTGCGCACCCTGCACGCGGGCGATCGCCCCCGACGAACCGGAGCGCGCCGGACGCTGGTGGTGGGAAGAGGAAAGCAAGAAAGAGTGTGGGCTTCATTCGCATCGCCCGTAGGCGGCACGGCCTTGCAACAGGGCGTCCGGGAGAGCGCGAACCTGTTATCCAGACTGCAGTGCGAGATTCGTACTCGTTGTACGTGCAACGGGCGCGGAAGTGTTGCCGCATGAGAGGTCGGGAGATACGATCCTCGCGGCATCATTCGTTGCGGAGGTCTTCCATGAGCCCGCGGAGCGCGATCGTCGTCATCGACCTGCTCAAAGGTTTCTTCAAGAGCAACCCGACCTTGCCGGATCCGCTCGACGCCAAGCGCTTGTTCGCCACCGTGCGGCGCGTGATCGACGCCGGCCGCGAACGCGGCGTCACCATCGTCTTCATCAAGGACAACTTTCTGCCGGAGGAAGTGCCGATCGACAAGCACTTCAAGATCTTCGGCCCGCACTGCATCATCGGCACCCCCGACGCCGAGATCGTCGACGAGCTCGATCCCAAGCCGGGCGACTTTCAAATCCAGAAAAAGCACTACAGCGCGTTCAATTCGACGCGGCTCGACGCCGTACTGCGCGAACTCGACGTCAAGCGGCTTTTCTTCACGGGCGCCTGGACCGAAGCCTGCGTCCAGCACACCGTGATCGACGCATTCTACTTGAACTACGATATCTCGGTGATCTCCGATGCGGTCTCCTCACCGCACCGGGACGCCCATGACTATGCGTTGAACTACATGCGGCAGTATCACCGTGCCAAGATCATCACCAGCGATCAGGCGCTCGCGCAGTTTCGCACCGACGCAGCCGCGCCCGGCGGCGATGATCGCCCTGCCCCGGTGGCGGCTGCGCGCCCCTCCTATGCGGAGTGGGGCCGCGCGTCGCGCGCCGGCTGAAACCAGCCGGCGCGAACGAAGAACAGGGATCGGCGCCAACACGACCGGCCCGGCACCACGCCTGGCGCGGTCACCGTCCCGCAGTGCTGGCGGCGTCAACGCCCTTGCCCGAGCCTTCGCCGGTTTTCGAGTGAGCCCAGTAATCGGCGGCCGATTTGGTCTGCTTGAGCTTTTGGGAATCCTCGTATCCGGGCGCCATCGACGCTGACGTTCCCGCCATGACCTCGTGATGCTCGATATTGAGGAGCCGCAGCCAGCTCTGCTGCCCGAGCGTGAGGCCGATCATGCAGCCGAGCTCGACCAGCTCCGGCTCGCTGAACTGCTTGTGCATGCGGTCCCAGAACGCATCGTCGGTGGTGAGATGCCAGGTGATCGCCTCAGCATACGCAAGCGCCGCCTTCTGGCGCTCGTTGTACGTCGTGGACTTCTCGAAGTTCAGCAGATCCATGACGTGGTCCTCGATCAGCGCACCGCTCGTCGTGGCCTTCACCGAACGCTGATTGCCGCAATACTCGCATTGCACCGAGCGCGACACGTAGAGCCGGCACAGCTCCTTGATGGCATGATCGAGTACGCCGTTGCGGAAGAGATTGTGCCAGGAATTGGCGAAGAACCAGAATGCGGCCGGCACGTGGGCACGCACGGCGGAGCTTTCCGGCCGGGGCGTGCCCTCACGCTGGCATCGTTCCATCTCCTTGCGCATCTCCGCATCCATCTTTTCGAGCGGGACGTAGCTGATCCGCTGTTTGGCCATGGTGTCCTCCTTTTCGTTGTGAACCTTCAATGTGACCGCGCCTTCGGATGTCGAAAGCGCCTATGGCCCGGGCCGCACGCCCGGTGCCTGTTCCGCCAGCGAGCGGAGCAATGCGAATGCCTCCTGCGAGAGGTTGCGCGTCAACTCCGACGCGCTGGTCGGGCGTCCCAGGGACGCGGCCTGTCCCGCCCATAACGGGGTGAAGTCCGGCAAGCCGCGGCGAGACCCTTCATTGCTCAGCGCCTGCACCGCTCCCGCGGCCGCCGGGAATTGGGGCGCCACGTCGCTGATCGGGCCGACCTCCCGCACCAGACGATTGACTAGGCTGCGTGCGGCCCGGCCGGTAAACACGTTCGTGAGCGCGGTGCCGTCGTCGCGCGCCGCCTTCAGCGCTTCGCGATGGACAGGATTGACCTTCGCTTCCGGGCAAAACAGATAAGCGGTTCCAACCTGCACGGCATCGGCGCCGAGCGCGAACGCTGCCGCTGCTCCACGGGCGTCGGTGATGGCACCCGCCGCGATCACCGGCACGTCGACTGCATCGACGATTTGCGGCACGAGCGCGAACGTTCCAACCTGCGTGTTGAGATCCATGTCGAGGAACATTCCGCGATGCCCGCCGGCTTCGAGGCCCTGGGCGACGATGGCGTCGCAGCCGAGATCAATCAGCCGCCGCGCTTCCGCTACGGTGGTCGCGGAGCTGATGACGACGCACCCCGCCTTCTTCAATCGTTCCACCAGCCGGGGCTCCGGCAGACCAAAATGGAAACTCGCCACCTTTGGCCCGGCGGCGACGACGGCATCACATATCTCTTCATCGAAAGGGGCGCGGTTCGGCGCCGACGCGCTCGCGGGATCAACGCCAAGCTCGCTGTAGTACGGTGCAAGCCGCGATCGCCAGGCCCGCTCCTGCTCCGGCGTGACCTCGGGCGCGTCGTGGCAGAAAAATCCGAGATTGAAGCTGCGATTGGTCAGCGCACGGATTCGCTCCGCCTCTTCGATGACCTGCGCAGGCGACAGGCGCGAGCAGCCATACGACCCGAGTCCGCCTGCATTCGCGACCGCCGCCACGAGCTCGGCCGACGAGGCACCGGCCATCGGCGCCTGGATGACCGGAACATCGATGCCGAGCAGATCGAGCAGCTTTCGCATGGACTGCATGCAATCCTCCACATCGTGGGCCGTTGGCAGATCGCGACGACGATACCGATCGCGTGCAGGTGCCTGAACCCCGGCGTCTCACGTTGCATTGGGCGGTTGAATTCTTTTCTTGGTCTGGTCGCGCACCGGTTCCGTTGTGATCGTCGTCTCCAGAAATCCGAGCTGGCGCGAGAGATTGCGCGCCGCCTGATCCAGCGCCTGCACGACGGGTTCGCCCCAGTCGCTCGGCATTCCGCTCGCTCGGCCCACGACGCACATCACCGCCATTAGTTTGCCGCGCACGTCGAACACCGGTGCTGCGACTGCATCGACGCCGGGGATGAGCACGCCGCGTGCCCGCGAAAGACGCCGTTCGCGAATATGGGCAAGCTGCAGAGCGAGATCGTCACCGGCCCGCGGCGACGTCGCCGCCGACGCCTGCTCGGCGGCAACGAGAGGCCGTGTCAGCGAATGGGGCAGGTAGGCCAGGAACACCTGGCCGATGGCGGTCGTCGTGAGCGGCAGGACGGAGCCGATGCGCACATTCATGGTCACGACATGACCGCTTTCCTCCATCGCGATGATGGTCGGGCCCGTGTCTCCCCAGATTGCCGCCGTCACCGTCTCGTTCACGCGGTCCCGCAGGCGCGGCAGCGCATCGTTGAGCTGGCGAATAGGGCTCAGGCGCCCGAGC
>Ga0207691_10002236_pt1 | contig 18957 bp, 12 predicted proteins | sample KBSM13metaG_FD_184327 | JGI IMG/M metagenome (GOLD analysis project Ga0207691, IMG submission 184327) | Miscanthus rhizosphere microbial communities from Kellogg Biological Station, Michigan, USA - KBS M1-3 metaG (SPAdes) (version 2) | ecosystem: Host-associated > Plants > Roots > Rhizosphere >... | reverse complement strand
GCATCTTTGACGACGACCGCTATTTCGACGTCATCGTCGAATATGCGAAGGCCGCTCCCGGCGACATCCTCATTCGCATCAGCGCGTCCAACCGCGGCCCCGACGCGGCGCCGTTGCACCTTTTGCCCACGCTGTGGTTCAGGAACGAGTGGACGTGGAAGAAGGGAGCTCCCAGGCCGCACATCACGCTGAAGCGCGCCGGCGACGACGTGGTCGTGGAAGCGATTCATCACACGCTCGGCCTGTGGCGCCTCTATTGCGACGCGCCGGACGAGGTCCTGTTCACCGAGAACGAGACCAATGCGCAACGCCTGTACGGGGTTCCCAACGCGTCGCCGTACGTGAAAGACGGGATCGACGACTTCGTCGTCGCCGGGCGGCGCGATGCGGTCAATCCCGGACAGACCGGAACAAAGGCAGCTCCGCATTACCGGTTGACGATCCGCCCCGGCGAGACCGCCGTCACGTGCCTTCGCCTTTGTGCGGCGCCCGACGTGTCGCAACCGTTCGGTCCAGGCTTCGATCAGGTGTTCACGCAGCGGCAGGAGGAAGCCGATGCGTTCTACCGGCGAATCACGCCGTTCGAGTTGCCGCCCGACATGCGCAACGTGCAGCGACAGGCATTCGCGGGATTGCTGTGGAGCAAGCAGTTGTACGGCTACTTCGTGGAGCGTTGGCTCGAAGGCGATCCTGCATGCGCTCCTCCGCCCGACGAGCGGAAGCGCGGCCGCAATCACCGCTGGTGGCATCTGTCGGCGGAGGACGTGCTGTCGATGCCGGACAAGTGGGAGTATCCGTGGTTCGCCGCATGGGACATGGCATTCCACGCGATCGGGTTCGCGCTGATCGACCCCGATTTCGCGAAGCGGCAGCTGCTCGTGCTCACACGCGAGTGGTACATGCACCCGAACGGGCAGCTCCCCGCGTACGAGTGGGATTTCTCCGACGTCAATCCGCCGGTGCACGCATGGGCGGCGCTGCGCATCTATCAGATCGAGCAAAAGGTGTACGGGCGCGCCGACCGGGAGTTTCTCGAGCGCATTTTCCAGAAGCTTCTCATCAACTTCACGTGGTGGGTGAACCGGAAGGATGCGGAGGGGCGCAACATCTTCGAAGGCGGATTCCTCGGCCTCGACAACATCAGCGTTTTCGACCGCACCGCGGGACTGCCCGGCGGCGGCCGGCTGGAGCAGGCCGACGGCACGAGCTGGATGGCCATGTACTGCCTCAATCTTCTAGCGCTCGCGCTCGAGCTCGCGAAGGAAGACCGGGTGTATCAGGATGTGGCGACCAAGTTCTTTGAGCACTTCGTGTACATCGGCTCCGCGATCAACAAGATGGGCGGGCAGGGGCTGTGGAGCGAGGCCGACGGCTATTACTACGATCAGCTTAGGCTGCCGGACGGCCGCTGCATCCCGATCAAGGCGCAGACGATTTCCGGCCTGATTCCGGTCTTCGCGGTGGCGGTCGGCGACGGCGAGGCGATTGCGCAGTTCTCGGATTTCGCGCGCCGGTTGCGTTGGTTCGTGCGGCATCGCCCCGAGCTCCTGCACGGATTGGGCGACCTCACGACGCGGGGCCTGCAAAATCGTGTCCGGCTGACGCTCGTCGACACGGAGAAGCTCAAGCTCATCCTCGCGCGCGTGCTCGACCCGGAGCGCATGCTGAGCGACCACGGCGTGCGCTCCGTGTCGCGGTTCCATCGCGAGCATCCGCTGCACCTCGACCTGGACGGCCAGCAGTTCACGCTGGATTACGTGCCGGCCGAGTCGAACAGCCCGCTATTCGGCGGCAACTCGAACTGGCGCGGGCCGGTGTGGTTTCCGCTCAACTTCCTGCTGATCGAGGCGCTGCAGAAGCATGACGCGTGTCTCGGCGAGACGTTCAAGGTCGAATGTCCCGTCGGCTCGAACAACGAGCTGACGCTGTGGGAAGTGACCACCGAGCTCACCCGTCGGCTCATCACGCTGTTCACCCGGGACGAGAACGGACGGCGTGCGATCTACGGCAAACGCGAGAAATTCCAGACCGATCCCCACTGGCGTGACTTGATCCTCTTCTACGAGTACTTCAACGGCGACACCGGAGAAGGGCTCGGCGCGAGCCACCAGACCGGCTGGACGGGGGTCGTTGCGAAGCTCATTCAGCAGTACGGCGAATATGCGCTGCGTGCACACCCCGAGCTCGGCGAGGAGTTCGGCATCGGCGCACTCCGCGAGCGGCCGAACGGCAACGGCAGTGGGCGCGCCCCCGGAACGGGCGAGGTGGAAGAACCGTGAGATGCGCGATGGACGCGCCCAAGGACCACGGCGATGGCTAACGCCCAGTCGTGACCGAGCTGCAGCGTGCCGTCCCTCCTACGTCGAACCGGGGATGCTGCTGGCGTCCGAATAGCGGCGGCGAATGCGTTCCGCGGCAAGCTTGAGCACACGGACTCCGCGTTCCTTGGATTCGGGACTGAAGCGGACAGTCGGTATGGCCAATGCCACCGCCCCCAACGGGAACGAAGACTCGGACAAGATCGCGACGCCTATCCCGGAGATTCCAAGCGTGAACTCCTCCAGCGAATAGGCAAATCCCTGCTTGCGCACCTTCGCAATGTCTCTTCGAAGATCTACCTTCGATGCGATTGTCTTGGGGGTGATGCGCTCGAAGACCACGCGGTCGAGGTATTCCTCGACCATGGAATCCGGCATGGCGGCGAGCATTGCTTTGCCTCCCGACAGAGCGTAAAGCGGCCCGACGTCGCCCACACGCATTTGCGATACGAGACGCAAGTGACTGCTCACAGTGGCAATTACTTCGCACTGATCCCCCTTCAACCGATTGAGCGTGCACGATTCCAGCGTCTCATCGGTGATCTCCTCAAGGATGGACGCGGCAATCGCATTCAGACTTTGAACAGAGCCTGTCCGCTGTGTCAGTGTCGCGAAAGCTTCGCCCAGCCGGTACCCTTTGCTGATAGGAGAAAAGCTAACGTAGCCCCGAGCAACCAGATTTCCAAGCAAACTGGTAAGGCTGCTCTTCGGGATTCCCAGGGCGGTCGCAATATCAACGTGCGACATCTCCTGTCCCCAACCCGAAAGCAGCTCAAAGAGATCCAGCACGCGATCAGCCGACTTGACCGCCTTTTCCATGCCCGTATTACGCGACTTATTCATGGACGTGAACGAAATATGAAGGATCGCCTTCGGCATGTCAATTGCCGGCTGAGAGTCCGGTGGGCACTCCGTTTAGTTACGAGTTCCTCTATGTGAACGGGTCTTCGAAGGGCGACGCGCACGCCAGAGGGTTTCGAAGACGGGGCGCCGATCATTCTTCCCTGAAGGGTCGGGTGTTCGGTCCTAGGCCAGGCTTGGGTCCCGCTGTTCGACGATCGGTGCTTGACAGTGTCGCAGCCATATGTTCTACAATGCGAACGTAGTCACACATAAGAACTTACCGACGGTCGTCGAGACGACGCTCGGCAGCGTGCGCTGGGGCTCGGCAAGCGTGCAACGGGGAATTGACCATGATGCGTTCATCTGGCGCGCGAAGCGCCGGCCCCAGCCATGCCGTTGCGACCCACGACGCAACCGCCTCGATATTGGTTGGGGTGGCGGCCGTCGATCGCGCATGCAAGATCCTTGCCGCGTTCGAAACGTCCGACGGCGCTTTGCCGCTGACTGAGATTGCGCAGCGTACCGGCCTTCATAAGAGCACTATTCTGAGAATCACCGCGTCGATGGAACGCGCACGCTTCCTGGTTCGACTCCCAGACAGACGATTTGCGGTCGGGCCTGAACTACATCGGCTGGCATTGCTCTATCATTGCTCGCATTGACTCCGATGGTCGCCGGGAGCTTCCCTAGGCGAACATGAAGGTCGTGGGCCAATTGTCTGCGCTGAGCTCCACAATATTTCGAGTTCGCATTTTTCGTAGCGGTTTTCGTCGATGTGTCGGTGGCAAATCGATGTTCACGCGGCGACCGGAGTCTGAAGCAAACCACGACCTTGCTGGCGCCAAGCGAAGAAGCGAAATGCCAGAGGAACCACCCGCTCGGTCTGCATTATTTTGACCTCGTCATCCGAGCCGACTCGTACTCGTGCGGCGCACGACGCACGGGTGTCGCCGCCCAATCAATCCCACACCCGAGGAACTTCAACCATGGCTGCCATTGAGGCGAAGAAGGGAATCACCGAGGAGCAGCAGCAGGAGCTGGACGACGTCTTTGCACGCGCGACCAAGGCGCTTGCAATCATCGAAACCTATGATCAGGCGCGCGTCGACCGTCTTTGCCAGGCGGTAGCCTGGGCCGTGGCCAACAAGGAGACGTTCACGCGGCTTGTCGAAATGGGCATCGCGGAGAGCGGCCTGGGCGATGCCGTGAGCCGCATGGGCAAGCGGATGAAGATCCGCGGCGTGCTGCGTGATGCGCTGCGCCAGAAGAGCGTCGGCATCATCGAGGAGATACCCGAGAAGGGGATCGTCAAGTACGGCAAGCCGGCCGGCATCATCGCCTGCATCGTGCCGACGACCAATCCGGACTTGACGCCTGCCGGCAACGCGATCTACGGAATCAAGGCCCGCGACGTCGTGATCTTCTCGCCGCATCCGCGCTCGAAGAAGACGTCGTTCGAGACGGTGCGACTGATGCGCGAGGCGCTCGAGCAGGAAGGTGCCCCGGCCGATATCCTGCAGTGCCTCACCAAGGTCAACATTCCGATGTCGCAGGCGCTGATGGCACGCGCCGACCTGATCGTGGCGACGGGCGGCCAGCCGATGGTCCGCGCGGCTTATAGCTCCGGCACGCCAGCGTATGGCGTCGGGTCCGGCAACTCGACCATGATCATCGACGAAACGGCGAATATCGAGGAAGCGGCGCGCAACACGCGGCTTTCCAAGACGTCCGACTTCGGCTCCGGTTGCTCCGCCGACGGGAACCTCATCATCGAGGCGTCGATCTTCGACAAGTTGGTGGACCAGCTGCAGAAGGAAGGCGGTTATCTCGCTTCGCCGGAACAGAAGGAGATGCTGCGCAAGGCGATGTGGGACGACGAGCGCCACCGCACCGTAGAGACTGTGGCGATCGCACCGCAACAGCTCGCGAAGGCGGCCGGTTTCGCGATTCCGGACGACCGCAAGTTCATCATCGTGCACGGCGATGGCATTGGCAAGGAGCATCACTTCTCCGGCGAGAAATTGACGACTCTGCTCGCCGTTTACAAGTACAAGGGGTTCGACCAGGCGCTCGACATGATGCGCGCCGTCTACGAGGTTGGCGGCAAGGGCCACTCGTGCGGCATCTACTCGTTCAACCAGGACCACATCCACCGGCTGGCGATCGCGGCACCGGTGTCGCGGATCATGGTCCGGCAGCCGCAATCGAAGGCGAACGCCGGCGCGTTCAACAACGGCATGCCAATGACTTCGAGCCTCGGCTGCGGGACCTGGGGCGGCAACGTCATCTCCGAGAACGTGCATCTCAAGCATTACCTCAACACGACGTGGGTGTCGGTACCGATCAAGGAGGACAAGCCCTCCGACGAGGAGCTCTTCGGACCGTTCTATGACCCCGTGCGCGAAGGCGTGGTCGAGACGATCACGACCTGAGAAAGCGCGACGCATTGCACTGCAACCGCCAATTCACGGATCGAAGGGGCATCCAATGAAGGACTTGATATCGAATCAGCTGGTGAAGTATCTCGAGGACCGCGGGATCGAGCACATTTTCGGGCTGTGCGGCCACACCAACATCGCGGTACTCGCCGCGCTGTCGAAGAGCAAGAAGATCCGCTTTATCAATACGCGCCACGAGCAGATCGCCGCGCACGCCGCCGACGGTTACGCCCGGGCGACCAACAAGGCCTCCGTGGTGCTCTCGCACCTCTCCCCCGGCCTCACCAACGCTGCCACCGGTGTCGCCAACGCCGCGCTCGACTCCATCCCAATGGTCGTGATCGCCGGCGACATCCCTAGCCACTACTACGGCAAGCATCCGCACCAGGAGGTGAACCTGCACGCCGATGCGTCGCAGTACGAGATCTATCGGCCGTTCGTCAAGCGCGCCTGGCGCGTCGACTCGCCTCACCTTTTCCCCGAGATCATCGAAAAGGCGTTCGCGCTGGCCGAAAGCGGTCGCCCCGGACCGGTGCTGGTGGACGTGCCGATGGACATCTTCTCCAAGGAGATCGACGTCGAGCTGTTCGCGCGGCTCAAGCACAACGCCAAGTCGCTGAAGAAGCCTTCGCTCGACGACGAGACCGCCGGGGAGATCATCAAGGCGCTGCTCGGCGCGAAGACGCCGCTGCTCTACGTCGGCGGAGGCATCCTGCTCGCCGACGCCGCGACCGAAATGCGCGAGCTGGCCGAGCACCTGTCGCTGCCGGTGGCGCACTCCCTGATGGGCAAGGGCGCGCTGCCCGATGACCACCCGCTGATCCTCGGCATGTCCGGGTTCTGGGGAACGAAGTTCATCAACGACAAGTGCCTGGGTGCCGACTGGATCCTTGGGCTCGGCACCAAGTTCTCAGAGGCTGACTGCAGCTCGTGGGAGGAGGAGTACACGTTCAAGATCCCGCCGACCAAGCTGATCCACATCGACATCGATCCGGCCGAGCTCGGCCGCAACTATCCGTTGGCGATCGGCGCCGTTGCAGACTTGAAGCAGGCGCTGCGCGTGTTGAATCGGGTTGCGCGCAAGCTCTCGCCGGAGGGCGTGAAGCGGCCCGAGCTGGTGGCGCAGATGGCGGCGAACCGGAAAAGCTTCGTCGACGGCAACAGGAAGGCGATGGAAAGCGACAAGTGGCCGATGCAGCCCGAGCGGATCCTCGCCGACCTGCGCACCGTCATGCCACGTGACGCGCTCCTCTGCACCGACGTGGGCTGGAACAAGAACGGCATGGCCCAGCAATATCCAATCTACACACCGGGCAGCGTCTTCACGCCTGGGGGATTCGCGACGATGGGATTCGGCTCTCCGGCAGCGCTCGGCGCAAAGGTCGCCAAGCCGGACAAGGTGGTCGTCGCGCTGATCGGCGACGGCGGCTTCGGCCAGAACCCGGCGGCACTCGCTACCGCATTCGAGGACGACATCGCGGTGATCTGGGTGATCATGAACAACTGCGCGTTCGGCACCATCGCGGGTCTCGAGAAAGCGCATTACGGCACGACCTTCGGCACGGTTTTCGAAAAGGACGGCAAGCCTTACTCGCCCGACTATGCCGCAATCGCCCGGGCTTATGGCATCGACGGCATCAAGGTGGAGTCGGCGGCGGAATTCAAGCCCGCGCTGGAGAAGGCCGTCAAGTCGAAGCGCCCTTGCGTCATCGACGTCAGAATGGAGAACGTGCCCACGCCCACGGCGGGACACTGGAACATCATGGACATCTACTCGCCTGGCAAGAAAGTACACCACGTCAGCACGGGCTAGCATCCGCCCTTCGCCAAGCGATTCGGGTTGACCGTGGACCTAGAGTTCGTGGGTCATGCAGCGCCATCCGTCACCGGCCGTCGTGCCTCGCGGCCGGGACGGGCGCATCCTGGTAAATGATTGTGTCAGGCACGTCGAAGTGATCTTCCCATTCTCCAGGAGCTACAGACCATGACAGCCGCGGAGTTGTTTGTTAGGTGCCTCGAGAACGAAGGAGTCGAATACATCTTCGGCATTCCAGGCGAAGAGAACATCGACATCATGGATGCGCTGCTCGACAGCCCGATCAAGTTCATCACTACGCGCCATGAGCAGGGGGCAGCCTTCATGGCGGATGTCTATGGGCGACTTACCGGCAGGGCCGGCGTCTGCATGGCAACGCTCGGCCCGGGTGCCACCAACCTGATCACCGGGTTCGCCGACGCCAATATGGATCGGGCCCCCATCGTCGCCATTGCCGGCCAGGGTGCAACGACCCGTCTGCACAAGGAAAGTCACCAGATCCTGCAGCTGGTAAACCTGTTTCACCCGATCTCCAAGTACGCGACGCAGATCCTCGAGCCCGAGATCGTGCCCGAGATCGTGCGCAAGGCTTTCAAGGTGGCACAGACGGAAAAGCCCGGCGGGGCCTTTATCGAATTTCCCGAGAACATCGCTGAAGCCAAAGTCGAAGGAACCCCGATCGAGGTGCAGACGGCGTACAACTCCGCTGCGCCCGACTTCAAGATCGACCAGGCAGCCAAGATCATTTCGGAGGCCAAGGCTCCCATAATCCTCGCCGGCAACGGCGTCATCCGGCAGGGCGCTGCCGACGAGCTCGTTCGATTCGCGGAAATGCTGCGCATCCCGGTGGCGAACAGCTTCATGGCAAAGGGAGTGGTTCCATTTTCAAGCGAGTTCTCGCTGGGCACGATCGGGCTCAAGGCGCGTGATCTGCCGTGGTATGCGTTCGAACGAGCCGATGTGGTCCTCTGCGTCGGCTACGACATGGTCGAGTACCACCCCGACATGTGGAATCCCGATAACGACAAGAAGATCGTTCACATCGACGCCCTGCCGGCGGAGGTGGACGCGCACTATGTCGTGGCCGTGGGCGTCCTCGGAGACATCAGTTCGTCGCTGCGCGCAATGGCGCTGAAGGCCCGGCCGCAGAAAGTCATGCCGTTCAAGTCGGTGCGCAAGGCGATCATCGAGGACCGCGCCGGGTACGCCAACGATCTCGGGTTTCCGGTCAAGCCGCAGAAGATCGTCTGGGATCTGCGCGACGTGCTTGGGCCCGAGGACATTGCGATTTCCGACGTCGGTGCGCACAAGATGTGGATGGCGCGTATGTACAAGGCGGAGCGGCCCAACACCTGCATCATTTCCAATGGCTTTGCCTCGATGGGGATTGCCGTGCCCGGAGCAATCGCAGCGAAGCTCGCCTATCCGGAGCGCAAGGTCATCGCTGTAACCGGTGACGCCGGTTTTCTCATGAACTCGCAGGAGATCGAAACGGCGATCAGGGTTGGTACGCCATTCGTGATCCTGATCTGGAACGACGCTGAATACGGGTTGATCACCTGGCATCAGCTTCGCCATTTCGGCCGTCCCAGCCATATCGCCTTCAAGAATCCGGATTTCGTCAAATACGCCGAATCTTTCGGAGCCAAGGGCTACCGCGTGGAGCGTGCGGAGGATCTCGTCCCGACCTTGAAGCGCGCGCTGGAGGACAACGTGGTCGCGATCGTCGACTGCCCTGTCGACTACTCCGAAAACATGAAGCTCACGCAGCGCCTGAAGGATATGCAGTCTCCGGTGTAGGCTGGCGTTTCGCCGCGCGACTGTCAACAGACGACGAACTCGACGACCCGGAAATCAACAGATCTTGCTCATGGGAGCGCATGAATGAAAATCCGAGCCGCCGTCTTGCATGCCGTTGGCGCCACGGCGCCGTACGCCACATCGAAGCCGCTGGTTGTTGAAGAACTGGAACTGGCAGCACCCGGTCCGGGCGAAGTATTGGTCAAAATCGGGGCCGCCGGCTTGTGTCACTCCGATCTGTCGGTCATCAACGGCGACCGGCCGCGGCCGATGCCGATGGCGCTGGGACATGAAGCGGCTGGGATCGTGGAAGAGCTCGGCGAGGGCGTCACCGATCTGAAGCGCGGCGATCATGTCGTGTTGGTGTTCGTGCCGAGTTGCGGGCACTGCGGCCCATGTTCCGAGGGCCGCCCCGCGCTGTGCGAGCCCGGTGCCGCCGCGAACGGCGCGGGAACATTGCTCTCCGGCGGACGGCGCCTCACTCGCAACGGGCAAACCATCAATCACCACCTCGGCTGCTCGGTGTTCGCCGAATATGCCACGGTATCTCGCCGCTCGGTGGTCAAGATCGACTCGGAGCTGCCGCTCGACGAGGCGGCGCTCTTCGGCTGTGCCGTACTCACCGGTGTTGGCGCGGTGGTCAACACGGCGCAAGTGCGCGCCGGCGCATCGGTCGCGGTGATAGGACTCGGCGGCGTCGGTCTCGCGTCGCTGCTGGGCGCGCGGGCAGCAGGTGCCCGCCAGATCGTCGCCGTCGACCTATCGAATGCGAAACTCGATTTGGCGAAGTCGCTTGGAGCCACGCACACGTTCAATGCGGGCAATGCGGATTGCCAGGAACAGATTCGCGAACTGACGTCGGGCGGCGTCGAGTATGCCTTCGAGCTGGCAGGGTCGGTACGCGCGCTGGAGCTGGCCTACAAGATCACCCGTCGCGGTGGCACGACAGTCACTGCAGGGCTACCGCCGCCGACCGCGGCATTTGCATTGCCCGCCGTCAATCTGGTCGCGGAAGAACGCACGCTCAAGGGCAGTTACATTGGAACCTGCGTGCCTTCGCGCGATATTCCGCGTTACATCGAACTGTACCGGCAGGGCCGCTTGCCCATCGATCGCTTGATGAGCGGCAAGCTCGAGCTCGAGGACATCAATCGCGGTTTCGACTTGTTGCATGAAGGCAAGGCGGTGCGGCAAGTCGTCGTGTTTTGACCGGCGCCCTCGCCGATCCTGGACCGACGGAATCACATGGCCGATAAACCTGCAAACTGGATGGATCAGGCGGGTGAGCTGTACAAGCAGTGGGCCGACCAGCAACAGAGTCTCTTCCGCAGCATGGCGGGGAACGCCGGGCTGTTCGGCATTGGCGGCGTGAACGCCGAGCATCCGCCGGTCAACGCCGCCGTCGAAGCGACGGCCGACGCAACCGAGCCGTTGCGCAAAGCGCAGGCCCTGTGGCAATCGTCGATGCAACAGTGGGTCGACCTTGCCCAGAAAGCGATGCCGCAGGCGGGTCTCACCGGCGAATCGTTGAAGGCGCTGCTGGACCCAAGACAATGGGCGCAAGCGGGCCTCGGGCCGCTCGACGCGGCCATCGAGCACCTCGTCGAGGGCCCGAGCTATGCGACGCTGTGGACACTCGACCGCAAACTCATGAAGGCGCAGAAGCTCCGCGCGGAGTGGTCGAGGGACCTCGCCGCATTCCAGGTGCTGATGCACGGCGCGTGGAACGAGGCTGTCCAGCGTTTCATGCGGGAACTCAACGACGCGCAGGGCACACCCATCACGAGCTGGCGGGAACTGACCGACGCCTGGGTCAAGGTTGCCAACGAAACGCTGCTTGCGACTCATCGCACGCCCGAGTTCCTCGAGGCACAGCGCCGTTTGACGCGTTCCGGCGCAGAGTGCCGGTTGCAGGAACGCGAGATTGCAGAGGCGTTCTGTGAGATGCAGCAGATGCCGACGCGAACGGAGATGGATGAAGTGCAGCGCGAAGTGTATGAGCTGCGCCGCCGCTTGCGTGCGCTCGAGAAGTCAGGGCGGGCCCCCGCCGCTCCCGCAGCCGCTTTGCCGAACGCGACGAAAAAGCCTCGCCGCGCTGCGAAATAGGCGCCGTTAGCTCCAGGACCCGAGAATGCTGCCGATGAACTCCCGGATGCAATTCGATCCACTGCAGATTGCGAAGCAGCTCGCCGACTTCAACCAGCGTCTGCAACGCGGAAGCGAGCTCTTGCGCTCGGTCAAGGATCGGGACGTGCAGATCGCCACCACGCCCAAGACCGAGGTCCTCCGGCAGGACAAGACGACGCTCTACCACTACGAACCGATGGCGGAGCGAACCGTCGCAGTGCCCGTCCTCGTCGTCTACGGCCTGGTCGGGCGCTACACGATGGCCGATCTGCAGGAGGATCGTTCACTGATCCGCAACCTGCTCCTCCAGGGCGTGGACCTGTATGCCGTCGACTGGGGAAATCCGGCCCGCGGCGATCGGTGGCTGACGATCGACGACTATGTCGACGGCTATCTCAACGAGTGCATCGAGTTCATCTGCCGCTCGCACGGCCTCGACAGCGTCAACGTCCTCGGCATCTGCGAAGGCGGCGTCTTCACGCTCTGCCACGCCGCGCTCTATCCGGAGCGGGTCAAGAATCTGATCGTCACGATCACGCCGGTCGACTTTCATGCCGACCAGGCGGAAGGACGCACCGACCACGGATTCATCAATCTGTGGACGCGCAGCCTGAGCCCCGAGGACGTCGATCGCCTGATCGAGGCGAACGGCAATCTGCCGGGTGAGCTCATGAGCTTCGTCTTCTCCAATATGACCCCGCTCGCGAGCCTGACCAAGTACAACCTGGGATTGCTCGACGTCGTCGACGACGAGAAGAAATTGCTGAACTTTCTGCGCATGGAGAAGTGGCTGGCCGATCGCCCGCATCACCCCGGAGAGGCCGCCAAGCAATGGCTCAAGGACCTGTATCAACAAAACAAGCTGGTCAAGAACCAGTTCGAGCTCGGCGGACGCAAGGTAGAGCTCGTCAACATCACGATGCCGGTCCTCAATATTTACGCGAAAGAGGATCACATCATTCCACCGCAATGCTCGCGGGCGCTCTCCGATTGTGTCGGTACCGACGACTACAGTGAAATCGGTTTGGCGGGGGGGCACGTCGGTGTGTTCGTCAGCGGCAAGTCGCAAGGGGTGCTGGGCAAGGGCATCGTCGAGTGGCTGAAGGAGCGACCGTGAGGTCCGCGACGCTCGCTGTTGCGCAAGAGTTTTTCCCGGCGCCGCGGGCCACGAAAGCCGGCGGTCCATGCAGTCCGGAGCGCCGCTGAGTCCCCGGTTTGGCGGGTTCATTGCATTGGGCCCGCATGGCTTCACGCAAGTGGGCTACACGGCCTGGGGATCCGAGGATGCAGAGCGAACCGTAGTCTGCATGCACGGGCTAACGCGCAATGGCCGCGACTTCGACTTTCTCGCCCAGCGGCTCGCCGCGCTGGCGATGAGGGTGGTCGCGCCCGACCTTCCGGGGCGCGGGCGCAGCGCGCCTGCCGCGCGTGCCGAGGACTACGGCACGCCACTCTATGTTGCAGTCGCGGGCGCGCTCATCGCGCACCTCGGCGTGAAGGAGGTCGACTGGGTGGGCACCTCCCTCGGCGGCCATATCGGCATGGAGTTGGCCGCTCAGTCTGGAAGCCCGATCCGGCGCCTGGTGCTCAACGACTTCGGGGCACGCGTGCCCGCTGCCGCCCTGCAACGCATCAGCAACTACCTGAGGAACACTCCAACCTTTCGCACGCTGACGGAAGTGGAAACGTACGTGCGCGAGATCTATGCGCCCTTTGGCTCGTTGAGCGACTCCCAATGGCGCCATATTGCCGAGCGCAGCGTCATCGGAGAAAGCGGACGTCTGCGGCTCAATTACGATCCGCAGATCGTGACCCAGTTCTCGCGCCCCATGTACCTGGATGTCACCTTGTGGCGCGTGTGGGAACAGGTGGAGTGCCCCGTTCTCATCTTGCGCGGCGAGAATTCCGATCTGCTCCGTCCGGAGACTGTCGTGGAAATGAAACGCCGTGGTATCGCCGCCAGACATGGCCGCGTGGAGTCGATCGAAATTCCCGGCTGTGGGCATGCGCCGGCACTGATGGCCGATGAGCAAGTCTGGCCGATCGAAGACTTTCTCCTGGCCGACAGCGTCGCCGGTGCGTCGCGCACGCGCGCGGGGGCGGGAGGCCGCGCCAAATGAAGAACAAGATCGTTTCAACAGCCGAGGCGATCGCCATCATTCGTGACGGCGACACGATCGCTTGCTCGGGCTTCGTCGGTAGCGGCACGCCCGAAGAGCTCATTGGCGCCCTGGAGAAGCGTTTCACGGAGACGGCGTCGCCGCGCGACCTGACGCTGGTATTCGCCGCAGCACCCGGCGACGGCAAGGATCGCGGGTTGAATCGGCTCGCCCGCGATGGAATGGTCAAGCGCGCGGTCGGCGGGCACTGGGGACTCGTGCCCAAACTCTCGGCGATGGCGGTGGACGGACGCATCGAGGCCTACAACCTGCCGCTCGGAACATTGAGCCAGCTGTTCCGCGACATCGCCGGACACCGGGCCGGCACGCTGACCAAGGTGGGGTTGCGGACGTTCGTCGATCCTCGCCAGCAGGGTGGCAAAATCAACGCCCGCACGACCGAAGACTTGGTGCGATTGATGCGCATCGATGACGAGGAGTGGCTGTTCTACAAAGCCTTTCCGATATCGGTGGCGCTGCTCCGTGGCACCACCGCCGATCTCGGCGGCAACATCACGATGGAACGCGAGGCATTGACGCTCGACAATCTCGCGTTGGCGATGGCGGCCAAGAACTCCAACGGCTTCGTCATCGTGCAGGTCGAGCGCGTGTGCGCTCACGGCATGCTCAACCCGCGCCAAGTGCAGATCCCCGGCGTGCTCGTCGATTGCGTGGTGCTGGCGCGGCCTGAAAACCATGCGCAGACGTATGCCACCGTCTACAACCCCGCCTTTTCCGCCGAGCTCAAGGTGCCGCTCGACATGCTCGGCCCCATGCCGCTCGACGAGCGCAAGATCATCGCCCGCCGCTGCGCCTTCGAGCTGCCGATGGGCGGCGTGGTCAACCTCGGCATCGGCATGCCGGAGGGTGTGGCCCAGGTTGCGAACGAGGAGAAGGTGCTCAATTACGTGACCCTCACCGCCGAGCCCGGTGTCATCGGCGGATTGCCGCAAAGCGGTCTGGATTTCGGCGCCGCCGTCAACACGGATGCCGTGATCCATCAGAATCAGCAATTCGATTTCTATGACGGCGGCGGCCTGGATATGGCGTGCCTCGGCATGGCCCAGGTGGATGCCGACGGCCATGTCAACGTGAGCCGCTTCGGTCCACGGCTGGCGGGCGCCGGCGGCTTCATCAACATCAGCCAGAGCTCCCGGCGCGTTCTCTTTGCAGGAACCTTCACCACCGGTGGACTCGAAGTCAAGGTGGAGAACGGCGAGCTCAAGATCCTGCGCGAAGGTAAATCCAGGAAATTCGTTCAAGAGGTCGAGCAGATCACATTCAACGGTGCCTACGCCGCCGAATCGGGGCAGCCGGTGCTGTACGTGACCGAGCGTTGCGTGTTCCGTCGCGGGCGAGAGGGGATGGAGTTGATCGAGGTAGCGCCGGGAATCGATGTCGACCGCGATATCCTAGGCCAGATGGATTTCACGCCCATCGTACGCAACCCCGGCATGATGGACCCGCGAATCTTTCGCGACCAGCCGATGGAGCTCGAAGAAACATTGCTGGGGATCGGCATCTCCGAGCGTGTGAGCTATGACGCCGAGCGCAACATCCTGTTCCTCAATCTCGAGGGGCTGCACGTACGCAACCGCGACGATGTCGATCGCGTTCGGCGGGTGGTGGAGGAACGCTGTCAGACGATCGGCAAGAAAGTCGCGCTCGTGGTGAACTACGACAACTTCCTGATCGATGCGGCGGTGTCCGACACGTACGCCGCGATGGTGCGCTACATGGAGACGCACTACTACACGACGGCTTCGCGCTACACGACGAGCGCCTTCCTGAGGCTCAAGCTAGGCGAGGCGCTGGCGCGCCGACGTGTCGCGCCCCATATCTTCGAGACGGCGGATGAAGCCCATGCGTTCGTTCAGGCGTCCGGTTCGGAGCATGAGACGGGCCATGCCGCTTGATCCACAAGTGCAGGCGGTGCTCGAGAAGCTCCGCGAGGCGGGCAACCCGGAATACTGGCAGATGACGCCGCAAGAGGCGCGCGATTGGCACAATCGCAAGGCGGGGATTCTGGACGTGAAGCCCGAGCCGGTCTTCAGGACCAGCGATCGATCGATCGACGGTCCCGCGGGCGGTATTCCCGTTCGCATCTTCATTCCGCGGGCCGCTGCGAAGCCGCTACCCGTGCTGGTGTGGCTGCATGGTGGTGGTCACGTCGTCGGCAGCCTGGATAGTTACGATGCCCTCTGCCGTCAACTGGCTTTGCAAGGTGACTGCGTCGTCGTATCGGTCGCCTACCGACTCGCGCCGGAGCACAAGTTTCCGGCCGGTGTTGAAGACAGCTTCGCCGCGTTGCAGTGGATAGCGGAACACGCGTCAGAGCTTGGGGGCGATTCCAATCGCGTTGCCATTGGCGGCGATAGCGCTGGCGGCAATCTCGCCGCAGTGTGCGCGATCCTCGCCCGCGATGCGGGCGCTCCCAGATTGACGATGCAGCTGTTGATCTACCCGCGGACAGCGCCCGACGAGGAGTTTCCTTCGCATTACGAGTTTGCGGAGGGCCATCTGCTGACACGCAAGACGATCCTGTGGTTTCACCGCCACTATCGGTCATGCGACGCCGATCGGCTCGACTTCCGCTATGCGCCCCTCATCTGCAACGACCTCTCGCTCCTGCCTCCGGCGCTGATCGTCGTTGGAGAATGCGACCCGTTGCGCGATGACGGCATTGCCTATGCCGAGCGCCTTAGACGGGACGGCAATGCGGTGGAACTCGCGGACTATCCTGGGATGGTCCACCCATTCTTCTCGATGGGCGGTGCAGTGGATGCGGGGAGGCGTGCTGTGACTCAAGCTGGCGGTACCCTCAAGCGCGTGTTCAGTGGCCGCTGAGTGCTGCAGGGCAGCCGCGTTTATGCCCAGTCGTGACCGAGCTGCAGCGTGCCGTCCCTCACCATCCCCATTATCGCCTGGACCGCGACGACGTAGCCGGCCGGGCCCAGCCCCGCGATGACCGCCGTCGCGATCTTCGAAATGTAGGAATGCTGGTAGTGGTCTTCGCGGCGATGGATGTTGGTGATGTGGAGCTCGATGATCGGCCCCTTGAACATCTTGAGGGCATCGAGAATGGCGATCGAGGTGAACGAATAACCCGCTGGATTGATGATGATGCCGGCGCCTTCGTCGCTCGCCTCGTGGATCCAGTCGATCAGTTGCTGCTCGCTGTTCGTCTGGCGAAATTCCAACGGCTGCTCGCCGGCCGCCCGCCTGCATTCGCCCTCGATCTCGGCAAGCGTCGCGCGGCCATAGATCTCCGGCTCCCGGCGTCCAAGACGATTGAGGTTGGGACCGTTCAGGATGTACAGAGGCTTCATCGAGCTGTTTGCAAAGGTTCGCCGGCGAGGCGAGCGACCCGCTTGGCGGCGGCTCGGCAGCGGCGATGTCATTGTACTGCAGGCTATTTGCATTGAGCGCTCAATCGAGGATGCTCGGGAAGGAAACGCGAAATTCCTTGTCCAACCACGGAGTCGCGTTCGATCCCATGTCGTTTCCAGTGCAACCGCCGATTGCTCCAATGCTGGCCAAGCCCGTCGGCGCCCTGCCGGCGAACGGCGATTTCCTGTACGAGCCCAAATGGGACGGCTTTCGGGCTATCGTCTTTCGCGGAGCCGGAGAGATCTACATCCAGAGTCGAGACCTGAAGCCGCTCGATCGCTACTTCCCCGATCTGCACGACTCGCTATTGCGACTTCTGCCGGCCGGGTGCATCGTCGACGGTGAGATCGTCATCGCAACTCCGCGCGGCCTCGACTTCGACGCGCTGCAGCTTCGCCTACACCCGGCGGAGTCGCGCGTGGCGAAGCTCGCGCGGGAAACGCCTGCGTCGTTCGTCGCCTTCGACATTTTGGCGGCGGACGGGCGCGACCTGATGGGGGAGCCTCTCGTGCGTCGCCGGACGGACCTGGAGAAGCTCCTCGCGCCTAGCGCGCCGCCGCTGCACCTCACGCCGATCACTCGCGACCACGGCGTCGCCGTGTCGTGGCTTGCCCAATTCGAAGGGGCCGGGTTGGATGGCGTCGTGGCCAAGCCTGTGGATCTTCCGTACCAGCCGGGCAAGCGGGTGATGCTCAAGGTGAAGCATGTGCGGACGGCCGATTGCGTCGTCGCGGGCTTCCGCTGGTACAAGAATGCGGCCGGCGCGGTTGGCTCGCTACTGCTCGGACTCTACGACGACGCAGGCGTGCTGCACCATGTGGGCGTCACCTCCGCGTTCACGATGGCGATGCGCAAGGCGCTTGCGGAGGAGCTCCTGCCGCTGCGCAGGAACGCGCTCGCGAATCACCCGTGGCGCGATTGGGCCGAGGCCGACGGCGATGGAGGAACGCGGATGCCCGGCGGGTCGAGCCGCTGGTCGGCCGGGAAGGATCTCTCGTGGGAGCCGCTGCGCCTCGAGCGAGTCTGCGAGGTGAAGTACGACCATCTGCAGGGCGACCGGTTTCGGCACGCGACGCAGTTCCTCCGCTGGCGGGAGGACAAGCGGCCTGCCGACTGCCGCTACGACCAGCTCGAGGTCACGCCTCCCTTCGAGCTCGCGAAGGTTTTCGGCGGGACGGAGCCTTAGCATCCTGTGCTTCCGACGCTCCGCGCCGGGCGTTTGCGCCGGCGCGCCGCGACGGTTGCACGCGCGGCGGCTCGCCGGGCATCTTCGCGTATTGCGGCGGCCACGGCGCGTCGCCCTGGCCGTCGCGTTCCTGTCGGTGCGAGAGCTCCATCAGGCTCGCGAGCGAACACGGTCGATCGTCGATCCGCGCGTGCGGGTCGCCGATTTGTGCGAAGCGCGCTTGCATCGTCACCAGGTTGAAATCGCCGGGGTCCGCTTCGGCCACTTCGCTCCATGACAGAGGAGCCGACACGCGCGCATCGGGCGTAGGACGCACAGAATAGGCGCCGGCGACCGTGCGGTCCTTGGCGTTCTGGTTGTAGTCGATGAACACGCCTTTGCGCTCTTCCTTCCACCATTTCGTCGTGGCGAAGGCGGGCACGCGACGTTCGACCTCCCGGGCCAGCGCCAGCGCGGCTCGGCGAACCTCATTGTGGGTCCACTGACGCTCGATTCGCACCAGCACGTGCAGCCCGCGCTTGCCAGACGTCTTCGGCCAACCCGACAGGCGATGGTCGGCGAGCACGTCGCGAACGACGGCCGCCACGTCGCGCACTTGCGGCCAGGGGACGCCATCGGTCGGGTCGAGGTCGATGCGCAACTCGTCGGGATGCTCGAGATCGTCCGCCCGCACCGGGTGCGGGTGCAGTTCGAGGCAGGCGAGATTCGCCATCCATGCCAGCGCGGCGGCGTCGCTAGGCACGATCTCCTCGGCGCTTCGTCCCGATGGGAACTGGAGGGTGACCACCTCGATCCACGGCGGCCGAGTCTTGGGCGCGCGCTTTTGATAGAAGAACTCGCCGCCGATGCCGTCCGGGAAGCGCACCATCGTGTTGGGCCG
>Ga0207691_10002232_pt1 | contig 18962 bp, 16 predicted proteins | sample KBSM13metaG_FD_184327 | JGI IMG/M metagenome (GOLD analysis project Ga0207691, IMG submission 184327) | Miscanthus rhizosphere microbial communities from Kellogg Biological Station, Michigan, USA - KBS M1-3 metaG (SPAdes) (version 2) | ecosystem: Host-associated > Plants > Roots > Rhizosphere >... | reverse complement strand
CTCGACGCGCTGCGTGCCGATCACACCGCACGACTGCGCGAAAGCCAGTCGCGCGAGAAAGTGGCGCTCGATGGCCAGCAATCGCCGGCGAACGCAGCCGCGCCGTCCCCTGAGCAGTCGTTGAAGGAGATCCGCGAGCTCGAGCGGGGCCGCGACGCGCTGCTGGCGCAGTTGGCCGCAGAGACGGTGGCGGCGCGGGACGCGGTCGTGCAGGACATCCAGCGCAACCCGCAAGCGGTGGCGGAGCTGAACACGCGCCTCGAGGACGCCCTCGAGCGGAACCGCAGGCAGATTGCCGTCATCGACGGCGTTCGACAGGAGGTCGGCCGCGAACGCGACGCCTCGGCCGGCGATGCGCGGAAGCAGGCCGCACTCGATCGCGACATCGCCGCGCTCGATCAGCGGCTGGAAGCTTACCGCACGCGAACCGACGCCCTGAACAGCACGGCGAAGCTGATCGAACAGCAGCGCCTCGAGCTGGCCGGGCGGTTCCTCGACCAGGTGAAGCTCGCCGACGGCGGACGTCGGCGCTCGCTCGACAAAGAGCAGGACCAGCAGCATCTCGATCGAGTGCGCGAGGCCGAGAAGACACGCACGGTGATCGAGAGCGCGAGTCAGTTCGCCGTCCTCGATCGAAAGTTCAGCGACCTGAAACCGATCAAGGAGCTCTGGGAGCGTGCCGCGGCATCGGCCAAGGCCGACGAGTCATTGAAGGGACGCGAACTTTACGAGCGGGCGATGGACGCGTTCAAGCGGCTGCTCGCAAAGGAGCACGACGAGACCGCCCGCGACGCGCGCGAGCTGTTCGAGAAGGACGGCCTGCGGTTCGCCCGCGACGAGCAAGGCCAGCTCAAGGCCGCGCTGCCGATGCTGGACGATCCGTACGTCCAGAGCCGGCTGGACATGGCCCGGCATGCGGATCTGCTGCGCGTCTCGGGCCAGCATCTCGAGAAGCTCGAAAAGGACGGCGACCCCGTCGATCCGCGCAACCTCGCCTTCATGATCGCGCGCGACAACATGCAGATGGACGTGAAGGGGCCGCTGAGCGAGTACGTGCGCAAGAAGGTGGTGGACCGCCTTCGCGACGCCGGCATCGAGGAAGCCGAAGACGAAGACGCGTAGGCCCGAATCGTCCGCCTCAGACCGACGCCTTCGCGGCCGGTTCCTCCGCCGCGCGCGCCGGCAGGTCCTCCTTCACCCACGCCACGAGCAGCGTGTAGGCAACCGTGAGCACCACCGGGCCGATGAACAACCCGATGATGCCGAAGGCCAGCAGGCCGCCGATGACACCGGCGAAGATCAGCACCAGCGGCAGGTTCGCGCCTCGCTTGATCAGCCACGGCCGGACAACGTTGTCGAGCCCGGCGGTGATGGCCGTAATGACCAGCAGCGTGGTCCCGGCGCCGGTGCTGCCCGACCAGTAGAGCCAGACGACCGCCGGAACGAGCACCAGCATCGGCCCGAGCTGCGCCAGGCAAAGAAAGAGCATGACCGCCGTCAGCAGGGCGGCGGCCGGAAGGCCGGCGATGAACACGCCGATGCCGCCGATCGCGGCCTGCAGGAGCGCGGTGACGACGACGCCGAGCACGACGCCCCGGATGGCCCGTGCGGCCATCAGCGCCGCTTCGCGCCCCTGCTGGCCCGCCAGGCGCGCGGCGAACTGGAGCAGGCCGTCCCTGACGCTCTCTCCCCTGGCCAGCACGATCGCCGAGATGATCGCCGTCACCAGGAACTGGAGCAGCATCATGCCGACGCTGCCGGCCTTGACCACGAACCATTGAAGCGCCGTCTGCACGTACGGCGTGAGTTCCGCCAGGCGCTGCTGCGGGTCGAGCGCGGCGAACCGCGACCACTCGGCGGCCAGGCGCTCGCCGCCGAATGGAATTCGCGCCAGCCAAGGGGGCGCGGCCGGCAGGGCGATGCTCTCGAGGTATCCGAGCTCCGTGGTGACGTTGTGGGCGTTTCTCACGATCGTCATCAGGGCCAGCGTCACCGGTACGAACACCACGAGCAGCGTCGCCGCTGTCACGATCGCGACCGTGAGACCGCGCCTGCCGCCGAGCGCGGCTTCGAGCCGAATCATGACCGGCCAGATGGCGACGCTGATCACCGTCGCCCACAGGAGGGCGGTCAGGAACGGGCTCAGCACCCAGAAGGTGGCGGCGGCCAGGAAGGCGAGAAACGCCACCGACAGCGTCACGTGCGTGACGTCCAGGGGAGCGCGCGGATCGTCTGCCATTGACGATGTCCATGGTAATACCGCTGGCCGCGTCGGATGCAGCGGCTCAGCGCGGATCGCGCGGGGGCACGAGGCTCGGGTTCAAGGCCTGTGCGCGCGCGAACGCCGTGCGCGCTGCCGCGTGTTCGCCCAGTCGATCGAGCGTCCGGCCCATCTGGTAGTGCGCCGGCGCATAGGTGTCGAGCAGCGCGACGGCGCGGCGGAAGCAGTCCAGCGCGGCCATGGCGTCGCCCCCGTCGAGCCGCTCGCTGCCGGCGGCGGTCCACACGCCCGCTTCCTGTTCGAGGCGCGCGCGATCGCCCAGTCGATCCGCGCGCTCGCGTTCGGCGCGCGCCTCGGCCTCCCGTCCCTGCCGCTGCCGGACCTGGGCGAGCGCGTAGTGCGCCGACGGCAGATCGGGGCGCAGCGCGACCGCACGCCCCAGCGCCTCCGCCGCGCCGTTCCAGTCGTGCTTCGCGCTCAGCACGGCGCCGAGCGCGTGCCACGCCTCGGCGTAGGACGGCTCGCGATCGACCGCCGTGCGCAGCGCCGCAGCCGCGCGGTCGAGCGTGCCGGCGCGCCAGTAGATCACGCCCTGCGTGTAGAGCAGCTCGGGACGCGGATCGATCGCGAGCCCGCGGTCGAGCTCGGCGAGCGCGTCGCGCGGCCGATCCACGCGCTGCAGGACGAGCGCGAGGTTGTATCTCGCCAGCGTGTGCGCCGGCGCGAGATCGAGCGCGCGCCGGAAGCTGGCGATCGCGCCGTCCACGTCCTGCTCCGACTGCGCGAGGCCGAGCGTGAAATACGCGTCGGCGTCGCGCGGAGCCTCGGCGGCCATGGCGCGCGCCCGTTCCACCGCCTCGGGGCCTCGCCCCGCTTTCACGAGCGCGAGGATCAGGTTGTTCGACGCCTTGCGGAAGGATGGACGCTCCGCCACGGCGGCGCGGAACGCCTCGATCGCCGCGTCGAGCGCACCCAGGCGGTCGAGCGCCTCGCCGAGGCGGTTCTGGATGTCGGCCTCATGCGGCGCCAGGCCCGCCGCTTCCCAGAGGAGCGACAGCGCGGCCGCGTGATTGCCCTGCGACTCCAGCGTGACGGCCCGGTCGTAGGCCCGCTTCGCGCGGGCGTCGTCCTGCGCGCGCACGACGGCCGGCGCGAGAGCCAGCATCGCGACGACACACACCGCCGCACTCAACCCCTGGTCGCGCATCGTCAGGGTCCGTTCGTGTGCGCATTCTAGAGTAGAATCGCGCGTTCCGCCGCCGGCTCCCGGTTGACGGCGGCTGCCCGACCACACGGTAGAGGAGGCGCACCATGCGCAGGCACGCGTTCCTGGCGCTGCTCGCCGCGACCGCGGCGATCGCCGCGCCGATCGCGGCAGACGATCGCCCGTTTCCCAGCCCGGCCACGTTCACGACGCTCCAGGTCACGCCGCTCGCGATCGAGGGGCTCACCGGCGACGAGCTCGGCAATCTCTATACGACGGGCCGCGCCGCGCCGCCCGAACGCTGCCCGGTCTGGCAGATCGGCCCCAACGGCGGCCTGATCGTGGTCGGGACGATCGGCAACGCCGCGCCGGGATGCAATCCGTCCGGCATCCGCCGCGATCGCGACGGCAACTTCTTCATCGCCGACGCCAACCAGGGCGGCGTCATCTGGAAGCTGCGCGCGGCGGACATGAATCCGGCGGCGCCGTTCGCGACGGGCGTGCCCGGCACCAACGGACTCGCGTTCGATCGCCGCGGCAACGTCTGGACGGGCGACGGCACGACGGGGCAGGGTCGCGTGTGGCGCGTGTCGTCGGACGGCAAGACCGTGACCGAGATGTTCCGGATCCAGCCGATGCGCAACGGCGCCGCGCTGGGCGGCACCGTCGCCGGCGACGGCGTCGGGCGCCAGGTGCGCAGCTTCCCGCCGGGAACGCTGTTGAACACGCTCGGCGGGCAGGACCTGGTCGCCAACGGCGTCGACTTCGATCGCAACGGCGATCTCATCGTGGCCGATACGGCGCGCGGCGCGTTGTGGCGGATCCGGTTCGACGGCAGAGGGAACGTGACCAGCCGGATGGGATGCGACGCCTCCTTCACCGCCGACACGCTGTGCCTCGAGAACGTGCTCGTCGCGCACCCGCTGCTCGAGGGCACCGACGGCATCTTCATCGATCGCGCCGGCAACATCTGGAATGCCGCGAACGAGCGGAACGCGATTGTCGTGGTCACGCACGAAGGACACGAAGGCGGCGAAGGACACGAAGGAACGCGCGTCGTCGAGATCTTCCGCAATCCGCTGAACGCGGCCGGGCTGAGGAATGCCGCGGATACGGCCGAAGGCAACCGTCACATTCTCGAGCTGCCGACGAGCCCGTTCATCAGCGGCGATCGTCTCTGCGTGGCGCAGTCGGACGGCAACCGGCGCGACAATTCACCGAACACCGCCGGTGAAGTGAACGCGGCAGGCCCGGTAGGCGCGCGCGGCAAGATCTCGTGCCTGGATCAGCCGCTCCGCGGCGATCGGGACTGACGACCTTCCGCCTGAAGGCGGAAGCCACATGTCAGCGCTTGAGCAGCGCGGCGAGGGGGCGCGCGGGATCGGCGAGGGCGGCGGCGTCAACCGGGATCCGCCGCTCGATCAGCCGCCGCACCGCCGCGAGATCCTTCTGCGCGTTGATTCCCGAGGCGCCCACCAGCCGTCCGTCGCTGAGGTCGAAGGCCAGCGCGGCGTTGCCGGGCATGGGGCGGCGCACGCGCTCGGTGCCGGCCACCGGCCAGCCGACGCCCTGGATGTAGAGGTCGTACTGTTCCGACCAGAACGACGGCACCGTCCGGTACGGCTCGCTCGCTCCGGCGGCGTTGCGTCCCGCGACCGTCCCGTGATCCTGCGCGTGCCGCCAGTTCTCCAGCCGTACCGGCCCGTGCGGACCGGGGAACCGCACCACGTCGCCGGCACCAAAGATCGCCGGGTCCGAGGTGCGGCAGTACTCGTCGACGACGATTCCGTCGTCGATCGCGAGACCGGCGGACGCCGCCAGGCGATCGTTCGGCTTCGCGCCGGTGCCGACGACAATCAGGTCGGCGGTCAACGGCTCGCCGGTGGTCGTGACGGCGTGCGCCTCGCGATCGTCCGTCCGCACCGACGCGATGGCGCAGCGCAGCCGCAGGTCGACGCCGCGGCGGCGATGTTCCGCCTCGATCAGGCCGCCGATCTCCTCGTCGCAGACACGCGCGAGAATCCGCGGCGCCACTTCCACCACCGTCGTCTGCACGCCGAGCTCCGCTGCCGAGGCCGCGACCTCGAGCCCGATCAGTCCCGCGCCGACCACCAGTAGATGGCGCGTCTCGCGGAGCCGCGTCTTCAGCCGCTCGGCGTCACCTTCGGTACGCAGGTAATGGACGTGCGGCATGCCGATCGGCAGGTGCGGCAGCTCGCGCACCAGCGATCCCGTCGCGATGACCAGCGCGCCATAGGCGATCCGCCGTCCGTCCTCGAGCAGGACGGTGCGGGCCTCGCGGTCGATCGCCTGCACGCGCGCGTTGCACTCGAGCACGACGCCGTGCGCGGCGAGGCCGCCCGGCCCGGCAATCGGCGCGTCGGCCGGCCGCACCTTGCCGACCAGCACCCCCTTCGAGAGCGGAGGTTTTTCGTAGGGCTCGCAGGGTTCGTCCGTCAGAAGTACGACGTCGGCAGCGGGATCCTGCTTCTTCGCGGCCAGCGCGGCGAACGTGCCGGCCGGCCCGCCGCCGATCACGACGATGCGCGTCACGACAGACGCGGACTGGTCATAGTCCGCATGCTCCGTGCGGCCGTGTGGGTTGTTGCGGCTGCTCCTTCCACCACAGAGACACAGAGAACACAGAGACGCACAGAGCTCGGCTTGCCGCTGATCGTCGGTCGGCCACCGCGCTGTCGCGCGGTGTGCGGTGAGAGAACGCGCACGAGTGTGAGTCGCACTCGCACTTGATGCGACTCCCACTCGCGCGCCTTCTCTCCCCGCATCGCCGGCCTGCGGCCGGCGCCCGACCTTGCGTACCGGCAACTTGCCACGTTGCACCCAACTGCGGCACGTTCCAGGTACCGCGGTCGGACACCGCGCGGAGCGCGGTGCCTGGGGAGGAACGAATTCGCGCGTGTGAGTCGCACTCCTTTCAGCGGCGAGTCAGACGCGTGAATTCGTTCCTCCTCACGACGCCCGGCCAACGGCCGGGCGACCGACCGTCGGGCAGCCACGAGCAAAGCTCTGTGCGTCTCTGTGCCCTCTGTGTCTCTGTGGTGAAGGGGGCAGCCGCGAATCAGCAACATGCCGCCTGTCACACGCGCAGCGCCGTCATCATGTCGCGGACGTAGTCGTCGCTGCTGGCGATGACGACCATCAGCGACCACGGCCGCAGCTGCGCGAGCGTCTTCGAGATGTCGGCGTCGGCGGCGTCGGCGGCGCCGACGATCAACGCGGTGGTGGTGACGCGGCGGTCGCTGCAGGCGCGGCCGATCAGCGCCGCGGCGTCGGCGCGGCCGCCGGCGGCGGCGACCATGATCACCTGGTCGGCGCTGTCGACGGCCTCGCGGATGCGGGTCTGCCGCCCGTCGAACGTGGTCAGCCACCCCTCGTCAGCGCCGGGCCCGGCCGCGCCGACTTCCTCGGGCCACTTGAGGAACGTCGCGTGATTCCAGCGATCTTCCGCGAGCCGCGCGACAAACGGCTCGCTCGCCGGGTCGAGGGCGATGACGCTGGTCGCGCGCGCGCGGGCGTTCGGTTCCTGGATGCGGAACCGCAGCGCCGCGGCGGTGGTCATGCGGGCAGATTCGCTGAGCACGGCCGTCAGACCGAGGCGTGGGCGACCGACGGGCGCGCGATCATCGCCTCGCGCGCGCCGTCCTTGAAGGGCTGGTCCGGCGGCAGCACGATCGCCGCCGACCGCACGCGCTGGTGCTCGCCGGCAACGCCGGGCGGCGCGATCCCCTTGTCGACGAGCGCCTTGACCGCCTTGAGCAGCCGGTGCCGGGCCATGATGATGCCGTTGTCGGTGGACACCAGGTTTTCCTTCGTGCGATCGACGACCGGCCCCATGCTCTCCTGCAGCGAGGCGTCCTGCATGCCGATGCCCTCGACGCCGCTGAAGGTCCGGCCGGCCTTCTGCGCGGCCCGATCGATCAGGTAGTCGTTGTCCTTGTTGGCGAGCGGACGGTAGGTGCCCGGCTCGACCTTGACGTGGATGCCCTTGCCGTCGCGCATCGCCGCCAGCTCCGCGGCCGTCAGCTCGCGGATCGGGTGGTAGTCGAAGCTCCACGTCCAGCAGGTGTCGTCGTCGATGGGGATCCAGAAATGGCCGTGCACCGAGTGATTGCCGCGCGGCGCGATCATCGTGAAGGACGGCATGACCCACTGCGTGATGCGCCAGTAGTACTTGCCCTCCTCGGCGTTGCGGCGCGCGCCGATATAGAGCCCCCCGGGGCTCTCGACCACCTCGAAGACCGGCCGCGAGTCGCTCAAGTTGTACTGGTTGCCCTTGGCCCCCTTGAACAGCGGATCCGAGTTCAGGTCGCCGCGGTGGAGGAACGACACGTGGCTCGAGTCGATCCCCCCCTCCATGGCCTGCAGCCAGTTCGACTCCTGCAGGCGCTTGGACGTGTAGGTGTGGCCGGCCGGCACGGTGATGAACTCCCACTCGGGCTCCGGCGGCTGGCTGGCCGGGTCGCCCATGTAGGTCCAGAGCACGCCGCCTTTCTCGATCAGCGGGTACGACTTCAGCTTGATCTTGCCGGCGAAGCCGGAGGCCTCGGGCTCGGAGGGGACCTCGACGCACTGCCCGGTGTGATCGTACTTCCAGCCGTGGTACGGGCAGCGGAGGCCGCACTCCTCGTTGCGCGCGAACCACAGCGAGACGCCGCGGTGCGCGCAGAACTCGTCCATCAGCCCGTAGCGTCCGTTGCTGTCGCGGAAGGCGATCAGCCGTTCGGAGAGCAGCTTCACCCGCACCGGCGGGCAGTCGTTCTCGGGCAGTTCCCCGGCCAGTAACGCCGGGACCCAGTAGCTGCGGAACAAACGGCCCCCGGGCGTCCCCGGGCCGGTCTGGGTCAGCAGGTCGTTCTGTTCTTTCCTGAGCATCGGCCCGTCTCCGTGTTCAATGGTCTGACCTATGGGGGATTCAGTATACTGACAGGCGGTGGATTTTTCAGCAGACGCTACCACCGGGATCGGCAGCGGTCAAACCCCGCGACAGGGCGCGGCGCGGATCCGCGTGTGCGGCGTCGGCGACGTTGCCCCCGGCGAGGCGCTCAAGGTCGAGACGCACGGCCTGACGCTCGCGGTGTTCAATCTCGACGGCGAGTTCCACGTCACCGACGACCAGTGCACGCACGGTCCGGGCTCGCTGTCCGAGGGGTTCGTCGACGGCGACTGCGTCGAGTGCAACTTTCACCAGGGGGTCTTCAACATCAAGACCGGCGCGGTCGTGCAGCCGCCCTGCGTCGTCCCGATCCGGACCTACCCCGTCGTGGTCGAGGGTGGCGACGTGTACATCGAGCACGACCCCGACGCCGGTGACGTCAAATCCTGAACGACTCGAGCGTCTCCGGCGCAAACAGCTCATCGGGCGCCAGGCGGCGGCGCGACAGGCCCTGCTCGTACGAGTAGCGCAGGAAGGTCGCCAGCGTGGCCATGTTGGGCGCCAGGCCGTAGGGCCAGAAGTCGTCCCCCATCTCGCGGCGCGCCTCCTCGACATGCGCCGGCAGCCACGGCAGCATCGTCTTCAGCGCCGCGGTCTGGCCGAGGTCCTCGTAGGCATGCCGCTGCGCCGCGGTGAAGGCCTTGGCCAGCGACTGCGCGATCCAGCGATGCCGCTGATAGACGTGGCGCCGGATCACGATCGTATGCATGATGGGGAAGATGCGCGTGCGGCGGAAATAGTCGCGCTCGACGGCGGGAAAGTCCTCGAAGAGGCGGCGCACCCGGCCGTCGCCGTTGCGAAACGACGAGGGGGCCCGGGCGGTATAGAGCGCGTCGATCTCGCCGGCGGCGAGCATCGCCGACAGCGTCCGGTCCGGGGGAATGCGATTGACCCGGATCCCGGCCGGCAGCTCGAGCGTCAATTTCTCGGGCCGGCCCGGCTCCTCGAGGCCGCCGGTCGCATAGGTGACGCGCTCGACGGGGACGCCGTGCTCGTCGGACAGGATGCCGCGGATCCAGACCGGCGCGGTCATCTGGTACTCGGGCGTGCCGACGGTGCGTCCGGCCAGGTCCTCCGGCCGGGCGATACCGGCCCCGGCGTGCACGTAGATGCACGAGTGGCGGAAGAAGCGCGACGGGAAGACGGGGATCGCCACGAACGGCGGGTCGTCGGCGAACAGCGAGACGACGTACGAGGAGAGCGACATCTCCGCGACGTCGAACTCGTGGTGCCGCAGCATGCGGAAGAACGTTTCCTCGACGGGAAGATCGAGGCAGGTGAGATCGATGCCGTCCGGCCGCACGCGGCCGTCGAAGAGCGCGCGGGTGCGGTCGTAGCTCCAGCACGCGAGCGTGAGCGCCAGGTTCGACACGGGGGTACTGTACACAGATGATCATCGATGCGCACGGCCACTACACGACGGTTCCCCCGGGCATGCGCGTGTTCCGCGCCCTTCAGATCTCCAACATGGGGCGGCCCGCCAAGGGCGTGGTCAACATCAGCGACGACGAGATCCGCAGTTCGCTCGAGAAGGGACAGATCAAGCTGCTCGACGAGCGCGGCATCGACGTGATGCTGTTCTCGCCGATGGCGTCGGCGATGGGGCACCACTTCGGCAGCGCGAAGATCAGCCGGCACTGGACCGAGGTCAGCAACGACCTGATTCACCGCGCCTGCACGCTGTACCCGGATCGCTTCGTCGGCGTCTGCGCGCTGCCGCAGTCGCCCGGCGTGCCGCTGAAGGACAGCTGCGAAGAGCTCGAGCGCTGCGTGAGGGAGTTCGGCTTCATCGGCTGCAACGTCAACCCGGATCCCTCGGGCGGCTACTGGACCGATCCGCCGCTCGGCGACGAGTGGTGGTACCCGCTCTACGAGAAGCTGGTCGAGCTGAACGCGACCGCGATGGTCCATGCCTCGGCGACCTGCAATCCGGCGTTCCACACCACCGGCTCGCACTATCTCAACGTGGACGCCACCGCGTTCATGCAGCTGCTCGAGTCGCGCGTGTTCAAGGATTTCCCGACGCTGAAGCTGGTCATCTCGCACGGCGGCGGCAACGTGCCCTACCAGGCGGCGCGCTATCGCGCGCTGTGCCTGATGAACAAGTGGGAGCCGTTCGAGGCGTTCGTCAAGCGGCTGTATTTCGACACGACGGTCTACAACCAGGACGCGATGCAGCTGCTGGTCAAGGTCGCCGGCGTCGACAACGTGATGTTCGCCTCCGAGATGCTCGGCGGCGTGACGACGAAGGATCCGCTGACCGGACGGATGTTCGACGACAACAAGCCGTGCCTCGACGCGCTGGACTGGCTGACCGATGACGACCGCCGCAAGATCTTCGACGGCAACGTCCGGAAGGCGTATCCGCTGCTCGACGCGGCGCTGGAGCGGCGCGCCGCCGCCGCGTCACGTTGACACTGTTCCGATCGACGGCGTACATTCATAGGTTCCCACCGAGGCTGTGAGGAGAGTGCGAGTGCCCGAAAAAGTGCTGGCCGCGTTGAAGACGGCGGCGTCGACCACTGAACTACGCGAGCTGGACCTTCCGGACATGCCCCCTGACGCGGCGTTGATGAAAGTGGAAATCGCCGGCGTCTGCGGAACCGACGTCAGCCAGTACAAGCTGCCGCTGCGCGCCGGCCCGCTGATCATGGGGCACGAGAACGTCGGCTACCTCGCGCGCGTCGGCAGCGAGTTCGCCAGGCGCCAGGGCGTCAAGGAAGGCGACCTGATGTTCCTCGAGCACTACCTGCCCTGCGGGCATTGCGAGTGGGACCACATGGGGGAATACCGTCACTGCGCCGCTACCGAGTGGTTCTACGATCCGAAGGCGATCCGCTACGGCTATACCTCGACCGATATCCCGCCGGCGCTGTGGGGCGGCTTCAGTCATTATCTCTACCTGCCGCTGAACGCCGTGCTGCACCGGGTGCCGTCCGGTCTGACGCCCGAGGAAGCCGGCCTGGCGACGCCGATGTCGAACGGGATCCAGTGGGCGCTGATCGACGGCGGCGTCGGCTTCGGCAGCACCGTCCTGATCCAGGGCCCCGGCCAGCAGGGGCTGTGCTGCGTGATGGCGGCGCGGCATGCCGGCGCCGAGACGATCATCATCACCGGCACGGCGCGGGATGCCCGGCGGCTCGAGGTGGCGAAAGCGCTTGGCGCCGACGTCACCGTCGACATCAGCCAGGAGGATCCGCTCGCGCGCGTGCAGCAGGCGACCAACGGCCGCGGCGTGGACGTGGTGATCGACTGCACCGTCGGCGCCGGCCCCGAGCCGGTGCTGCTCGGCATCGAGGCGACCAAGCGCCGCGCCGGCACGATGGTCGTGCAGGCGGAGGGCAACCAGAAGTTTCCCGACTTCCCGATCGGCCGGATGACGCGGAAGGGGATGACGCTGAAGAGCGCGCGCGGCCATTCCTACCGCTCGGTCGAGATGGCGCTGCAGCTGCTGGCCACAAAGCGCTTCCCCCTCGACCTGATCACGACGCACCGCTTCGGCCTCGACGAGGTCGACTACGCGATCAAGTCGGTCGGCGGCCAGGGCGCGCCCGGCGCCATCCACGTCTCGGTGATGCCGTGGAGCAGGACGGCGTAATTCCGCAGCTGGTCGACGCGATCCGCATGCTGACGCAGGCGGAGCTCGTCGACTACAGCGGCCACGGCAGCGTCCGCCGCGACGAGGCGTCGTTCTACATCAACTCGGGCGCCTCGATCCGTTCCGCGCTCACCGCCGCCGACATCGTCGCCGTCGACTTCGACGGCGCGCTGCGCGAGGGGACGGCGAAGCCGCCGCTCGAATTCCCCCTGCACGCCGAGATCTACCGGGCGCGTCCCGACGTGCGTGTGGTGCTGCACACCCACCCGCGATGGTCGACGCTGCTGTCCATGGTCGGCGCGCCGTTCCGCCCGGTCTTTCCCCAGGGCGCCCTGCTCGGCGACGTGCCGGTGCTGGATTCGCCGCTCTCGATCAACACGCGGGCGATGGGCGAGCGGGTCGCGGCCGCCCTCGGATCCGGGCCGGCGCTGCTCCTGAAGTCGCACGGCGCCGTCGTCGCCGGCGGCGACGTCGTCGAGTGCTTCGCGCTGGCCATCTACCTCGAGGAGAACGCCTGCCGCCAGTACATGGCCATGCAGATCGGGTCCCCCTATGTCTTCAGCGCCGCCGAGCAGGAGGCCTGCCGGGCCCGGCTCGGTACTCCCGCGCTCTTCCGGAAAGCCTGGGATCACTACCGGGTGAAGCTCGAGGGTCAGGGCATAAAGCCCTGACCCACAGAGACCGACCGGTGGGTCCAAGCCCTGACCCACAGACAGCCCCGTGGGTCAGCCCTTTATGGGCTGACCTTTGGTCGGACCATTTGCCGGAAATTCCCGCCCGGTTTCGGGTAAACTGCCCGCAACGATCTACTGTCTGGAAACGGAGTCGACGGCATGTACAAGCGTGCTCTGGCCATACCGATCGCGGTCTTCACCCTGACGCTGGGTGCTTCCACTGGCAAAACGGCGGTGTCGGCGGACGTGGCGATGCCGCTTCTCGAATCGATGGAAACCGACGACTTCTGCCTGATGCCGCCGACGCTCGAGCAGAAGGCGGAATACCGGGAGATGCTGGCCGCCTACCAGACGCGGCAGGGGGCCGCGGCGGCCGCGGCCACCAGCAAGGACGAGTCGCGCGGCGCGCCTCCGGGCTGGCCGGGCAAGAACACCATCGGCGGCAACATCCCGCCGACCGCCGCGGTGGCGGATCCCTGGCCGACCTTCGACGGCATCGCCGTCGACGGCGAGAACGGCATCGTCGCGATGAGCGACGAGAACCGCCACGGCCTGCTGATCTACAACGCGTCGTCGGGCGGCGCCTCGCCCAAGGTCACGGCGCCGCGCGGCTGGGTGATCGGACCGAGCGTGAAGCTCGGGTTCGTCGCCGGCGTGACGGTCAACCCGAAGAAGCGCGAGGTCATCGTCACCAACAACGATGGCGGCGGCGTGGAAGTGTTCTCCTACGACGCCAACGGCGACACCAGGCCGATCCGCTCGCTGACGGTGCCGCACCAGTCCTGGGGGCTGTCGCTCGATCCGGACAGCAACGAGCTGGCGGTGACCAGCCAGCAGTACCAGGGCATCTCGATCTATTCGGCTGACGACTCGGGTGTGGTCCGCCCGCGCCGCACCATCCGCGGCATGGCGACGCTCCTCGAAGATCCGCACGGCGTGTTCCTGCACAGCGGCCGTGACGAGGTCTTCGCCGCCAACCACGGCAACTGGACCGAGATGCGCTCGTACGCCGGCGACGAGCCCGCGTTCCCCGGCAAGTACATCCCGGGCCGCTTCCAGCCCTCGTCGATCCGGGTCTACAAGGCGTCGGCCAGCGGCGACGTGCCGCCGGTCCGCACGCTGCAGGGGAACAAGACGCAGCTGGCGTGGCCGATGGGGATCACCGTCGACAAGCCGCGCAACGAGCTGCTGGTGGCCAACTACGCCAGCAACTCGATCTTGTTCTTCCCGGTGACGGCGAGCGGCGACGTCGCGCCGGCGCGCTACATCGGCGGCCCGCACACCGGGATCGTCGGGCCCGTCGGCGTCGCGGTGGACACGAAGAACAACGAGATCTGGGTCGCCAACTACGGCGACCACAGCGCGGTCGTGTTCGACCGGATGGCCTCCGGCGACGTCAAGCCGAAGCGCGTCATCCGCAACGCGCCGGAAGGGACGCCGACCACCGGCTTCACCAACGCCGCGTCGGCCGCCTACGATCCGAAGCGTGAAGAAGTGCTCGTGCCCAACTGCGTGAGCGTGCCGCGCATCTCGACCTTCGCGCGCTATGCCAGCGGCAACGTCGCGCCCGATCGCACCATCGAAGGGCAGCAGACGCACCTGAGCCGGACGATGCACGGCCTGGCCTTCGATCCGATCCACGATGAGATCATCGTGCCGGTCGCGCTCTCGGGGGCGATCCTGGTGTTCAAGGGAGACGCGCGCGGCAACCAGATGCCGGTCCGCATCATCCAGGGCACGCACACCGGGCTGATCCGGCCGCAGACGGTCGAAGTGGATCCGGTCAACGGCGAGATCGTCGCCGCCGACTCGAGCTCGCGCGCGATTCTCGTCTTCGATCGCCTGGCCAACGGCGACGCCACGCCCAAGCGCAAGATCGGCGGCCTCAAGACCGACTTCCGCGATCTCGTCGGCATCGCGGTGGATCCGGTGGCCAACGTGATCGTCGCCGCCAACCGCTCGGCCGGTGGTCCCAACGGCCTCTATATCTTCGACCGCCTCGCCGATGGCGACGTGGCGCCGCTGCGCCACATCGGCGGCGTCAACAGCGGCGTCCTCGGCCGCTTCCGCCAGCTCAAGGTCGACCCCGAGCGCGGCATGATCTACGTCGCGGTGCAGGCCTTCCGCCGGCAGCAGGCGACGCCGCAGAAGGAAGCCGACCTCTACACCAACGAAAAGGCGCTGGCCGCGCTGCGCGAGCAGGCGAAGAAGGAAGAGAAGGACGACGACGACGTCGATTCCGAGGGGGGCGGCGATACCGCCGGCTTCATCGGCGTCTGGTCGGTCAACGACGATGGCAACGTGCCGCCGCGGATGATGATCCGCGGGCCGGCGACCCGCGCCGGCGGCTTCGGCGGCGTGGCGATCAACCCGAAGGACGGCGAGGTCTACGGCGTCGGCAGCAATGCCGTGATGACCTACCTCGTGCCGAAGTTCTTCGTGAAGCCGCCGCGCTCGACGCAGCAGGGCGGCCAGTAGGGCGCCAGCTTGAAGACAAGAGGGCGGGTCTCACGACCCGCCCTCTTTTTGGCTGCTCCTACCGCGACTGCTGCGTGGTGATTGGCTGGAACAGCTGCGGCATCTCGTAGGTCAGCACGGCGTTGAGCTGCTTGTCCGACACGATGACCGCGTTGTGCTTCGGATCCAGATCGAGGCCGCGCGGCTTGACCAGCAGGCCGTTGGGGCCGCCCACCGTGTAGCGCGGCGGCACGTCGCCGTTGTCGTCGATGCTCCACACGGCCACGTAGCCGGTCTGCTGCGTCGTGAAGACCAGGCCCCCCTCGGGATAGACGCGCAGGTTGCCGGTGTCGTTCAGGCGCGACTTGACGCCGGTGATCACCCGCTTCGGCTTCGCGTTCCCCGACGCCGTGCGATCGAAGATGGCGAGCTCGGGCAGGCCGCGTCCGTCGGCGCTGCGCGCCTCGGCGCCGACGACGATCAGGTTGCGGGTGGGATCGATGGCGACGGCGCCGGCGGCGGTGAAGCCGGTGTCGGGGCCGCCGAGGACGCGCTTCGGTGCGACGTTGCCGTTGGCCATCAGATCGAACACCAGCACGCGATCCCCTTCAGGCACGTAGATCTCGTGATTCACCGAGTCGACCGCAAGGCGATCGAGCGCGGTCAGCATTGTCTTCGATCCCTGGATCACGCGGATGGGTCGCGTCTCTCCGGCGGCGGACCCCTTGAAGACGAGGATGGCCTGGCCGAACTGCTGCGGAACGACGATCTCGTCGCGCCCTTCGTCGTAGTCGATGCCGTGCATCGTCCGGCCGAGCATCGTGTCCTGCCCCTCGATGGCGCGGGTGCGCGGGGCATTGCCGTCGGCGCTGCGCGCGAAGACGGCGATCTGCGGGTGCGCGACGCAGTTGGGGACGAGGATCTCCTCGCGCTTCGAGTCGTAGGTGAGGGCGCCGGGGTTGCCGATCATCAATGACGGCTCCGAGGCCGGCGCGCCGCGCAGCGTGCGCAGCGGCGGCGCGTCGCCCGCCGCGTCGATGGCGTAGGCGGTCGCGGAGTGGCCGCCGAAATTGGCGACCCAGAGCTCGCCGTTCTTCGTGTCGAGCGACACCGAGGTCGGGTGAGCCAGGCCGGTGCGCGGGCCTTTCAGCACCCGCTTGGGCGCGGCGTTGCCCACCGCGTCGGCGTCGAAGACGAGGATCGACGGCCCCATGTCGTTGGCCACGAACAGCTCGCGGCGCTCCGCGTCGAAGGCCAGGCCGGTCGGCCAGTTCAGCTGCGTCTTCGATCCCTTGATCGTGCGAAGCGGCCGGTCGTTGCCCTTCGCGGTGATCGCGTGCACCGAGATCGACGGGCCGTCGTGCCGGCCACTCCCCGGCACGGCGTATTCGCGGCCGTAGGGCCAGTTGGCCTTGTCGCGCCCCTTGCCCGAGCCGGGCACTCCGGTGCGGATCTCCTGGTCGGCGCGGCGCAGCGCGTGCGAGCCGTAGTTGGCCACGTAGAAGACGTCCTTCTTCGGATCGATCGCGATGCCGTGCGGATCGCCGAGGCCGGTGTCGTCACCCTGCAGCAGCCGCACCGGGTGGTCGTCGCCGTTGGCGTCCTTGCGGAAGACGACGACGGTGGCGTCGTGCTGCGTGGTCAGGAACATCTCGTTGCGGCGATCGTCGACGGCGATGCCGAACGTGCCGTGCGGCGTCTTCAGCGCGCGGATCGGCGCGGTGTCGCCGCGGCTGCCGTGCTTGAAGACGACCAGCGTGTCGACCGTGTCGTTGTTGGGCGCGAAGATGTCGCCCGTCGCGGCGTCGACGTGCAGGCCCGACTCGAACTCGATCAGCGTGTTGTCACCCGACAGCACGCGCTTCGGGGCCGTGATCCCGTCGGGCGGCGTGTTGTCGAGCCGGTTGTAGGCCAGCACCTGGAACAGGTTCTCGTCGGTGAGGATCACTTCGTCGCGCGCGGCGTCGACCGAGACCGCCGCGAAGGCGGGGTACTTGTCCTGCACCTTGCGCGTCGGCGGTCCCGGGAACGTCTTCGTCCGCTCGTCCAGCGGCAGCGCCGCGGCGCGGCGTCCCTGGCGCGTCGCCGCCTGCTCGGCCCACTGGACCGCAGCCGGCCAGACGCAGACGTCGGGCGGCAGCGGATCCATCCGCACCAGCCGCCCGTGGATCGCCGCCGCGCCGATCGCGTCGGGATGCACCTGCGACACCATCAGGCTGGCGCCGACCGCCGCGCCGAGGAGATACCGTGCCCGTTTGGCCACTCGCTGTACGCCGATCATCGCTCTGCTCCGTTCGAGTGAGTGCGTCAGTGTCCCGATGCGCCTTGAACCCGGAAGGCCGAGACATGGAAGGTCGCGGGATCGCCCTGGCTGTCGAGCGTGCCGTCGGCGCAGACCGGCTGGTTCGGCGGCAGGTCCCCGTCGCTCTGCAGCAGGAACCGGTTGTCGCCGGCGGTCAGCCACGTCTTGCCGTCCGAGGTCTGGACCGTGCCGCACGCCTGCATGCGCACCCTGATCACGTGCATGCGCACGCGCTCCACCGCGGCTCGGAACTCGGCCGGGGAAAAGCTCTCGTTGTCGGCGAACTGGATCGTCGCCGTGTCCTTCTCGTCGCTGACCTCGACCGCCGACTGCTTGTAGTGGCGCTTGAGCGAGGCGGTGAGCGGCGGCACGCACGTCGGGCAGGTGATGCCGTCGATGCGGGCCTCGACCGATTTCACCCGCGATTCGGGTGCGTGGCGATGACACGCCGCGGCGGGCGCCAGCAGCGACAGGACGAGCAGGGTGCCGGCGGTTCGTGCCTGCGGCATGGCCGTCATTGTCTCACCCTTTCTCGTCGAGCAGCGCCCGCAGCGCGTCGGCCAGCGTCTCGGGCTTCTCGTCGAACGCGAAGTACTGCCGCAGCCGGCCGCGGCGATCGATCAGGAAGATGGCGGTGGTGTGATTCACCAGGTAGTTCGGCGTGCCGGACGGGACGATTTCATAGGTGGCGTGATACTCGGCGGCGACGCGACGGATCTCTTCGTCCGTCCCGGTCAGCGCGATCGGCGGCGTCTTGAAGCTGGCCACGTACTGCTTGAGCACCGCCGGGGTGTCACGCTTCGGATCGACCGACACGAACAGCGTGACGACGTCCGACGGCTTCGCGCCGGCGCGGGCGACGGCTCCCGTGATGCGCGACATCGTCATCGGGCACATGTCGGGGCACGAGGTGTAGCCGAAAAAGAGCACGACGGGGCGGCCGCGGACGTCGGCGAGATGAAAAGGCTGGTTGTCCTGCGTCGTCAGCGTGAAGTCGCCGCCGAAGCCGGGGCGGTCGGCTTCGCTCATGGCGGGGGCCGGCGCGCGCTGACAGGCGCTGAGCAGAGCGAGAACGAAGGTCAGGACAATCCTCATGGCGGTCCACCCGCGGGCGGCCGCTGCAGCGACACGATCCACGCGGCGATGTCGCCGGCCTGCTCGTCGGTGAGGTCGCGGAATGGCGGCATCGCGCCGCGCGGGCCGGAGCCCTCGCGGATCGACGCGGCGATGTCGTGCTGGCTCGAGCCGTGGCGGTAGGCGCGGACGTTGGCGAAATCGCGTGGCGGGATGTCGAGCCTTCCGGCGGACGGGCCGTCGCCGCGCCCGCCGGCGCCGTGGCAGACGGCGCAGCCGCGCTCGGCGTAGAGCTGCCGTCCGCGGTCTTCGGCCTTGCCGCAGCCGCCGGCGAGCAGCGCCGTTCCGGCCATGCTGACCATGATCATCAGCGGCGAAGAGGCCCGGCGGAGCATGGGACGACGCCGCGTGCGGCGCGGGCTAGCGGCGGCGGCCGGCCGCCGCGCGCGCGGCGGGCGCCTTGGGTGCGACCGGGCCG
>Ga0207691_10002231_pt1 | contig 18963 bp, 19 predicted proteins | sample KBSM13metaG_FD_184327 | JGI IMG/M metagenome (GOLD analysis project Ga0207691, IMG submission 184327) | Miscanthus rhizosphere microbial communities from Kellogg Biological Station, Michigan, USA - KBS M1-3 metaG (SPAdes) (version 2) | ecosystem: Host-associated > Plants > Roots > Rhizosphere >... | reverse complement strand
GACGAGGCGATGCAGATCCTGCGCGCCGCCGGCCTGAGCCGGCACAGCCACGTCATCGGCAAGACCCAGGCGCGCGCCGTGATCGAGGTCTGGCGCGACGCCAAGGCGGTCTTCGCCGCGCCGCTCAGGGAGCTGCACCAGGCATGGGACGAGGTCAGCTGGCGCATCGCCCGGCTGCGCGACGACCCGGTCTCGGCCGATGCCGAGCATGCGGCGGCGGGACGCGACGACGACCCCGGGCTGCACGTCCACGTGGTCGATGCCGCCGCGTCGACGTCCGCACCTGAGCTGGTCGGCGCCCGGCCCAAGGTCGCGGTGCTGCGCGAGCAGGGCGTCAACAGCCACGTCGAGCTCAGCTACGCGATGGACCGCTCCGGCTTCGACACCTACGACGTCCACATGACCGATCTGCAGTCGGGCCGGGCGCGGCTCGACATGTTCTCCGGCTTCGTCGCCTGCGGCGGCTTCAGCTACGGCGACACACTGGGCGCGGGCGAGGGCTGGGCGCGCTCGATCCTGTTCAATCCTCAGCTCGCCGACCAGTTCGCGACCTTCTTCGCTCGCGGCGACGTGTTCGCCCTCGGCGTCTGCAACGGCTGCCAGATGCTCGCCGCACTGGCGACGATGATCCCGGGTGCCGACGCGTGGCCGCGCTTCACGCGCAACCGCAGCCAGCAGTTCGAGGCCCGCCTCAGCCTGGTCGAGGTGCTGCCGTCGCCGTCGATCTTCTTCGCCGACCTCGCCGGCAGCAGGTTGCCGATCGCGGTCGCGCACGGCGAGGGGTTCGCCGACTTCTCGCAGCGCGGCGATGCCGCGCGCGTGCACGCGGCGCTCCGCTTCGTGGACAACCACGGCCGCGCGACCGAGGCCTATCCTGCCAACCCCAACGGCAGCCCGGGGGGCCTGACCGCGGTGACCACCGCCGACGGCCGCTACACCGCGCTGATGCCGCACCCGGAGCGGGTGTTCCGCAACGTGCAGATGAGCTGGACTTCGGGCGATCGCGGCCAGGCAAGCCCCTGGCTCGCGATGTTCGGCAACGCGCGGCGGGCCGTCGGCTAGCGTTCGCTCGCCGTCGGCTCGGTTCTTGCGTGATCGCGGGGCCCTCTATCCTGCGACGATGACGACTTCGACGTCTGCTTCGACACCGGCTTCGGCGAGCGCGGTCGACGAGAAACTGCCAACGCCGCGCCTGCTCGCCCTCGGCCTGCAGCACGTCCTCGTCATGTATGCCGGCGCCGTGGCGGTGCCGCTGATCGTCGGCCGCGCGCTGAGGCTCGCCCCCGATCAGGTCGCGATGCTGATCTCGGCCGACCTCTTCTGCTGCGGACTCGTCACGCTGATCCAGTCGCTCGGTGCGACCCAGTGGTTCGGCATCAGGCTGCCGGTGATGATGGGCGTCACCTTCGCGTCGGTCGCGCCGATGGTGGCGATTGCCGGCAGCCACCCGGGGACAGCCGGCGCGGGCCTGATCTTCGGCTCGGTGATCGGCGCCGGCGTCGTCTCGATCGCGATCGCGCCCCTGGTGAGCCGGATGCTGCGTTTCTTTCCGCCGGTCGTCACCGGAACGATCATCGCCACGATCGGCATCAGCCTGATGCGCGTGGGCATCAACTGGATCTTCGGCAACCCGGTCGGGCCGACCGCGCCGAGTCTTGTCGACCCGGGCGCGCTGAAGTGGCTCGCCGACGTGAAGAGCCTGGCCGGCGTGGCGATTGCGCCTGCTTCCGGCGCCAGCGTTCCCGCGCTGGCCGTCGTTCCCACGGCGCCTGCGGGCCTGGCGGTGGTTGCCACCCTGCCGAACCCGAACTACGCACCGCTCGGGCCGATCGGAATCGCGGCGATCTCGCTCGCGGCGATCCTCCTCATTGCCCGCTTCGCGCGCGGCTTCGTCGCCAACATCTCGGTCCTGCTCGGCATCGTCGTCGCCGCGGCACTCGCCGCCGCCATGGGCATGATGAGCTTCGACCGAGTCGCGCGCGCTCGCTGGTTCGACATCGTGCTTCCCTTCGAGATCGCGCTGCCGACGTTCGATCCGGTGCTGATCCTGACGATGTCGCTGGTGATGATCGTCGTCATGATCGAGTCGACCGGCATGTTCCTCGCCCTCGGCGACATGACCGGCAAGACGATCGATCGGGCGATGCTCACCCGCGGCCTGCGCACCGACGGCCTCGGCACGGTCATCGGCGGCGTCTTCAATACCTTCCCGTACACGAGCTTTTCGCAGAACGTCGGCCTGGTCGGCGTCACCGGGGTGAAGAGCCGCTACGTCTGCGCCGCCGGCGGCGCGATTTTGATCGTGCTCGGCCTGCTGCCGAAGATGGCGGCGCTGATCGAATCGCTGCCGACCTTCGTGCTCGGCGGCGCCGGCCTGGTCATGTTCGGCATGGTCGCGGCAACCGGCATCCGCATTCTCGGCAGCGTCGACTACCGCGCGAATCGGAACAATCTCTTCATCGTCGCCATCTCGATCGGCATCGGCATGATCCCGCTGGTGGCGCCGAACTTCAAGCAGTGGATGCCGCACGGCCTGCACCCGTTGATCGAGTCGGGCATCCTGCTCGCGTCGCTGAGCGCGTTCACGCTCAACCTGTTCTTCAACGGCGCCGGCGGTGATGTCAGCGCCGCGGTCGAAGCGGCCAGGCACGCCGACGCGCACTGACGGCCCGCCCTGGAGCGCAGACCCCGGCGACAGGGCCGGCATGGAAATGCCCCGATACTGCGGGTCATCCTCTCCCCCCGTCCCGGCATGTATCTCCGCGGCATCGGCACCGCCACTCCCCCCGCGCGCTACACCAAGGCCGAGTGCCTCGCCGCATTCGAGCGCTCGGACTGGTTCGCCCGCCTCGACACGCGCTCGCACCTGGTCGCGCGAACGGTGCTGCAGCGCGACAACGGCATCGAGGCGCGCCGTCTCTCGCTCGACTCGCTCGACGAGGTGTTCGCGATCGACCCCGACACGCTCGACCGGCGTTTCCTCGAGCATGCGCCTGCGCTCGCGGCCGAGGCGGGCACGCGCGCGCTCGCATCGGCGCAACTGAACGCCGCCGACATCGACGCCGTCGTCGTCAGCACCTGCACTGGCTACCTTTGCCCGGGTCTTTCCGGCTACGTCGTCGAGCGGCTCGGCCTCGGCGCCAGCGTGCAGGCGTTCGACCTGGTCGGCCAGGGCTGCGCCGCTGCGCTGCCAAATTTACAGCTCGGGCGCTCCCTGATCGATTCGGGCGCGGCCGCGAACGTGCTCTCGGTCTGCGTCGAGGTGAGCAGCGCGGCGATGTACCTCGACAACGATCCGGGCGTCCTGATCAGCGCTTGTCTGTTCGGCGACGGCGCCGGGGCGGCCGTGCTCTCGCGCGAGCCGCTCGGCGGCGGCCGGCGGATCGAGTGGCACGACGCTGCCTCGCTGATCGAGCCGAAGCAGCGCAAGGCGCTGATGTTCGAGCAGAAGGACGGCATGCTGCGCAACATCCTGACGCGCGAGGTGCCGACGCTGGCGGCCGAGTATGCGCAGCGCGTCCTCGGTACCGTGCTCGAGCGCGCGCGGCTGACGAGCGACGACATTGCCGCCTGGATCATGCACGCCGGCGGTCGCGACGTGCTGCACGCGCTCGAGCGCCGCTTCGAGCTCGACCACGACGCCTTGCGCTACAGCGCGGCGATGTTGCGCGAGTACGGCAACCTGTCGAGTGCCTTCGTCTACTTCGTTCTCGAGGCCGCGCTCGCCGACGACGCCCCCGGCGGATGGTGGTGGCTGTCGTCGTTCGGCGCCGGCTTCAGCTGCCACGGCGCGCTCCTGCGCGTCGACTGATCGCATGGCGTCGGTGTCGACCGTGCTGCCGCGCATCCTCGAGCCTGAGACGCTCGACCACCTCGCGCCCGACGATCCTGTGGCGCAGCGCTCGCGCCGCGACCTGCGCCGCGTCAACGCGTTCATGGGCGCGCGCCGCATCCTCGCCCGCGCGCTCGACCGCGTCATCTGCGACTCGCGGCGAAAGGCGCTGCGAATCGTCGAGCTCGGCTGCGGCGACGGCCGCCTGATGCTCGACGTCGCGCGCCACCGCGGGCAGCGCTGGCCGGAGGCGACGATCGATCTGCTCGACCGCCAGCCGATCGTCGACGCCTCGACCGTCGCCGCCTTCGCCGCCGCCGGCTGGCGCGCGCGGCCGCTCATCGCCGATGTCTTCGACTGGGCCGACGCCGCCGGCGACCGGCGCTGGGACGTCGTCGTCGCCAACCTCTTCCTGCATCACTTCGACGGCGCGGCCCTCGGCCGCGTCCTCGCCGGCTGCGCGCGACGCGCCGATGCTCTCGTCGCGTGCGAGCCGAGACGCAGCCGCTTCGCCCTCGGCGCCAGCCACCTGATCTGGCTTCTCGGCGCCAATGCGGTGACGCGCAACGACGGCGTGCTCAGCGTTCGCGCCGGCTTCATCGACGGCGAGCTGGGCGCTGCCTGGCCGGGCGGGGCGGGCGAATGGCGCCGCGACGAATACGACGACGGCTTGTTCACCCATTGCTTCTGCGCCGTGCGCGGCGTTGCGGGCGCATGAAGACGTCGTTCGACGCCGCTATCGTCGGCGCCGGCCCCGCAGGCGCGGCGACCGCGATCCTGCTCGCGCGTGCCGGCTGGTCGGTGGCGCTGATCGAGCGCCAGGCGTTTCCGCGCCGCAAGGTCTGCGGCGAATGCGTCGCGTCGAGCAACCTGGCGCTGCTCGACGCGCTCGGCGTCGGCGGCGAATTCGATCGTCGCGCCGGAGCCGAGCTGCGTCGGGTCGCGCTGCTGCGCGGCGGCGACACGGTCATCGCCGCGCTGCCGTGCGGCGAGGCGCAGTCTCGGCGCTGGGGCCGCGCGCTCGGGCGCGAACAGCTCGACACGCTCCTCGTCGACGCCGCCGAGGCCGCCGGTGCAATCCGACTCCAGCCGTGCACAGTGCAGGCGATCGACGGGGGGCCCGGCGCCTTTCGTCTGCGACTGCGCCCGCCAGGAGCCGGCGACGTCACGATCACTGCGCCTCTGGTCGTTGCCGCGCACGGCTCGTGGGAACCGCTGCCGGCCGAGCGCGAAGAGCAGCGCGAGGCGCGCGCAGCAAGCGACCTGTTCGCGTTCAAGGCGAACTTTCGCAATGCCGCGATCGCCGCTGACCTGCTGCCGGTGCTGTCGTTTGCCGGCGGCTACGGCGGCATGGTCGTCGCCGACGACGACCTGGCGACGCTCGCGTGCTGCGTTCGCGCCGATCGCCTGCAGGCGCTGCGTGGCGCGCTGCCGGGAGCGAGCGCGGGCGCCGTCGTCGAAGCGATGCTGCGGCGCGACTGCGCCGGCGTTCGCGATGCGGTCGCCGGCACCGAGCGAGTCGGTCCGTGGATCGCGAGCGGGCCGCTCAGGCCGGGCGTTCGACTGGGCCAGGGCGACGGCATGTTTCGCGTCGGCAACGCCGCCGGCGAGGCGCATCCGATCGTCGGCGAGGGCATCAGCATGGCGCTGCAGTCGGCGTTCGTGTTGGCTGATCTGATCAGCGCCGATCGCAATCGACTGCTCGAAGGCGCGAGTGCGGGCGTTGCGCAACGGCGCGCGCTCGCGGTCTACGAGGCGCTCTGGCGGCGCCGGTTCGCACACCGCCTTCGCGTCGCCGCGGTCTTCGCCCATGTCGCGATGCGGCCGTCGCTGGCGCGCGCGGCCTGGCCGCTGTTGCGGCGCTGGCCGATTGTCCTGACCGCGGGCGCGCGCTGGAGCGGCAAGACACGGACGGTGCCGGAAGCGGCTCGCGTGGCCGGCGCTGCATGACGGCGGCGCGCGTGGCCTCGGGGACGCCTTCGAGCTTGGTGCAGCCGCGCCACCGCTTCGACCGTCTCGACGCGCTGCGCGGCTTCGCCATCGTCTGGATGGCGGCGTTCCACTTCTGCTTCGACCTCAACTACTTCGGCTTCATCCACCAGAACTTCCATCGCGATCCGCTCTGGACCGTGCAGCGTGCCTGCATCGTCACCCTCTTCATGTTCTGCGTCGGCGCCAGCCAGGGCGTCGCTTCGGCGCAGCAGCAGCCGCTGGCGCGCTTCTGGCGACGCTGGGCGCAGATCGCCGGCTGCGCGGTGCTGGTCTCGCTCGGCTCGTGGCTGATGTTCCCTAACAGCTTCATCAGCTTCGGCGTGCTCCACGGCATCGCCGTGATGCTCGTCATCGCCCGCTTTACCGCATCGTGGGGCACTTGGCGCTGGCCGCTCGGGCTGGTCGCGATCCTGCTGCCGCGGCTCGTCTCTCACCCCTTCTTCGACAACCGTTGGACCAACGGCGTCGGCCTCGTGACGCACCTGCCGGTGACCGAGGACTACGCGCCGGTCTTGCCGTGGCTCGGCGTCGTATGGTGGGGCGCCGCGGCGGCAGCGTGGCTGCTCGCTCATCGATCCGGCGTCATCTCCGGGCCGCTGCCGGGAGCTGCGCGGCCGCTCGCGGTCCTCGGTCGCTGGAGCCTGACGTTCTACATGGTGCACCAGCCGGTCTTGATCGGCCTGCTGTGGCTGGTCGCTAACATCGGTCGATGACGCGCCAGCTCCTGTTCGGCTTCCACGCCGTCGGCGTTCGCCTGAAGACCGCGCCGCGCTCGGTTCTCGAGCTGCACGTCGACGCCGGCCGGCGCGACCAGCGCATGCGCCAGCTGCTCGCGCGCGCCGGGGCCGCCGGGGTGAAGCTGGTCGAGAGCGACGACGCGCGCCTGAACGGACTTGCCGGAACCCATCGCCACCAGGGCGTCGTCGCGCGCGTCGAGGCGCTCGCGCGCAGCCACTCGCTCGACGACACCCTCGACGCGGTCGACGCCACCGGCGCGCCGGCGCTGCTGCTGGTGCTCGACGGCGTGACCGATCCGCACAACCTGGGCGCCTGCCTGCGCGTCGCCGACGGCGCCGGCGCACATGCCGTGATCGCGCCCAAGGATCACGCGGTCGGCGTCAACTCGACCGTCGCCAAGGTCGCGAGCGGTGCGGCCGAGACGGTGCCGTATTTCATGGTCACCAACCTGGCGCGAACGCTCGGCGAGCTCAAGGAGCGCGACATCCGCGTCATCGGCACCGCCGAGGATGCGCCGCGCTCGATCTACGAGCTCGACCTGAGCGGCCCGGTCGCGCTCGTCTTCGGCGCCGAAGGCAGCGGCCTGCGCCAGCTCACCGCGCGCACCTGCGACGAGCTGGTCCACCTGCCGATGCTCGGCGCGGTCGAGAGCCTCAACGTCTCGGTGGCGAGTGGCGTCTGTCTCTACGAAGCAGCGCGCCAGCGCCTCGCCCGGGCGGCCGCCGAGCGCACCGGTCCGCAAGCCTGAAGGAACGTCGATGCCGGTGATCGAGCTCACCCACCCGCTGGTCCGGCACAAGATCGGCCTGTTGCGCGAAGCGGACCTGTCGACCAAGAGCTTTCGCGAGATCACGGCCGAGCTCGGTCGTCTGCTCACCTACGAGGCGACCGCTGATTTCCCGCTCGAGGCCGCGACCGCCGCCGGCTGGGCCGGGCCGGTCGAGGTCGAGCGGATCAGCGGCAAGAAGGTGACGGTGGTGCCGATCCTGCGCGCCGGCCTGGGGATGCTCGAAGGCGTTCTCGACACGATCCCGAACGCCAAGGTGAGTGTCGTCGGCATCGCCAGGAACCACGCCACGCTGCTGCCCGAGCCCTACGTCGATCGCTTGGCCGGCAGCCTGAGCGAGCGGACCGCGATCGTCCTCGATCCGATGCTCGCGACCGGCGGCTCGATGAACTCGGCGATCGCGCTCCTGAAGTCGCGTGGCGCGACCGACATCCGGGCGCTGGTGCTCGTCGCCGCCCCTGAAGGCATCGCGGCGCTGACGGCGGCGCATCCCGACGTGCGCTGCTGGACGGCGGCGATCGACAGCCACCTCGACGGCAACGGCTACATCATCCCCGGCCTCGGCGACGCAGGCGATCGCATCTTCGGCACCCGGTAGCGTTCCGACGCCCAGCCCGCGGGCCGAGGACTCGCTTGTGCATACTGGCGCGAAGCCAGCCCAGGAATATCGGAACCGATGGAAACGTCACGCTCGATCGCCGCGCCCTCAGCGGGCCAGGAGCAGCTGCTCAGGTTGCTCTTCGAGCAGGCGCCGGGCTTCATTGCCGTGCTGCAAGGACCGCGACACGTCTTCACGCTGGCCAACCCGGCATATTACCAGCTGGTCGGAAAGAGAGATCTCATCGGGCGACCGGCCAGCGAGGCCGTCCCTGAAGCCGTGGAGGCGGGCTTCATCGACGTCCTGGACGAGGTCTATCGCTCCGGCCAGCCCTTCACCGGGCGTCGCCTGTCGTTGCCTTTGCATCGATCCGAAGGTGAAGAGGCCGAGCGTCGGTTCTTCAATCTCGTCTACCAGCCCTTGATGGATGCGAGGGGAAGCGTCGCCGGCATTTTCTGCGAGGGTCACGACGTCACCGAAGAGGTGCGCGCCGAAGGAAGTGTTCGGGACGAGGCCGAGCAGCGCGCCGCCCAGGCCAAGTTGTTCGACACCGCCTTGTCGGCGATCGAGGACTTTGCCTATACCTTCGACCGTGCCGGCCGGTTCACGTACGCGAACAAGCCGCTCGTGGATCTCCTGGGTCTCGAGCCCCATCAGGTGGTAGGCAAGAGGTTTCCGGAACTTCCGTATCCGCCCGAGCTGGCGAACCGCTTGCAGTCCGAGCTCGACGAAGTCGTGCGAACGGGCCGCCAGGTCAAGGGAGACACGTACTACAAGAGTCCGACCGGCAAGGAAGGCTGGTACGAATACATCTTCAATCCCGTCCTCGCCGCGAATGGTGCCGTGGCATCGATCGCCGGTTCGACCCGCAACGTCACCGTTCGCCAGGAGCAGGAACGCCGGCTCACCTCGTTGCACGAGTCCGAGCGTCAGGCGCGCGAAGAAGCCGAGCGGGCCGGGAGGTTGAAAGACGAGTTCCTGGCCACGCTGTCGCACGAGCTGCGCACGCCGCTGCAGGCGATCCAGGGGTGGGCGGATCTGCTGCGCAACGGCCGCCTGCCTGCGGAGCAGATCCAGAAGGTCGGCGACCGGATCTCCCGAAACGCGCGGACCCAGGGGCAGCTCATCGCCGACCTGCTCGACATGAACGGCATCGTCTCGGGCAAGGTCCGGCTCGCCATCGAACGCGTGGCCATCGCCAAGCCGATCGCGGCCGCGATCGAAGCGGTGAGGATGGATGCGGCCGGGAAGACCGTGGTCATCCAGGGTCCGGCTCCAGGGCCCCTGCCTGAGCTCGACTGCGATCCTGACCGGATCCAGCAAGTCATCTGGAATCTGCTGGCGAACGCCATCAAGTTCACACCGTCCGGCGGCCGAATCGGCGTCTCGATCGAGCACGGCGACAGCGACGTCGCAGTCTTGGTCTCGGACACGGGGGCCGGCATATCCGCCGAATTCTTGCCACGGCTGTTCGAGCGCTTCTCACAGGCAGACAGTTCGTCGACGCGCAAGTACGGTGGGTTGGGACTGGGCCTCTCCATCTGCAAGAGCCTGGTCGAGCTGCACGGCGGGCATATCTCGCCACGAGCGGCGGCGAAGGGCAAGGCGCGACGTTCACGGTCAGGCTGCCTCTCGTTCAGGCCGAGTCGACCGAGCATCGGGTGTCGACGTGGGGAGATCTGGAAGACGCGAACATGCCGTCGCTCGATTCGATGTCGACGCTGGCAGGGGTTCATGTCCTCGTCGTCGACGATGACGACGAAGGCCGCCAGATGCTTGTCGAGGCCTTGCAGCAGTACGGTGCCGAGGTCGTCTCTGCCAGCAGCGCCGAGGACGCCTTCGAGCAGGCCCGAACGCGTGAGCCGGACCTCCTGATCTGCGACATCGGCATGCCGGTCGTCGACGGGCACCAGCTGCTGCGGCGAATCAGGAAGCACAGCAACATACCCGCGATCGCCCTGACGGCGCTCGCTCAGCGGAGCGATAGGCAGAAGGCGCTGGAGAGCGGCTTCGCCGCGCATATCGCCAAGCCGGCAGCTCCGGCTCTGATCATTCGGACCTGCGCAGCCGTATTGACGAGAAGGGCGCCAAACGAAGCGGTATGACGCAGGCCTGACCGAGCGACGTCAAGGCGCTCCCGCGATTCGACGGTCCCGGGCACGCTCCGGGGCCTGCGTGACTTCGACGTCGTACGCAGCGAGCTCTGCGGGCACGTACCAGTGCAGACGATCGCCGCTGTAAGCGGCCCAGGCCACCTCGGCGACCGCTTCCGCGGGCAGCATGCGCCAAGGGCCTTGCGCCGGCAGCCGTGCCTTGTCGGCGGCCGGGACCATGCCGGTCTTGATGATGCCGGGCAGGATGTCGGCTGCACGCACGCCGCTCGGCGCGAGCTCGACCGCCAGTGCCTCGGTGAGGCCCTTGATCGCATGCTTGGTTGCCGAGTAGACCGCCATGTTCGCGGTGCCGAAGATCGCCGACGCCGACGCTGTCGACAGACACAACATCCCTCGGTCGCCGTCAGCATCGGGATCGACGCATGGATCAGGCTCAGGGCACCCAGCAGGTTGACCTCGACCAGGGCGACGACGCGCTCCCACGCCATGGAAGCGAACGGTCCCTTGGCGTCGACGCCGGCGTTGTTGAAGAGAACGTCGAGCCGGTCACCGCCGGCCTTGCCGAACTCGGCAATGGCGGCGAGGAGCGCCGGTCGGTCGGTCACGTCGAGGCCGTCGGAAGACTCCGGCTCCTGCGCCCAGTTCGGCGCTCAGGGCCTCGAGCGCGGCCTCATTGACGTCGAAGCCGCCGACGAACCAGCCCGGGACGCGAACAGTCGGGCCGTCGCCAAGCCGATGCCGGAGGCGGCGCCGGTCACGAGAATGGAGCGGCGCACCTCGCGATCACCCTTGCTGTCCACGGCTCGTCCTCCCTCTCCAGAGCGCGAGGAGAGGTCGACCTGTGAACCCGCGAAGACACGCTCGGTCCCGACGACCCTCAGACCCAGCCCAGGGCGCCGACGAGCGCACCCAGTCCGACCAGCCACATCGGGCTGATCCGTGTGCGCATCATCACCACGATCGCGACGACGATCAGGCCGATCGCGCCGAACGCGCCCAGGTCGTCGCCGACGTAGGGCCGTGCCAGCACCCAGCCGGTCGCGACCAGCAGGCCGATGGTGAGGGGCGTGAGGCCGGCCGTGAACGCGCGCATGCTGCGCGTCTCGCGACGGCTGGTTCCCCAGCGGGTCGCGACCAGCGTCAGCGCGGTCGAGGGCAACAGCGTGCCGCTCATCGTCGCCAGCGCGCCGATCGGCCCGGCGACGTTCCAGCCGATGACGGCGACGAACAGGACGTTCGGTCCCGGCGCCGCCTGCGCGATCGCGACCGAGGCGCTGAACTGGGCATCGCTGATCCATTGGTGCTCGTCGACGACGTAGCGGTGCATGTCGGGCGCGGTGGTGATCGCGCCGCCGACCGCGAGCAGGCTCAGCACCAGGAAGTGCGCGAACAGGCCGAGCAGGTCGGCGTGGGTCAGCGTGGCGTGGACGAGCGGGGTCATCGCATCCGCCGATAGGCGATCGCGACCGCGAGCGAGCCGAGGCCGGCGATCACCCAGACCAGCGGCCAGCGCAGCCAGGCGATGGCGACGAAGGTGAGCGTCGCGAAGGCGCCGGCGAGCGGCCGGCCGAGCTGGCTGCTGCCGAGCGCCGTCATCAGTTTGAGCGCGGTGGCGATCACCAGGCCGGCGGCGATCGCGCCCATGCCGCGCAGCGCGCCGGCGACGGGCGCAAGTCTCGAGAACTCGCCGTAGGCGAAGGTCAGTGCGACGACGATCGCCAGCGGCACGAGCATGAGCCCGGCGAGCGCGGCGAAGGCGCCGCGCAGGCCGAAGAAGCGGTCGCCGAACATGAGCGCCAGGTTGACGACGTTCGGCCCGGGCAGGACCTGGCTCAGCGCCAGCATCTCGACGAACTGCTGGCGAGTCAGCCAGCCTTTGCGCTCGACCAGCTCACGCTGCGCGACCGCGAGGACACCGCCGAATCCCTGCAGCGCGAGCCGGTTGAAGGTGAAGAACAGGTCGACGTTCGATGCCGGGCGCGCCGGTGCGATGTCGTCGGCGACGCGCTGGGCGGCACGTCGGCCGCCTGCGCTGGGCCGCTCGCTCATCGCCGCGAGCGGCGGTGCGCCGCGCTGGCCCAGAGGCTCAGCGCGATCGCTGCGACGACCCAGCCGAGGCCGATCCAGCTGAGCGAGCCATAGCCGCTGTGGGCGATCAACCAGCCGCCGCTCGACGCACCGGCGGCCTGTCCCAGGTAGACTGCCGACGTGTTCAGCGCGATCAGCGCCGAGGCGAGCGGCGGCGCTGCGGCGCCGAGGCGCGCCTGCTGCAGGGAAACGATCGCGAACACGCCCAGCGCCCAGGGCACGATGACGACGAGCAGGGCGGCCACGCTGGTGGCCCACGACCAGGCCAGCATCGCCACCGCGACCACGACCAGAGCGAACAGGATCGCGCGCTCGGCGCCGATGCGGTCGACGTAGCGCGAGGCGATCATGTTGCCGATCACGCCGAAGGCGCCGAAGCAGACGAACAGCACGGTCGCCTCGCCCGTGCTCGCGCCGATCACGTTCTTGAAGAACGGTGCGAGGTACGAGAACAGCGCGAACTGGCCGGCGCAGGCGAGCGCCGTGACCAGCACCATCGCCATCAGGACCGGGTTGGCGAGTGCGCCCCGCCAGGCGCTCATGGTGAGCATCGCCGGCCTGACCCCGGCCGGAACCACCGCATAGACCCAGGCCGCACCCAGCGCGGCGAGTGCGGCGACGGCGAGGAAGGCGGCGCGCCAGCCGAAGGTGTCGCCGAGCCACGCCGACGCCGGAATGCCGATCACGGACGCCAGCGACCAGCCGATGAAGATGAAGGTGATCGCGCCGCCGCGATGCTCGGGTACGGTCATCGCGCCGATCGCGGCAGCCGCCTGCGGCGTGAACACGGCGGCGGCGAGCACCGTGAGGCCGCGAACCGGGAGCAGCGCGAGGTAGCTCGGCGTCAAGGCGCAGAGCACGTGGCCGATGGCATACCAGACGAGCGCCGTGGCGAGCAGCTTTCTGCGGTCGAGCCCGCCGACCCAGATCGCCAGCAGTGGCGCACCCAGGCACATCACCGCTGCGGCGACGGCGACGAGCTGGCCCGCGACCGAGACCGAGACATCGAGCGACTGCGAGATGTCGTTGAGCGTGCCGACGACGACCATCACGCCGCAGCCAATGACGAAGTTGCCGAACAGGAGCACCCACCGTACCTGCGCCAGTCGCCGCGCCGGCAGAGCCGCCGGCGCGGCGGGCGCCGTCGGAGCGACCGCCGGCTCCGGCACGGCCGCCCTCAATGGCGCACCTTGAGCGCCTCGGGGTTGACGATGTTCGTCGGCCGGCCTTCGACGAAGTTGACGACGTTCTCGAACGCAGCCCGGAAGTAGAGCTCGTAGCTGTCCTGCTCGACGTAGCCGATGTGCGGCGTGCAGACGGCGTTCTCGAGCCGCAGCAGCAGGTGTCCCTGCAGGATCGGCTCGACCTCGAAGACGTCGACCGCCGCCATGCCGGGCCGGCCACGATTGAGCGCCGAGACCAGTGCGCCTTCTTCGATCAGCTCGGCGCGCGAGGTGTTGACGACGAGCGCCGTCGGCTTCATGCGCGAGAGCGCGTCGAGCCTGACGATGCCGCGCGTCTCGTCGGTCAGGCGCAGGTGGAGCGAGAGCACGTCGGCGTTCTCGAACAGCGCTTCCTGGCTGGTGGCCACCTCGTAGCCGGCGGCGATCGCGCGTTCGCGGCTGGTCTCGCGGCCCCAGACCAGGACGCGCATGCCGAACGCCTTGCCGTAGCCGGCGACGATCTGGCCGATCCGGCCGAAGCCCCAGATGCCGAGCGTCTTGCCGTGCAGCACCATGCCGATGCCGAAGTTGGGCGGCATCGACAACGCCTTCAGCCCCGACTGCTGCCAGGCTCCGTGCTTGAGCGTGCTGATGTAGTGCGGCAGGCGGCGCATCGCCGCCATGATCAGCGCCCACGTCAGCTCGGCCGGAGCGATCGGTGAGCCGACCCCTTCGGCGACCGCGATACCGAGCCGGGTGCAGGCTTCGACGTCGATGTGCGGGCCGACGCGGCCGGTCTGCGAGATCAGCTTCAGCTTGGGGAGCTTCTCCAGCAGCTGGCGCGGGAAGTGGCTGCGCTCGCGGATCAGCACCAGCACCTCGGCATCGCGCACCCGGACCGAAAGCTGTCCGAGGCCCTTGACGGTGTTGGTGAAGACCTTGGTGCTGAGATGCTCGAGGATGCTCGCGCACTTCAGCTTGCGCACGGCGTCCTGGTAGTCGTCGAGGATGATGATGTTCACGGGGCCGGACGTGTGCGCCGCAGCTCGTGCCGCGGCCTCAGCGAGCCATTGTGCACGGGCCCAGGCGCCGGGCTACGATCCGGCCCTCACTGGCGCAAGGATCCCACGATGTCTCTCACCATGCACTCGGCGAGCGTGCCGATCTTCGTCCGCATGCTCGGCAACCTCATCAGCTGGCTCGACAAGGCCGAGGCGCATGCGACCGCGAAGAAGTTCGAGCCGTCGGTTCTGCTGGCAGCGCGCCTCGCTCCCGACATGCTGCCGTTTCCGCAGCAGATCCAGATCGCCTGCGATGCCGCTAAGTTCTGTGTCGCGCGCCTCGCCGGCACCGAAGCGCCGGCCTTCGCCGACGACGAGAAGACCATCGGCGAGCTGCGCCAGCGCGTCATGAAGACGATCGACTACGTGCAGTCGGTTCGGGCCGACAAGATCAACGGCAGCGACGCGCGGCAGATCTCGGTGCCGCGCCGTGCCGGCGCGCTCACGATGACCGGCGAGACCTACCTCAAGCACTTCGTCCTGCCGAACTTCTTCTTCCACGTCACGACGACGTACGCGCTGCTGCGCCACAACGGCGTCGAGCTCGGCAAGACCGACTATCTCGGCGCCACCCTGCCGCCGGGAACGACCCCGACCTGATCGCTCAGGGGCCGGGGAGGGTCGCGCTGTCCGCGGCGGCGGCAGCGGCGAAGAAGGCGGCGGCGCGCGTGCGGCGTGGGAAGTGACGGTCGAGCGTGGCCAGGCGGCGTTCCGCCTCGGCCTGGTCGCGATGCCTGGCGACCCGGCTGAACACCTCTTCGCGCAGATGCCACAGCTCGTGCAGCGAGCGGGCGACGGCGATCCGCTCGCGCGCCGCGGCGGCGCCGTCGGTGCGAACGTCGTAAAGCGCCTCGGCGAAGTCGAGCCGTGCCGCAGCCAGCGCATCGCTGCGCCCGCGGCGGCCGAACGACGACGCCAGGTCGGTTCGCGAGACGCGCCAGCCGCTTGCGGCGAGCCACCGGGAAAAGAAGGGCAGGGACATGCGGTGACGACGGATCTGCCGGCAGGAGCCGGCCATCGCCATTGTTCGCGCCGACGTCGCTGCCGAGCGCCCGAAAAGGCGCGCTGCGGCCGGCCAGTTCTCGCGCCGAACGGCGGCGGCCACGGCTAAACCGCGCCGAAGGTCGCCTTGCGCGCGGCGGTGTAGCGCCACCAGGGCGCAGCCTCGGCACCGCGCATGAAGTCGGTCGCGGCCATGAAAGTGTCGAGGACGCACGGATCCTGGCGCTGCCCCGTCGCCTCGCAGAGCTTGCGATAGAGGGCGAACGCGTCCTGGCCGTGCAGGTCGGCCGGCCGCTCGATGCCGATCCGGCGCAGATCGGCGGCGAGCGACGGGCCGATGTTCGGAAGCTGCTCCAGCCGCTCGCATTCGGCGGCGGTCTTCGCCTTGGGCGCCTTGATCACCATCGCGAGCTCCTTGGGCGTGTCACATCAGCATGTTGTTGCGGATCAGGCCGACAGCCAGCCCTTCGATCGCGAACTCGTCGCCCGGGCCGACGACGATGGTCTTGAACTCGGGGTTCTCGGGCAGGAGCTCGACGCCGTGGCGCGTTTTCTTGAAGCGCTTCACGGTCACGTCTTCGCCGAGGCGGGCGACGACGATCTGTCCGTTCTTGGCCTCCTTCGTCTTCTGCACCGCGAGCAGGTCGCCGTCCATGATGCCGGCGTCCTTCATGCTCATGCCGCGTACCTTGAGCAGGTAGTCCGGGCGGCGCGAGAACATGCTCGCTTCCATCAGGAAGGTGCGGTCGATGTGCTCCTGCGCCAGGATCGGGCTGCCCGCCGCGACCCGGCCGACGAGCGGCAGCGACAGCTGCGCCAGGCTCGGCAATGGCAGGCTGAACTGGCGCCCGCGCGCCTGGTTGAGCGCGCGCAGTGTGTCAGACTGGAGACGAATGCCGCGCGACGTCCCGCCGACCAGTTCGATCACGCCTTTCCGCGCCAGTGCCTGGAGGTGCTCCTCGGCGGCGTTGGCCGACTTGAACCCGAGCTCGTTGGCGATCTCGGCCCGGGTCGGTGGCGCTCCGGTGCGCTCGATCGCGCTCTGCACGAGGTCCAGGATCTGTTGCTGACGATCGGTGAGCTTGGGCGATTCCTGCACGCGAGCCTTTCTTCGGCAAAGCCGATCTGTCCCCATGGGCTGAATATATATCCAGTCCTGTATTTTCATCCAGTTTGAACGAAAATGCAAAGCGCTCCCCGGACCATCGTCGTTCTCGGCACTGGCGGCACGATCGCAGGGCGGGCCGGCTCGCCCGACCAGCATCTCGCCTACACCTCGGCCGTGCTGCCGGTCGAGCAGCTGCTGGCGGCGCTGCCAGCAGGCGGTGGCGAGCTCGTCAGCGCGAGCGAGCAGGTCGCGCAGGTCGACAGCAAGGACATGGATTTCGCGATCTGGCGCCGGCTCGCCGAGGCGGTGGAGCGCCACCTGGCGCGACCGGAAGTGCGCGGCGTCGTCATCACGCACGGCACCGACACGCTCGAGGAGACGGCGTACTTCCTGGCGCGCGTCGTCGACGCGTCCAAGCCCGTGGTCCTGACCGCGGCGATGCGCCCGGCGTCCTCGAGCGAGGCCGACGGCCCGGCTAACCTGGCAAGCGCAATCGTGGTCGCGGCGCACGCCGATCCCGGCGTCGTCGTCGTCCTCGCCAGCCAGGTCCATTCGGCGCGCGCCGTGCGCAAGGTGCATCCGTCGCGGCTCGATGCGTTCTCGTCGGGGGAGCAGGGGCCGCTGGCGCAGATCGTTGCAGGCACCGTCAGACCGTTGCATGCCTGGCCGACCGAAGCCCCCTCGATCGGCCTGGCGAACTTGCCCGAGGACCCGGCGGCGTGGCCGTGGGTCGAGATCGTCACGGCAGTCGCCGGCGCCGACGGCCGGGCCGTCGACCTGCTCGTTCAGGGCGGCGTTGCCGGAATCGTCGTCGCCGCGACCGGCAATGGAACGCTCCACCGTCGCCTCGAGCACGCGCTGCTCCAAGCGCGCGCGCGCGGCGTCGCGGTGCTGCGCAGCACGCGCTGCCTCGATGGGTCGATCGCCGCGGGCGAAGGGGACGCGCTCGCCGCGGCCGGCGATCTCACGCCGGTCAAGGCGCGGGTCGAGCTAATCCTGACGCTGCTGCGCGCCGTCGCGCGACCGCTGCCGCGCGGATAAGGAGTCGACTGCCTAGACGACGTCGAGCGTCACCTCGATGTTGCCGCGGGTTGCGTTCGAGTACGGGCAGACCTGGTGCGCGGCGTCGACGATCTTCTTCGCCTGCGCCTTGTCCATCCCCGGAATCGACACGTGCAGCGCCACCTGGATGCCGAAGCCCTGCGGGATCGGGCCGATGCCGACGTCGGCGTTGATCGACGTGTCGGCGGGAAGCGCGACCTTCTGCTGTCCGGCGACGAACTTCATCGCGCCGATGAAGCACGCCGAATAGCCGGCCGCGAACAGCTGCTCGGGGTTGGTGCCGACGGCGCCGTTGCCGCCGAGCCCCTTGGGCGTCGTCAGCTTCAGGTCGAGCACGCCGTCGTCGCTCTTCGACGTTCCTTCGCGGCCGCCGGTCGAGGTGGCGTGGGCGGTGTAGAGAACTTTCTCTGGCTTGATCATGGGGTCTCCTGTCGCAGGGTGAATCGGCTCAGCCGATCGATTCTGCAATGTCGTCGAGTTGCGTGCTGAGCTCGAGCCAGCGCGCCTCGAGCTGCTCGATCTGGGCGCCGATCGCCTTCAGGCGGCGCCCGCTCTCGGCGCGCTCGTTCGCGTCGACCGTGTCGGCAGCGATTGGCGCTTCCAGCTTGTCGCGCTCGGCGAACAGGACGCCGAGGCGGTTGTCGATCTGGTTCAGCTCCTTCTTCAGCGGCTTGGCCGCGTCGGCGCGCTGCTGGCGCGCGGCGGCCGCGCTCTTTCGGTCGTCGCGAGGCTTGCTCTCGCTGGCGCGATCGCCGGGCCCGGACTTGGCCGAAGGCGCGACTTGCTTCGACGCTCGCGGCTTGCTTGCCTCCTTCGCCACCGCCTCGGGCCGCGCCGCGCGCGCCGCTGCCTTCGACTGCTCGAGCAGCCAGCGCTGGTAGTCGTCGAGGTCGCCGTCGAAGGGCTCGAGGCCGCCGTGGGTGACGAGCCAGAACTCGTCGCAGACCTCCCGCAGCAGCGCGCGATCGTGGCTCACCAGCATGACCGTGCCCTCGAATTCGTTCAGCGCCATGCTGAGCGCCTCGCGTGTCGTCAGGTCGAGGTGATTGGTCGGCTCGTCGAGCAGCAGCAGGTTCGGCCGCTGCCAGACGAGCATCGCCAGCACCAAGCGCGCCTTCTCGCCGCCCGAGAGCGTGCCGACCGCCTGCTGCACCATCTCGCCAGTGAAGCGGAACGAGCCGAGGAAGTCGCGCAGCTCCTGCTCGCGCGCAGCCGGGCCGATGTCGCGGGCGAGTCGCACCATGTGCATCAGTGGGCCGTCGGCGGGCGAGAGCACGTCGAGCTCTTGCTGCGCGAAGTAGCCGATCGTCAGACCCTTGCCCGCGACGATTTCGCCCGAGAGCGGCGCCAGGTCGACGGCGATGGTCTTGACGAAGGTCGACTTGCCCTGGCCGTTGGCGCCGAGCATGCCGATGCGC
>Ga0207691_10002230_pt1 | contig 18966 bp, 20 predicted proteins | sample KBSM13metaG_FD_184327 | JGI IMG/M metagenome (GOLD analysis project Ga0207691, IMG submission 184327) | Miscanthus rhizosphere microbial communities from Kellogg Biological Station, Michigan, USA - KBS M1-3 metaG (SPAdes) (version 2) | ecosystem: Host-associated > Plants > Roots > Rhizosphere >... | reverse complement strand
TGGATCACGTCGCTGGTCGGCTCGCTGGCGCTGATCGGCACGCCGTTCTTCGCCGGCTTCTACTCGAAGGACTCGATCATCGAGGCGGTGCACGAGAGCCACCTCGCCGGCGCCGGCTTCGCCTACTTCGCGGTCCTGACCGGCGTGTTCGTGACCGCCTTCTACTCGTTCCGGATGTACTTCCTGGTCTTCCACGGACCCGAGCGATTCCGCCACAAGCCGTTTCCGCCCGAAGCGCACGACGATCACGCGGTGCACGACGCGCCCGAAGGCCACGGCGCCGATGCCCACGCGAGCCACGCCGAGCCCGACCCGCATGCGCACGACGCCCACGCCGAGCCGCACGAGTCGGCGCCGGTCGTCACGCTGCCGCTGGTGCTGCTGGCAATCCCGTCGGTGGTGATCGGTTTCCTGACGATCGGGCCGATGCTGTTCGGCGACTTCTTCAAGGACGCGATCGCCGTCATCGCCGAGCGCCACCCGGCGATGGAGGAACTGGCGCGCGCGTTCCACGGCCCGGTCGCGATGGCGATCCACTCGCTCACCGGCCCGATCTTCTGGCTTGCGCTCGCAGGCGTGGTCCTGGCCTGGTTCCTCTACCTGCGCCGGCCCGACATCCCGGCGGCGATCCAGCGCCGCTTCGCGTGGATCTATCGCATCCTCGACAACAAGTACTACTTCGACTGGTTCAACGAGAACGTCCTCGCCCGCGCCACCCGCATGGCCGGAACCGGCCTGTGGCGCGGCGGTGACGTCGGTTTGATCGACGGCGTCATCATCGACGGCAGCGCGCGTGCGGTCGGCGGCATCGCCGCGCTCAGCCGGCGCCTGCAGAGCGGCTATCTCTACTGGTATGCCTTGACCATGATCGTCGGCGTGATCGGCCTCATGACCTGGCAGCTCTGGCCCTTCCTCGGCAACCTGATCGGTCGCTGACCGTCGGCGAACAACAAGAACATGCCCCTTCTCAGCATCGCGATCTGGCTGCCGATCCTGGCCGGAGTCCTGCTCCTCGCCTTCGGCCGCGACGACCGCGCCGACGCGGTGCGCTGGTTCGCGCTCCTCGCCGCGCTGGCCAGCTTCCTGGTGACGATCCCGCTCGTCAGCGATTTCAACCTCGCCACCGCGGCGCTGCAATTCGGCGAGAAGCACGCCTGGATCGCGCGCTTCAACGTCTGGTACACGCTCGGCGTCGACGGCCTCTCGGTCTGGTTCGTCCTGCTGACCGCGTTCACGACCGTGATCGTCGTCGTCTCGGCGTGGCAGGTCATCACCGAGCGCGTCAACCAGTACATGGGCGCGTTCCTGATCCTCTCGGGCCTGCTCGTCGGCGTCTTCTGCGCCATGGACGGGCTGCTGTTCTACGTCTTCTTCGAGGCGACGCTGATTCCGATGTACCTCATCATCGGCGTCTGGGGCGGCCCGCGCCGGGTCTACGCGGCGTTCAAGTTCTTCCTCTACACGCTCGCCGGCTCGCTGCTGATGCTGGTGGCGCTGATCTACCTCTACTACAGGTCGGGCGGCAGCTTCGACATCCTGGTCTGGCACCGCCTGCCGCTCTCGATGTCGGCGCAGGTGCTGATCTTCTTCGCCTTCTTCTTCGCGTTCGCGGTCAAGGTGCCGATGTGGCCGGTCCATACCTGGCTGCCCGACGCCCACGTCGAGGCCCCGACCGGAGGCTCGGTCGTGCTGGCAGCGATCATGCTCAAGCTCGGCGCCTACGGCTTTCTGCGCTTCTCGCTGCCGATCACGCCCGATGCGAGCCACAAGTGGGCCTGGTTCATGGTCGCGCTCTCGCTCATCGCCGTCGTCTACATCGGCCTGGTCGCGCTGGTCCAGAGCGACATGAAGAAGCTGGTCGCCTATTCGTCGATCGCCCACATGGGCTTCGTCACGCTCGGCTTCTTCATGTTCAACGAGCTGACGACGTCGGGCGCGATCGTGCAGATGATCTCGCACGGCTTCGTCTCCGGGGCGATGTTCCTGTGCATTGGCGTTCTCTATGACCGCGTCCACTCGCGCGAGATCTCGGCCTACGGCGGGGTCGCCAACACGATGCCGTGGTTCGCCACCTTCGCGGTGCTGTTCGCCATGGCGAACGTCGGGCTCCCGGGCACGGCGGGTTTCGTCGGCGAATGGATGGTGATCCTGGGAACGGTGCAGGTGAATTTCTGGATCGCCGCTGCGGCCGCGACGACCATGATCTGGGGCGCGGGCTATACGCTCTGGATGGTCAAGCGGGTCTACTTCGGCCCGGTCGCCAACGACCACGTCGCCCACCTCGTCGACCTCGACAAGCGCGAGTTCGCGATGCTCGCCGTCCTCGCCATCGCCGTCCTCTTCATGGGCATCTATCCCAAGCCGTTCACCGACGTGATGCACACCTCGGTTGCCGAGCTGCTGCGCCACGTGTCCGTCTCCAAGCTCGCCAACTGAGAGCCAACCATGAACTGGCAGGCCCTCTATCCGATCCTTCCCGAGCTCGCGCTGCTGGTGATGGCCTGCTTCGTGGCGCTCGCCGACCTGTGGCTGCCGGGCAAGGACCGCATCGTCACCTACTGCCTGGCGCAGGCCTCGCTCGTCGCGGTCGCGTGCGGCCAGCTCTGGTACTTCTACCAAGGCGCCACCTACTACGCGATGCAGCGGATGGTCGTCGCAGACCCGATGGGCCACCTGCTCGGCCTGTTCGCGACCCTGGCGATGATGACGACGCTGGTCTACGCCCGGCCGTACGCCGCCGCGCGCGACATGCTCAAGGGCGAGCTGTTCACGCTCTCGATGTTCGCGCTCCTCGGCATCCTGGTGATGGTCGCGGCCAACAACTTCCTGGTCGTCTACCTCGGCCTCGAATTGATGTCGCTCTCGCTCTACGCGCTGGTCGCGATGCGCCGCGACGACACCGGCGCCACCGAGGCGGCGATGAAGTACTTCGTCCTCGGCGCGCTGGCGAGCGGCTTCCTGCTCTATGGCCTGTCGATGATGTACGGCGCCACCGGCTCGCTCGAGATCAGCGAGGTGTTCAAGGCGATCGGCACCGGCCGCATCAACCGCGCGGTCCTGATCCTCGGCACGGTCTTCGTTGTCGCCGGCCTGGCGTTCAAGCTCGGCGCGGTGCCGTTCCACATGTGGGTGCCCGACGTCTACCAGGGCGCGCCGACCTCGATGACGCTGCTCGTCGGCGGCGCCCCGAAGCTCGCCGCGTTCGCGATCACGATCCGCCTGCTGGTCGAAGGGATGATCGGCATGGCGCTCGACTGGCAGCAGATGCTGGTGCTGCTCTCGCTGGCGTCGATGCTGCTCGGCAACCTGGCGGCGATCGCGCAGACCAACCTCAAGCGGATGCTCGCCTATTCGACCATCGCCCAGATCGGCTTCATGCTGCTGGGCCTGTGCCCCGGCGTCGTCAGCGGCAACACGGTCTCGGCCGGCAATGCCTACAGCTCGGCGATGTTCTACGTCGTCACCGACGTGCTGACGACGCTCGGCACCTTCGGCATGATCATGCTGCTCTCGCGCGTCGGTCACGAGGCCGAACGGATCGACGACTTCCGCGGCCTGGCTCGGCGCAGTCCCTGGTTCGCCGGCGTGATGGCGGTGTTCATGTTCTCGCTCGCCGGCATCCCGCCGACGGTCGGCTTCTACGCCAAGCTGGCGGTGCTGCAGTCGCTGGTCTCGACCAACGTGCCGGCGTTCATCTGGCTTGCCGTCGCCGCCGTCGTGCTGTCGCTGCTCGGCGCCTACTACTACCTGCGCGTCGTCAAGGTGATGTATTTCGACGAACCGGTCGACATGCATCCGATCGGCGGCGCGCGCGACGTTCGCATCATGCTGTCGTTCAACGGCGCCGCCGTGCTGCTGCTCGGCATCCTGCCCGGCGGCCTGATGGCGCTCTGTGCCCAGGCGATCGTCCGGATGTTCGCCACCTGATCGATGAAGGCGGCTTCCTGCGCGAGTCGATGAGCCTCGATCCGAACGCCGACACGGCGCATTTGCGCGAGACCTGCATCGAGCCGGAGGCCGCGTGGCGCGGCTCATTCCTCGATGTCCGGCGCGACCGCGTCGCCCTTCCCGACGGCAGCACGGCGCACCGCGAGTACATCGTCCATCCGGGCGCCGTCATGATCGTTCCGCTGCTCGACGACGGTCGGCTGGTCGTCGAGCGGCAGTGGCGCTACCCGCTGCAGCGCGCGATTCTCGAGTTTCCGGCCGGCAAGCTCGAGGCGGGCGAGCCCGTTCTCGACTGTGCCGTCCGCGAATTGGTCGAGGAGACCGGCTACCGCGCCGCCGAGTGGGCGCGCGCCGGCCTGCTGCACAACGCGATCGCCTATTCGAGCGAGGGCATCGAGGTCTGGTTCGCGCGCGGGCTGGTTGCCGGCGAGCGGCGTCTCGACGAGGGCGAGTTCCTCGACGTCTTCGCCGCCAGCGCCGACGAGCTCGACGCCGCCGCCAGGAGCGGTGCTCTCACCGACGCGAAGACGCTGATCGGCCTGCTCTGGTTGCAGAATTGGCGCGCCGGTCGCTGGCCGCTCGAGTGGCACGGCGCGCCCGCGCGGTCGTGACCATAATCGGCCCATGAAGGTCCTCAACCTGCGCTGCGGCCAGCACCACGCTTACGAGGGCTGGTTCGCGTCGGAAGAGGATTTCGCCGCACAGAGCGCGGCCGCCAGCGTCGCTTGCCCGCTCTGCGGCGACACCGAGGTGGTGCGGCTGCCGAGCGCGCCGCACCTGAGCGTGTCGCGCCACGCCGCGCCGGCGGAAGCGCCCGCGCGCGGCGGCAGTAGCGAGGTGACGCTGCAAACCCAGTGGCTGCGTGCGCTGCGCCACGTGATGCGCAATACCGAAGACGTCGGCGAGCGCTTCCCCGAGGAGGCGCGCCGGATCCACTACGGCGAGGTCGAGGAGCGCGGCATTCGCGGCCGTGCCACGCGCGAGGATGCCGACGCGTTGCGAGAGGAGGGCATCGAGGTCATGGCGCTGCCGCTTCCCGACGCAGTCAAGGAGCCGCTTCAGTGACGCGTCTCGGCGTCGAGCAGCAGATAGCGTGAGTCGGCGAAGGCGCTGAGCAGCGCATCGCCGCGACGGTCGAAGTCGAACGCCTCGCCCGGCGCGAGAACGACGTCGCGCAGGTCGCCGTCCTGGGTGATCCAGAGCGAGCCGCTCACCAGTTCGACACGGCGGCCCTTGTCGCCATGGACATGGCGGATGTGTCCCTTGCCGAGCAAGCGCGTGCCGTTGATCAGTTCGTTGTTCATCGCTGAACTCCTGTAGCATGAAGCCCATGCATGCAGCGGGGCAGCCAATCCAGTTCCTTTTCGGCCGCCTTGGTTGGGATGTTCGCCGGCAAGGCGCTGCATCGCAAACGGTCATTGCGAATCCAACGCATGCGCCCTGCGCATGCAACCAGCGATGAGCGACCGCGCCTTCGAGCTGCCGCCGCTGGAGCTCCTCGTCGCCTTTGAAAGTGCCGCCCGGCACCTGAGCTTCACCCGCGCAGGCGACGAGATCGCGCTCACCCAGTCGGCGGTCAGCCGGCAGATCCTCGCGCTCGAAGAGCGGCTCGGCGTGACGCTGTTTCGACGTCTGCACCGCGCTCTGGCGCTGACCGAGGACGGCGCCAAGCTCTACGCGGCGACGGTCGAGGCGCTCGGCCGGCTCGACCGGGTGACGCGCGAGCTGCGCCACAGCGAGCGCGCCAAGGCCGTCGTCGTCACGACGACGCCGGGCTTCGCCGGCCTCTGGCTGATTCCGCGCCTCGCCGGCTTCATCGCCGCGCACCCCGGCGTCGACGTCCGCATCTCGGCCAGCAACGAGCTCGTCAACCTCGATCGCGACGGCGTCGACGTCGCCGTCCGCTATCGCCCGGTCAAAAAGGATGGCGACGGCGTCCGCCTGTTCGGCGAGACCGTCTCGCCGGTCTGCAGCCCGCGCCTGCTGCGGCCGCCGCATCCGCCACTCGAGCGGCCCGGCGACCTCGCCGCGCACACGCTGCTGCGCATGGAGCCCGACGGCGGCAATCAGCTGCAGGACTGGGGCCTCTGGCTGCACGCGCTCGGCCTGAGCGAGCTGCGTCCGGCGGGCGTGCTCCACTTCTCTTCCTACGACCAGCTGATCTCGGCGGCGATCGCCGGCCAGGGCGTCGCGCTCGGCCGGGTGCCGCTGATCGAGAGCCATCTCAAGAGCAGGAAGCTGGTCGCGCCCTTCAGCGACGCCGTCGTCTCGCCGCGCTGCTACTTCATGGTCGTGTCGACGGCGGCCTCGGCCAAGCCCGAGGTGCGCGACTTCACTGCCTGGCTGGTGGCGACAGCACGCGACCCGGGTTCAGCACGCCGCTCGGATCGAGCGCGTTCTTGATCGCCCGCATCATGTCGAGCGCCACCGGCGACTTGCGCTGCGCCAGCTCCTCGCGCTTGAGCGAGCCGATGCCGTGCTCGGCCGAGATCGAGCCGCCGCGCGAGACGACCGCGTCGTAGACGATGGCGTTGATGCTCGCCTCGTGGCGGGCGACGAATTCGGCGCCGACGCTGCCGCCCGGACCCTGCACGTTGTAGTGCAGGTTGCCGTCGCCGAGGTGGCCGAAGTCGACCAGCCGAACCCCGGGGAAGGCGCGCACCAGAGCGGCATCGGTCGTGGCGACGAACTCGGCAATCGCCGAGATCGGCAAGGCGATGTCGTGCTTGACGTTGGCACCTTCGGTGCTCTGCGCCAGCGGGATCGATTCGCGCAAGTGCCACATCGCGTTGGCCTGCTCGAGGCTGGTCGCGATCGCGGTGTCGTCGATCAGGCCGCGATCGAGCGCCACGCCGAGCAGCGCCTCGAGCGCGGCGCTCGCGTGCGTGTCGCTCTCGGCATCGGACAGCTCGAGCAGGGCCGTCCACGGCGCCGGCGCGAGCGGCTGGCGCAGCTGGGCGAAATGGCGACGCACGAGCTCGAGCGAGAAGTCGTTCATCACCTCGAATCCCGTCAGCCCGGGCCCGAGCCGCTCATGGGCGAGCGCGAGCAGCGTCGTCGCGGCGGCGAGCGACGGCAGCGTCGCCAGCGCGGTCAGCGTCGCCGCCGGGCGTGGGTGCAGCTTCAATGCCGCCGCGGTGATGATCGCGAGCGTGCCTTCGCTGCCGATCAGCAGATCGCGGAGGTCGTAGCCGGTGTTGTCCTTGCGCAGCGCCGACAGGCCGTCCCAGACGCGCCCTTCGGCGGTCACGACCTCGAGGCCGAGGCACTGCTCGCGCGCATTGCCGTAGCGCAGCACCTGCGTGCCGCCGGCATTGGTCGCGAGGTTGCCGCCGATCGTGCAGCTGCCTTCGGCGGCCAGGCTGAGCGCGAACATCAGGCCGCTCGCGGCGGCTTGGTCCTGGACCCGTTGCAGCACGCAGCCGGCCTCGGCGACGAGGGTGAGGTTGGCGCTGTCGATGCTGCGGATCCGGTTCAGGCGCGCTGTCGAGAGCAGCACCTGCTGCCCGCTCGCGTCGGGCACCGAGCCTCCGACCAGGCCGGTATTGCCGCCCTGGGCGACGATGCTCGCGCCATGGCCACGGCAGGCGGTGACGACCGCCGCGACCTCGGCCGTGTTCCCGGGTCGAACCACCGCGATCGCGCGCCCGTGGAAGCGCTTGCGCCAGTCGGTCTCGTACGGTGCGCGGTCGGCGTCGGCGCTGAAGACGTTGGCGGCACCCACCGCCGCCCGCAGCGCCTCGACCAGGTTCACGGCGCGGCCGCCTGGGCCGTCGCGGCAGCGCCGGCATCGACGCGCAGGCGGGCGCGGACGTGCATCGCGCAGGCGACGAAAAGCACGAACGCGAGCACGACCTCGGCACCTCCGAGTAGCGAGCCCGGCGGGCGCTCGCTGGTCGCCCGCACGGCGCCCTCGGCGACGTAGAGCCAGACGAGCAGGCTGGTCCAGCGGTACGTGTAGAGGCGCATCCGCATCAGGCCGGGGAGCGGCAGCAGCAACGGCAACACCTTGATCGCGAGCGTGCCGCTGCCGGTCGGGGCGAGCCACAGCTCCCAGGCCAGGCCGAGCGCGATCAGCGCGAGCGTCGCGGTGACCGCCAGCGCCCGCGTGGCACGCAGCACGGCGAGTGGATCGGCGGCGTGATTCATCGCTGCTTATGATGCCAGCAATGCATCGCATGCCCGGGCCGTGACAGGACCGCTCGACACCTCCGCGCGCTGGCTCGCCGCAGTCCAGGCGTGGCCCTGGCTCAGCACCGCCGAGACGCTGCTGCGACGCTTTCGCGAGGATCGCCTCGCGCTCACCGCCGGCAGCCTCACCTTCACGACCACCATCTCGCTGGTGCCGCTGGTGACCGTGATGCTGGCACTGTTTTCGGCCTTTCCGATGTTCGCCAAGCTGCAGGCGTCGCTGCAGAGCTACTTCCTGCAGACTCTCATTCCCGACAGCATCGCCCGGCCCGTGATGGGCGCGATCAGCCAGTTCTCGATCCGCGCCAGCCGGCTCGGCATTTTCGGACTGATCGCGCTCGTCGTCAGCGCGCTGGCCATGATGCTGACGATCGACCGGGCGCTGAACTCGATCTGGCGCGTGAAGAAGAGCCGCCGCATCGCCCAGCGAGTGCTGCTCTACTGGGCCGCGCTGACGCTCGGCCCGCTGATCTTCGCCGTGAGCCTGACCGCGACGTCGTATGCGGTGACGGCGTCGCGCGGCGTGTTCGACGACGGGCCGCGCGGTTTCGGCGTGCTCGTCGGGACGATCGAGTTCCTGGTCCAGGCGGTCGGCATCGCGGCGCTGTTCCACTACGTGCCGAACACGTTCGTGCGCTGGCGCCACGCGCTGCTCGGCGGCGTCTTCGTCGCGATCTGCATGGCGGGCGGCAAGCGCGCGATGACGTACTACTTCGGTGCCGTGCCGACGTACTCGATGATCTATGGCGCGTTCGCGACCCTGCCGATCTTTCTGGTCTGGATCTATCTGAGCTGGCTGGTCGTGCTGCTCGGCGCGGTGATCGCGGCGTACGCGCCGTTGGTCGGCAAGCGGATCGCCCGCTGGCCCGACGCCCCCGGCGCCGACTTCCATCTCGCGCTCCTCGTCCTCGCCATGCTGGACGAGGCACGCAAGTCGGAGCGACGCGGTTATCGCGCCGCCGAACTCGGCGTCGCGATCGGCACCGATCCGTTGCAGGTCGACGACGTGCTGGCGACGCTGGTCGAGATCGACTGGGTCGGCCGGCTCGAGGAGGGCGGCAATGCCCGCTACGTGATGCTCTGCGATCCGGCCGCGACGACCGTCGAGCCGCTGGTCGCGCGCCTGCTGCTCGACCCGTCGCCCGACCTGGCGCCGGTCTGGCAGCGTGCCGGCTTCGGCCGGCTGCGCCTTGCGGAGATCCTGGCGACTCCCGCAAGCGCCTAGACTGCCGCCCACAACAGCAGGAGGAGACATGAACCATCGTTTCACCATCGCCGCGGTGCTGACCGCGCTCACCCTGGCGGGCTGCGCCGCCTCCCCGGCGCCCGCGGGCAAGCGTGCGCTGATGATCGTCGGCAACGACGAGAAGCAGAGCTGGAACGAGGCCGGTGCCGTCGTCATCGGCACGCCGGGACGCGACACGCTCGCGGTGATCGACATCGGCACCGATCCGCTCGCCCCGCGGACCGTCGTCAGCCTGCCGCTCATGAACACGATCGCCGGGCCGCCGGTGAACCTCGCGATCACTCCCGACGAAGGGCTGGCGCTGGTCGCCAACTCGCTCAACGTGGTCGACGAAGGCGGCGTGCTGAAGCAGGTGCCCGACACGCGGCTCTGGGTGATCGACCTGAGCGCCAACCCGCCGAAGCTGATCGATACCCTTAACGTCGGCAAGCAGCCGTCGGGCCTGTCGATCAACCGCGCCGGAACGCTGGCGCTGGTCGCCAACCGCGCCGACGGCTCGATCAGCGTTCTGCGGATCAGCGGCAAGAAGGTCGAGCTGATCGACACCGTCGTGATCGGCGAGCAGGTCTCGCACGTCGTCTTCACGCCCGACGGCAAGCGCGCCCTCGCGACCAAGTTCCCGGGCCACAAGGTCGCCGTGCTCGACGTCGTCGGCGAGAAGGTGACCTACGGCAAGTACGACATGGCGGTCGGCCTGTGGCCGTACAACATCGACATCTCACCCGACGGGCGGATCGCGCTCACCGCCGACAACGGCAACTCGGGTGCCGCCGACGGCCAGATCGACACCGTCAGCGTCATCGACCTCGAGGCGTCGCCGCCGCGCGTGATCGACAAGGTCGTCGTCGGCGACGGACCCGAGGGGCTCGCCATCAGCCCGACCGGGCAGATCGCGGTCGCGTTGCTCCTGCGCGGCAGCAACGCGGCGAAGAGCGCGTTCTTCTACAACCCGAACGGCAGCGTCGTCGCGATGCGGATCGATGGCAGGAAGGTGACCAAGACCAACGAGATCGTTGTCGGCGGCCTTCCCGAAGGCGCCGTCTTCAGCGACGACGGCCGCTACCTCTACGTCGGCAACTTCATCACCCAGGACATCTCGATCCTGCGCGTCGAAGGCGATCGCATCGTCGATACCGGCAAGCGCATCCCGGCCGGTGGCCATCCGGCGTCGATGCGCGGCCGGACCCGCTGAGCCCGAGCCAGCGTGCGCCGGCCGAGGCGTGGCGGGCCGCGCTGGCTCAACGGCCGAGGCCGCGCTTCAGACCGTGCGTCGACGGCGTCCGAAAGGTGATGGAGTAGCGCAGCGCCGGCGTCGGCGCGACGCTGTGCTGCCAGCCCCAGCGCGCCTCGGCGCGCAGCAGGTAGGCCGAGCGCGGCGCGAGCTCGAGCGAGAGCACGTCGCTCTTCTTCGGCTGTACCGGCGGATAGCGGCGAAAGCGCATTCGCGCCGTGCCCGCGAGCGAGATGCCGACGACGTTCTCGAAGTCGGGGACGTCGCGGTGCCAGCCGAGCGGAACACCGGGCCGGTACTCGGCGACCAGCGCGCTGACCAGCGCCTCGGGTGCCTCGCCGAGCCACTCGGCGGCGCGAGCGCGCAGCGGCTCGAGGCTCGCCGGCAGCGGCTCGGCCGGCAGCAGGCGGTTGTCGTCGTAGTCGTACGCGGTGCCGAAGTGAGCGACCCTGCGGCGCGCCGTGTAGCCCTTGTAGCGCGCCTCGTGCAGGGCCAGCGCGGCGATGACCGCGACCAGCGCGGCTTCCTCGTCGATGCCGATGAAGTCGGGCCGATAGTCCCAGCCCGGAGGCAGCGGCGGACCGCTCGGCGGCGCCGCCGCGGCGAAGAGCGCGAGCTGTTCGGTGCCGACGTCGTTCACGCGGCGATTGTGCCGAGCGAGCAATAGGCCTGTCGCCGGCGCGACGTGGCTCGCGCGTTCGCCGCCGCATCATCGGCGCTCCTGTTGCAACGGAGTCGCGCATGGCGGATGTCGAAGCATCGAGAGACGATGTCATCGCCCTCAACGCGAGCGCCGCGTTCAACGTCTGGGCCGGCTTCGAGGTCGTCTCCGCCGGCGCCGGCGTCGCCGAACTGAGACTCGCCTGGCGCCCCGACCTGGGCCAGTACGCCGGCTTCCTGCATGCGGCAATGATCGGCGGGATGATCGATACCGCCTGCGGCTTTGCCGCCTTCACGCTCGTCGGCCGCGTGATGGCGTCGCACTTCTCGGTCGACTGCCTCGCGCCGGCCACGGGAGACGCCTTCGTCGCGCGCGGCCGGGTCGTCAAGGCCGGCAGGCGCCAGGTCTTCAGCCACGGCGAGCTGTTCGCCGTCCGCGGCAGCGACGAGCGGCTGGTCGCGACCGGCCGCGCGATCCTGGTACCGGTCGCGCCGGTCGCGGACGGCGGGGGTGGCCCACCCACGACACGCGAGCGTGAGCATGCATTCGTTCGATGAAGCGACGTCGCTCGCCGGCGCGCCCGGCGATGCCGTGCGAGTCGGCCGCACCAGCGACGCCTACTGGACCTTCATCGGCCCGTTCGGCGGCGTCTCGGCGGCGACGGCTTTGCGCGCCGTGCTCGAGCATCCCGATCGCGCCGGTGATCCGCTCGCCGTCACGATCAACTTCTGCGCACCGATCGCGCGCGGCGAGTTCGCGATCCACGCGCGCCGCGCTCGCGCCAATCGATCGAGTCAGCACTGGCAAGTCGAGATCAGGCAAGGCGAGGGCGACGAGGCGGTGCTGACCGCGAGCATCGTCACCGCGGCACGACGCGAGAGCTGGAGTCACCAGCCTGCGCAAGCGCCGGCGCTGCCGCCGTTCGAGGCCTTGCCGGAGTTTGCGAACCGCGGTTCGCTGTCATGGGTGGCGCAGTACGGCTTTCGCTTCGCCGAGGGCGCGCTGGCAATGAGCGAGACGACGCCCGAGCCGCCGGGCAGCGCGCGCTCGCTGCTCTGGCTGCGCGACGAAGTGCCGCGGCCGCTCGACTTCCTTTCCCTGCTGGCGATGAGCGACGCCTTCTTCGGCCGCATCTTCCAGGTCATCGGCCGCATCCCGCCGTTCGGGACCGTGTCGATGACGACCCATTTCCACGCCAGCGCCGACGAGCTGGCGGCGCACGGCACCGCGCCGCTCGCCGCGGTCGCCGACTCGCACGTCTTTCACCGCAGCTTCTGCGACCAGAGCGTCGAGCTCTACGGCCGCGACGGGCAGTTGCTGGCGACGTCGCACCAGGTCGCCTTCTTCCGCGTCCAGCCAAGTCGATGACGCTGCCGCGGTGCGGCCAGTGGCGACAGCGCCTTGCGGGTTCGTACGGTGACAACCGGATCCGCCGACAGGCACCATCCGCGTGCGCGCTGCGACGCCCGTCGTCCCGGTTTCCGCAACGATGTTCGACCGACAACAAGGAGCTGACGCGATGATCCGACCTGCATTGACAAGCCTGGCAGCCATAGCACTCGCCGCCGCACTGGCGGCCTGTACCACCATGAGCAGTTCCTCCGGCTGGACCACGCTGGTCGACGGCACCAAGGGGCTCGACAATTTCACCCGAGTCGGCGAGGCGAACTGGTCGATGAGCGACGGCGCCCTGCAGGCTACCCAGGGCGGCAAGACCCCGGCGTACCTGGTCTCGAAGGACAGCTACAAGGACTTCGCGATGCGCGTCGAGTTCTGGGCCAGCGACGACGCCAATAGCGGCGTCTTCCTGCGCTGCCAGAATCGCGCCGACATCACCGACGAGAACTGCTACGAGGCCAACATCTTCGACCAGCGTCCGGATCCGACGTACGGCACCGGTGCGATCGTCAAGGTGGCCAAGGTCGCGCCGATGCCGAAGGCAGGCGGCAAGTGGAACGTCTACGAGATCACCGCCAAGGGGACGCAACTCGTGCTGGTGCTCAACGGCGTGAGGACCGTCGACGTGCAGGACTCCAAGCTCGCCAGCGGCCCGTTCGCGCTCCAGTGGGGGCAGGGCACGATCAGGTTCCGCAAGGTCGAGATCAAACCGCTCTGACGGGCTGGCCCGAGACGACCATGACGCTGAACGCCATCGACCCGCTGCCGCTCGAGGCGGCGACGCTGCGCGCGCTGCGGGGCGTGACGACCGCGACGCTCACGACGGTGCTGCTCAAGAAGGGGCTGCGCAACGTCTGGATTCGCGGCGCGCGGCCGCTCGCCGAACGCCTGCCCGAGCGTCGTGTCGGCCGCGCCTTCACGCTGCGCTTCGTTCCGGCGCGCGAAGACCTGGCGACGCCCGCGTCGTGGGCGTCGCCGATCTCGACCCGGGCCGCGATCGAGGCGATGCCGGCCGGCGCGATCGCCGTCGTCGATGCGATGGGAACGCGCGACGCCGGCATCTTCGGCGACATCCTGTGCGCGCGGATGCAGAAACGCGACGTCGCCGCGCTCGTCAGCGATGGTGTCGTGCGCGACCTCGCCGGCGTGCTCGGCACCGGCCTGCCGGTCTGGTGCCAGGGCGCCGCGGCGCCGGCGTCGGTGAACGGCCTGACCTTCGTCGGCTGGCAGGAGCCGATCGGCTGCGGCGGCGTTGCCGTGATGCCGAACGACGTCGTCGTCGCCGACGGCGATGGCGCGGTCGTCATCCCCGCGGCCCTCGTTGACGACGTCGTCGCCGGCGCGGTCGAGCAAGAACGGCTCGAGGGCTGGATCATGCGCGAGGTCGAATCGGGCGTGCCGCTGCCCGGGCTCTATCCGGCCAACGAGGCAACCAAGGCGCGCTACGACGCCTGGGTTGCTGGCGCCGGCCAGGACGACGCCTAGGTCGCCCGCGTCAGCGCGCCGGATGGCGCGGCGTGCGCGGAATCCAGTGCCAGAGCACCGCCGCGGCGGCGAAGCCGAGCAGGCCCGTGCACCAGATGCCGGCGGCGAGCGAGACCAGCGCGGTCACGGCCGAGAGCAGCGCCGGTCCTCCGGTCGAGCCGAGGTCCGACATCAGCCGCCACAAGCCGAGGAAGTGGGCCCGGCCGGCGAGCGGCGAGTAATCGGCGCCGAGGGTCATGATCATTCCCGAGCCGATGCCGTTGCCGAAGCCGATCAGGAGCGACGCCAGCAGGAGCGTCGTCGCGCCGTGCGTGAGCGGCGTCAGCATCATCGCGACGCCCATGATCAGCATCGACGGCACCGCGACCCAGGCCCGGCCCTTGCGATCCATCACCTTGCCGGCGGGATAGAAGACGAGCATGTCGATGCCGCCGGCGAGGCCGTAGATGAGCGAGGTCGTCGCCGCGTCGAGGCCGATGCCTTCGGCCCAGAGCGGAATCACCGCCTGGCGCGAGGCGCGCACCGCGGCGACGAGCAGCGCGCCGATGCCGACCGTGAGGAAGATCCTCGCGTGGCTGGCACCGACCGAGCGCAAGGTCGCCGGCGCCGGCGGCGCGGCCGCGGCGTCGACGTCACCGGGCGGTGCATGCGCAGGCAGGTCGGGAATTCGCACCGCGACCAGCGCCGCGACCGCGAGCGCGCCGATGCCGGCCCAATAGGCGCCGCCGATCCCCATCGCGTGGATCAGCGCGGCAGCGAGGAACGGGCCGAGGAACAGGCCGATCCGCATCACGCCGCCGAGGGTCGAGAGCGCGCGGGCGCGGAAGTGAAACGGAACCACCTCGGTCAGATAGCTCTGGCGCGCCAGGCCGAACACCGCGCCCGACATGCCGACCATGAACGCGCCGACGCCGAACGCCCACAGGTTCCACGCGAACAGGCACAGCGTCATCGCCAGGACGCCCCACACGGCGGCGCCGACGATCGTCCAGCGCTCGCCGTAGCGCGTCGTGATCAGCGAGGCCGGAATGTTGGAGACGAGCGAGCCGATGCCGATCAGCGTCACCATCAGCGCGGCCAGGGCGACCGAGCCGCCGAGCTGGCGCACGCTCAAGGCAATCACCGGCAGGATCGCACCCTCGCCGAGGCCGAACAGGAACGATGGCGCGAACGCGGGAACGGCGATCGTGCGCAGGTTGAAGGTGGCGTCGGTCACGCGTCGGATACGGCGGCGGCAGGAGCAGCGAGCTTATCCGGATGTCATTCCATGACCGTCGGCGCGTCGGCTGTGCGTCGCGCTATCCTCGCGCGCTACCGGCCCTTCGGCCGCACCTCGGACAAGCAACGAAGGAGTTCCATGGCTACCTCCTCACTCCGCGGCGGCGCGCCGCGCGAATCGGGCATCGATGCGGCGCTCCTGGTCCTGCGTCTGACCCTCGGCATCCTGATCCTCATCCACGGGCTGAGCAAGCTGCCGCCGCCGTCGGCGTTCATCGTCGATGTCGTGACCAAGGCCGGGTTGCCGAGTGTCCTTGCCTATGGCGTCTACATCGGCGAGATCGTCGCGCCGATCTTGCTCATCGTCGGCGTCTGGACGCGACTGGCGGCGCTCCTGATCGTCGCCAACATGGTGTTCGCGATCTTCCTCGTGTCCTCGCCGGGGCTGCTGTCGCTCAACAAGTACGGCGGCTACGCGCTCGAGCTAGACGCCATGTACCTGTTCACGGCGCTGGCGCTGGCGTTGACGGGTGCCGGCCGCTACAGCATCGGCGGCCGCTTCGGACCGCTCAACTAGCCGCCATCTCGTCGAAGCCAGCAGCGCGGCGCTGCGCGAGACTCTCCTCGCCTGCGAGGAGGGCGATGAAGCGGCGCCCGAGTTCCTCGCTCGCGGCGACGGTTGCGACGGCCGCGCTGTAGACGGTCGCAAGGGCGAACGGCGCCGGCAGCGCCCCGACCAGAACGACACCGGGCGTGGCGACGATCTCGCTCGCCTGCGTGCAGCCGAGCGCATCGGGATCGGCCGCGTCGACGAGAGCGCGCATCGCGGTCCTGCCGTTGGCGAACATGCGCAGCCGCGGCGCGAGCGAGGTGCCGATGCCCAGCCGGTCGAGCGTCGACGCGACGTGTGCGCCCGCGGTCGAGAGCGTGGCATCGGGGAAATAGAGCGCGCTCGCTCGCAGCAGCGCAGCCTTCAGCGCCTGCGCGCCGGCGACCTTCGGAACCTTTGCGCCGCGGACCACGGCGAGCGCGGTCTCGACGCGTCCGAGCGGCGCTTCCGAACCAGAACGCACCTCGCCGCTCGCGAGCAGCGCATCGATCATCGCCTCGGAGACGATCAGGACGTCGCACGGGGCGCCGCCGCGCAGTGCGTCGCGCATCGCCCCGACGGCGCCGAAGCGCGTGCTCAGCACGATGCCGTGGTCGTGCTCGAAGCGCTCGCGCATTGCGTCGACCAACCCCTGGACGGCGCCGGCGCACAGCACGTTCAGCGTGGCGGCCATGGCGGGCGTCTCGAGACAGACAGGCTCGCGAGCGTCACTGCTCGGGCTTGGCGCCGGAGATCTTGACGATCTGCGCCCACTTGACGATGTCCTGGTCGAGGTAGCGCGTGAACTCGGCGACGCTCATCGGCATCGGGCTCGCGCCCTGCGCTTTCCAAGCCCGCCCCACCTCCGGGCTGGCGACGATCTTCACGACCTCGGCGTTGAGCTTGCTGATGATCGCCGCCGGGGTGTTCTTGGGCGCCATCAGGCCGAGCCAGATCGTCGCCTCGTAGCCGGGAACTCCGGCCTCGGCGATCGTCGGCACGTCGGGCAGCACGGCCGAGCGCGCCGTTCCGGTCGTGCCGAGCGCCTTCACCTTGCCGGCGCGGATGTGCTCGCTCATCGTCGGCACCGCGTCGAACATCAGGTCGACCTGACCGCCCAGGACGTCGCTGCGCGCGCCCGAGCTGCCCTTGTAGGGGATGTGCAGGATCGAGACACCGGCCATCGCCTTGAACAGCTCGCCGGCCATGTGGTACGGCGTCCCCGGCCCGGAGGAGGCGTACGAGAGGCCGCCCGGCTTCGCCTTCGCGGCGGCGATCAGCTCGGCCAGCGTCGTCGCCGGCAGGCCGCTGCGCGCCACCAGCACGAGGTCGGACGAGTTGATCGCCGCGATCGGCGCGAAGTCGCGCATGAGCTGGAACGGCTTGGTCGCGATCAGCGATTCGTTGACCGTATGGGTGTTCGACATCAGCAGCAGCGTGTAGCCGTCGGGCGCGCTCTTGGCGACGGCGTCGGTGCCGATGATCGAGCCGGCGCCCGGGCGGTCGTCGACGATGAAGGTCTGGCCCATCGCCTCCTGCAGGCGCTGCGCGAGGAAGCGCGCGTAGACGTCGGCCGGGCCGCCGGCGGCGAACGGGACGATGATCCGTACCGGCTTGGTCGGATAGTCCTGGGCGGCGACGAACGGCGTCGCGCACGCCAGCAGAACGGCGCCGAGGAAGCGCCATGTTCGGCGAAGGCCAATGTCGCTCATCGTCTCTCCTGATACGGTGTGCCCCGCGTCCCGACGATGTTAAGCGCGGGCCTTGCTGCGTGATCTCATCGGCGCTGGGTAGCATTCGCGCATGATTCGAACCTGCCTGCAAGCCTTCGGCGCCGCGCTCGCCCTTTCGCTCACGCTCGCATCCGCCGCGGTCGCGCAGTCGAGCTATCCGGACAAGCCGATCACGATGATCGTGCCGTTTCCTCCAGGTGGCGTCGCCGACACCGTCGCCCGGCCGGTCGCCGAGGCGCTGGCGCGCGAGCTGAAGCAGCCGGTCGTGGTCGAGAACCGTGCCGGCGCGGGGGGTGCGCTCGGCATCGGTGTCGTCGCGCGCGCGCCTGCCGACGGCTACACGGTGCTGCTCGGCCTGTCGTCGATCTCGATCCTGCCCGAGGCCGACAAGCTGCTCGAGAGGAAACCCGCCTACCAGCTGAGCCAGTTCAAGCCGATCGCCCGCTTCACTGCCGACCCGACCGTCCTGGTCGTTCGCGCCGACTCGAGCTGGAAGACGTTCGCCGAGTTTCTCGCCGACGTCAAGGCGAACCCGGGCAAGTACAACTACGGCAGCTCCGGCAACTACGGGACGATGCACGTGCCGATGGAGATGCTGAAGGCGTCGGCCGGGTTTCGCATGACCCACATCCCTTACACCGGCGCCGGACCGGCGGTGGTCGCGCTCCTCGGCGGCCAGGTCGACGCGATCGCGAGCGGGCCGTCGACGGTGGTGCAGCAGATCCAGGCCGGCAAGCTCAGGGCGCTCGCGCATTGGGGCGAGCAGCCGCTCAGCGCGCTGCCCGATGTTCCGAGCTTCAAGCAGCTCGGCTACCCGGTGCGATTCGCCCAGTGGTCGGCGCTGTTCGTCCCGACGGGAACGCCCGACGACGCGATCAGGAAGCTGCGTGCCGCCGCGGCCAAGGTCGCCGCCGACAGCAACGTGCGCCAGGTGATCGCCAAGGCCGGCAGCCCGATCGAGTATCTCGACGCGCCCGAGTTCCAGACCTATTGGGACGCCGACGCGGCTGAGATGACGAAGGCGGTTCGCGCCGTCGGCAAGGTCGAGTAGGGACGAGGACGGGCTCGCCGCACGTCAGACGCCGAGACGGCGCACGACGTCGGCGGCGATCGCCAGGCTTGCCGTCAATCCCGGCGACTCGATGCCGTACAGGTTCACCAGCCCGCCAACGCCGTGCGCCGCGGGCCCCTGCAGCATGAAGTCGCTCGGCGCGGCGCCTGGCCCTTGCAGCTTCGGCCGCACGCCGCTGTACGCCGGCACCAGCG
>Ga0207691_10002229_pt1 | contig 18967 bp, 20 predicted proteins | sample KBSM13metaG_FD_184327 | JGI IMG/M metagenome (GOLD analysis project Ga0207691, IMG submission 184327) | Miscanthus rhizosphere microbial communities from Kellogg Biological Station, Michigan, USA - KBS M1-3 metaG (SPAdes) (version 2) | ecosystem: Host-associated > Plants > Roots > Rhizosphere >... | reverse complement strand
GATGGAACTCCCTTCGCACGGACGGCACGCGCATCCATGGTTCGTCGGTTGCCAGTTCCACCCGGAATTCACTTCAACACCGCGCACTGGTCACCCGTTATTCAATGCGTTTGTGCGTGCTGCATTGCAGGCCGCGAGAACGAAAAACGTCGCGCCTTCCGAAGCAGCGCCCAAGCTGCAGAATATCGCGTGACGGACTTTGAAGCTTTGCGCACTTGAAGCTCGCCTCACTCGTCCGCTATCGCTGGTAGCAAGAGCGTCCGACGCGAAGCGCGGGCGAGCAGCAGTGGCGGCGCGGCGCTCCAGGTTGTCGGGCACGATATGAAGCTATGCGGATTCGATGTTGGCCTCACACGGCCGATGTTTCTCATAGCTGGTCCGTGCGCCATTGAATCACGCCAGCTCGCGTTTGATACCGCTGGCGAGCTTAAGGAGATATGCGCGGCGCTCGACGTGCCGTTCATATACAAGTCGTCGTTCGACAAGGCAAACCGCAGCTCCGATAAATCGTTTCGCGGAGTGGGAATGGACGAAGGGCTGCGCATACTCGGCGATGTGAAGGCGCAGATCGGCGTTCCCGTGCTCACCGATGTGCATGATATAGACCAGGTGGCGCCGGTCGCGGCCGTGGTGGATGTGCTGCAGACGCCCGCGTTTCTGTGTCGGCAGACCGATTTCATTCATGCGGTCGCAAGCGCAGGCAGACCCGTCAATATCAAGAAGGGACAGTTCCTGGCGCCGGGAGATATGCGGAACGTCGTTGACAAGGCGAGAGCAGCGAGCGGTGCCAACAATATCATGGTGTGTGAACGCGGCGCGAGTTTCGGCTACAACAACCTCGTATCGGACATGCGTTCGCTCATGATCATGCGGGAGACCGGATGCCCGGTGATCTTCGATGCGACGCATTCTGTGCAACTTCCGGGCGGACAAGGCACATCAAGCGGTGGTCAGCGTGAATTCATTCCAGTGCTAGCCCGCGCTGCGGTGGCGAGCGGTGTTGCCGGCGTTTTCATGGAAACGCATCCCGATCCGGCGCACGCATTATCAGACGGTCCGAACGCATGGCCGCTCGGACATATGAAGACGTTGCTTCAGACGTTGAAAGCGCTGGACGCAATGGTGAAGCAAACCGGTTTCGCGGAAAATCTTGTAAAGCAGGGGACGTAGATCATGAGTGCGATAGTAGATGTAATTGCCCGCGAAATACTGGATTCGCGCGGGTTGCCTACGGTTGAAGCAGACGTGCTGCTGGAGTCCGGCGTGCTCGGGCGGGCCGCGGTTCCTTCGGGCGCATCGACCGGCAGCCGCGAGGCGATCGAGCTGCGCGACGGCGATGCAAAACGCTACGCGGGCAAGGGTGTGCAGCGCGCGGTGGCGAACGTGAATACCGAAATCTGTGAAGCGATCATCGGACTCGATGCCGTCGAGCAGCGCTTCATCGACAACACGCTGATCGAGCTGGACGGCACGGAAAACAAATCGCGACTCGGCGCCAACGCGATGCTTGCGGTGTCGCTCGCTGTTGCGAAGGCGGCGGCCGAGGAAACCGGGCTGCCGTTGCATCGTTATCTGGGCGGCGCGGGACCGATGGCAATGCCGGTGCCGATGATGAACGTGATCAATGGCGGTGCTCACGCCGACAACAGTCTCGATCTGCAGGAATTCATGATTGTGCCGGCCGGACTGCCTACCTTTGCTGAGGCGTTGCGCTGCGGCGCCGAGGTATTTCAGACCCTCAAGAAATTGCTCAGAGAGAAAGGACTGTCGACCGCCGTAGGTGATGAAGGCGGGTTTGCGCCCAGGCTGCCGAATCATGAGGCAGCCATCAAGCTCATCATGGAAGCGATCGAGCTGGCAGGCTATGCGCCCGCGAGCGATGTGTTGCTGGCTCTTGATTGCGCCAGCTCTGAATTCTTTGCAGATGGCGAATACACGCTTTCCTGCGAAGGCAAAACGCTCGAAGCTGCTGCATTTGTCGACCTGCTCGCAGGCTGGGTCGATAAATACCCGATCATCAGCATCGAGGACGGCATGGCCGAGAACGACTGGCCCGGTTGGAAATTACTGACCGAGCGCCTGGGCAGCAAAGTGCAGCTTGTCGGCGACGACATCTTTGTCACCAATACGAAGATCATCGAGCGCGGCATCCGTGAAGGCATCGGCAACTCGGTGCTCATCAAGGTTAATCAGATCGGCACGCTCACGGAGACCCTGGCCGCGATCGAGATGGCGAAGCGGGCGCGATACACTTCAGTGGTCTCGCACCGTTCCGGCGAAACGGAAGACACGACGATCGCAGACATCGCGGTTGCAACCAATGCAATGCAGATCAAAACCGGCTCGCTGTGCCGGTCTGACCGGTTGGCGAAGTACAATCAGTTGCTGCGGATCGAAGAAGATCTCGGCGACGCATCGTCGTATCCAGGCCGCAGTGCATTTTATCAACTGCGGTTAACGTCCTAGTTCGGACATCCAACTGATGCGGCGGTCTGATCCGACTCAAGCCGCATGCACGGACCATCCGCATAGTCCTGCGGCCCACCCGAGCGTCCGGCGCTGGTCTCGATTATGAAGCTGGTGACCGTTTCGCTTGCGGTGCTGATCGTTGTTCTCCAGCATCCGCTATGGCTGGGCAAGGGAAGCTGGCTGCGCGTGTGGGAATCGGATCAGAAGATTGCGGCTCAGCGTGAAGTGAATCAGAGCTTGCGTGCGCGGAATGAGGCGCTGGATGCCGAGGTGAGAGATTTGAAACAAGGGCTCGATGCCATTGAAGAGCGTGCACGCAGCGAGCTTGGCATGATCAAAAAGGACGAGATTTTTTTTCAGATCCTCGAGGACCGGCGCGACAGCAAATAGCTGCCACTGCGCTGTTTCCTAACAGCGCAGAGGCCGTTTCGTTTTGAAACCGCTGCCGTCGTGGAACAACCACCGAATTTGTCCGCTTCCTTTCATGTCTATGAAAGGACGTGTGAAAATCATTGGCATGGAAGGTGCGTGTGATCGCCCGGATTGTGCACGGGTGTTCGAGATTATCCGAGGAGGCTTTATGTCGAAAAACGCAGCCCTGTGGCATCAGCAGCCCAAGTTTCCCCCGTCGCATTTTGTCGACAGCCGGATTTATACCGACGAGCAGCTTTTCAACGAAGAGCGCGAAAAAATCTTCAACAAGTGCTGGATCATCGCTTGCCACGAGTCGGAGGTTCCGAACGCATTTGATTACCGCACTTTCAGTCACCCGGGCGGAACACCTCTAATTGTTGTCCGTGGTGAAGACAAACAGGTGCGGAGTTTCTATAACGTCTGTCCGCATCGCGGGAACACACTGCTCTACGATCCCGTCGGCAATGCGAAACGCATCACGTGTATCTTCCACGCCTGGTCGTTCGACACGAAGGGGAACTGCGTCGACATAACGCGCGAGGAACAGGGATTTCAAAAGCGCTTCTGCAAGACCGACTCCGGCTTGCGCGAGGTACGCGCGGAGGTTGGATTCGGTGGATTCGTTTGGGTCAACATCGATGACAACGCATGCACTCTGAACGAATACATCGGCGACTCGCTCAACATGCTGCATGACAATATGTCGATGCCGCTCGAGGTGTTTCACTACCACAAAGCCATCGTCAATACGAATTACAAGCTGTGGCACGACACCAACAGCGAGTTCTATCACGACTACATGCATTACTTCAATCGCGTTACCGGGATGTTGCAGCCCGGTTACTTCGACCGCAAATACACGGCATATCCCAACGGTCATGCGACGGTCGGTTCGATGGAGGTAAAGTATGACGCGTATGAAGGCGGCAAGTCGCGCGGGGTTGGCTGGCCGGGGCTCGCGCCGGGGGGCTGGATTCTCATCGATATTTTCCCGGCCATGACCTACAACCTGCGCACGTCGGTGCTGCGCATGGATACCTCGATACCGCTGGGGCCGAATAAACTGCTGATCGAATTCCGCGGACTGGGTCTCAAAAGCGATACGCCCGAAGAGCGCGCTGAGCGCATCCGCGACCACAATACGATCTGGGGCCCGTTCGGCCGTAACCTGCACGAAGACCTGCTCGGTGTACACGGACAGGGTCGCGCGATGCGCCCGGGCAGTGAGCCGACCTGGGTGATACACGGCCGCGAAGAGAATATGACCATACACGACGAGGCCGGCATGCGGCACTTCTACGCTGAGTGGGGCCGCCGCATGGGGCGCAAGGCATACGACCCGTTCGGCGAACGCAAGATTACGGCAGCGGCATAAAAAAGCTCGGCGCGGCCGGCAGGTCGTCAGGAGGAGAGCAGATGCAGTCGCAGAGAACGGCGATCGAGGAGCTGGTATACAGATCCTGCCTCGCGCTGGACGAAAAGAACTTCAAGGCTTATCTGGACCTGTGCGACGCCGACTATCGCTACAGCATCACGGCCCACAGCCCTGAGATCCGCAAGGAAATGATCTGGCTCGATCATGACAAGGCGGGTATGCAGCTTCTGTTTACGAACCTGCCCCGTCATAACAGCGATCATTCGCCGCTCACGCGTCATGTCACGGTGTACACGGTTGACTTCGACGCGAGCCAGCAACAGGCGACCGTTATCTCGGCGCTCCAGGTATTCAGAACTACACTCGACGGCGGTGTAACGGAGCTTTTCGCCGTCGGTCGCTATGTGGACGCCGTTAAACTCAGCGAGAGCGCGCCGAAGCTCTTGAAGCGCGTTGTCAAACTGGACACGCGCCAGTTCGGGTTCGGGTATCACATTCCGTTCTGACAACGACCGCGTGCAGATCCAGATCAACGCGCGCAATCGCGCTTACCAGTTCGAGACGCAGTCCGGGCGGCGCCTGCTGTACAGCGGTCTCGCTGCCGGCATCCATTTGCCTTACGAGTGTGGAACCGGGACTTGCGGCACCTGCAAAGCTAAGCTCATCTCCGGCGAGGTCGACGACGCATGGCCACAGGCGGCCGGTCGCAAGTATCTCAAGCACTCCGCTGACGTGCTCATGTGCCAGTGCGTTGCAAAGAGCGGGTGTACGCTTGAAGTCGGCAACTTTGTCTACGCCATGGATCCTGGTGCATGCATTCCGGTGTTTGGACGCGGAACGATAGTCAACGCACGCCTGCTGACACCGGACGTAATGAGTTTCTGCCTCGATCTTGATGTGCCGTGCGACTTCGACGCCGGCCAATTCATGGCGGTGGAAGTGCCCGGCATTGCTGGTTTCCGCGGTTATTCGATGGTCAATTTCGAGCGTGCGGCCAGGCGTCTCGAGTTCGTGGTCAAGAAGAAGCCGGGCGGCGGCGCCTCCGAGTGGTTGTTCGCGGGGGATATCGAAGGACGCGCGGTCGAATGGTTTGGACCGCTTGGTGCGGCGACTTTTTATCCGAACCTGGGCAAAAACATTCTATGCATCGCCGGCGGCAGCGGCATCGCGGGCATCATGTCGATTCTTTCGCGTGCGCGCCAGGAACGATATTTCGAACAATACAACGGTAACGTGTTCTTCGGCGTCCGCACGTACGCGGACGCCTTCTTTCTGGATGAGCTTGCCGGGCTCGCGGCGCAGTTTCCGTCGCGCTTGACGATAACACTCGCGCTTTCCGACGAAGCTGTGAGCGATGCCGCGCGCTCAAATTACCCGGCGATTGTGTTCGACAGCGGACTCGTACATGAAGTAGCGGCGCGCCACATGGCGGGAAAGTTTCAGAACGTGCGCGCATACGTCGCCGGCCCGCCGCCGTGCGTCGATGGCGCGATACGCATGCTGTTGCTGCAGGCAAAGCTCAGTGCGGATAATATCCGCTACGACAAGTTCAGTTGATGCCATGAGCAAACGATTCGTATGCCCGCGCAGCCAGGTTCCTCCCAACGGCATGACTGAATGCGAAGTGGAGGGCGGTTTGAAACTGCTGGTTGCGAATTCGGGAGACGATTATTTCGCGTACCAGGCGATGTGTCCGCATCAGGAAGTTGCACTTTGTGAAGGACTGTATGACGGGTCCGTCCTCACATGCCACCAGCACCTATGGCAATGGGATATACGTACAGGTGCCGCGATGGGCTTGGCGGAAGCGCCGCTCGAGAGCTTTCCCGTACAGCTCCAAGGCGACTCGCTGTATGTCGTCGCTCAGAGCGCGCTGAACACCGCTGAGCTCTTCACCGGCATCGGCGAGCAGACACTTGCTGCAATCATGGCGCTCGCGCGAAAGGAACAATACGCCGCCGGCACTTCGCTCTATGACATTGGCGATCCCGCCGATGATTTTTTCATACTTGATTCCGGCAGAGTGGAATTCCTGATCGGCCGCGAGCGCGCGAGTCCGGCCGGCTTCATGCTGCGCAAGGGCGAGCTCTTCGGGTGGGCGGCGCTGCTCGAAAGTCAGCCGCATCGCATTGCACGGGCGACATGTCTGGAAGAATCTGAGGTGCTGCGCATAAACGGGAAGCAGGCACTGCAAGCACTCGCGGCAGACCCGGCGTCGGGCTTCCTCGTCATGCGCCGGTTGTCGTCGCTGATTGCGCGTTATCTTGCTTCGCCTGGCGCGAATTAAGGATGCTGATGGTGCATTAACTCATCACCGGCGCCAACATTGATACGGCATAATAATCAGCACTAAAACGTAGTCAACTAGAGGAGGTTCCATGAAGACAATCAAACGCTACTGGCAATCGCTGCTGTTAATCGCCGCAGCCGGCCTGCCGTGTGCGCAGTCGGTTGCCGCGGATATTGATTTCGGCAAACCGGGAAGCCCCGTAGAACTCGTAGTTGGCTATCAGCCGTATTACACAGAGTCGTGGTCTGGCGTCGTCATGCGCGGCAAAAAGTTCTATGAAAAGTATCTGCCGAAGGGCTCGAAAGTGGAGTTCCAGATCGGGCTGCAGGGCGCAATCATCGTCAACAACATGCTCGCCGGCAAGCAGCACATCGGATACATGGGAGACATGCCGGCCATAGTGTCGACGACCAAACAGGACGTCGCTGATGTGCGCCTGGTGGCGGTTGCGGGTCTCGGGCTGGACCAATGCAACATATTCCTGGCACGCAAAGACGCACCCACTTTTGCCAATCCGACGGAAGCGATCAAGTGGCTTGACGGCAAGCAAGTGGCCGTCCCTAAAGGAAGCTGCACCGACCGCTTCGCGCAAGCGGTTTATCAGAAGCAGAAGGTGACGCCGGCTGCCTATCTCAACCAGAACATCGAAGTAATCACGAGCAACTTCCGCGCGGGCAAAATCGACGCAGCAGTGATCTGGGAGCCGACCGCTTCCCGTTTGATTCAGGACGGGCTGGCGAAGCGCATCGCTTCGGGCGCTAGCGTCAACGAAAACGACGGCGGCTTCCTTGCGATGCGTGGCGATCTCATCAGAACGCGGCCCGATGTCGTCAAAGCCTGGCTCAATGCGGAGCTCGACGCTCAGCTATTCCTTGCCGACAAAAAGAATGCGCAAGAGATCATCAAGATTGCCAAGCAGCAAACGACGGGATTCTCTGACAAAGCGCTGTGGGCATCGCTGTATGGCGACTACCCCGCCAGCGAGGGCGGCACCAAGACTCGCGTCGAGTTGCCGTACGGCTTTACGCCGAAGGCGCTCGAGTTGCTGACGAAAGCGACGGAGTTTTTATATTCGATAAAAAGCATCAATACTGCGAAGTTGCGTCCGGAAGCAGTCATGACTCAGTTCACTGAGGAAGTTCTGCGCGAACGAAACCTCAAGGCGCCGATCGGTGACGTGCAGGCGCTGCCTGAATCAGAGTTTCGGCCGGTGAACTAGACGGTTCCGATATCACCGCGGCCCGAGAGTCGCTCTTTTTTTGCGATGAGTGTATGCCATCCAGCATAGTCGAAGCCCGTGACGACACGAGCGCTGATCAATCAGCTGATCAGCATATGACGCTTGACGAGATTGCGCTCCTCCTCAAGAGAACGATGCCTTTTCAGGTCGTTGGCGAGGCGATGCTGCGAAAAGTAGCCGGCCTGGCGCGCCCGGCGACTTACGCGAAGGGCGCGGCAATCTATAACGTCGGTGACAAAGCCGACGATATCTTTATCCTCGTCTCGGGCGATGTCGAGCATGCGCTCGAGCCGGGCGCGAAGGCCGTGCATCCGCTCAAACTGCTGGCACCCGGCGACGTTTTCGGATGGGCGGCGTTGCTCGCGAAATATCCCTATCGGCTGGCCCAGGCCAGCGCTCGAGACAATACCCATGTAATTCGTATCAGCGGGGAAGCGCTATTGCGTCTGCTCGAGACCGACCCGGAATGCGGCAACGTCGTCATGAGCCGTTTCGCGACCATGATTACACGCGACTACACGGTGCCGGAATTGATTGCTCAATTTCGTCCATTACACGCACACAAAACGACCGGCGATATTCAAGACATGAATCTTGTCCTCTACCGGGCGCGGCAATGGCTGGCAAGTCCGCGGCCGTATCTGATGCTCATCGGGTTCGCGCTTTTTATCGGTCTCTGGTACCTGGCTGTCGAAGTGTGGAAGCTGCCGCGATTTCGTGAAATGCCGGGTGTGACCGCGGTCGTGAAGGAATGGCTGAGCCCGAACCCGAGTTATGGACTATCGATCTACACCGAGGAGTACTACAAACACATCGGCGTCAGTGTATGGCGCGTTACCCAAGCGTTCTTTCTTGCAACACTGCTCGGCGTACCGTTTGGCCTTCTGCTCGGATACTCGAAGAAGTTCAAGGAATACGTGTTCCCGGTATTCGAGATGCTGCGGCCCATCCCGATTTTGGCCTGGGTCCCGTTAGCGATCGTCATGTTCATAGCCACCGAGTCGGCCGTCATCTACCTGACGTTCCTCGCATCATTTTTTGCGACGGCGTTGAATACGATGCTCGGCGTCGAATCAATCGATGAATCGTATGTGCGCGCAGCCTGCTGCCTGGGCGCCAAGCGGTCCCAGGTATTCCGCCATGTCATCATCCCCGGCGCTTTGCCATTCATATTTACCGGCCTGCAGATATCGGTCGGTGTCTCGTGGTTTTCACTTGTCGCGGCCGAGATGGTATCGGGTCAGTACGGTCTGGGTTATGTAATCAACACGTCATATACGATGGTGCGCTACCCGACCATAGTGATTGGTATGATCACGCTCGGCTTCGTCGGCTATACGACGAGCGCGCTGGTGCGTTTGCTCGGCGATCACCTTATGCAGTGGCGCACGCGCGAGCTTGCATTGGGAGGCCAGTGACCGCTTTGGCTGCGCATCACGCGCGGACACCCGACGCGATTACGCGCGGCGCAATCACGATCGATGATGTCGTAAAAATCTACGACCCGGCAGGTGCTGCCGTAATGGCTGTAGACCACTGCTCACTCGATATTGCGGCTGGCGAAATCTGTATGATTGTGGGGCCATCGGGCTGCGGTAAAACGACGCTATTAAACGCCATCGCGGGATTCCACGAGATCACATCGGGTCGCATCCTGCTCGATGGCGAGGTGCTATGCAGCGCAGACAAGCCCAAAGCCGAGCCGGGGTCTGATCGCATTGTCGTATTCCAGAATGGCGCATTGTTTCCGTGGAAAACGAACCTCGAGAATGTCGCATTCGGTCCACTGATGCAGGGAACATTGAGCCGCGCCGAGGCGAATGAAAAGGCGCTTGGGATGATGGCGGATGCCGGTCTGGCCGGTGTCGAGCATAATTTTCCGGGCGAAGTGTCGTCCGGCATGCGCCGCCGGGTCGAAATTGTGCGCGCACTCATGAACGATCCGAAAGTGCTGCTGCTCGATGAGCCGTATCGGGCGCTGGATTCGCTTACAAAATCGGTTATGCACGAAGCGCTGCTCGAGATCTACTACAAAAACAAGGTCACGATATTTTTTATCACGCATGACCTCGAAGAAGCGATTTTTCTCGGCCACAAAGTCGTGATCATGACGACACGGCCGTGTAAGCCCAAAAAAACGCTGTTCGTCGATATCGCCCATCCACGTGACTACAGCGTTCTTACTTCAAAGCGTTTTCGCGAGCTGATGGAAGAAACTAACGAAGCGGTGCACGAAGAGGCCCTGCGCGCCTTTGCCGCGGGCGAAAAGGAGGGCTAGCCGTGGCGCTCGCACGCAAACCCGTTTTCACTTCGGCGCTGTGGCGTGGCCTCGCTTCAATCGCAATATTCCTTATCCTCTGGGAGCTCGGGTCGTTGTCGAAGGTGTGGATAAAGTGGGACTCATTCGAGTGGTTGAGAAACGCGCTGACGGCAGTCGGGCTGAAGCCACTTTATCTGCCATGGATCGGCGCGGTGCCGGCGCCCACGGAAGTGCTCCACGCATGGCTTAAAGTCATCCACGATCCCGGTTACTGGCAGAGCTGGTACATGAGTTTGTTTCGCGTCATGTCCGGCTTCGTCGCGGCGATGATTATCGGTATTCCATTTGGACTGTTGCTCGCTGTCAGCCGCAGCGCTTATGGCATCGGCTTCCCGGTGTTTGAAGTGCTGCGGCCGATTCCGCCGCTGGCATGGGTACCCGCGTCGATCATTTTCTGGCCCACCCAGGAGCTGTCTATCGCATTCGTGACCTTCCTGGGTGCGTTCTACACGATCGTCATCAATGTAGTCGGCGGCGCGCGCTCGATCGATGTGCGCTATTTTCAGGCAGCGCGATCGATGGGATCGAGCCAGTCCGATATATTCTGGCGCATCATCCTGCCGGGTACGCTGCCCTCGATCATGGTCGGTTCCGCAGTTGGAATGGGCATCACCTGGGAAGTCGTCGTCGCGGCGGAGATGATTTCGGGCGGCGGCAGCCAGAGCGGCGGCACGGGCGGAGGCGGGCTCGGATTCTTTATCTGGAATTCGTACGTCGGCGGCGCGTACGAGCAGATCGTCGTCGGCATGATCAGCATCGGAATCGCGGGCGCGCTGTCGAGTGAGCTGCTGCGCGTTATCGGCAAGCGCGCGACGCCTTGGCTGCGGCTGCGTTGATGGCGAATATGCAATGACGGACACCAATCTCCTGCGTCGCGAGATCAAGGCCGGTGAAATAACTGTCAGCAATGTCAGCAAATGCTACGGCGCCGATCGCTTCCGCAAGGACGTGATCCTTGATTGCTCATTCGTAATCGAGCGCGGCAAGCTCACCGTCATGATCGGGCCGTCGGGGTGCGGCAAGAGCACACTTATCCGGCTGCTTGCCGGGTTCGAGCAGCCAACGACGGGAAAATTAGAATTGAACGGCGTGCCGATTACCAGACCGGCCCGGGATCGCCTCGTTCTGTTTCAGGAAACCGCGCTGTTTCCGTGGATGACGACGTACGACAACATCCTGTACGGGCCGCGTGCCCGCGGGGAGGTGACGCCCCAAACGCTCGAACTCGCGGAATTCCTACTGAACAAGGTCGGCTTGCGCGACTTCAGAAAAAAATATCCGCCACAGCTTTCAGGCGGCATGCAGCGCCGGGCCGAGCTGGCACGCGCGATGATCAACAATCCCGAAGTGATGATTCTCGACGAGCCCTTTCGCGGCCTCGATGCCATGACCAAGGAATTGATGTGGGAGTACTACTCTGCGTTGTACGAGGAGAATCGGCGCACCAACTTTTTCGTGACGACCGACATCGACGAGGCGATTTTCCTCGCTGACCGGCTGTTGATCATGTCGAACATTCCCACACAGGTGCGCGCGGTGCTCGAGGTCGATGTCCCGCGTCCGCGTAAGCTTGCCGACCTGGTCGAGAACGATCGCTCCAACGAAATCAAGATGCAGGCGCTTTCAATACTGCACGAAGAAGCGATGAAGTCTTTCTCGCGCGGCAGCAAGGCGGCGGCGGACTTTGTCGAAGCCTATTCCAAACGTGTCGCAAAGAGCTGATCGGACGCGTATGGAATGGATACTCACCCGGGAAGTCGTTATCGCGATCGCGCTCACGGGGGCCGCTGCGTCACTCGGCGCGAGTATCCTGCGGGCGCGCGGCACGGGCAACGCGGTGCGTGCGCGGCAGCTCAACATCGCAGCTTACGCGTTGATGGGAGTAAGCATGCTGCTCTTCATCGTCATCGGTTTTCGCGCGCACTGAAGCACGCTTCGACATGACTGCAAAAATTATCGACGGCAACGCGGTCGCACGTCACGTGAGAGCTCAATGGAAGGCGCGCGTTGAAGCGCTGAAGGTGCGCGGTACTACGCCGGGTCTGGCGGTCATCATCGTCGGCGATAATCCCGGCTCGAAGGTCTACGTCCGCAACAAAGTCAAGGCCTGCGCCGAAGTCGGCCTGCATTCAGAGACGCACGAGTTTGGGGCTGACACTGTAGAGCAGCCGGTTATTCAGCGTATCGAGGAGCTCAATCGCGATCCGCGCATACACGGCATTCTCGTCCAACTGCCGCTGCCGTCGCACCTCGAGGTGCGCCGTCTGCTCGGCGCCATCAGCATTGAAAAAGACGTCGACGGCTTCCATCTTTATAACGTGGGCGGGCTCGTGGTCGGTGAGAACAACATATTTCCGCCGTGTACGCCGTATGGCGTGCAGTGCCTGCTCGAATACGAAAACATTCCGATTGAGGGACAGAACGTGGTGGTCGTCGGCGCGAGCAACATCGTGGGCAAGCCCATGGCGCTTATGCTGATGGCCAAAGATGCAACCGTGAGTATCTGCCACATCAAGACGCGCGACCTTGCGCAATACACGATACTCGCAGACATCTTGATCGTCGCCGCAGGCTGCCCCGGCCTCATCACCGCACCCATGGTCAAGCGCGGCGCCGCCGTCATCGATGTCGGAATCAATCGTTTGCCGGACGGACGCTTGTCTGGCGATGTCGACTTCGAGAGCGTGAAGCTGAAAGCGTCCTATATAACGCCGGTGCCGGGTGGCGTCGGGCCGATGACAGTGACCATGCTGATATGCAATACTGTCGCCGCTGCAGAACGTAACGCCACCAAGCATGCCGAAAAGATCCCCGTCGCCGTTTAAATCCCCCAGTACCTAGCATGGCCGGCACTCTGCTCGACGGAGCGGCCATTGCCCACCAGGTTTACTCTCAGCTGAAGGAACGCATCCGCGAACTACATGTTCGCGGCGTGCAGCCTGGCCTTGCTGCCATGCTGATTGGTGAAAATTCAGCGTCGCGAATCTATATCCGGAACAAGGCGCAGGCCTGCCACGATGCCGGTGTGTACTCGGAGGTGCATCGCCTGCCGGCTGACTGCAGTGATGAACAGGTCTATGCGACGTTAAACCATCTGAACGCCGATCCACGTATACACGGCATCCTGTTACAGCTGCCGCTGCCGCCGCAGCTCGACTCGGAGCGCCTGCTGCAAGCGATTGCGCCGGCAAAAGATGTTGACGGCTTCAATTGGGTGAACCTGGGGGCGATGGTTGCAGGACGAACGTTGCTTGCGCCCTGTACGCCGCTTGGTGTGATGACGATGCTCGATCATGCCCGCGTGCCGATCGAAGGACGCAGTGCAGTGGTCGTCGGCCGCAGCGCGATCGTGGGGAAACCGCTCGCGCTGATGTTGATAGCTCGCGGCGCTACCGTCAGCGTCTGCAGCTCGAAGACGCCCGACCTCAGGCAATACACTTCGTTTGCAGATATCCTGATTGTGGCGGTCGGCAGTCCCGGACTTGTGGACGGCTCGATGATCAAGCAAGGGGCGGTGGTTATTGATGTGGGCATAAACCGCTTGCCGGGAGGGAAGCTGGTCGGCGACGTTGATTTCGCGTCGGCGAGCCGCGTGGCGTCGCGCATCACTCCCGTGCCAGGCGGCGTTGGCCGCATGACGGTGGCAATGCTAATCGCGAATACCGTCACCGCTGCGGAACGCAGCGTCGGCATTACGTGAACTGGAGAGGTCTTCGCGGCAGCGATTTAGCCGGGTCGTAAAAAGGCCGCCTGGCGACGAGCGCCCGCTCATCGCCAGCAAGTTTCACGACAGTACCGGGATGCGCATCGCAAGCATTGACAAAGCCCAACGCGAGATTTCGTTCGAGCGTAGGAGACCAGCATGCGCTGGTAACTGCGGCGCTGCCGTCGTAGATTAAGTCTGGGAGATTGACTGTTTCCACTCGGCGCTCAAGCAGCAGACCAACGAGCCGGCGTGACGGCGCCTGCCACCGCCGCCCAACCAGAGCTATAGCGCCGCGAAAATCAGGCGGATAAAAGTCGAGGAGCCTCCCGAGTCCAAGCTCGAATGGGTCAGTAAGCGCCGCAACCTCACGCATGAACAGAATGTGTCCTGCCTCGATGCGCAAGCTATCCATTGCATCGAGCCCGCATTCGAGCAGCCCATCGTTCTTCCCGTGCGATAACAGTAAGGCCCACGTCTCTGCGGCGTGCGCGGCGGGAACTACCAGCTCGTAGCCTGATTCGCCACTGTACCCGATTCGCGCCAGCCAGCACTCGACCCCGTTGATACGAATTTTGCAAAATCCATAATAGGAAAGTGATGGCAATCCAGGCGCGTCAATGCAGCGCGCAACAATCGCGTGACTGCGCGGACCCTGTACCGCGATAACCGAGTGCTGTGAAGACACATCCGTTACCGTGACCGCATACGGGCTGGCCATCGCGGACACTGAAGCAAAGTCGCTGCGTTGCCCGCTGAATAACCAATAGCGATCTCGAGCGAGACGCCACACGGTTGCATCATTGAGGACGCTGCCGTCGTCGCGTAGCATCAGCGTATACGCTATCCGCCCAACAGCGAGTGTCTGCAGCGCACGTGTCTGCACTACACGCAGAAATGGGCGGCTGTCACTGCCCGCGATCTCGCAGCAGCCCATGAATGAAAAATCGAACAGTCCGGCCGCGCTCCGCGTTGCAAGATGCTCGCGACGCGCGTCAGTGAAATGTTTTGATGTGGTGATGCCCGCAGAGATCTCCGCAATCGCTGCGGCGCGCCCCGCAAGATAGGCGCTCAAGGCGTTGGTCATCCCAACCAGCCAATCTCACGCGCGAGCAATCCAAACCCGACCACAATACAGAGCACCGCCACGAACTTGCGCAGAACCGCGGCGTTCACTGCATGTACGATGCGTGCGCCCAGCACCACGCCGCCGATCTCAAGCAGCGTGACCGTTGCTGCGATACTGAAATCGATACTCCCATACCGCAAATTGGCAAGCGTTCCCGAGACCGCGGCTACGATCTGAATGACCTGGCTCGTGCCGATTGCCGTGAGAGCGGCAAAGCCGCACAGCACCATCAGTGGCACGGATAACGCCGGACCGCCGACGCCGGTTAAGCCCGAGCCGAATCCGGCGATGGCGCCGACCACGAACAGCAGCGCGGTTTGCGCTCGCTGGTCGTTGTCGAACAGCGGACGCGGAATGCCACGCCATGCAGCAAGTGTGTACAAGCCCGCAAAGATAATGACGGCCGCAAGGATCACCGCAAGCGCGCCGGGTCCTGTCAGGGAATTCATCCAGGCGCCGATGAAGGCAAAGAAGGTGGCACCGGCGATGACAGGGCGGGTGACCACCCAGTCAATGCTGCCGCGACGTTGGAACATTACGGTGCCGGCGACGCCGGTAAATGCGAATGTGAACAGCGCCGTTGCCATTGCCGCATGAATGGACAGGCCGGCAAATGCCGATAAGGCGGGTATGAGCAGTATGCCGCCAATACCGACCGCACCGATGAGTGTGCCAACGCCAAACGCCGTCAGCAGCAGTAACGCCAAGTCGGTCAGGTCGGCTCCCCACGAAATTCAGGGGCATGCCGGCATGCCCCTGTTTTCATTTCATGAACGTCGATGGCGCTAGGAGCTGCTATATCAGCCGGATGCAAAAGACGTCAGATTGCTCGTGATGAGCACATTGAGTTGCTTCATGAGCCTGAACCCGAGGCTATGATCCGCCTCCATCAGCAGCAGCAATTGATCACCATTGATCGCGAGCACAGTGCAGGACGTGATGCAGAACGCCGAAGCAATACGCTGGGGCGCCTGCTCCACGAGGGCTGCCCATCCGAACACTTCGCCCCGGCGCAGCACTTGACCCGCAGCAGTACGGCGGCTGCCGAGCCCGATGCTGAAGCGTACCATCCCATCGACGAGCACATAAAAATCCGCCGCTGCGTCGCCAATGTTGTAAATCGGCGTGTCCTGCCGATGAGTCTCGATGCGTCCCAGCGACGCGACGCGCGCCCGCTGTGGCGCGGCGAGTTCCGCGAAGAACCCGGTGCCCGCGACGATGTCATCGCTGACCGGTGGAGCGCTGGCAGCGACCGGCTCGATCACTTTTTCCAGCCCACCTTATCCTTGAACTTTTTGAGCTCGTCTTCCTTCATGTAGACGGTGTGTTCCTTGCCCGGGTAGATGCGCTTCCTGACTTCATCGCGGTAATCGGTCAGGCCTTTTTCGATGATAGGGACGAGGTCGCAGTAGATCTTGCTATGACGCGGCGTGTGCTTTTCGTAGAGATGAAATAAATCCGAGCCGATGATGTGCACCCCATCCGACGTATTGCCGGATCCCAGGCTCACTACCGGCACGGGCAACGTCTCCGCGAGATACTGTGACACTTCGGACGTCACCACTTCAGTCATGATCGAGAAGCAACCTGCATCGACGAACGCCCAGGCGTCATCGACGAGCTCTTTGGCGCGATCCGCGGTTTTCCCCTGTGCCGCAAAGCCGCCAAGCTGCGGAATGCGCATCGGGCAGATGCCGATGTGGCCTTGCACCGGGATACCGGCTTTAATAATGGCTTCGATATATTTGGCATGGTGCTGGTTGCCTTCGCATTTCATGACTTCGGCGCCCGCCTGCGATACGTACTTCGCCGCGTTATCGACTGCCTGCTGTGCGGAGAGGTGAAAGCTCATGTATGGCATGTCGACCATGCGTAGCCCATACTGGGAGCCGCGCTTGACCGCCTGCGCCATGAACAGCACTTCCTCGAACGACACCGACGTCGTCGACTCATGTCCGAAGAGGACCATACCGCCGGTATCTGAAACGCACAGGATATCGATCCCGACGCGGTCGGCAACGATCGCCGTTTCATAGTCGTATACGGCGAGCTGCACGATGGGTTCGCCCTTTTTCTTTTTGTCCATCAGCATCGGAATCGTTACTTTTTTGCGCGCTGCTTGTTCGGCCATGGCCGCCTCCTCGTTGTTGACTTCGAATCGCTGGATTGTTCCAATGGCTCAGCGTGAGGTTCGGCCGAGCGTGGGCGAACGGCCTGCTGCACGAGCCTCGTTATTGTCGTGACTTGAATTGTCTATGCTAAGCAAGCGTTATGCCCTGCGAATCTGCAGGAAAACATCTTTCTTATCAACATTGCACAACGTCGTCCCCGCCTCTCGCTCGCGGCGGTTTCCAAATGAAACGGCGTCTGTTTCCAAACGAGCCTGCGCCGGTCGTTCCTTTATTGGGCTCGTGCCCGCGCGGATGCCGGTCGTGCAGGACGAGCGTCGGCCCGGAAGAGGCCCCAACGGTTACGCCGCACCCACAGAGCCTTGCGCCCAATGCCCAGCATAGCGGCCAGTTCCTGTTCCGTGTAGCGGTCCTGATATCGTTTGACGAACTGGGCAATGTAATCCTCGATGGACAGCGGTGTGGCAAGCGTGTCCGCCGCCGCTTCCGCTTCGCTGCTATGCGTCGACGCGAACATTGCAAGATCGGTGAAATCGCGGGCCGATAAGGTCGCATCGTCAGCCAGTATCACGGCACGCTCGACGACGTTCTCGAGTTCTCGCACATTGCCCGGCCAGCGATAGGCCTTCAAAAGCTGCTTCAAGTCAGTGCTGAGCGCCGAGATACGTTTGCCGAGACGCCGGCTATGCTCGGCGACGAAGTGCTCCGCAAGCAGCTCGATGTCTTCGGCGCGCTCACGCAAGGGCGGAACATGAATGTTGATTACATTGAGGCGATAGAACAGATCGGCGCGGAACTGGCCGCGCTCGGTTGCAATGTTGAGATCGCGATTGCTCGCGGCGACAAAACGCACGTCGGTATGAAATATGCGCGTCGACCCGAGCGGACGCACCTGTCTTTCCTGAATCACGCGTAGCAGTTTTACCTGCAGCGCGGGTGCGAGCTCCGAGATCTCGTCCAGGAAGAGCGTGCCGCCGTGCGCCTCGCGAATGAGGCCTTCGGTAGTGGCAACGGCGCCAGTATAAGCGCCTTTCGCATGCCCGAACAGTTCCGACTCAAGCAAGTCCGGCGGTATCGCAGCACAATTGATCGGGACGAACGGACGCTCCGCACGATGGCTGGAGTAGTGCAAAGCCTGCGCCACCAGTTCTTTGCCCGTGCCGCTCTCGCCTTGAATCAGCACGCTTGCATCCGTCGGCGCAACCTTCTCGATTAGCTCGAAGACGCGCTTGATGCCGGCGCTGCGTCCGATGATATGGTTGCGCCTGAACTCGCTTTTGACAGTACGTTTGAGCACCGCATTTTCGCGCTGCATGCGCCGTTCATTGAGCGCCCGCTCGATTGCGAACAGCAGTGCGTCATTGTGGAACGGCTTGATAACGTAATCGACTGCGCCGTTCCTGAGCGCCTCGATTGCAGTATCGAGCGACGAGTAACTCGTCATAAGTATGATCGGGAGCGCGGGCTGACTGTTATGCAGAGACGCGATCACTGACATGCCGCTGCCGTCGGGCAGCCGCAGGTCGGTGATGACGAGGTCAAAGTCAGTTGCGGCAGCCCGCTCAAGGCCGTCATGTGCGAGGGATGCAGTTTCCACGTCGTAACCGCGTGCCGGCAACAGCATGCCGATGCTCGCGCTAACGCCGGGATCATCCTCGATGACCAGAATACGCTCGTTGCGCAATGTAGCCGGGTTGCCCGTCATAATTTCATTGCAGGCAGGCGCACATAGAAGCACGCGCCACCCTGCGCATCGTTTGCCGCGCGCATGCTGCCGCCGTGTGAAATGACGATCTCATTGCTGATGGCAAGTCCGAGGCCGGTGCCTTGGCCCGGCGGCTTGGTCGTGAAGAACGGTTCGAACAGCCGCGGCAGCGCAGACTCGTGTATGCCCGGCC